>Ga0210397_10000056_pt1 | contig 101173 bp, 116 predicted proteins | sample IncBWH2OmetaG_FD_160126 | JGI IMG/M metagenome (GOLD analysis project Ga0210397, IMG submission 160126) | Forest soil microbial communities from Barre Woods Harvard Forest LTER site, Petersham, Massachusetts, United States - Inc-BW-H-2-O ... | reverse complement strand
CCCTTAATAGAGTAAGCCGCCGCATGAAACGTGTCCTGATCACCAGCGCCATCCCGAGCGTCAACGGCGTCAAGCATCTGGGCAATCTGGTCGGCTCGATGCTGCCGGCGGACGTTTTCGCGCGCTTTTGCCGGGCGCGGGGCTACGAGACGCTGGCGATCTGCGCCACCGACGAGCACGGCGCGCCGATCGAGCTGGCGGCGGCGGCCGAAGGCATCGCGCCCAAGGACTATTGCGACAAGTGGCACGCGGTGCAGAAGGCGCTGGGCGACCGCTTCGGCCTTTCCTGGGATCATTTCGGGCGCTCCTCGTCGCCGCAGAACCATGAACTGACCGACCATTTCGCGCGCGCGCTGTGGAAGAACGGTCTCCTGGACGTGCGCACCACCAAGCAGGCCTATTCGGCGACGGACGGCCGCTTCCTGCCGGACCGCTACGTCATCGGCACCTGCCCGCATTGCGGCTACGCGCGGGCGCGCGGCGACCAGTGCGAAAACTGCACCCGGGTGCTCGATCCGGTGGATCTGATCGATCCACGCTCGGCGGTGTCGGGCGCCAAGGACATCGAGATCCGCGACAGCGTGCATCTGTTTCTCAAACAGTCGAAATTCGTCGGCGAGCTGCGGGCCTGGATCGCCGGCCACAAGACCGACTGGCCGGTGATCGTCACCTCCATCGCCAACAAATGGCTGGACGAGGGGCTGCAGGACCGCGGTATCACCCGCGACCTGGAATGGGGCTTTCCCGTGCCGGACGACATCGCCGGCGGCCAGCTGAAGGGCAAGGTGTTCTACGTCTGGTTCGACGCCCCGATCGAATATATCGGCGCGACCAAGGAGTGGGCCGACAAGAACCAGCTCGGCGACGCGGCCTGGCGGCGCTGGTGGTATGGCGAGGCGGCGAAGGACGTCACCTATTACGAGTTCATGGGCAAGGACAACGTGCCGTTCCACACCATCATCTTTCCCGCCATGATCCTGGGCACGGGCGAGCCGTGGAAGCTGGTCGATAAGCTCAAGGGCTCCAACTTCATCAATTTCGACGGCCAGCAATTCTCGACCTCGGGCAAGAACGGCATCTTCATGGACGGCGCGCTCGACATCGCGGCTGCCGACTACTGGCGCTACTACCTGATGGCCAATGCGCCGGAAGGGGCCGACACCAATTTCACCTGGGAGCACTTCGCCGGCACCATCAACAAGGACCTCGCGGACGTGCTTGGCAATTTCGTCAACCGGGTGACCAAGTTCTGCGCCGCGCGCTTCGACGGCAAGGTGCCGGCGGAAGGCGCCTACGGCGACGACGAGCGGGCGCTGTGCGCCGAGCTCGACCGCCGGGTCGCACAGTATACGGAGCATCTCGACGCGGTGGAGTTCCGAAAGGCCTGCGGCGAGCTGCGCGCCATCTGGGTCGCGGCCAACGAATACATCACCCGCGCCGCGCCGTGGACGCATTTTAAGACCGACCGCGCCAGGGCGGCGGTGGGCATTCGCATGGGCCTCAATCTGGTGCATCTGTTCGGGCATCTCGCCTGGCCGGTGATTCCGGATGCGGCGCGCGCCATCCATCGCGCCATCCAGGAGGCGCCGCAGGTCATTCCGTGGCCAGCGGAGGCGATGACGGAATTCCTCGACCAGCTCGAGCACGGCCAGGCCATCCATCCGCCCGAAGTGCTGTTCGCCAAGATCACCGAGGAGCAGGTCGCCGAATGGCGGCTGCGCTTCGGCGGGGCGGCGACGGCGTGAGCGTGGTTCGGCTCGGTCCGGAAGACGCCGAGGACTTGCGCGATATCAGGCTGGAGGCGCTGCGCCTGCATCCGACGGCTTTTTCCGCCGATCCGGACGTCGAGAGCGCCTTCACGCTCGAGCGCTGGCGCGAGGGGTTGAAGTCGCGCGTCTGGTTCGGCGGCCGGGTCGCTGGCGTGCTCGCCGGGATCAACGCGTTCTCGATCGACGGCTATTCGAAGAAGGTCGCTCATATCGGCCATCTCGGCGCGATGTATGTGCGGGCAGGCGCGCGCGGCACCGGGCTGGCCGACGCGCTGATGAAGAACTTTCTCGACTATGCCGTCGGCAAGGTCGAACAGGTCGAGCTCACCGTCGAGGCGGGCAATGCGGTTGCCGTCAAGCTCTATGAGCGTCACGGCTTTCGCACCGTCGGAAAGATGCCGCGCTCGATCCGGATCGGCGACGTGTTCTACGACGAGCTGCAGATGTACCGGCTGGTCTCCAGCAGCGACTAGCGATGCGCCGTGCGGCGCGGCGCGCCCCAGGTCAGCTCGGACGTCACATCATAGGTCAGCATGCCGTCCTCGGACCACGGCCGCAGCAGCGTTTCCAGGTCGCGGTCGAAGTCGCGGGCGAGGGCGTCGCCCATCCGGGCTCGTGTCCAGGTCGCGCGGGCGTGCTGGGCGGCGATGAAATCCGCGGCGCGCTGGCGCACCGTGTGCGTGAAGCTGCGGCGCCCGGCGATGTCCAGCCAGGCTTCGTAGCGGCGGCCGTCGGCGGTGAAAGCCTTTTCGTCATAGGTCAGCCCGATCCTGGCGAGCCATCGGGTCATCGCGTCCCGCCAGCCGTCCTGCCAGGGCGGCGCGTCCGCACCGTCGCCGCCGATGATGGCGATGAGCGACGCGCGGTCCGCAAGGCGCGGAAACAACACGTCATGCGCCATCCAGTGCACGGCGCTGCCGATGGTGACGAGGTCGATATGCGCGCCGAGATCGGCGTCCTCGGCGCGGGCGTGCCGCCAAACGATGTTGGGATGTCCGACGAGGCCGCGCGCGGTCTCGATCATCGGCCCGGAGGGATCGACGGCGATGACATGCGCAAAGCGCTCCGCCAGCGCCGCCGCGATCTTGCCCGGACCGCAGCCGAGATCGGCAAGCACGCGGCGCTGCGGCACGAGCGCGAGCAGGAAATCGAACAGCGCGGGCGCATAGGGCGGGCGGTGCGCGTAGCAGCGCGCCACGTCGGGATCGTCGAAGGCGTTGCCGGTCATGCCGCGGCGCCAGGCTTCGTCGCTCATGGCGATATCCTGTGTTGGTTGACGCCGAAGCTTAGGCGGCTAGGCTGGACGCCGGTACTCGCGTTCCAGGAGCGGCCCACCCATGCCCAAGCCCGAGGAATTTCAACGCCGTAGGCCGAAACAGGCGCGCGCCCTTGCGACCTGCGATTCAATTCTGGAAGCGGCGATTCAGATTTTGCAGCGCTGCGGCGCCGACGGCCTCAACACCAACAGCGTCGCCGAGCGTGCCGGCGTCAGCGTCGGCACGCTGTACCAGTACTTTCCCGACAAGGACGCGATCCTGCTCGCGGCGGCGCGCCGCGAACTGGCGCGGCCGGATGCCAGCCTCGTCGCACCGCAGAAAAGCTTGATGGAGGCGCTGGTGCGGGCGCTGGAAGCGCTGCTCGGAGGCGGCGTCGCGCGCGCGGCGCGTCCGGCGCGGAGCCTGCGGGTCGCGGCGAAGCGCGGGCACAAGCCGGGCGCGAACGCCGTCGCGTCGCTGGTCGAAGATTTTGTCCTGCGCTGGATCGTGCCGCCGCTCCTGCTGCCAAAGCCCGTGCGCGCGATGCCCAGCGTGACGAGCTGAATGCAATGGCCGGGACAGTGCGGACTTTGCCTCTCCCGTTCGCGGGAGAAGTCAGCGTCAAATTCTCGCCCAGCCGTCGCGCCCCAGCGCTTCCATCGGCTTGAAGCGGGTCTTGTAGTTCATCTTTTCGCTGCCCTCGACCCAGTAGCCGAGATAGACGTGCGGGATGCCGCGGCTGCGGGCGTCGCGGATGTGATCGAGGATCATGAAGCTGCCGAGGCTGCGGGCGTCCTCGCCGGGATGGAAGAAGCTGTAGACCATCGAGACGCCGTCGCGCAGCACGTCAGTCAGGGCGCAGGCGACGAGCGCGCCCGGCGCGCCGTTCTTGCCGGCCCGGCGGTACTCGACGATCTGGGTGTCGACCGGCGTCTCCTCGACCATCGCGACATAGTCGAACAGGCCCATGTCCGACATGCCGCCGCCGGCGTGGCGCGAGTCGAGATAGGTGCGCAGCAGCGCGAACTGCTCGCGCGTCGCCTCGGCGACGACTTCGCTGCGCACCAGGTCGACGTTGCGCCGCTCGATGCGCTTGAAATTGCGCGAGGGCTCGAATTCGTCGACCAGGATGCGCACCGAGACGCAGGCCGTGCAGCCCTCGCAGGCCGGGCGATAGGCGATCGACTGGCTGCGGCGAAACCCGGAATGGGTAAGCGCTTCGCTGAGCGGCTGGGCGAAGGTGCCGGAGAGGCGGGCGAAGACCTTGCGCTCGACTCGGCCGGGCAGGTACGGGCAGGGGCCGCCCGGTGTCAGGAAAAACTGCGGTACGCGTGCGTTTTGCTGCTCTGTCACGTCAGAACCCGGCTCCCCACGGCGCGACTATGACAAAAACCGGGGCGGCGGCGCCAGTGCGTTCGCCAATCAGAGTTGATGGCCCGGGGGCACCGGCGGCGCCTCGCGCAGCAGCACGATGCTGAGCCGCCGGTTGGCCGAGGCGTTGGGATCCTCGGGCAGCAGCGGTTCGGAGCCCGCCTTGCCGGCCACTTCGTAGACGCGGTCCTGCGCCAGGCCGCCGGCCGCGAGCAGGGCGCGTGCGGCGTTGGCGCGCGCCGACGACAGCTCCCAATTGGTCACGCCGCCGGGGCCTTCGAACGGGGCTGCTTCGGTGTGGCCGCTGATCGAGACGCGGTTGGGCAGGCGGTCGACGATTCGCCCGATCTCGGCGAGCAGGCGCTTGGTGTAGGGCATCGGCTCGGAGGTTCCGGCCTGGAACATCGGGCGGCCGTCCTGGTCGACCAGCTGGATGCGCAGGCCCTCGGGCGTGTTGTCGATCATCACCTGCTTGGAGAGCGTTGCGATGTCGGGATTGTCCTGGATGGCTTGGTGGATCGCCTCGGCGGCGTGGGCGAAGTCGCCGTCCTGGGCCGAGGCGCTGCCATGCGCGTCGGAGGCGCCCTGGCCGTTGGCGTCGGCGGTGCCGCCATGGGCGGTGCCGGTCTGGGTCGAGTGAGTCGGATTGGCCGGCGAGCTCGGGCTGTTGTTCTGGAAGACGGAGGCGGCGCCGCCGGCCTTGGAGCTGTCCTCGCCCATGACCTTGCCGCCGAGGACGCCGCCGGCGCCGCTGACGGTCTCGGCGATGCTCTGCGGCGCGAAATAGTCGGCGATGCCGCGCTTCTGCTCGGGCGTGGTGGTGTTGATCAGCCACATCAGCAGGAAGAACGCCATCATCGCCGTCACGAAGTCGGCATAGGCGACTTTCCAGGCGCCGCCGTGATGGCCGCCGTGACCGCCCTTCTTGATGCGCTTGATGATGACCGCGCCGTCGCTGGCCATGGCGTTCTGCCCTCGATTACCCCAAGGACATGAAACATGCCCCAGATTCTTTATTGGTCGCGCAGTTTGCCGGGGGGATCGCTTCGCTCCCCACCCGATTGCGCGCCCGACGAAGGACCCGGTCTTTTCGCCGCGTCTTGCCTCGCCTAACGTGGAGCGAACAATGCCCCGGGCCCTCTTAACCGAGTGTGAAACGCCATGACTTTCGACCTGCGCGCCTTCCGCAGCGCCCTGGGCTCCTTTCCGACCGGCGTCGCCGTGGTGACGACGACGGCGAGCGCCGAGCATCATCTGGGGATCACGGTGAATTCCTTCACCTCGGTGTCGCTCGACCCGCCCCTGGTCTTATGGTGCATGGACAAGAAGTCGGATCGTTACCACGCGTTTACCAAGGCGCGCGCCTACACGGTGAGCATTCTGGGTACGGAGCATCGCGAGGTCTCGGCGCGCCTCGCCACCCAGGGCAATCACAGCCTCGACGGCATCGCGCTGCTGCCGACGGCGTCCGGCCCGCCGGCGCTGGCCGAGGCGCTGGCGATCTTCGAGTGCGAGGCCGAGACCGTGCACGAGGCCGGCGACCATGCGATCCTGATCGGGCGGGTGGTTCGGTTTTCGCGCCACGAGAGCGGCACGCCGCTCGTATTCTTCCGCGGCAGATACGGTGCGCTCGCCCCAGCCACATGAGCGGGCGCGAAACGCCGAGTCTGGCGCGCGCGATCTGTTTTCGCTTGCCGAACCGGCTGCCTGAGCGCGCCGGACAATAGGACGCATAGGCGCAAGGCGTTGAACGCGCGCGACAAAGCGGCTGTCATATTAGCTTCGCAAAAGCGTCACGGCGCCGTTGTTCCCCGCTGGAATCCATGCCCCCGGGCAGAAGGGGGCGGCGTTCGAAGCAGACCCTCTCCCGAACAAATTGAGAGGGGTTTCATGCGAGGGAAAACGTTCTTGATGACCGGTGTCGCGGTCGTCGCCTTGGTCGCGTCTGCGGATGCCGGCCTTGCCAAGACCAAGCAACAGCCGGCGCCGGCCGCTTCGAGCGCGCCGACGCCCGTCGCGGCGCCGAGCAATGCCGAGCTCGACGCGCGCGTCTCCGCGCTCGAAGCCGAGCTGGCCGCCGCCGAGGAGCACACCACGGCCGACCACACGCGGCTGTCGACGCTGGAACAGAACTTCAACGACACCTCGTGGTCGTTCGACAACGGTCGCCCGACGGTGAAGAGCGGCGACGGCCGCTTCACGATGGCGTTCCGCGTCCGCTTCCAGAGCGACTTCGCGGGCTTCATGCAGGATTCGACCCATCCCGCCGGCTTCGCCGGTCCCACCGACCTCAGCTCCGGTGCCGTCGTCCGCCGCGCCTATTTCGGCGTCGAAGGCAAGGTGTTCAACGATTTCGCCTATGAGCTGCGCCTCAATGGCGGCGGCACCAATGGCGGCAGCAACGGCGCCAGCGGCGGCGTCACCGGCAGCGAAGGCGACGCGCTGGTCAACAAGGCGGTCGTCACCTACACCGGCATCACCAACGTCCACTTCAATGTCGGCGTGATCGAGCCGGCCTTCATGTTCGAAGGCACGACGTCTTCGGCGTCGCTGATGTTCCTCGAGCGGCCCGAGATCGACAACATCGCCGCCGACTCGTTCGGCGCCGGCGACTCGCGCCGCGGCATCGAGCTGGGCTGGGCCAAGCAGGACACGCTGTGGTCGGGCGACAATCTTGCCGCGACCATGGCCTTCACCGGCGGCAAGACGGGCACGGCCACCAACCATGGCAGCCTCAACACCAACCCCGGCGACGGCGACGAGAACTCGCAATTGCTGGGACGCGTCTCGGAACGCCTGTGGACGGACGGTGCGCGCTCCAACATCCAGATCGGCGCCAGCGGCGCGACCGTGCTGTACAGCGGCTCCAACGGCAACACCAATGGCGGCGCCCAGACGCTCAACTTCCAGGATCGTCCGGAAATCCGCGTCGACGGCACGCGCCTGATCTCGACGGGCGGCATCGCGGCCAAGACCGGCCATATGTGGGCGGTCGATGCCGGCGGCAATTACGAGAACTTCTTCCTCGGCGGCGAATATTCGCAGTTCACCATGGACCGTCAGTGCGGCGCCACGCTCACGCCGGCGCTCAATCCGGCCTGCGTCGCGCCCACCTCGGTCAAGGATCATCCGAACTTCTCGGGCTGGTACCTGGAAGGCTCGTGGATCCTCACCGGCGAGGCCAAGACCTATTCGCCGTCCGCCATCAACAACGAGGTCGGCGGTTTCAACGCGCCGGTGCCGTCGCGGCCGTTCTCGTTCAGCGGCGATTCGTGGGGCGCCTGGGAACTGGCGGCGCGCTACAGCGACACCGACCTCAACTGGAACACGACGCAGCTGGCCTCCCCGGTGCAGCTGGCCGGCATCACCGGCGGCGACGAGCGCGTCCTGGCGCTGGCGGTCAACTGGTACCTGAACCGCAATGTGCGCGTTATGCTCGACGACAACATCGTGACGGTGAAAAAAGGCACGGCGCTGATTCCCAACCGCGACGGGCAGGACCTCAACATCGTCGGCGTGCGCGTTCAGTTCGCCAACTAGACGAAAATCACTGTTTTCAAAACGGGGCGGGGCGTCTGCCCAACCATCGAGAGGAATAAAATGAAAAAATTTGCGAGAAATGTGTTGGCCGCCATTGCCGGACTTCTGTCCGCGGCAGCCCTCACAAGCGCTCTGGCGGCGGATATTTCCGGCGCGGGCGCGACGTTTCCCTATCCGATCTACGCCAAATGGGCTTCGGCCTATAAGGCCGCGAGCGGCGTGGGCCTCAACTACCAGTCGATCGGCTCGGGCGGCGGCATCGCCCAGATCAAGGCCAAGACCGTGACCTTCGGCGCCACCGACGCGCCGCTGACCAAGGCGCAGCTCGATGCCGCGGGCCTGGCGCAGTTCCCCACCGTGATCGGCGGCGTCGTGCCGGTGATCAATGTGCGCGGCGTGGCGCCCGGCCAGCTGACGCTCGACGGCGGCACGCTCGCCGCCATCTATGCCGGCAAGATCGCGCGCTGGAGCGATCCGGCGATCAAGCGGCTGAACCCCGGCGTCAACCTGCCGGACCAGGCGATCGCGGTGGTGCACCGTTCGGACGGCTCGGGTACGACATTCATCTTCACGACCTTCCTGTCGCGCATCAACGCCGGCTGGAAAGCCGATGTCGGCGCCGCGACGGCGGTCGACTGGCCGGTCGGCATCGGCGCCAAGGGCAATGAAGGTGTCGCCGGCAACGTGGCGCAGACGGGCGGCGCGATCGGCTATGTCGAATATGCCTACGCCAAACAGAACCATCTGACCTACGTCAAGATGCTCAACAAGGCGGGCAAGGCCGTCGAGCCGACGGTCGAGGCGTTCCGCGCCGCGGCGTCGAGCGCCGACTGGGCCGGAGCCGCCAGCAACGGCTTCTACATCATCCTGGTCGATCAGGGCGGCGACGCCGCGTGGCCGATCACGGCGACGACCTACATCCTGGTCTACAAGCAGCCGGTCGACGCGGCGGCCACCGCCGACGTGCTGAAGTTCTTCAAATGGTCCTTCGAGAAGGGCGACCAGCTCGCGCTCGGCCTCGACTATGTGCCGCTGCCGGACAATGCGGTGAAGGCGATCGAGGCCAGCTGGCATCAGGTCCAGGGCTCGGGCATGTAAACGCCGAGGTTGGGTGTCTTCGGCAGGGGCGGGCGCGAGTTCGCCCCTGTTTTCTTTTGCCGGTGAGCGGATCAGCGTTGCCCCATGGCGCGGCTGACGATTCGGATCGATTTCGGCAACGGCGCGGCGCTGGGGCCGGGCAAGGTGCGCCTGTTGGAACTGGTCGACGAGACCGGCTCGATCCGCAAGGCTGCGGCACGGATGAAGATGAGCTACCGCCAGGCGTGGCTGCTGCTCAAAGCGCTGGCCGGTACCTCGGGCGAAGCGCTGGTGGACACTGCCACGGGCGGCAAGAGCGGCGGCGGCGCCCGCCTGACGCCGCTCGGGCATCTGGTCGTGAAGCGTTATCGCAGCCTGGAAGCTGCGGCGGAGAAGGCCGGCGCGGCGCATGTCGAGGCGCTGAGGCGGATCCTGGCGGCCGGCGAGCCCCGAAAACGGCGCACCAAACGGCCCTAGTTGCGAACTGCTCGCAAATATGCAATTTGTTAATCAGAAGCCGGCTTAAGGTCTTGCCTGATAATATAACGCAGCTTATATTATCAGGGCTTAAGAGTTCCAGCCATGCAGCAGCAGTTCGACCGCGACTTGTTGATTGTGCTCCACGACGTGGCGCGCACCCTGCGCACGCGCTTCGACAAGAAGGCGCGGGCGACGCATGCCATGACGCGGGCGCAGTGGATCATCCTGTCGCGCCTCGACCGCCAACCGGGAATGTCGCAGAACGAGATGGCGGCGATCTGCGAGGTCGAGCCGATTACCGTGGCGCGGCTCATCGACCGGCTGGAGGCGCGTGGGCTGGTCGAGCGCCGCGCCGACCCTACCGACCGTCGCATTCGCCGGCTGCACCTGTTGCCGGCCGCCAAGCCGATCCTGGAAACCATCAACGACGAGCGCGAGACGATGAACGGGCGCATCACGGCCGGCCTTGACGGGGCGGCGCGCGAGCAGCTGATCGACGCCTTGCTGCTGCTCAAAGAGAACCTTGCAAACGAAGCCCTGACGGCCGACCGGCTGGCAGAGGCCGGTGAGTAGAAAGAGACGCCATGTCCGCAATGAGAACCGATACTGCCGATTACGCCGCCGCCGGCCCAGGCTCGCGCATCCGCGACTGGTTCGGCGCCGTCTGGGCCGACAAGGCGCGTCTGCGCCGCATCCTGATGTATTGGGGTGTCGGCCTGGTAGCCGCCATCGCGCTCGCGCTTTATCTGACCGGCGGGCGTTACGTCACGACCGACGACTCCTATGTCCGCGCCGCCAAGCTGATGGTCTCGACCGACGTGTCAGGCCTCGTCGACAGCGTCAACGTGCATGAAGGCCAGAGCGTGAGGAAGGGCGACATCCTGTTCAAGCTCGACCCGCGTCCGTTCCAGATCGTGCGCGACACGGCGAGCGCCAATCTCGCGCAGGCCGTCCAGAACGTCGAGAGCACGCGCTCGCAATACCGCTCGATCCTGGCGCAGATCGCGTCACAGCAGGCCCAGGCGACGCTGGCGGGCCAGACCTATGCGCGTTACGTCGCGCTCCAGCGCCAGAACGCCATCGCCGGCACGCAGGTGGACCAGGCGCGCGGCGCGCTGCTCAGCGCGCAGGCCATGGTCGCGTCGCTGCAGCAACAGGCGCGCCAGGCCTTGGCGCAGCTCGGCGGCAACCCCGACATGCCCGCCGTGCAGACGCCGGCCTATCGCAGCGCCCAGGCAGCACTCGCCGAAGCCCAGCGCCAGCTCGACCATACCGTCGTGCGCGCGCCGTTCGACGGCGTCGTCGGCGAAGTGGATTCGCTGCAGCCCGGCACGCTGGTGATCTCGGCGATGAGCGCCTTCACCACCACCAGCGCCGTGGGGCTCGTCGCCTCCAAGGATTTGTGGATCGACGCCGCCATGAAAGAGACCGACCTCACCTATGTGCGCAGCGGCAATCCCGTCGACATCACGATCGACACCTATCCAAGCTGCAGCTGGACCGGCAAGGTCGACGCGGTGTCGGCCGCCAGCGACAGCGCCTTCTCGGCCCTGCCGGCGGAGAACGGCAGCGGCAATTGGGTCAAGGTCGTCCAGCGCATCCCGACCCGCATCAAGATCGTTTCCAGCAGCTGCCCGAACGTGACGTTGAGCGCCGGCATGAGCGCCTCGGTCTCGATCGACACGGGCAAGCGCCGCTGGTCGCGGATGCTGGGCCGGTAGGACGCGATGTCCGCGCACGCCGGGCCTGTAATCCACTCCGCGGAGTCCTACGACAGCAAGCTCGCGCTGTGGATCGTGCTCGGCGCCTCGATGACCGGCACGCTGATGCAGGCGCTGGATTCGACCATCGCCAATGTCGCGCTGCCCTACATGCAGGGCGAGCTCTCGGCCTCGCGCGACCAGATCACCTGGGTGCTGACCTCCTACATCGTCGCTGCCGCGATCATGACCGCGCCGGTCGGCTGGATCGCCTCGCGCTTCGGCAAGCGCAACTTCCTGCTGATCTCGCTGACCGGCTTCACCGTCACCTCGATGATGTGCGGCCTGGCGCAGAGCCTGGAGCAGATGATCCTGTTCCGCCTGTTGCAGGGGTGTTTCGGCGCCGCGCTGTCGCCGCTCAGCCAGGCGGTGATGCTCGACCTCTATCCGCCGCACAAGCGCGGCAACATCATGGCGATCTGGGGCATGGGCGTGATGCTGGGGCCGATCCTCGGCCCGACGCTGGGCGGCTATCTCACCGACGCCTATAGCTGGCGCTGGGTGTTCTACGTCAACGTGCCGTTCGGCATCGCCGCCGTCGCCGGCATCTGGTTCTTCTTCAAGGACAGCAACCGCGCCCAGGGTCTGCGCTTCGACTGGTTCGGCTTCGTCGCCCTGGCCATCGGCCTGGCGGCGCTGCAATTGATGCTCGACCGCGGCACGGGGCAGGGCTGGTTCGGTTCCGGCGAGATCATCGCCGAGGCCGTCGTCGCCGGCGTCGGCGTCTATATCTTCCTCGTGCACATGGTGCTTGGCAAGAACACCTTCATCCCGATGAAGATGTTCGAGGACCGCAATTTCGTCTCCGGCCTCATCTTGATGTTCGTGATCGGCGCCGTGCTGCTGGCGAGTTCGGCCTTGCTGCCGCCCTTCCTGCAGAACCTTGCCGGCCTCAGCGTCTTCGATACCGGCATGCTGATGGCGCCGCGCGGCTTCGGCACCATGTTCGCGATGATGTTCGCCGGCCGCATGGCGCTGAAATACGATCCGCGCGTCCTGATGACCATCGGCTGCTCGCTCCTTTTGTGGTCGATGTTCGACATGTCGGGCTGGACGCCGCAGATCAGCGACAACTGGCTGATCTTCGTCACCTTCCTGCAGGGCATCGGCATGGGCTTCGTCTTCGTGCCGATGAACCTGACCGCCTTCGCCACCCTGCCGGGCCAGTTCCGCACCGACGGCACGGCGATGACCAATTTGATGCGCAACATCGGCAGCGCCATCGGCGTCAGCGTGACGACGGCCGTCATGGGCGGCAGCGTGCAGATGGCCCATGCGCTGCTCGCGGGGCACGCCTCGCCGTTCAACCGTGCGCTCGGCCAGAACGCGCCGTCGATGATGATGAACCCGCAGATTCCATTCGGCCTGGCGAACCTCAACGGCCTGATAGAGTATCGCGCCGAGGTGATTGCCTTTCAGAACGACTTCCTGTTCATGTTCTACGCGAGCCTGCCGGCGTTGCTCGTGATCTGGCTGATGAAGCGGCCGCAATTCACGCCGGGCGCGCCGAAGCCGGAAGTCGAAGTGATGGAATAAAGAGGGCTGGGACATGCGCGTCGCTTTTCTGGGCTTGGGCGTCATGGGCTACCCGATGGCGGGCCACCTGCGGCGCGCCGGACACGACCTGACCGTCTTCAACCGCACCCGAACGAAAGCGCATGCCTGGGTCGCCGAATACGGCGGCGCGGAGGCCGCGACGCCGGCCGAGGCCGCTGCCAATGCCGACGTCGTGCTCGCCTGCGTCGGCCGCGACGACGACGTCCGCGAGGTGGCCCTGGGCCGCCACGGCGCCTTCATCACTATGAAGCGCGATGCCGTGTTCGTCGATCACACCACCGCCTCGGCGGGGTTGGCGCGCGAACTGGCGGAGGCGGCGCACCAGCGCGGCATGCATTTCGTCGACGCGCCGGTGTCCGGCGGCGAGCAGGGCGCCAAGAACGGCCAGCTGACGATCATGTGCGGCGGTACGCCGGCGGCCTACGCAAAGGGCGAGCCCGTCATGGCGGCCTATGCCCGACAGTGCCGCCTGATGGGCGAGGCCGGTGCCGGCCAGCTGACCAAGATGGTGAATCAGATCTGCATCGCCGGCCTCGTCCAGGCGCTGTCGGAGGGACTCAGTTTCGCGCGCGCCGCGGGCCTTGATCCCCTCGCCGTGGTCGAGGTCATTTCCAAGGGCGCGGCGCAGTCCTGGCAGATGGAGAATCGGCACAAGACCATGCTCCTGGGACAGTTTCGACATGGTTTCGCCGTAGAGTGGATGCGCAAGGATTTGGCGATCTGCCTGGACGAGGCGCGACGGAACGGAACGACGCTTCCCGTTACATCCCTGGTGGACCAGTTTTACGCGGAGGTCGAAAAGATGGGCGGGACACGTTGGGACACGTCGAGCCTCTTCGCGCGGCAGGAAAGCCAGCGGAAGACGTCGTGATGGACAATCCCAATCCCATGTCGGCGCCGACGTCGGCGCGTTCGTACCATCACGGCGACCTGCGCAATGCCCTGCTCGATGCCGCCCGCAAGATCCTGGAAGAGGAATCGCTCGCCGAGCTCAGCCTGCGTGCCGTCGCCCGCAAGGCCGGTGTCAGCCATGCCGCACCCTATCGGCATTTCCCCAATCACGAAGCGCTGCTGGTCGAACTCGCCATCGAAGGCTTCGTCGAGATGCGCAACGAGATCGCGAACGCGGGTGCCGCAAACGGCGCGGAGTCCGACCGTATCGCCAAGATCGGCGCGGCCTATATGCGCTTCGTGGTGCGCCGGCCGGAGCTGGCGAGCCTGATGTTCGGGCCGCAGCTGCCCAACCGCGACGCCTTCCCCGAGCTCGGCGTGGCGGCCGACGCCATCGGCAGCGAGATCGGCGAGACGCTGCACGATTCGGCGCTGGGCCTGGCGGTGTGGGCCGCGGTGCATGGCCTGGCCATGCTGATCCTGCGCAACGTCATCGACCTGGGCCAGCGCAAATCCGGCCTGGACGTGTTGCCGTCGCGGGCCGAGATCATCCTGCGCAGCCTGTTTTCGACCCGCCGGGACTGACGCCGCCCGCGGCGCCGTAAACCGGACGTCAACGCTTTCCCTGCGATGGTGGCCGCAGCCGCGGGCCCGCCTCCGCACCGGAGACGACGCCGTCAGCGGCGCCACTATGCGCGCCCATGCCGAAGCGTTTCATCCTGCCGCTCGCCGTGCTCGTCCTTGCCGGCTGCACCTCCGACGCCAACCAGCTCGCCGGCGTCGACATGACGCTGGACAGCGAGGGCTGCCGCGCCACCGCGGCCTCCGGCGCCGACGCGTCCGACGCCGCCCAGGCGCAAACGACGCTGGAAAAGAAGGCGGCCTTCGATCAGATCTATCGCGCCTGCATGGCGGGCAAGGGCTATACGCTGCACGCCAACGCGCGCTGATCGCCGGTTCAACCCGCTTTCAGCAGTCTTGCCGCATCGCGCGCGAAATAGGTCAGGATGCCGCTGGCACCGGCGCGCTTGAAGCCCAGAAGGCTCTCCAGGATGACGCGGTCGCGTTCGAACCAGCCGCGCTCGATCGCCGCCGTCAGCATCGAATACTCGCCCGAGACCTGGTAGGCGAAGGTCGGCACGCCGAATCTCTCGCGCACCCGATGGACGAGGTCGAGATAGGGCATGCCCGGCTTGACCATCACCATGTCGGCGCCCTCGGCGAGGTCGAGCGCCACCTCGCGCAGCGCTTCGTCGCCATTGGCCGGGTCCATCTGGTAGGTGCGCTTGTCGCCGATCAGCGCCTTGGCCGAGCCGACCGCCTCGCGGAACGGGCCGTAGAAGGCCGAGGCGTATTTGGCCGCATAGGCCATGATCAGCGTGTCCCGGAAGCCGTTCTTTTCCAGCGCCTCGCGAATGACGCCGACGCGGCCGTCCATCATGTCCGACGGCGCGATGATGTCGCAGCCGGCTTCCGCCTGGACGAGGGCCTGGCGCACCAGGATCTCCAGCGTCTCGTCGTTGGCGACGTTTTGGTTGTTGCCGTCCATCACGCCGTCATGGCCGTGATTGGTGTAGGGGTCGAGCGCCACGTCGCACAGGACGCCGATCTCGGGCACGGCTTTCTTGATGGCGCGCACGGCGCGGCAGACGAGGTTGCCGGCATTGGTCGCTTCGCGGCCGTCGGGCGTCTTGAGCGCGGGATCGGTGTAGGGAAACAGCGCGATCACCGGAATGCCGAGCGCGGCGGCCTCTTCGGCGGCGGCCGGAACGAGATCGACGGAGAGGCGCTCGACGCCGGGCATGGACGGCACCGGCTCGCGTTTGCGCGCGCCATCCGTGATGAAGATCGGCCAGATGAAGTCGGCGGCGCTGAGCGTGTTCTCCGCCACCAGCCGCCGCGTCCAGTCGTGACGGCGCAGGCGGCGCATGCGCAGGTTCGGGAAACGGGCCTCGCTCATGGCGCTGTCTTGCCAAGTTGGGCTGGGCTGCGCAAGGCGTCGCGACGGCGCGGCCTTTGCCGCGGCGAAAATCCGGGTTAATTCTGGCGCCTTGGGGAGGACTGCCATGCGAATGCTTGCCGCCGCCGTGCTGGCGCTACTGGCCTTGTCGCGCGTGCCGGCGCTGGCCGACGCGCCGCCGTCGAAATACATGGTGACGCCGTTGACGCAGGCGGATGTCGATTTCTACCTCGCGATCAAACGGCCGGGCGCGGATTGCGTGACGCACGCGACGGGCGCCGACAAGGAAGCGCTCGACATCATGCGCAAGAACCACGGCGTCCTGGCGATCGCCGCGATGCCGCAGATCAAGGGGAACCCGACGCCGGCGCAACTGGCGCAGCTGCAGGCCGACATGGGCAAGATTAGCGCGCAAGCGGAGTACAACGGCAAGATCGAGACCCGGGTCGCGGCCTTGTCGATGTGCGACGAGACCATCGCGCAGAAGCGCGGCGTCAAGGCGCATTACCTCGAGATCAAGGAAGCGGTCGAGGAGGCCGTGCCGATGCAGGGCGACATCGGCGGCAGCTGCGGCGGCGACGATTGCGGCCCAGCGAATCCGACTGCGGCGCAAAAGGCGCTGTGGAAAAAGGAAGAGGATGTCGCCCGGGCCAACCGCGCGCTCCTGAAGCCGCAAGCCGACGAAATCCGCAAGCTGCAGAAGACGATGATCTCGGCGATGGGGCAGTGACCGGCGCCGCTGGGAACCCAGCAGCCGCGCGACGCGTGCCGCGGTCTGCGGTCCAAAGGGATTGACGACGTCGCCACTGTGGTGACATTCGGTGGTTTTATCGAGCAAAGGCGGACCATGGATTTCGCACTCACCGAGGACCAGCGCGCCATCGAGGACGCGGCGCGGCGTTTCGCGCAGGCGCGCCTGGCGCCGTTCGCGGGCGAATGGGACAGCGCGGCGTTCTTTCCGGTCGAGACGCTGCGCGAGGCGGCCGCGCTCGGCTTCGCCGGCATCTACGTCAAGGGCGACGTCGGCGGTTCGGAGATGTCGCGCCTGGACGCTGCGATCGTGATGGAGGAATTGTCGGCCGGCTGCACCTCGACCGCCGCCTTCCTCTCCATCCACAACATGGCGTCGTGGATGATCGACCGTTTCGGCAATGACGAGCAGCGCCGCCGCCTGCTGCCCCAGATGACGACGATGCAGCGGATCGCGAGCTATTGCCTGACCGAGCCGGGCTCGGGCTCCGACGCGGCCAGCCTGAAGACGCGCGCCGTGCGCGACGGCGAGCATTATGTGTTGAACGGCAGCAAGGCGTTCATTTCCGGCGCCGGCGTCTCGGACGTCTATGTCTGCATGGTGCGCACCGGCGAGGACGGGCCCAGGGGCATCTCCTGCCTCGTCGTCGAGAAGGGCATGACAGGCCTCTCGTTCGGCAAGCCGGAACGCAAGATGGGCTGGAACAGTCAGCCCACGGCGCAGGTGATCTTCGAGGATTGCCGCGTGCCGGCGGCCAACCGCATCGGCGGCGAGGGCGAAGGCTTTCGCATCGCGATGATGGGGCTGGACGGCGGGCGCATCAATATCGGCGCCTGCTCGGTGGGCACGGCGCGCGCCGCGCTCGACGAGGCGCTGGCTTATACCCGCGACCGCAAGCAGTTCGGCCGGCCGGTGGCGGATTTCCAGGCCTCGCAGTTCAAGCTCGCCGACATGGCGACGGAGCTGGAGGCCGCGCGGCTGATGATCCGCAGCGCCGCGGCGGCGCTCGACCGGCGCGATCCGGCCGCCACCAAACTGTGCGCCATGGCCAAGCGTTTCGCCACCGACGCGGGCTTTGCGATCGCCAACGACGCGCTGCAGCTGCATGGTGGCTACGGCTATCTCAAGGATTTTCCCGCCGAACGGCATGTCCGCGACCTTCGGGTGCATCAGATTCTCGAAGGCACCAACGAGATCATGCGCGTGATCGTGGCGCGCGAGCTGTCGCGGCAATAGGCGTTGTCCCTAAGAAAGGTAAGCATCCGTAAAGGACGCTTTTTCACAGCCTTTTAACAAATGCCTTCTAGTCTCACCTCCATAACAACAAGGTGGGCCCTGCAAAAAGCGGGGAATGGCGATGACAGCACACACGAAGCCGCAAAACGCGGTGCTCGAAAGCACCCGCGTGGAAGCGAAGTACTATCTGGAGACGCTCAACCTGGTCGAGCGGCTGCACCGGCAGCTGCTCGACGTGATCAAGGACGAGCTCGACCGCCGCGACGAACGCGAGATCAACAGCGTCCAGGCTCTGCTGCTGTTCAACGTCGGCGACCAGGAGCTGACGGCCGGCGAGCTGCGCACGCGCGGCCACTATCTGGGCTCCAACGTCTCGTACAATCTCAAGAAGCTGGTCGAGAGCGGCTATATCCATCACGAGCGTTCGGAGGCCGACCGGCGCTCGGTCCTGGTGCGCCTGACGCGCAAGGGCGAGGCGGTCCGCGACATGCTGCGCGAGCTGTTCGAGCGCCATCTGGGTTCGCTGAACGCGGTGGGCAACGTCGCCGCCGCCGATCTCGATGCGCTGAGCGTGACGCTGAAGCGGCTGGAGCGCTTCTGGATCGATCAGGTCCGCTTCAGGCTTTGAGCCGGGGCGGCCAGGGCACGAAGGCGCTGGTGCGGCGGATATAGTCGGCATAGTCCGGCCGCCGCGCCACGATCGTTTCCTCCAGCAGGCTGACGCCGGACACACGCAGCAGCAGGAGCGTCATCGCCAGCGGACTGGCGACCAGCCACCACGCCGGGACGGCGCCGACGCCGAGCAGGAAGAAGCCCCACCACAGCACCGCGTCGCCGAAATAATTGGGATGGCGCGACCACGACCACAGGCCCCGGTCCATCACCTTGCCGGCATTGCCGGCCAGCCTGCGAAAGCGCGTCAGCTGCCAATCGGCGACGGCTTCGAGCAAAAGACCCGCGCTTGCCAGGACGGCGCCCGCCATGTCGAGCGCGTCCAGCGGCGCCTGCGAGGCCGCCGCCATGCGCAGCGGCCAGGAGATCAGCCAGATCAGGACAGCCTGCAGCAGGAAGACCTGGAATAGGCTCCACCACCACCAGCGCCTGCCATGCGCCGCGCGCATCGCGGCGTAGCGGCGATCCTCGCCGGCATGGCGCAGTACGATGTGCAGGCCGAGCCGGGCGGCCCACAGGCTGACCAGTGCCAGCACCAGCACGGCGCGCGCACTCAACGCATGCTGCGTCACGCCGGCGGCCGTCCACGCCATCAGCGCGAAGCCCGGCGCCCAGAAGATGTCGACGATGCTGGCGTCCCGGAGCCGGAGGCTGGCCAGCCACAGCGCCGTGGCGGCGGCAAGGACGAGGGCGAGGCTGAGGGCCGTCATGTGACAAAAGGCGTCGGTCATGGGAGATTGGCTGTTGTATGTTCCACGCCGGTTGAAAACTCGCTGGGTCGACCCCAAATCTGCGCGTAAGAGACTGGATTCATGACGTTTCCGTATCTCAGCCGTTTTCGCGACGCACTCGCCGGCCTCCGGCGCGAGGGCCGCTATCGCGTCTTCGCCGACATCGTGCGCCGGCGCGGCGCCTATCCCAATGCCGACTTCTATACGGACGCCGACAAGCGGCCGATCACGGTGTGGTGCAGCAACGATTATCTCTGCATGGGCCAGCACCCGGTGGTGCTCGCCGCCATGCACGAGGCGATCGACGCGACCGGCGCCGGCGCCGGCGGCACGCGCAACATCTCCGGCACCACGCATTATCATGTCGAGCTGGAGCAGGAACTCGCCGACCTGCACGGCAAGGACGCGGCGCTGCTGTTCACCTCGGGCTACATCTCGAACGACACGACGCTGGCGACGCTGGGCAGGATATTGCCCGGACTGATCGTGTTCTCCGACGAGCTCAACCATGCCTCGATGATCGAGGGCATCCGGCATGGCGGCATGGAGAAGCGGCTGTTCCGCCATAACGACACGCAGCACCTGGAAGCGCTGCTGGCGTCCGAGGACCCGTCCGCACCCAAGCTGATCGCTTTCGAGTCGGTCTATTCGATGGACGGCGATTTCGGGCGCCTCCGGGATTTCTGCGATCTCGCCGAGAAATACGGCGCGCTGACCTATCTCGACGAGGTCCATGGCGTCGGCCTCTACGGGCCGCGCGGCGCCGGCGTCGCGGCGCGCGACGGCGTGATGGAGCGCATCGACATCGTCGAGGGCACGCTGGCCAAGGCGTTCGGCGTCATGGGCGGCTATATCGCGGCCTCGAACGAGCTGGTCGACTGCATCCGCTCCTTCGCGCCGGGCTTCATCTTCACGACCTCGCTGGCGCCGGCGATCGCGGCCGGGGTGCTGGCCAGCGTCCGCCACCTCAAGACCAGCAATTGGGAGCGCGAGCGCCTGCACGAACGGGCGGCGCGGCTGAAGCGGCTGTTCGCCGAAGCGGGATTGCCGGTGATGGATTCGCCCAGCCACATCGTGCCGGTGTTCGTCGGCGACGCGGCGCTGTGCAAATCGGTGTCGGATGCGCTGCTGCGCGACCATGCGATCTATGTGCAGCCGATCAACTATCCCACCGTGCCGCGCGGCACCGAAAGGCTGCGCTTCACGCCGTCGCCGATGCATAGCGACGCGGCGATGGATGCGCTGGTCAAGGCGCTCGACCAGGTGTGGACGGCGCACCGCCTGAGCCGCGCCGCCTGATGCCGCCTTCAGGCAAGACGGGCGGCGGCGAGGTTTTCGTCGAGTTCGTCGTGCAGGGCAATGTCGTGAAGGCGACGGCGATCGATGCCGCGACCGGCACCGAAGCGAGCGTCATGGGACCGGCCGGGGCGCCGCGCGCCTCCCTGACCGATGCCGCGGTCCGCAAGCTCAGATACGTCCTGGACAAGAAACGCGGCGGCGCCTAGGGCGCCGCCGTTTTCGCTCAGCCGCGCTTGCGGCCCTTGGGCGGCGAGGTGCGGCCCAGGCCGATCTTCTTGGCGAATTCCGAGCGCTTCGCGGCGTAGTTGGCGGCGACCATCGGATAGTCCGCGGGAAGGCCCCATTTGGCGCGATACTGGTCCGGCGTCAGCTTGAAGCGCGAGCGCAGGTAGCGCTTGAGCATCTTCAGTTTCTTGCCGTCCTCCAGGCAGATCAGGTAGTCCGGCGTGATGGACTTCTTGACCGTCACCGCCGGCTTCTGCGTGGTGGCGAAATCGATGCCGTCCACGCCCGAAAGACCGCCAAGCGTGGAGTGCACGCTGCGGATCATCGCGGGGAGATCGCTGACCGAAACCGAATTGTTGCTGACATAGGCGGCGACAATGTCGCTGGCCAGTTTGAGGATTTCTTCGGAACGTCCGACCGACATGTCTTCAGTACTCATGGAACACACCCTCTACTCATGGGTTAAGTGGAAGCACAGTTGCGCAACCGGTATTGCGTGGCCCGCAAATGAAAGCAAGAAAAACTACTCAAAATGAGTGGGGCAGTTTCGAACTGCGGCAAATTTTCCGTATCCTTTTGCTTCAACTCTAGGTTCCGCGCGTTCTGATTCGCCTCTTGTTTGAGGTCACTGCCGGTCACTGCTCGAATGTTGCGCGAAGACTGCAACTTCCCTTAAGGAAATCCGAGGATTCCCGCGATTCCGCGCCCCCCGGCAGGCGCCGCCCGCTCTCAGCGGGTGGCATGTGCGAAGCGGTCTGGCGCTAGATTTGGTAAAAGGCTAGGGGTATCGCAACTCGCGCCGGGCGGCGTCGGGATCAAGGATTTGCAGGGCTTGGGATGGTGGCTGTGGCTGACGCTGCTGGCAATGTTTTGCCGGGATTTTTCACGCAAACCTTGGCGGAACGCGATCCCGAAGTGGCGCGCGCGATCGGCGACGAACTCGGCCGGCAACGCGACAAGATCGAGCTGATCGCGTCGGAAAACATCGTTTCCCGCGCGGTTCTGGAAGCCCAGGGCTCGGTCCTCACCAACAAATACGCCGAAGGCTATCCGGGCCGGCGCTACTATGGCGGCTGCGAGTTCGTCGACGTCGCCGAGGAGCTGGCGATCGCGCGGGCGCGGCGCCTGTTCGACTGCGACTTCGCCAATGTGCAACCCCACTCTGGTGCGCAAGCCAACCAGGCCGTGTTCTTTGCGTTGTTGCAACCTGGAGATATCTTCATGGGGCTCGACCTCGCGGCGGGGGGGCATCTGACGCACGGTTCGCCCGCCAACCAGTCGGGCAAGTGGTTCAAGCCGGTGTCCTACACGGTGCGCCGGCAGGATCAGCGCATCGACATGGACGAGGTCGAGGCGCTGGCCTTGGCGCACAAGCCCAAGCTGATCATCGCCGGCGGTTCGGCCTATGCCCGCATCATCGACTTCGCGCGCTTCCGCGCCATCGCCGATTCGATCGGCGCCTATTTCATGGTCGACATGGCGCATTTCGCGGGGCTGGTGGCCGGCGGCGTGCATCCCAATCCGCTTGAACACGCCCATGTCGTGACCACGACGACGCACAAGACGCTGCGCGGCCCGCGCGGCGGCATGATCCTGTCGCGCGACATGGACCTCGGCAAGAAGATCAACTCGGCGGTGTTCCCCGGCCTGCAGGGCGGACCGCTGATGCATGTGATCGCCGCCAAGGCGGTGGCGTTCGGCGAGGCACTGCGTCCGGAGTTCAAGCGCTACGCCAGGGCCGTGGTCGACAACGCCAAGGTGCTGGCGGAGACGCTGCACGGCGAAGGCCTCGACATCGTCTCCGGCGGCACCGACACGCATCTCATGCTGGTCGACCTGCGGCCCAAGGGCGCCAAGGGCCGCGACACCGAGCGGGCGCTCGACCGCGCCGCGATCACCACCAACAAGAACGCGGTGCCGTTCGACACCGAGAAGCCGGCGATCACCTCGGGCATCCGCCTGGGCACGCCGGCCGGGACGACGCGGGGCTTCGGCACGGCCGAATTCCGCGACATCGGCAAGCTGATCGTCGAAGTGATAGACGCGGTGGCGAAGAAGGGCGAGGCTGGCGATGCCGCCGTCGAGCAAAGCGTCGCGGCGCGCGTCAAGGATTTGTGCAAGCGTTTTCCGATCTACCCATAAGCAGAAAGCGACTTCCATGCGCTGCCCCTTTTGCGGACATGACGACACCCAGGTGAAGGACAGCCGTCCCAGCGAGGACAATTCGGCGATCCGCCGGCGGCGGCACTGCCCCGAATGCGGCGGCCGCTTTACCACCTTCGAGCGGGTGCAGCTGCGCGAGCTCATCGTGGTCAAGAAGAACGGGCGGCGCGAGCCGTTCGAGCGCGAGAAGCTCGAGCGCTCGATCACCCATGCGCTGCGCAAACGCCCGGTGGAGCGCGAGCGCATCGATCGCACCATCACCGGCATCGTGCGGCGCCTCGAAAGCATGGGCGAGAACGAGATCCCGTCGCCGGTGATCGGCGAACTCGTGATGCAGGCGCTGTCGAGCCTCGACAAGGTCGCCTATGTCCGCTTCGCCTCGGTCTACAAGAATTTCCGCGAGACCAAGGACTTCGAGATGCTGATCGGCGAACTCGAAGGCGACGACCGGGACGACAAGAACAACAAGGATTGATCGCGGGTCGCGCGATGGCCCGGACGGCGATGGTCGAACACGCACAGCACAGCAGCTTCCCGCCGTCCCGCGACGGCCGCCTGCGTTGGTGGGACCTCGTCATCGCGTTTTTCGGCGGCACCTTCGCCGGCATCGTGCTGGCGGTGATCGTCGGCGGCGTGGCCGTCGCGATCGCCATGCGGCACGGCTACCATCCCAATGCCGCAAGCCTGGCGTCGCTGACGAAGAACTTCACCGCCAACCACGTCTTGCTGCTGATCAGCGACCTCGGACTTGTCGCCGTCGTCTGGCTGGTGGCACGGCGGCGCGTCGCGCGGCCGCTGACATATTATTTCCCACCGGCGAGCGGCCGGGCGCTGCTGCTGGCGGTGCTGAGCGGCCTGGTGTTGTCGCTGCTCCTCAACGGCGGCAACGAACTGCTGTCGCGGACGTCGCTGATTCAGTTCCACGATACCGACATCGAGCGCGCGCTGGTGCCGCATGGCGCGGCCGAATTCCTGGCGTCCGTTGCGGTCGTCGCGGTGTTCGCGCCCTTTGTCGAGGAGTTCTTCTTCCGCGGCTTGCTGTATGGCTGGCTGCGCCAGAGAAACGGCGTGTGGCTGTCGGCGGTGGTGAGCGGCGTTCTGTTCGCCGCGGCCCACGGCCACATGTTCGTCCATCCCGGGGCCCAGGGCTGGCTCTACACCGCGGAGCTGGCGCTGGCCGGCGTGGTGCTGGCGCTGTGGGTGGCGCGCACCGGCTCGCTCAGGACATCGTTCGCGACGCATGCGGCCTACAACGCGGCGGCGATCGCGTTCTCGGTCCTGCTGCCATGACGACGCCGGCCGACATCGGCCACATGCACCATGCGCTGGCGCTGGGGCGGCGCGGCCTGGGGCGGACATTGGGCAACCCGTCGGTCGGCTGCGTCATCGTTTCGTCCGAAGGCATCGTCGTCGGGCGCGGCCGGACGGCCGATGGCGGCATTCCGCACGGCGAAGCCGTCGCGCTGGCCCAGGCGGGACATGCGGCGCGCGGCGCCACCGCCTATGTCACGCTCGAGCCCTGCGCCGCCGTCACGCGGACGCTGTCCTGCGCCGAGAGCCTGATCGCCGCCGGCATCCGGCGCGTCGTCGCGGCGATGGAGGATCCGCACCCGCTCACTGCCGGCAAGGGCTTTGCGAAGCTGCGGGCCGCAGGCATCGAGGTCGCGACCGGTGTGCTCGCGGATGAGGCGGCGCGATCGCATGCCGGTTTCCTGATGCGCCTGGCACAGGACCGTCCGCTGGTGACGCTCAAGATCGCGCAGAGCCTGGACGGCAAGACGGCGACCGTGTCCGGCGACAGCAAATGGCTCACCGGCGCTGAGGCGCGCCGCTTCGGGCATCTGCTCAGGGCGCAAAACGACGCGATCCTGGTCGGCATCAACACGGCGCTGGCCGACGATCCGGAACTGACCTGCCGGATCGCGGGGCTTCAGACGCATTCGCCGCTGCGTGTCGTGCTCGACACCAGATTGCGATTGCACGAAGGCTCGAAGCTGGCCGCGACGGCGGCGCAGACGCCGACGCTGGTGTTCACCGCGGCGGCCGGCGGCGGCGCCGGGCTTGCGGCCGCCGGCGTCGAGGTCATCCGGGTTGCGCGCGACGCGCGGGGCAGGCCGGACCTCGCTGCAATGCTCGGCGAGTTGGCGAAGAGAGGGGTCACGCGGCTGCTGGTGGAGGGCGGCGCCACCGTCCACGCCGCGTTCCTCGACCGCGGCGTCGCGGACGCGCTCGAAATCTTCACCGCGCCGATGACCCTGGGCGGAGCAGGGCATAGCGCCATCGACGCGCTGGCGGCGCTGAGCCTGGAGGAAGCGCCGAAGTTTACCCGCACGTCGCGTCGCGAATTCGGCGCCGACGTTCTGGAAAGCTACGTCCGCAGGGCCTAAAAGGGGCCCATGTTCACCGGAATCGTCACCGATGTCGGGCGCGTGCGCCATGTCGAGAAGCGCGGCGACACCCATGTCGTGATCGCGACCGCTTACGACGTGTCGGCGGTCGATCTGGGCGCCTCGATCGCCTGCTCCGGCATCTGCCTGACGGTCGTCGACAAGGGCTCGGCGAAGGATCGCTGGTTCGCCGTCACCGCCTCGGCCGAAACGCTGTCGAAGACGACGCTGGGCAGCTGGAAGGCCGGCGATCCGGTCAATCTCGAGCGCCCGATGCGGGTCGGCGACGAATTCGGCGGCCATATCGTCAGCGGCCATGTCGACGGCACCGCCGAGGTCAAGCTTGTGGTGCCTGAGGGCGAATCCGTGCGCTTCACGTTCGCGGCGCCGGCGGCGCTCGCCAGGCTCATCGCCGCCAAGGGCTCGGTGGCGCTCGACGGCGTCTCGCTGACGGTCAACGAGGTCGCGGGCACGCGCTTCGGCGTCAACATCATCCCGCATACCCAGAAGGTCACGACCTTCGGCAAGGCGAAGCCCGGCTCCAAGGTCAATCTCGAGATCGACCTCCTGGCGCGTTATGTGGCGAGGCTGGTCGGCAAATGAACGTCTCGGTCTATCACGACTACATTGCCGCCATCGAGGACGTCATCGAAGACGCGCGCAACGGGCGCATGTTCATCCTGATGGACGCCGACGACCGCGAGAACGAGGGCGACCTCGTCATCCCGGCGCAGATGTGCACGCCGCAGGCGGTCAACTTCATGGCCAAGCACGGCCGCGGACTGATCTGCCTCGCGCTGACGCAGGATCGCGCCAACACGCTGAACATCCCGATGATGACGGCGGTCAACGGTACGCCGAACCAGACCGCCTTCACGGTCTCGATCGAGGCCAAGGAAGGCATCTCGACCGGCATCTCGGCGCACGACCGTGCCCACACGATCTCGGTGGCGATCGACGCCACCAAGGGGCCGGCCGACATCACCTCGCCCGGCCACGTCTTTCCGCTTGTGGCGCGGCACGGCGGCACGCTGGTGCGCGCCGGGCATACCGAGGCCGCGGTCGACATCGCGCGGCTGGCCGGGCTCAATCCGGCCGGCGTGATCTGCGAGATCATGAACGAGGACGGCTCGATGGCGCGGCTGCCGGACCTAGTGCCGTTCGCGCAGCTGCACGGCCTCAAGATCGGCACCATCGCCGACCTCATCGCCTATCGCCGCAAATACGATCACTTCGTCAAGCGCACCATCGAGACGCCGTTCCAGAGCCACAATGGCGGCGAATGGAAGATGTGCGTCTACGTCAACCAGCTCGAATATGCCGAGCACATCGCGCTGGTGAAGGGCGACATCACGACCGCCGAGCCGGTCCTGGTGCGCATGCACGCGGTCAACATCTTCAGCGACATGCTGGAATGGAAACCCTATGAGCGCGACGTGCTGGGCGAATCCATGCGCATCATCGCGCGCGAAGGCCGCGGCGTGGTGGTCCTGCTGCGCACCACAAGGCCGACCTTCGTGTCGGACGTCGTGACGCGGCGCGTGGCGGAGGACATCGACCGGCGCAGGGTCAAGGAATACGGCGTCGGGGCGCAGATCCTGCTCGACCTCGGCGTCAGGGACATGATCCTTCTCACCGACACGCCGGAGAAGAAGGTCGTGGCGCTGGAAGGCTACGACCTCAACATCGTCGGCACGCACGCCATCCGCGGCACCAGCGGCGGGACGGCCGGGGATAACGAGACATGATCGAGACGCCCAACATCCTGATCGTCGAGGCGCGGTTCTATGCGCATATCTCCGACGCGCTGCTCGACGGCGCGACGGCGGCGCTGGAGAAGGGCGGGGCGCATTTCGAGCGGCTGGCGGTGCCCGGCGCGCTGGAAATCCCGCCCGCCATCGCCATCGCCGCGCGCGCCGGCGAGCATGGCGGCAAGGGCTATGACGGCTATATCGCGCTCGGCTGCGTCATCCGCGGCGAGACCTGGCATTTCGAGATCGTGGCGGGCGAGTCGGCGCGCGGCCTGATGGACCTCGGCATCAATCTCGGCCTGTGCATCGGCAACGGCATCCTGACGGTGGAGAGCGAGGCGCAGGCGCGGGTGCGCGCCGCGGTCGACGACGGCGACAAGGGCGGCGACGCCGCGCGGGCCTGCCTCGCATTGCTGGCCGCCCGCAATCGGCTCGGCGTGCACCGATGACCGGCAGCTATGACGCGCGGCGCGCGGCGCGTCTGGCGGCGGTGCAGGCGCTCTACCAGATGGAACTGACCGGCATCGACGCCGAAGAGGTCGCCGGCGAGTTCATCGCGCACCGTTTCGCCCCCTCGCCGGAGGCGAGGGCAGACCGGCCCGAGGCGGACGTGGCGCCCGACGCGGAATTCTTCGCCGCCATCGTCAAGGGCGTGCCGCCGCACCAGGTCGAGATCGACCGCTCCATCGCCGGATGCCTGGCCGCCGACTGGCGGCTGGAGCGGGTGGATTCGATCCTGCGCGCCATCCTGCGCGCCGCGTCCTTCGAACTCATCGCGCGGCCGGACGTTCCGGCGCGGGTGGTGATCGACGAATATGTCGAGATTGCGCACGCCTTTTTCAACGCCGACGAACCGTCCTTCGTCAACGCGGCGCTCGACAAGCTGGCGCACCGAAAGCGCGCCGCGGAGTTCGGCGAGACGCCGCCGGGCGACGAGCTGGCGTTCTGATTTTTCTCTCCCGTAGAAACGGGGGAGGATTAAGGTGCGGCGATGCCTCTGTCCGAATTTCAACTGATCAGAGACTTGTTCGCGCCGCTGGCGACGTCGAAGGCGGCGTTGGGGCTGACGGACGACGTCGCGCTGCTGGCGCCGCGGGCCGGACACGAATTGGTGCTGACGACCGACACGATCGTGGCGGGCGTCGATTTTTTCGCGACCGATCCGCCGGGCGCGATCGCGCGCAAGGCGCTGCGCGTGAACCTCTCCGACCTGGCGGCGAAGGGTGCCGCGCCGTTCGGCTATCTGTTGACGCTGTGTCTGCCGAAAGCCGTCGACGGCAAATGGCTGCGCGGCTTCGCGCGCGGTCTGGCGGCGGACCACAAGACCTTCGGCGTGTCGCTGCTCGGCGGCGATCTGTCGTCGACGCCGGGGCCGCTCGGCATCACGGTCGCGGCGCTGGGCTATGTGCCGAACGGCAAGGCGATCCTGCGGCGCGGCGCACAAGAGGGCGACCTCGTTTTCGTCTCCGGCACTATCGGCGACAGCGGCGCGGGCCTGGAGGCCTTGCAGGCAAAGCGGCGCGCGGCCTTCCTCATCGGCCGCTATCGTGTGCCGCAGCCGCGCCTGGCGCTGGGACAAAAGCTGCGTGGCCTCGCCAGCGCGGCGCTGGATGTGTCGGACGGTTTGCTCGCCGATCTTGGGCACCTCGCGGATGTCTCGAAGGTGCATGTCGCCATCGATGCGACGCGCGTGCCGCTGTCGCCGGCGCTGCGCAAGTTCTGGGGCACAGGCGAAAAGGCGGTGCTGCGGGCCGCGACCGCGGGCGACGACTACGAGATCGCCTTCTGCGCCCCGCGCGCCAGGCGCGCGAAGGTGTTCGCGGCGGCGAAGGCGGCAGGCGTACCGGTGACGCAGATCGGTTGGGTGATGAAGGGCAGGGGTGTGGCGCTGCTGGGCGCCGATGGCAGGCCGATGCCTTTTGGCGCGGGCGGTTGGCGGCACAGGTAACGGTCTTCCGGGCCTGGATCGCGCAATGCGCGAAGTCGAAAACAATACGATGTGGCCGGCCGCCGCCCGGCCCCCAGCATCTAGCGGCCAGGTCGGCCGAACGGTAACCAACTGTTAGTCCTGTTTTGCGACCCTCGCGTCATGCGCCGCGCTCTCGTCCTCGCCGTCCTGCTGACCGCCTTTGCCGGGCCGGCGCTTGCCGCCGAGACGCCGGGCGATCCCGGCACCAATGTCGAGATGCCGTTCCTGATCGCGCCGATGAGCAAGGACGGCAAGCTGCTGGGCTATTCCTATATTTCCTCCAAGCTGGTCGCCGCGTCGCAGGGCGCGGCGCTGGAGATCCGCGACAAGATCGCCTTCATCCAGGATGCCTTCGTGCGCGACGTCAACGCCGCGCCGACCGCCGTCGCCGCCGACCCGACGGTGATCGACCGCGTCCTGCTGGCGAACCGGCTGATCGCCGACGCGCGCCGCGTCGTCGGCGCCGCCAAGGTGACGCGGATCGTCTTCGGCGACGGCGACAAGGACCCGGGCATCCAGTTCTCGCCGCTGCATCCGACCCAGACGCCCCAGCGCGCCGACCAGATGACCGGCGCGCCGCCGCCCGCGCCGCCCCCGGCGGCGGCGCCGGCCGCGGCCCAAAGCCACCCCTCGGCACCCGGCAAGCCGAAAAACCGGTCATTTCGCGCATATCTGCCGCAAAAGCGCCGTTGCACCCCGCACGGGCTTTTGGCATATGTGCGCCGCCCTTGAAGCGGTTCGTCCAACTCGGCCGGCCATGGGGACCCGCAGGTCTTCGCGGGTTGCTTCGGGACTCAAACTCTAAGGGGAAAAGCCATGGGCTTGGAACTTGTACTCGCCGCCGGCGTGCTGGCGCTGCTTTACGGTCTTTGGACCATCCGCTCGGTCCTGGCGCTCAGCGCCGGCAATGCGCGCATGCAGGAGATCGCGGCCGCCATCCAGGAAGGCGCCGCCGCTTACCTCAATCGCCAATACACCACCATCGCCGCGGTCGGCGCGGTGATCTTCATCCTCGCCTTCGTCTTCCTCGGCTGGCAGGTGGCGGTCGGCTATCTGATCGGCGCGGCGCTCTCGGGCGCGGCCGGCTATGTCGGCATGTACGTCTCGGTGCGCGCCAACGTCCGCACCGCGGAGGCCTCGCGCAAGGGTCTGGCGGAAGGCCTCTCGGTTGCGTTCCGGTCGGGCGCGGTGACCGGCATGCTGGTCGTCGGTCTCGGCGTCATCGCGGTCGCCGGCTACTACGCCTTCCTGACCATGGGCTTGAAACTCGATATTCAGGACGCGGCCCAGAGCCGCATCATCGTCGACAGCCTGGTGGGGCTCGGCTTCGGCGCCTCGCTGATCTCGATCTTCGCGCGTCTCGGCGGCGGCATCTTCACCAAGGGCGCCGACGTCGGCGGCGACATGGTCGGCAAGGTCGAGGCCGGTATTCCCGAAGACGACCCGCGCAACCCCGCCACCATCGCCGACAATGTCGGCGACAATGTCGGCGACTGCGCCGGCATGGCGGCCGACCTGTTCGAGACCTTCGCGGTGACCACGGTCGCCACCATGGTGCTGGCTTCGATCTATTTCGACGGCGACCAGAAGGCGTCGCTGATGCTCTATCCCCTCGCCATCGCGGGCATGAGCATCGTCACCTCGATCGTCGGCACCTTCTTCGTGCGGCTGGGCGCGTCCAGGAACATCATGGGCGCTCTGTACAAGGGCGTCATCGCCACGGTGATCCTGTCGCTGATCGGCCTGTGGCCGCTGACCGATTATCTCATCGGCATGCACACCGATCTTTCGAGCGGCGGCGTCGCCTACACCGGCATGTCGCTGTATGAGTGCGGCATCGTCGGTCTCGCCGTCACCGGCGCGCTGATCTGGATCACCGAGTATTACACCGGAACCAATTACCGCCCGGTCCGCGTCATCGCGCAGGCCTCGGTGACGGGTCACGGAACCAACGTGATCCAGGGCCTCGCCATCTCGATGGAGGCAACCGCGCTTCCGGCGCTCGTGATCTGCGCCGGCATCGTCGTGACCTACCTGCTGGCCGGCCTGTTCGGCATCGCCATCGCGGTTTCGACCATGCTGTCGCTCGCCGGCATGATCGTGGCGCTCGACGCCTTCGGTCCGGTGACCGACAACGCCGGCGGCATCGCCGAAATGGCGGGCCTCGAAGGCGACGTGCGCAAGACGACGGACGCGCTCGACGCGGTCGGCAACACCACCAAGGCGGTGACCAAGGGCTATGCCATCGGTTCGGCCGGCCTCGGCGCGCTGGTGCTGTTCGCGGCCTACACGGCGGACCTGAAGTACTTCTCGGAGCACTCCGATGTGTACGGCTACTTCGCCGGCCTCGAACTGCCGACCTTCAGCCTCGCCGACCCGTGGGTGGTCGTCGGCCTCTTCGTCGGCGGCCTGCTGCCTTACCTGTTCGGCGGCATGGCGATGACGGCGGTGGGCCGCGCGGCCGGCGCCGTGGTCGAGGAAGTGCGCAAGCAGTTCCGGGGGATGCCGGGCATCATGGCGGGGACGCAAAAGCCCAACTATGCCCGCGCCGTCGACCTGCTGACCAAGGCGGCGATCCGCGAGATGATCATCCCCTCGATGCTGCCGGTGTTCTCGCCGGTGGTGCTGTTCCTCCTGGTCGATGCCATCGCCGGCAAGACGCAGGCCTTCAACGCGCTCGGCGCCATGCTGATGGGCGTGATCGTGACCGGCCTGTTCGTCGCCATCTCGATGACCTCGGGCGGCGGCGCCTGGGACAACGCCAAGAAGTTCATCGAGGACGGCCATCATGGCGGCAAGGGCTCTGACGCCCACAAGGCCGCGGTGACGGGCGACACGGTCGGCGATCCCTACAAGGACACGGCCGGCCCGGCGGTCAATCCGATGATCAAGATCACCAACATCGTCGCGCTGCTGCTGCTGGCGACGCTGGCGCACGCGTTCTGAGCTGAATGCTCTTCAAACAAAAACGCGCGGAACTTGCGTTCCGCGCGTTTTTTTTGGCTCAGTGGCCGGGACCGCCGCCGCCGGGCGGTCCGCCGCCATTGCCGCCGCCGGGATTCTGGGTCTGGCCGCTATTGCCGAGCGGCACGCCGGGCGTGGCGTTGAACAGTTCCTGTAGGAACGTCATCTCGCGGCCCTTGGCCGGTGTCTCGCGCGTCTCGAAGGCGACGACATGGCCGTCGTGCAGCGAGTAGTGCTTGAGGTCGGTGACCTTGCCGTCCTTGTCGAAATAGACCGCCAGGATGGCGCGGCTCTGCACCGACGGCGCGAAAAAGGCGATCTGCTTCTCGACCGCGGTGATGTAGTACCAGGCGTCGCCGGCGGCGGTGAAGGTCGCCTCGGTCGAGGGATAGCCGAGCCGCTGCTGGATGCTGGTCTTGGTGTCCTTGCCGACACCGATGGTCTTTTCGGTGTCGGGGTCGGGCAAATAGCCGCGCTGGTTGACCACCGGGGTGCAGCCCATGACGGCCAGGGCGGCGAGGAGCAGAACCGTTTTTCGCATGCACAACGTCCTCAAACCGGATAAATCCCGCCCCGGACAGACGTGCTAGCCTCAGGCGCGCGCGCTGGCAAGACTGCCCGACCAGGAGAGTTCCGTCATGCTGAATGCCCTGCGCCGCAACGCCGAGCGGGCCAGGACCGTCCAGGCCCTGCACGCCGCCCTGACGGCGCAGGCCCGGTCGGTGACTTTTTTTCGCGAATATGGCGTCGCCGATACGATCGACGGCCGCTTCGACATGGTGGCGCTGCATGCCTGGCTGGTGTTCGGGCGGCTGCGCAGCGCCGGTCTCGAGGACTTGGCGCGCGGCCTGTCGGACGCGATCTTCGTCGCCTTCGACGAGGGCCTGCGCGACCTCGGCACCGGCGACATGGGGCTGGGTCCGCGCATGAAGAAGCTGGGTAATGCCTTCAACGGGCGCTGCCAGGCTTATGAGGCGGCGGCAGGCGATGAGACGGCGCTGCGCGAGGCGATCTTGCGCAACGTCTATCGCGGGGCCGCCGGCCATGAGGCGGCCGCCGCGGCGCTGGCGCGCTATGCGCTGACGGCGCGGGCGCAGCTGGAGCACGGCAACCCCGCCGACGGCACGCTTGATTTCGGCACGCCACCAACGGCATTTAACGGACGATGACCGCCGAACCCCTGCCGTTCCAGCACGACTACAATCTCGGCGACCTCAATCGCGGCGGCGCCGAAATCGCGCTGACGACGACCGCCGAGGAGCGCGCGCGCATCGCGCGCTGGGCCGAGGTTCGCGCCGTGGACTCGTTCGCCGCGACGCTTCGCCTGCGCAAGCATTCGGCGAACAGTTTCTCGCTGGACGCCGATCTGGTGGCCGACATCGTGCAGGATTGCGTCGTGACGCTGGAACCGGTGAAGAGCCGCATCGAACGCCTTGTGCACCGGCAACTGCACCTGGCGGCGCCCAGCCGGCATCGCGGCGACGCCAGCATTCCCCTGACCGCCATGGCTGGAGAGGACGACACGCCCGAGGAGATCGACAGCCTGCATTACGACCTCGCCGGCCCGCTGCTGGAGGAACTGGTCCTGGCCATCGATCCCTATCCCCGCGCGCCAGGTGTGGAATTTGCCGCCCCGGCCGAGGCTGCCGGGGCCGCCGAGCCGCCGCAAAGCCCGTTCGCGGTGCTGAAAAACCTCAAGAATCGGACCTGAAGGCCGAAAAACCGGCCAGAATCCGGCTTGAACCCGGGGTGGGTTTCCTGTTACTTCCGCCCCTTGTTTTGCCCGCCCAGCCAAAGGCCCGCGCGATGCACTGCGCAGCGCCCCAGGATTCGGTTCGCGGTTCTACGGTGCTTTCAAGGAGTGACCCGCAATGGCGGTGCCCAAAAGAAAAACCTCGCCCTCCAGGCGCAACATGCGTCGGTCGCATCACGCCTTGGCGCCGGCGGCCCACAATGAGTGCCCGAACTGCGGCGAGCAGAAGCGTCCGCATCATGTCTGCGGCGCCTGCGGCCACTATGACGGCCGCGAAGTCACGAAAAAAGAAGCCTGATCCGATCTCGGCTGGCTATCGGATCGTGACAGCGAGGCGACCTTGGCCCGCGAACTGACCGTTTCGATTGATGCCATGGGCGGCGACGCCGGGCCCGGCGTGGTCGTGGCCGCGCTGGCGCGTTCGGTGCTGCGTCATCCCGCCGTGCGCTTCATCCTGCACGGCGACGAGGCCGAACTGAAGCCGCTGTTCGCCAAGCGCGCCAAGCTGCTCGAGCGCATCACCATCCGCCACGCCGCCGAGCGCGTGCGCATGGACGAGAAGCCGAGCCTGGCGCTGCGCCGCGGCCGCAACACCTCGATGTGGCACGCCATCGACTCGGTGAAGACCAGGGAAGCCGAAGTCGCGGTCTCCGCCGGCAACACCGGTGCGCTGATGGCGATGTCGATGTTCCAGCTGGGCACGCTGGAAGGGATCTCGCGGCCCGCCATCGCGGCCCTGTGGCCGACCAAGCGCGGCCAGAGCGTGGTGCTCGACGTCGGCGCCAATATCGTCGTCAGCGCCGAGCAGCTGGTCGATTTCGCGGTGATGGGCGAAGCCTTCGCCCGTGCCATCCTGGGGCTGGAGCGGCCGACCGTGGGCATCCTCAATGTCGGCTCCGAGGACATGAAGGGCAACGACGCCGTGAAGGCGGCGGCTCATATCCTGCGCAGCAATTCGAGCCTGCCGATCGAGTTCGCCGGCTTCGTCGAGGGCGACGACATAGCCGAAGGCACGGTGGACGTCGTCGTCACCGACGGCTTCACCGGCAATGTCGCGCTGAAGACCGCTGAAGGTACCGCCAGGCTGGTGACGTTTTTCCTGCGCAACGCGCTGCGCCGCTCGTTCCTGGGCCGCATCGGCGGCTTCCTCGCCGGCGGCGCGCTCAACGTCCTGCGCCGCAAGCTCGATCCGCGCGCCTCGAACGGCGGCATTTTCCTCGGCCTCGACGGCGTCGTCGTGAAGAGCCATGGCGGCACCGACGCATTGGGCTTCGCCAGCGCCCTCGACATGGCGATCGACATCACCCGTGCCGGCGTCGTCGCCCGCATCGTGGCTGACCGCCGCGGCGTCCATACCTCCATCGCGGAGGCTGCCGCCTCGTGATCCGTTCGCAGATTGTCGGTTGCGGCGCGTATCTGCCCGAGACCGTTCTCACCAACGAAGAACTGGCCAGGCGCGTCGATACCAGCGACGAATGGATTCGCGAACGCACCGGCATCCGCCAGCGCCACATCGTGCGCGACGGCGAGAAGACCTCCGACCTCGCGCTGCAGGCCTCGCGCAACGCGCTGGCCAGCGCCGGGATGGATGCCGGCGAGATCGACCTGATCGTCTGCGCCACCACGACGCCGGACGAGACCTTTCCGGCCACCGCCACCACGCTGCAGGCGCGGCTGGGCATGAGCCGCGGCGCGGCGTTCGACGTGCAGGCGGTGTGCTCGGGCTTCATTTTCGGCATGGCCGTGGCCGACAATTTCATCAAATGCGGCCAGGCGAAAACCGTGCTGCTGGTCGGCGCCGAATCGATGAGCCGGCTGCTCGACTGGAACGACCGCACGACCTGCGTGCTGTTCGGCGACGGCGCCGGCGCCGTGGTGCTGCAGGCCAGGGACGGCAAGGGCGACACCGCCGACCGCGGCGTCCTCAACACCAAGCTCTATTCCGACGGCCGGCTGCACGATCTGCTCTATGTCGATGGCGGGCCGTCCTCGACCCAGACCACCGGCCATCTGCGCATGCACGGCAAGGAAGTGTTCCGTCACGCCGTCACCAACATGACGGCGGCCATCACCGCCTCGGCCAGCGAGGCCGGCCTCAGCGTCGCCGATATCGACTGGTTCGTGCCGCACCAGGCCAACCAGCGCATCCTCGACGGCACCGCCCGGAAGCTCCAGATCCCGCCCGAGAAGGTGGTGTCCACGGTCGCCCTGCACGGCAACACATCGGCAGCCTCGGTGCCGCTGGCGCTGGCGACCGCCGTTGCCGACGGCCGCATAAAGAGGGGCCAGTTGGTGCTCCTGGAAGCCATGGGCGGCGGCTTCACCTGGGGTTCCTGCCTGCTGCGCTGGTAGCACACCGGTTGAAGGGCGCCACCTATCCCTTTGACGTTGACGGATAATCCCCTCGCGCCTAACGTTCGTTAGGCATAGGGAGTCGCCGCCATGACCACCGACACGCTGACCCGCGCCGACCTGACCGAAGCGGTGTTCCAGGCCGTCGGTCTGTCGCGCAACGAGTCGGCCCAGATGGTCGAGGATCTGCTGGAAGAAGTGTGCTCGGCGCTGACGCGCGGCGAGACGGTCAAGCTCTCCTCGTTCGGAACCTTCGCGGTCCGCCAGAAGAGCCAGCGCATGGGACGCAACCCCAAGACCGGCGACGAGGTTCCCATCGCGCCGCGCCGGGTTCTGGTTTTCCGCCCGAGTCACGTATTGAAGGCGGTCATCAACGGGCAGACGCCCGATCCCGACAAGAAGGATTGAGCGCTTTGCTGGCTGCCGCCGCCGTCCGCACCAAATCGCCGGAAGCCTTCCGCACCATCAGCGAAGTGGCGAGCGAGCTGGACGTGCCGCAGCACGTGCTGCGCTTCTGGGAAGGGCGCTTCGCGCAGATCAAGCCGGTGAAGCGCGCCGGCGGGCGGCGTTACTATCGTCCCGAGGACGTCGACCTGCTGCGCGGCATCCGCGCGCTGCTCTACAGCGAAGGCTTCACCATCAAGGGCGTGCAGAAAATCCTGCGCGACCGTGGCCAGCGCCACGTCGCCGAGCTTGGCCGCGGCGAACTGGCGGCGCCCCTGCCGCGGGCGCCGGCGCCGCGCTCCAATGTGATCGCGCTGGAGCGCGTGGTGGAGGCGCCGCTGGCGCCGGACGTCTCGCTGGTGCTCGCCGAGGAAGAGCGCATCAAGCTCGAGATACTGCTCGCCGAATTGCAGCAGATGAAGGCGCGGCTGCGCGGGATCGCGCGCCGCGCCTGATGCGCAGGCTTGCGGCCCTCGCTTTCGGCCTCGGCTGCTTCGCCGCGACGCCCTGCCTTGCCGACTGCGATTCCGGCGGCCACAAAGCGATAGAGGGCGGCCGCGTCTGCCAGGCCGGCGTCGTCTCGGTGTGCTCGGCCGGCGCCTGGCTGCAAACCGTCCTGACCTGTGCGGCGTCGCCGGACGGCGCGGACAAGCCGCTCATGACGCAGGCTCCGGGCAGCGCGACGCGCATTCATGTCCTGAACGCCCGCTTTCTGGCGCCGCGGGGCGCCCTCGACCTGACCTTTGCGGCGCGCAGCCTGTGCGACGGCAAGCCGGCCTGCACGTTGGGCGCAGCGCAGCTGCTGGGCGCCGCGTCGCCGCGCGGGCAGGGCACGTTCAATATCGGCTATGCCTGCACGACGGGCTTCGAAACCAGGAACGCCCAGCAGGCCGTCTTCGCCGCCAGCCAGTCGCAGACGTTGAGCTGCGGCGAATAAGGCCGAAGCCGGCGGTAGAACGGCGTTGCCGGGCAGGGGAGCGCCCCCTATAGTCCGCGACCTTCGCGAACCCGGCTCCCCGGCCGGTGGCCTGGCGCGAGACACATTGGATACGGAGCGTGGCGCAGTCTGGTAGCGCATTTGCCTGGGGGGCAAAGGGTCGCAGGTTCAAATCCTGTCGCTCCGACCAATTAAGTGACTGAATTTGTTGTTCTATATTGAGTGTTGGTTTTCGGTCAGTTTGCAATTTCGGACTGGTGGCCTGTCCGCTCGGCAAGCCAGTCCGCGAGGTAAGTTTCCAAGCGGTGTGCCCGATAGTATTCGAGTATCATCGCCATGACAGATGCGTCCTGCCCTTCGCCTTCTGTGCGATCTAAGACGTGCATCGTGTATCCCGTGATCCGATGCACAAAGAGCATTTCATCTCTAAGCATCGGTCCATCGGGGGTGTCGAAATTCCTGTCCGGGTGCGCCTTATCCGGAATATAGGCTTCCCGCGCGGCGACAGTCGCCATATGAGCGACGCGCGCGAGAAACATGGCCTTAGCGGTGGGTTCAAGGGAGCTAAAGCGCGTTGTGTAGTCGCTGCCAGAAATATTGCTAGTCATTGGCTTCCTTGCTCTTTGCGGCCCTGTTATCTCGCTCCTTCTGGCGAACCAAATCCCAATAGGCTTTGTGCCGCTTCAACCAAAAGACTTGGGGCACTGCAAAGACGACGCCCAACCAGAACGTGGCGATTGCCAGCCAGTGGCGCGAGAAGTCGAACAGATAACTCGGGCTGCAGCCAATTGCGACAGCGAGCCGAACCCACGCTGCACCGCGACCGCTCCCCTCAATCAGCCTTCCTATACATTGTTGCAGGAATTGCTGATCCAAGCTGATTGTAAAAATAACAACTATGGGAAGGGCAAACGGCAACAGGCGAAGAATAGGTATTCCGCGTGATCGCTTTATTGATCGCTCGCTGTTGGTCAAATAGCGCCTGCCCATACGCTAATTCGCTGGCAAGGGTTTGGTGTTTTTGGTCTTGTCGAACATCATGAGAGGGCGGCTGGATATACTAATGCCGCCTTTGCCGTGAGTGCCGGGCACGCGCCAACAGGAATCGCGAAACCAAGTGGCAGGGTCCGTCTCGGGCGCAACATCCGCGCGCCAGACAATGCCCCACTGTGCGTTCTGCGTGATCATGCCGCGCACGAATTTCCATCCAAGTCTGAAGGTTCTCTCTCGCGTGGATGCTTCGCATCTTGCAGCTATGCCGGATGGGTCGCCCGACAAGCGCGGTTCTGTACCGGGGTCGGGCGGCGGCTCCAACGGTTGATCGTCGGCACCGATCACCCCCTCGCGTCTCAGCCGTTCCGTCTCTTGGTTCCAATGCGTGAGGCGGCTTTGCAACTTGGTGCAAAGAACAACGGGATTCGCCACCACGACCGCCCGTCCCAAGTCGGGCGGGGTCTTGAGCGTTGAGCCTTTGAGCTTCAATGGCACAAGGTCAGAGCCTGAACCTCCATTGCTCACATATGTGTTGGTGCGAAGCGCGGTGTCAAAGACAACGCGGCAAATGCCGGGAGTAAGTTGCTTGAGCCAAAATTCGCTGTTCTCGAAAATGAGTTGGCCACCATCAGCCAATCGCACGACGCCATGCGGACCAAGACGCCCGCCGTTCGCTTGCACGGCTCTTTCAATCGCTATTTTGTAGTGCGGCGGGGGCGCACTCACATCGGCGGGCATCAGCATAATAGCGAATGGCATTTCGAGAATTTCCGGCAGGCGCCACGAGCCTATCATCGACTCATTTCGGTTTGCGGCGAACGCTTGTCTCTTTGTTTCTTTGGGTCAATTTCAGCCCGGGTTTGCAAGAATATCGTTGTGAATCAACGGTTCCGACAGTCTTGGGGTCTGGAGGTCGTGGGTTCAAATCCCGCCGCTCCGCCAATAAAATCTACAGAATTTCGCGGCATCGAACATCCGCCAGGCCTTCCGCATCGATGCGAACCAGACACCATTGCTCGGCGTTCTCGGCGTTAGACACTTTGAAAACATCCGGGAAGGTCGGCGCATGCCCCGCCTTCTCCTCCAATATCTTGCCGAAATATTTCATTGCGAATCCCGCATGGGGATAGGCGCGCTTGGCCGCCGCCTTCTTCATCGCCTTGTAGACGTCGTCCTCATAATATTTTTCGCGAATGGACCTGGATGCCAAGTCGTCAAAATAGTTATTCAAGACGGCCAAGCTGGCTTGCGGAGCATCCTTGGCTGGCGGCTCCGATGCGCGCTCCATCTTCGCCTTGAAGCGGTGGCTGACGAGCCCCATCGACGCCTGGACGATCTCGCCGTCGAAGGTTCCATTCCCCTCCCAAATGGCGTCATAGATGGTGTGAGTGAACGCCCCGCCCCAGCGCATCCTCAACTTGTCGCCGTCGAGGGTGACTTCCGGAATTTCCTGCAGAAAGTCGTCGGCGCACGTGATCGAGACACCGTCATCCCGCTTCTTGAAACTGCAGAAGTCACCGATGACGGGTTTGTCGGATCCGGGCCATTCCGGCAGCTCCATTCTCCAGTCGCCGTATAGTCCGGCAATCGAGACGATCACTTCCTCGCTTGGCGTTTGAACATCGGACGGAGCGCTCCGGGCATCGGGCTTCTTCTTGCCGTCGTCGGTCGTGGCCGAGACCGGCTTCGGTTCCGCGAGCGGCTGTTGGGCGTCACAAACTGCGCCTGCCATCAGCGCCATCACGCAGAGGGATAGAATTGCCTCCTTCTTCACGCACGAGACTCCTACTCACTGGAGAACCCGATCAATTCAGATAAAATTGTCGGTTTGCGGCGAACGCCTATCCCTTTGATTTCATGTGGTTCGACTTCGGCTCAGTTTGCAAAAATACCGTTCGGATTCAACGCTCCGGGCAAGTCTGGGGACGGTAAACCACGGCTCTCGCCTTGCCGTCGTCCCGGCGCCATACTTTGCGCGACACATATGGGGATCGCCATGAAGGCAAGCTATCTTTCGGCCACAGCGCTGGCGGTGATTTTCGCGGCATCCGTTGCGATCGGCGCGGCGAGCAAGCCTCTGCCGCCGCCCACGGCAGCGCAGGCCGTCGCCTTCGTGGCCGCGGCCGAGAGCGATCTCGCCACCCAGAGCCTCTATGCCAACCATGCGGCCTGGGTGCAGGCGACCTATATCAACGTCGACACCAATTTCCTCGTCGCCAAGGCGACGGCGGAGGGCACCGACATGGCGGTGCGCTACGCCAAGGGCGCGGCGCGCTTCGATGCGGTGAAGGTCGACGACGTCACGCGCCGCAAGCTGAACCTTCTCAAGCAGGCGCTGGTGCTGCCGGCCTCGTCGCGGCCCGGCGCCAGCCAGGAACTGGCCGACATCCGCGCCCGCCTCGACAGCGACTATTCGACCGCCAAGTTCGTCTACAACGGCAAGCCGCTGACGCTCGACGACATGGAAGACATCATGCGCACGTCGCGCGATCCCAGCGAGACGCGCACCCTGTGGGAAGGCTGGCGCACGGTCTCCGCGCCGCAGATGAAGGGCGATTACACGCGGCTGGTGACCTTGGCCAATGAAGGCTCGCGCGAGCTCGGCTATGCCGACACCGGCGCCCTGTGGCGCTCCTGGTACGACATGCCGCCCGACGCGTTCGCCGCCAAGACCGACGCGTTGTGGCACCAGGTCGAGCCGCTCTACGGCAAGCTGCACTGCTATGTCCGCGCCCGGCTGAGTGCGAAATACGGCGCCGCGGTCCAGCCGGCGACGGGCCCGATCCGCGAGGACCTCACCGGCAATATGTGGGGCCAGGACTGGGGCAACATCTACGACATCGTGCAGCCCAAGGGCGGCAGCGGCCTCGGCTACGACCTCACCGCATCGCTCGTGGCGCATGGCTACGATCCGGTGAAGATGGTCCACGCCGCAGACAATTGGTACCAGTCGATCGGCTTCGCGCCCGAGCCGGCGACATTCTGGGCGCGCTCGCAGATCGTGCGGCCGCGCGATCGCGACGTGATCTGTCATGCCTCGGCCTGGGACCTCGACGGCAAGGACGATATCCGCCTCAAGGCCTGCATCACCGTGACGGCGGACGATTTCTACACCGTGCATCACGAGCTCGGCCACAACATGTACCAGCGCGCCTACGGCGACCAGCCGTTCCTGTTTCGCGAAGGCGCCAATGACGGCTTCCACGAGGCCATCGGCGATTTCGCCGGCCTCAACGCGCTGACGCCGGACTATCTCAAGCAACTGGGCCTGATCGAGACGGTCCCGGGGCCCGAGGCCGACATTCCCTATCTGCTAAAGATGGCGCTCGACAAGGTCGCGATCCTGCCCTTCGCGCTGATCGTCGACAGATGGCGTTGGGGCGTGTTCTCGGGCGCGATTACGCCCCAGCATTACAACGACGCGTGGTGGGACCTGGTGGCGAAATACCAGGGCCTGATGCCGCCGGGGCCGCGCCCTGCCGACGCCTTCGATCCGGGCGCGAAATTCCACGTGCCGCACAACACGCCCTACACGCGCTATTTCCTGGCCGATATCTACGAGTTCCAGTTCTATCGCGCGGCCTGCCGCCTCGCCGGCTGGAAGGGCGCGCTCAACCGCTGCAACATCTACGGCAACAAGGATGTCGGCGCGAAATTCGCCGCCATGCTGAAGCTGGGCCAGTCGCGGCCCTGGCCGGAGGCGCTTGCGACGTTCAGCGGCGAGCACGACATCGACGCCAGCGCGATCGCCGATTATTTCGCGCCGCTGTCGGCATGGCTCGACCAGCAGAATGCGGGACAGGCCTGCATGCGGCCCTAGCCGGGCCTGGACCGCGCTCTCGTTTGCGTGAACGGCCGGGCGCGCGCGGTGTCAGTGCGTGCGGTCATCGCCTTACGCGATATATGCCCTGCCTGCATGCCTCGGCGCGCCGTTCGTCATGGCTTGCAACATGCCGCTCACAGTCACGTGTTTCACAGAGTTGTGTTTCTTGTTGGAAGAACAGGCGATTGTCTGGATTGGCGCGCAACAGCCACTATCTGAGAAAGGGTTGGATGCGTCGCGGCGGTTCGCTCGCGGCCCATTGGGGGCGAAGGCGTGGGCGGCAGGCAAGATTCGCAATCCCGGTTCGAGCAGGCCTTCGGCCTGCATCGGTCCGGCGACCTCGACCGGGCGGCCGCGCTCTATGGCGTCATCCTGCAGGCGGACCCCACGCATTTCGCCGCGGCGCATATGCTGGGCGCGCTGCACCTCCAGCGCAGCCAGTTCGAGCCGGCCGAGCGCCAGCTGCGCCGCGCCCTGCAGCTCGATCCTTATGCCGCCGACGCGCTGAACAATCTGGGACTGGCGCTGCGCCATCTCGACCGGCTCGACGAAGCGCTCGACGCTTACGACCGTGCCATCGCGCTGCGGCCGAACTATGCCCAGGCCTTCTGCAATCGCGGCAACGCGCTGCGCCTTCTGAAGCGCCCCGACGAGGCGCTTGCCGCCTATGATCGCGCCGTGGCGCTCGATCCGGCCTATGCCGATGCCTATTACAATCGTGGTGGCCTGCTGGAGGAGTTGCAGCGCTGGGACGATGCGGTCGCGGCCTATGAAATCGCCTTGGCGCTCAGGCCCGGCTTTCCGCAGGCGCTGAACAATCTGGGCAATGCCCTGCGTGCCGTCTGCCGCTATGACGAGGCGTTGGACGCCTATGACCGCGCGCTCGCGTTGGCGCCCGGCTATGCCGAGGCGCTGACCAATCGCGGCAACGTGCAGCGCGACCTGCAGCGCTACGGCGAGGCGCTGGCCAGCCACGAGCAGGCGCTGGCGCTGCGGCCCGATCTCGCCGAAGCCTTCAACAACCGCGGCAGCGTCCATCACGCGATGCGCCTTTTTGCGCAGGCCAAGCGCGACTATCGCCATACGCTGGCGCTGAGCCCGCACCATATGGAGGCGCGTTCGAGCCTGGGGCTGACGCAGCTGCTGCTCGGCGAGTGGGAGGAGGGCTGGGAGAATTATGAGCTGCGCTTCCGCAAGCGCCAGAACGCGGCGCGGCGGCCCGCGCACCCAGCCTCGCAATGGGCCGGCGAGGCTCTGGCCGGCAAGCACATCCTGCTCTACGGCGAGCAGGGCTTCGGTGACGTCATCCAGTTCGTCCGCTTCGTGCCGCTGCTCCAGTCGCTGGGCGCCAGGGTCACCGTCATGGCGCATCGCCGGCTGCACCGGCTGCTGGCGACGGTCGCCGCAGACGTCGCCTTCGTCGATGCGGTGTCGCCGGCGCAGGAATTCGATTTCCAGAGCGCGCTGATGAGCCTGCCGCGCGCGCTCGGGGTCCGCGCCCACACGGTACCGGCGCCGGCGCGCTATCTGAAGGCCGATGCGCAGCGTAGCGAAGTCTGGCGCACGCGCCTCGGCGAGCACGGCTTCAAGGTCGGTCTCGCCTGGCAGGGCAATCCCGCCGGCACCGTGGACAACGGCCGCTCGGTGCCGCTGCACGAATTCCAGCCGCTCAGCGGCATCGCGCGCGTGCGGCTGGTGAGCCTGCAGAAGAACCATGGCGTCGAGCAGCTCGACCGCCGACCCGCGGGGATGACGGTGGAGACGCCGGGCTTCGATTTCGACGACGGCGCCGATGCCTTCCTGGACACCGCCGCCATGATGATGAATCTCGATCTCGTCGTGACCTCGGACACGTCCATCGCCCATCTCGCCGGCGCGCTCGGCCGGCCGGTGTGGATCGCGCTCAAACAGGTACCGGATTGGCGCTGGCTGCTCGATCGCGCCGACAGCCCCTGGTATCCGAGCGCGCGCCTGTTCCGGCAATCGCAGGTCGGCGACTGGGCCGGCGTGGCGCGCGATATGACAGCGGCGCTGCGCGGCCTCGTGCGCGACGCCGCGACCGACGGCGACATCAGTTCCGTGGCCTGAAGCGATGCGCGTCTATATCCCCGTCTCGGCCGGCGATCTGATCGACCGCATCACGATCCTGCAGATCAAGCAGGCGCAAATCCCCGACCAGGCGGTGGCGGCCAATGTCGGCGCCGAGCTGGAGCATCTCACCGCCATCCGCAACTGCTTTCCCAAGCTCGCCGCCGCCGAAATCCGCCTTCGCGAGCGCCAGCTGCGCAAGCAGAACCGCAGGCTGTGGGATACCGAGGACAAATTGCGCGTGCTGGAAGCGCGGCGCGACTTCGGCAAGCCCTTCGTCGCGGCGGCGCGGCGGGTCTACCGGACCAATGACGAGCGGGCACGGCTGAAGCGCGAGATCAACGACCTCGCCGGCAGCGCGCTGCGCGAGGAGAAATGGTTCTCGCAAGGCTGACGCCCCGCCGCGCGCCGGGCTGTGCCATTTTGACAATCCGCAATGCGGTGCGAGTCTGGCGGCGCTTAAATGCGATTCGCGGGATGAAGAATCGTTCCGCGTCATCGCGAAGGGCCCGCAGAATGCAGGATCTCAGCCGGAATGCACCGACCGCCGCGCGCCGTTTGCGCGCCGGCGTGGCGGTGCGCGGCGCGGTTTCGGCGGCAAGCAGGAAACGCGGCGCCACCCTGCGCACGCCAGGCGGACGCAAGGCGGCGACCGGCGTCGTCTGGCGGCGCTGCGAGATGGGCACCAATCATATCGCCTGTTTCGGCGTCTGGCGGCGCGGCACGCGCCGGCAGGCGGTGCGCAACGACCGCTGCGGTCAGACGCGATGGCATATGCCGCACCGGGACGGTGCGGCGATCCTCTTGCCAGGAGCCGTCCGTGAAAGCGTCAACCAGGATTGAATTGTTCGGCAGCCAGTCGGTGGTATCGATGCCGCTCCGCCTGCATCCGGCCTATATACCGCATGTCGTGCTGATCGCCTTTATCGTATTGGCGTCGGCCGCTGGGGCGGCCATTCAGCTTGCCGGCTGGATCGTTCGGCTCTAAGCCGCGTTTCCGTTCCGCCGAGGGTGCGGCAAGGGATTTTAAGCATGATCGATTGTGCGGTGGTCGGCGACAGTATCGCCCTCGGCGTCGGCCAGCAGCTGCGGCGCTGCGAGGTCAATGCGACCATCGGGATTCCCTCGGTCGAGGTCATCGGCCGGGTGCAGCATGCCAATGTCCTCGTCGTTTCGGCGGGCAGCAACGATCCGCGCAATCCGCTGCTGGAATCGAACCTGCGGTCGATTCGCGCGCGCGCCGCCGGCAAAGTCATCTGGATCTCGCCGATCGATCCGGTCGCCGCCGCGACGGTGGCGCGGGTCGCCCGGCTGCATGGCGACCGCGTCGTGCGCTTCGCGCCGCGGCACGATCACATTCATCCCCGCTCCTACGGTCTGCTGGCGGGGCGCGTTCACGCGGCCATGCTTTAGCAGGGCGCCGCGCCGTAGCCGCTGCTCATTTCGCAGCCGCCTAAGGTTCGCCGTGAACTGTGCCGCCTAAGCCCGCCCTTCGCCTTGAGAATCGTCGAAGCCCACGGCTGTCTTTTGCCGCCGGGCGCGTGCTAGGCAGACGCCATGATCGGCCTTCCCATCCCCCTCGTGGCGCTCGACTATGTCGGGGTCGCCGTGTTCGCGATCACCGGCGCGCTGGCGGCGGCGCGCAGCCGGCACGACGTCGTCACCTTCGCCGCTTTCGCGATCCTCACCGGGCTCGGCGGCGGCACGCTGCGCGACGTCCTGATCGGCGTCCCGGTCTTCTGGGTGCATGCCAGCGGCTATATCTATGTCTGCCTGGCGGCGGCCGCGGCGGTCTGGCTGGTGGGCGAGCGGCCCTGGCGCTCCAGCGCACTGGTCTGGTTCGACGCCGTGGGCTTGGCGGCCTACGCCGTCCTCGGCGCCGCCAAGGCGCTGGGCGCCGGCGTCTCGCCGCCCGTCGCCGTGGTCATGGGCGCGATGACGGCGACGCTCGGCGGTATTCTGCGCGACCTCTTCGCCGGCCAGCCTTCGGTCCTCCTGCGCCGCGAGATTTACATCACCGCCGCGGTCCTGGCGGCGGCAGTGTTCGTGGCGGCCGGCACGCTCGGGCTCGATGCCAGGGCGTCGGCGCTGGCGGCGTTCGTTTGCGGCTTTGGTCTCAGGGCCGGCGCCATCGCCCTCGGCTGGACGCTACCGGGCTTCGCGGCGCATGAATCGCATGACGATTCGAAGAAGGTTTCGTGATGCTGCGATGGTTCCAGGCGCTGATGCCCAAGGAAGAGCGGTTTTTCGGGTTGTTCAACGCCCATGCCGCGACCCTGGTCGACGGCAGCCAGGCCCTGCGCCTGCTGCTGCAGGGCGGCGACGGCGTGCCGGCAGCCTGCCGCACGGTGATGGATTTCGAGAACCGGGCGGACGGCATCGCGCGCGACGTCCTGCTCCTGACGCGCCGCTCCTTCATCACGCCGTTCGACCGCAGCGACATCAAGGAGCTGATCGGGTCGCTCGACGATGCCATCGACCAGATGCAGAAGACGGCCAAGGCCATCATGCTGTTCGAGGTGCGCAGCTTCGAGCCGGAGATGGAGCAGATGGGCGACATCATCATCCAGGCGGCGAAGCTCTCCGCCGAGGCGGTCGGGCTGCTCGGCTCGCTGCGCCAGCAGGCGGCCAAGCTCAACACCATCACCGAAGAGATCATCCGCCTGGAAGACAATGCCGACGGCCTGCACGACCTCGGCATCAAGGCGCTGTTCCTCAAGCACCGCGCCGGCAACGCCATGGATTATATCGTGGGCATCGAGATCTACGACCATCTGGAAAAGGTCATGGACCGCTTCGAGGACGTGGCCAACCGCATCAGCGGCATCGTCATCGAGCAGGCCTGAGGGCGTGGGACCGCTCCTCATCTGTCTGATCGGCGTCGCGCTGCTCTTCGATTTCCTCAACGGGCTGCACGACGCGGCCAACTCCATCGCCACCATCGTGTCGACGCGGGTGCTGTCGCCGCGTTACGCCGTCGCCTGGGCGGCGTTCTTCAACTTCATCGCCTTCCTGGTGTTCGGCCTCAGCGTCGCCAAGACGATTGGCAGCGGCATCGTGGCGCCCGGCGTCATCAGCGACCAGGTGGTGTTCGGGGCGCTGATGGGCGCCATCGTGTGGAACGTCATCACCTGGCTGGCCGGCATCCCGTCATCGAGCTCGCATGCGCTGGTGGGCGGCCTCGTCGGCGCCGGCGTCGCGCATGGCGGCTGGCACGCCGTGGTGTGGAGCGGCCTCGGCAAGACCATCGGCGCCATCGTGCTGTCGCCGGGGCTCGGTTTCGTGCTGGCGCTGCTGCTGGTGCTGGTCCTCTCCTGGCTGTTCGTGCGGTCGACACCGGCGCGGGTCGACGGCCTGTTCCGCCAGATCCAGTTCGTCTCGGCCTCGCTCTATTCGCTCGGCCATGGCGGCAACGACGCGCAGAAGACGATGGGCATCATCGCGGCGCTGCTGCTCAGCCACGGCGCCGTGAAGGGGGCGTTCCACGTGCCGTTCTGGGTGGTCCTGAGCTGCCAAGCGGCGATGGCGCTGGGGACTCTGTTCGGCGGCTGGCGCATCGTGCGTACAATGGGTTCGCGAATCACGCGGCTGACGCCGTTCCAGGGCGTCTGCGCGGAGACTGCGGGGTCCATCACCTTGTTCCTGGCGACCGGTTTGGGCATTCCTGTTTCGACGACGCACACGATCACCGGCGCCATCGTCGGGGTCGGCGCTGCCCGGCGGACCTCGGCGGTGCGCTGGAACGTGGCGCAAGACATTGTTATTGCCTGGATCGTTACAATGCCGGCAGCGGGCGCCATGGGCGCCGTGTTCTATTGGCTGTTCGGGGCCGTGGCATGAGAACGAGTGTTGCAACGCCGCACGCGGCGGCGAAGAAAACGTCGACGGGTACGCAATACGCGGCGCTGCCCTATCGCCTGACGCCCGAGGGCGTCGAAATCCTGCTCATCACCTCGCGGCGGACCCGCCGCTGGATCGTGCCCAAGGGCTGGCCGATCGAGGGCCTGACGCCGCCGGCCTCGGCCGCCCGCGAGGCGCTGGAGGAGGCCGGCATCAGCGGCGAGATGCAGAAGGCCTCCCTCGGCTTCTTCCACTACTTCAAGACGCTGCGCAACAACATCACCGTGCCATGCAAGGTCGAGGTCTTCGCCCTGAAGGTGACGCGCCAGCGCAAGACCTGGGCCGAAAAGGAGGCGCGCGAGCAACGCTGGTTCGGGGTCGCCGAGGCCGCGCGGCTGGTCGGCGAGCCGCAGCTGCGCCGGCTGATCCTGAAATTCGGCGCGCAATTCCCGGCGCCGCCCCTTGGCCAGCACTAGCCCGGTCGCCGGCATCGGTTTACGCGTCAGCCCAGGACGTCCGCCGCATCCTTGTTGCGGCGGAACCAGATCATCGCATAGGAACAGGTCGGAGTGATCTTGAAGCCTTCGGCGCGCGCCCGCTCGACGATGCCCCGCATCAGGCGTCCCGCCGTGCCCTTGCCGCGCAATTCCGGCGGCGCCTCGACATGCGGGATGACGACGTGCAGGCCGTTGCGCTGGTAGTTCGCGAACGCCGTCCGGCCCGCCTCCTCCAGTTCGAAGCGATGATAGCTCTTGTTGTCGCTGACGGGCATGGGGTGTGAACGGCTCAGGCGCTGGCGGGTTGCGTCGGGCGGGCGGCGCGAAGGCGGTCCGCCACGAAGAACGGCGCATAATAGATCACGGTCGAGGCCAGGCCCATCGCGATCAGCACGCCGATATACCACGGCCAGGGCGGCATGAGGTCGAGGATGGTGGGGAAGGGCGGCTTGGCGCGCAGCATCCCGTAATTGGCGCCGGCCAGCCAGTCGAACGCGCCCGCGACGCCGACATAGACGAAGGTCCACAAGATGGCCCGCGGCAGCGACGCCGGGTAGGGCCGCAGCTTCAGGCCGAAGGTCAGGTACAGCACGCTGGCGATGATGCCGCCGTGAAACAGGAAGAACAGCACGAACTGGATTTCGGGGAAGTCATAGACCACGTCGGGCGTCATCATGCCCTGCAGCGTGCCGGCCAGGGCCCAGAAGTAGGCGAGCTCATAGGTTCGCTGGTTCGGCCAGAACAGGGTGACGACGGTGGCGACCGTCGCCCAGTCGCACAGGTTGAGCGGAAATTCGTTGTCGACGCCGAGCCAGCCCTTGCCGTGCAGCAGCAGCATCCACGAAGCCCAGTTCAGCGTCATCGCCGCGCCCATCGTCCAGCGCAGGATCTTGTCGGCCTGCGGATGGCGCTGCGGCTTGACCAGCCAGGCGACCAGCAGCGGCAGCACGAACGGCACGATCAGCGCGACGATGTGCGAGCGCCCGAACAGCACGAACGGGACGTTGTTCACTTCAGACCCGCACCATCAGCTTGCCGCGATTGTGTCCGGCGAACATGCCGGCGAGCGCCGCCGGCATCTTGCCGAAGCCCTCCACCACGTCGACCGCGGCCTTGATCTTGCCCTGTTCGACCCAGCCTGCGAGCGCGGTCTCGGCTTCGCGGCGGCGGTGATAGAAGTCCATCACCACGAAGCCCTCCATGCGGATGCGCTTGGTGACGAGAAAGCCGGGCACGCCGGCGGGACCCGGCGTCGGCGTGCCGGTGTCGTAGTTGGAGATCGCCCCGCAGCAGGCGACGCGGCCCCACAGGTTCATCCGCGACAGCGCCGCGCCGAGCACCTCACCGCCCGTGTTGTCGAAATAGACGTCGACGCCGGCGGGGCAAGCCTCCTTGATGGCGCGGTGCAAATTGCCGGATTTGTAATCGACCGCAGCATCGAAACCGAGTTCGCCGGTCAGCCATCGGCATTTCTCGGCGCTGCTGGTGGTGCCGACGACGCGGCAGCCCATCAGCCTGGCGATCTGCCCGGCGATGGTGCCGACCGCGCCCGCCGCGCCGGAGACCAGAACCGTCTCGCCGGGGCGCGGTTTGCCGACGTCGAGAAGCCCGAAATAGGCGGTGAGCCCGGTGATGCCGAGCACGCCGAGGATATGCTCGGGCTTGTGGCGCTTGTCGTGCTTGGTGAGCTCCCGCGCCGGCAGGGCGGCGTATTGCTGCCAGCCATACTCGCCACTGACGAGGTCGCCGGGCGCGAAGCCTGGCGCGTTGGACGAGACGACTTCGCCGATGCCCCAGCCCGCCATGACGTCGCCGGGATTCAGCATCGCGCGATAGGTCTGGCCCTGCATCCAGGCGCGGCTGGCCGGATCGAGCGACAGCAGCGTCGTGCGCACCAGCACCTCGCCGTCCCTGGGCTGCGGCATCGGCGCCTCGTGGGCATCGAAATTGCCGGGGCCCACCTGCGCGTTCGGCTTGCGCGCGTAAATCCATTGTCTGTTCGTGGCCATTCGTTCCTCCAACGGTGCCGCCAGTTTGACTCAGGGGCCCGCGATTTCCGATGCTTGGACAACAATAAATATGCCCATCCGGAGAAGCCCATGAAATACCGCAAACTCGGCGCCAGCGACCTCAACGTCTCGGAGATTTCCCTGGGATCGTGGCTGACTTATGGCGTCGGCGTCGAGCAGGACAAGGCCGTCGCCTGCATCAACCGCTCGTTCGAGCTGGGCATCAATTTCATCGACACCGCCAATGTCTATGGCCGCGGCGCGGCGGAGACGGTGCTGGGCGAGGCGCTGGCCGGGCGCAAACGCGACTCCTACATTCTCGCGACCAAGGTGTTCGGCGACATGGGCGGCGGCGACCAGGGCCTGTCGCGGGTGCAGATCGAAAAGCAGCTCGATGCCTCGCTGAAGCGGCTCAAGACCGACTTCGTCGACCTTTATCAATGCCACCGCTACGACACAAACGCGCCGCTGGCCGAGACCATGGAGGCACTGACGCGGGCGGTGAAGAGCGGCAAGACGCGCTATATCGGGTTCTCCGAATGGTCGCCGCAGAACATCGAGGACGCCATCGCGCTGCCCAATGTCGAACGCTTCGTTTCCAGCCAGCCGCAATACTCGCTGCTGTATCGCCGCCCCGAAGCCAAGGTCATTCCGCTGTCGGCCAGGAACGGCATCTCGCAGATCGTCTGGTCGCCGCTGGCGCAAGGCGTGCTGACGGGAAAATACGACCCCAAATCGCCGCCGCCGGCCGGCACGCGCGCCACCTCCGACCAGATGAGCAGCGCCATCGCGCGCTGGATGGAAAAGCCCGTGCTGGAGGCGGTGCAGAAGCTGAAGCCGCTGGCCAGGGAGGCCGGGCTCACCATGGGCCAGTTCGCGCTCGCCTGGGTGTTGCGCGAGCCCAACGTCGCCAGCGCCATCGTCGGCGCCAGCCGTCCCGAACAGCTCGACGAAAACGCCGCCGCCAGCGGCGCGCATGTCGATCCGGCGCTGTTCGCCAAGGCCGAAGCGCTTGTCGCAGAGGCCTTGCCGCGGCGCTGACGCGCTTCCCTAGCGGCAGAATTTTCCGCATGCGCCGGCGCGAAGCGGCGGTATAGAGTGCGGCCCGAACAGGGAGTTGATGTATGTCGCAAGCCGCCGTGAAACCCGCGCCGACGACCAAGGGCGTCGTGGCATTCCTGAAGATTCCCAAGGACGGCGAGCCTTATCTCGCCGGCTCCAAATGCTCCAAATGCGGCGAGGTCGTCGCCGGCACGCGCGAGGTCTGCGGCAAGTGCGGCGCGCGCAAGGGCGTGGAGCCGGTCAAGCTCGGCACGACCGGCAAGCTCTACAATTTCACCGTCGTGCACCGCAATTTTCCCGGCGTGCCCGTGCCGTTCATCTCGGCGATCGTCGACGTCGACGGCGGCGGCACGCTGAAGGGCAATCTCGTCGGCGTCGAGCCCGATCCCGCCAAGATCAAGTTCGACATGCCGGTGAACATCGTGATCAAGCCGGTGCCGCAGAAAGACAAGGACGGCAATTCCTATCTCGCCTATTTCTTCGAACCAAAAGCCTGAAGGAGACCGCCATGAGCAACGACGTCTACGTCGTCGGAACCGACATGATCAAGTTCGGGCGCTTCCCCGAACGCACGGTGCCGGAATTGGGCGCCCAAGCGGCGCTGATGGCGCTCGACGATTGCGGCCTGACCATCCAGGACATGCAGGCCCTCTACAGCGGCAACCTGTTCGAGGCCTCGGGCGGCGTCGGCCAGCGCATCCTGCGCGAGATCGGCCAGACCGGCATCCCGGTGGTCAACACCGCCAACGCCTGCGCCACCGGCGCGACCGCTTTCCGCGAGGGCTGGATGGCGATCAAGGCCGGCGTCTATGACATCGTGCTGTGCGTCGGCAGCGAACAGATGGGCAGCGGCCTTTTGGGCGGTGGCGGCGGCGGCAAGGGCATCCCGACCGAGGGCCTGCTCGGTTCCGGCACCATGCCGAGCGTGTTCGCGCATGTCGGCCTCGAGCACACCCGCCAATACGGCACCACCTTCGAGCAGTTCGCCAAGGTGTCGGTGAAGAACCATCATCACTCCACGCTCAACCCCAAGGCGATGTACCAGAAGGAAACGCCGCTCGAGGAGGTGATGGGCGCGGAGATGATCTCCTATCCCAACACCAAGCTGATGTGCTCGGTGAACGTCGACGGCTCGGCGGCGGCGGTGCTGTGCTCGGAGAAGAAGGCGCGCGAGCTTGGCCTGATGGGCCGCGCCGTGAAGGTGCGGGCCTCGGCGCTGGCCTCCGATCCCTACACCTCGCGCAACATCGCGATGATGGATTTCAACGCCGTGACGCGGCTTGCCGCCAAATCGGCCTATGAGATGGCCGGGCTCGGGCCGAAGGACGTGAATCTGATCGAATTGCACGACTGCTTCGCCACCGCCGAACTCGTGCACTACGAGAATCTCGGCATCTGCGGCGAAGGCGAGGCGGGGCAGTTCATCGATTCGGGCGCGACCCAGCTCGGCGGCCGCATCCCGGTCAATGTCTCGGGCGGGCTGCTCTCCAAAGGCCATCCGCTCGGCGCCACCGGCATCGCCAATATCTACGAGGTGACGACGCATCTGCGCGGCGAGGCGGGCAGCCGCCAGGTCGAGGGCGCGCGCATCGGCCTGACCCATGTGGTCGGCGCCGGCAGCGCTTGTGCGGTGCACATCCTGGAAAAAGTCTGACGCATAACAGCGTTGCAGCGACAACCGGGCGCGGCGGGAGTAGGCTCCCGCCGCGTTTGCTGTGGGGGCTGTCGTGAAGCGTATCCTGATTGCGGTTGCGGCGCTGTTGTTCGGTCTGGCGCCGGCGTTGGCGGCCGAGCGCACCGTCGTTGTCGTGCTGTTCGACGGCTTCGCCCCGGCGGAGCTCGACGCCGCCCATCCGACGCCCAATTTCGACCGTTTGCGCCGCGAGGGCGCCTGGTCGCGGCACCTGGTGCCGGCGTTTCCGACCGTCTCGCTGATCAACCACACGACCTTCGAGACCGGCTGCTGGCCCGAGCATCACGGCATCATGTCGAATATCTTCATCGATCCGAAGCAGGGGCGGCGCTTCGGCGGCGACGGCAATGGCGATGCCGGCGACGCCGCGTGGCGCACCGGCTGCGAGACCATGTGGGAAGCGGCCGAGCGCCAGGGCGTGCGCAGCGCGGCCTTCAACTTCGTCGGCCGCTGGTCGAGCAAGACCGGTTATCGCGAGACCTATTACAATCCCGAAGCACAGTGGAAGCAGCACGAATCCGACGACACGATCGTCGACCGCGCGCTGAAGCTGCTCAAGGACAACGGCCCGAACCATGCGCGGCTGATCGCGCTGTATTTCTCGATTCCCGATCGTGTCGCCCATCAATACGGCGTGACCGGCGCCGAGACGCAGGACGCAGTCCGGCGCTGCGACGCCATTACCGGCAGGCTGATGGCCGCGCTCAAGGCGCTGCCGCCGGGCCGCGAGGGCACGCTGGTGGTCGGCACCGACCACGGCATGATGGACGTCGGCAACCTCGTCAACCTCGGCCGCATCATGCGCGAGAACGACATTCATGCGCAGCAGGCAACCGACGGCGCATCCGCGTTCTTCTATCTCGACAAAGGCGAGAGCATCGATCGGGTCGAGGCGGCGCTGAAACAATATCCCGACATCTTCACGGTCTGGCGCAAGGGGCACTACCCGGCCTTCGCGCATCTGGGCACCGGGCCGCGCGCCGGCGACCTTATGGTGCTGACGCATCCGCCCTACTGGATGGCGGGACCGGAGCTGTTTCCGTCCTGGACCGATTGGGTCGGCATGAACTGGATCTGGCCGCACACGTTCAGCGCCTTCACCGTGCCGCTCAAGGCGACGCATGGCTACGATCCCAGCGTGGTGCAGATGCACGGAATCTTTTATGCCTGGGGGGCGGGCGTGAAACCGGGCGAGATCCGGCGGCTCGACCAGATTGACGTGCATCCGACGGTGATGAGACTTCTGGGGCTGCAGCCGGGGCGGCCGGTGGACGGCCATCCCGTGGCGGCGGTTTCGGCACCCTAGGAGTTCGCATGGATCAGGCCACACGGGATGCGCATGTCGCGCGGGTGCAGCAAGACGGCTTCACCGTCGTCGAGAATGCCATCGAACCGGCCCTGGTTGACGCGCTGAACGCGGCACTCGAACGGCTCGAGCGCGCGCTGGGCGCGAGGCCCGCGATGAACGGCTTCGAGGGCCACAAGACCGTGCGCATCTACAACCTGCTGGCGCATGGCGACGTATTCGCAAGCGTGCCAGTGCACCAGAACGTGCTGCCGGTGATCGAGGGCGTGCTCGATCCGGGCTGCCTGATCTCCTCGCTGTCCTCCATCGCGATCGATCCCGGCGAAAGCGCGCAGCCGATCCATGCCGACGACATGGTGATTCCGCTCGACAAGCCGCACCGCGCCATCGTCTGCAATTCGATGTGGGCGCTGACCGATTTCACCGATGCCAACGGCGCGACACGGTTGGTGCCGGGCAGCCACAAAAAGGCCAATCCCGATTATGGCGGCAGCTACGAGACGGTGCCCGGCGCGATGAAGAAGGGCAGCGTGCTGATCTGGGACGGCGCGCTGTGGCATGGCGGCGGCGCCAACCGGACCGCTGCGCGGCGCACCGGCATCGCCATGAACTATTGCGCCGGCTTCATCCGTCAGCAGGAGAACCAGCAGCTCGGCCTCGCGCCGGCGCTGGTGAAGTCCTTCCCGCCGCGGCTGCAGGAACTGGTCGGCTACGGCGTCTATCAGGGCCTGATCGGCCACATCGACAAGAAAAGTCCGGCGCAGATGCTGAACGGCGGCGGCGATTTCCAATCCATCTGGAACAGGACCTGAGATGAGAAAGAACGCCTTCGGTGCGCTGGGCCGGGTCAGCGCGCTGACGCTGGGCGGCGGCGGCATCGGCCAGGCCTGGGGCGAGACCAGCCGCGAGGAGGCCATCGGCACCATCCATGCGGCGGTCGATGCCGGCATCGACCTGCTCGACACCGCGCCGATGTACCGCAATTGCGAGGCCATCGTCGGCGAGACGTTCAACGGAAAGCTGCCGGCGGGACTGCGCGTGACGACCAAGTGCGGCCTCGGCACGCCGGCGCCGAGCGAAGTCGAGAGGACGCTGACGGCGTCGCTGGAGGGCAGCCTCAAGGCGATGAAGCTCGATCATGTCGACATTTTCTTCCTGCACTCGAACATCTGCGCCGACGGTTATGTCTATGCCATCCGTCCCGACATGCAGGACGGTTTTGCGACGCGTTGGTCGGTCTATGCCGAGTTGGTCGTCCCGGTATTCGAGAAGTTGAAAGCCGCTGGCAAGATCAGGAACTGGGGCATCACGGCATCGGGCGTGCCCGACACGATCATGCGGGCATTGCAGCATGACAAGAAACCTGCCTTCGCGCAGGTCGTCACCAACCTGCTCGACAGCGCCGGCAGTTTGCGCCGCTATGCCGAGCCGGCAAAGCCGCGCGAGATTCTCAAAGTCGCGGTGGAGCAGGGCGTCGGCGTGCTCGGCATCCGCGCGGTGCAGGCCGGCGCGCTGACGGCCGAGGTGGACCGCACGCTGTCGCCGAACAATCCGGACAACAAGGACTACCAGCGTGCCGCGCCGTTCCGCGCGTTGTGCGCCGAACTCGGACAGGACCCCGCCGTCGTCGCGCACCGCTACGCACTGTCGCTGCCGGGTGTCGCGACGGTGATCCTCGGCGTCAAGAACCGCGAAGAGCTCCGCCAATGCATTGAAGGCGAAGCCGCCGGTCCGCTCGAACCGGCGTTGATGGCGCGGATCGACGGGCTGGGCCTGCGGGTCTAGAGACCGCCGGCGAACAGATCGATCTTGCCGATCGGAACGCCTTTCGAGCGCAGGATGCCGTAGGCCGTCGACAGGTGAAAATAGAGGTTGGTCGTCGCGAACACGCTCAGCCACTGCCCCGCCGGCAGCGTCGGCTCCATGCCGGTGCCGATCGTCACCTTGAGCGGAACGTCGTCGCGCCCGGCGAACTGCTCCGGCTTCAAGCCGGCGAGATAGGCCTTGGCCGCGGCGATCTCGGCTTGGAGCGCGTCGAGGCCGAGGCTGTCGGCGATATCCGCCGGCAACGGCAGGCCCGCGACGCGCGCCGTCCACTGGCGCGAGAAATTGCACACCACGGCGATCTGGAAGCGCAATGGCTGCATATCGCCTATCAGGCGCCAGTCGAGCATCTCCTGCTCGCTGGCGCCCTGTGCCTTGGCGTGTTCGGCGCCCTTGGTCAGGATGTGCGACAGGGTCGTGAGTGTGCGCGAATACAGGTCTACGAATGTGAAGAGATTGACCGTCATGGTTCACCGGATATGGGGATTATCGAAGCTCAGTCTACGTCCCTTGCTGGATGAATGGAACCTTCTCGAACAGTTCGCGCTCGCGCCCGCGCGGGTCGTTTTCCGGGTGCGAGGTCACGTCGAAGATCATGGTCTCGCGATCGGGCAGTGTGTAGGGCTTCCAATGCGGCAACGTTGGATTGTTCGGATTGCCGGTGCGGGCGAAGGCGATGAAGGTCTCGCTCACCTGCGCCGCCAGTCGGCGCGCGTCCGGGCCGTTGCCGGCCAGGGCGCCTTTCTTGTCGGTGTTGTCGAAGGCCAGCGCGATGTCGATGGTGTGCGGCGCGTGCCATTTGCCGCCGTCGAGCGGCGACTGGAAATCGACCTCATAGGCATAGGCCGGCGTTCCGGCCGCGGCGCGCAATTCGTCCTCGACGATCGCGGCGCGCCAGGAGCGGCCGGCGGTCGTCGCCTTGTAGAACAGCTCGGTCGGCGTGATGGCGGGAAACCACGCGCGGTAATTCGCGATCACGGTCTCCGGGTCGAGGTCGACGCGGTAGGCCGGTGCCAGCCGCGCCGGCAGGTCGTCCCAGGTCAGCTTGGCGACCCAGTCGTCCTGGATGAAAAGCCGCGTCTCGTCATGGGTGTTGCCGATCATCATCGGGATATTCGCCGATTGCGCCGGTGCGTCGGGGTAGAAGGGATGGCGCGTCAGCGTGCGCTCGTCGAGCACCGGCCCGAAATAGACGCCGCCGCTGCCGATGACGGGATCGACGGCCTTCAGGCCCGCGACCAGCTGCGCGGTGGTCAGCTTGAGCAAATCCTTGGGAGTGGAGATGCCCAGCGCGCTCATATAGGTCTGCGCCCGCTTGGTGGCGTTGAACGGGCCCGAGGCGGTGAGTTGCTGGCCGCTCATCGTGGTGGCGCGGTGGAACAGGCCTTTGGCTGCCGGCGTCGCCATCAATGTCGCGATCTTGGCGCCGCCGCCCGACTGGCCGAAGACCATGACGCAGCCCGGGTCGCCGCCGAATTCGGCGATGTTGTCCCTTACCCAATCGAGCGCCTGCACCAGATCGAGCTGGCCGCAATTGCCGCTGTCGGGAAAATCCGCGTCCAGCCGCGCGAGGTAGAGATAGCCGAAAGCGTTAAGCCGGTGGTTGAGCGTGACGACCACCACATTGCCGCGCCGGCACAGATTGACGCCGTCATACAGCGCATTGGAGCCCGAGCCGTTCGAATAGGCGCCGCCATGGATGTAGACCATCACCGGCCGCTTGGCGCCGTCGCGCAGGGCCGGCGTCCAGACATTGAGGAACAGGCAGTCCTCGCTGGTATCGGCGTCGTTGCTTGGCTGCGGCGAGGCGGCGCCATAGGCAAACGCGTCGGCGACGCCGGGCCAGGGTTCGGGTAGGCGCGGCGGCTGGAAACGGTGCGCCGCGGTATCGGCGCCGTAGCGGATGCCCTTGAACACCGCAATGCCCTGGTCGCGCGCGCCGCGCACCTTGCCGCAGCGCGTCACGGCGATCGGCACGTCGCCGCTCGCAGCGCGTGCCAGCGACGGTGCGGCAACCGCGGCGGCCGACAGGGCAAGCAACTGGCGGCGATCGATCTTGGAAACCGGTGTCATCTCGGGTCGGTCCTTTCCACTGAAGGTGTGATGTCAGGCTTTCGCCTTGGGTTCGCGGTACATCCAGGGAAACAGCAGCCCGACCGGCACCGCCCACAGCGTTCCGGCGACCGCGTAGAACAGGAACGCGCCGTACCAGGTCGCATGCGGCAGCAGGTGGACGGCGATGCCCATCGCCAGGATGGCGTAGATGGGAATCCACAGCAGCGTCAGGATCGTGCCGATGAGTTTCTTGATGCGGGGGCTCATGGTGCGATGACGCGCTCGATCCAGCGTTGCAGATTGGCGACGACTTCGCCGCGATTGGTCTCGTTGAGCATCTCGTGCCGGCCGTCGCGATAGAAATCGGTCTCGATGTCGCCGATGCCGGCCTGGCGATACCGCTCGACCAGCGGGATCAGGCGTGTCAGCTCGGCATTGATGGGGTCCTTGTCGCCGGCGAAAATGTAGAACGGCAGGTCCTTGCGGATATGCGCGAGCTGCGCGGGATCGACCGCCGGCGCGGCGGCCGCGAACATCGAGGCGCGCGAGGCGTCGTTGACGGTGAAGCCGCATAGCGGGTCGGCGATATAGGCGTCCACTTCCTTGTCGTCGCGCGACAGCCAGTCGAACGGCGTGCGTGGTTTGTCCATGCCTTCGCCGATGGCGGAGAGGCCGCCGCGCGGCGCCTGCAGCTTGTCGATGGCCGCCGAGCCCGACAGGATAAAGCCGTCGATCAGGTCCGAATGGTCGAGGACGTAGATCTGCGCCGCGAACGAACCCATCGAATGACCCATCAGGATCAGTTTCTTGCCGGGGTTCTCGGCCCGGATGCGCCGGCTCAGCACCGCCATGTCGTCGACCAGCGCCGCGAACCCGCCGGGTCCGAAATCGCCGAGCGCCGCTTTGTCCGGCGCCGTGCGGCCGTGGCCGCGATGGTCGTTGGCATAGATCGCGATGCCGGCATCGATGAGCGGCTGCAACGGCGCGCGATAGCGCAGCGCATGCTCGCCCATGCCGTGACTGATCTGCAGCACGCCGCGCACCGGCCGCGCGGGCAGCCAGCGCCAGGCGAAAATCTCGGTGCCGTCGCGTCCCTGGAACCGGAATTCTTCCTCCGCCATGCGGCGATCCTTCGAAAAAGCGCGGGCTATGTAAGGCGTGCCGCGGTTCCGCGGTCAAGCGGCGCGGCGCTTTTGCCGCTTTGCCGCATGAAATTTGGGAAACCGGGACAGGATGGTGCGTTGACGCCTCAGCAAAGGAGTGTTCGTCATGAAGACAATTCTCGCCGCCTCGGCCGTCCTGCTGTTCGCCACCACAGCGTTTGCCGCCGATCCCGTCGTCCCGCCGCCGCCCCAGACCAGTCCCGTGATCACGATGCCGGCCAGCGCCGCGCCGGGTGAGACCTGCGCCCGGCTGATCGCAAGGGCGAAAGGCACGACGCTGCCCGCCGATGCCGCGCGGGCTGCGACCGCGCGCAGCGAGATCGCCGCCGCCGACGCCGCGAACGACGATGCGACGTGCCGCTTGCACGCCAAAAACGCTCTCGACGCGATGGGCGCGAACTAGCCTTCGTCAGAACCGCGACGTCGTCAGTTTGACGTCGGCGAGTTGCCAGGCGGCGGCGAATTCCTTGCGGGTCGCTTCGGCGCCCGCATGGTTGCCCTGCGCGTCCTGGGCCAATGCCAGGCCATACAGGGCCCAGCCGTCCTGGCGATAGCTCGTCAGGCTGAGGCGATAGATGGCCTCCGCGTCGGCGGCGCGACCGGCCTGGAGCAGCACCGCGCCGAGCAGTTCGCTCGAGGGCTGATGCCAATAAGGCGGCTCGGTATAGGGCAGGGCGCGCTCCAGCGTGACGGCGTTGGTGAAGTCGGCGATCGCGACGTCGAGGTGGCCTGCGGTGCGGGCGATCTCGCCGTCGAGCTCGGCAAGCGCGATCTTGGCCATCGCGATGGCCGGCAGGCCGCTATAGCCATTGGCGGCGACCAGATCCTTGTCGTCGACCAGCGCCGCCAGCGTGGCGCGCTCGGCGGCGGCGCGCGCCGCGTCGCCCGTGTTGGCATAGGCGAAGCCGCGCGCCAGATGGGCGATGACGAGCGTCAGCTTCTGGTTGTCCGGCGGCAACGGCTCGGCCAGGACGGCATCCCATTTGCCGAAGCGCAACAGCGTGGCGACCGGCGTGAAGGCGTAGAGTTGCGCCAGGGGCCCCAGCTTGTCGGCATCGGCATGCACTGCCTTGACCAGGCGGCGCGCGGCGTCGATCGCGGCCTGGTAGCGACCCTGCATCTCGGAGGAGGTCCACAGGAAGTGGATGTTGTGGCCGTAATACCCGACCGGATAATAGCCCTGCGCATGGCAGGCGGCGATATATTGCTCGTCGACCCGCGCCGCCAGTTCGTTGACATGCGCCGCGTCGGCATAGCGCCCGACGCGATAATAGATATGCGACGGCATGTGCACGATGTGGCCGGCGCCGGGCATCAGTTTCTCCAGCCGGTCGGCGGCGGCTTCGGCACGCTCGGGCGTGGTCGTGGCCTCGACGGCGTGGATGTAGAGATGCAGGGCGCCGGGATGGTTCGGCGCGCGCCTGATGATGCCTTCCAGGGTTGAAACGATCTCGGCGGCATGGCCCTTGGGCGTGACGCCGTCCTGCTCCCAATAGTCCCAGGGCTGGGTGTCCATCATCGCCTCGGCGTAGAAGACGCCGGCGTCGAGGTCGTTGGGATATTTCTTCCACAGCGCGCCCATCGCCTGCGCATAGGCCTCGTCGAGGCGGGCGCGGTCGGCCTTGGGATCGGCGGAATAGCGCGCCGCCAGCGCGTCGATCCAGTCGCGCTCCTCCGGCGAGGCGTAGCGCTTCAGCGCCAGCGCGTTGTGCAGCGCGGTCCAGGCCGGCGCGATGGCGTCGGCCGGCATCGGCAGGTTGATGTTGGAGCCGAGCGCGAAGGCAAAGCCCCACCAGCACATGGCGCAGTGCGGGTCCAGCCGCGCCGCCTCGCGGAACGAGCGGATGGCCTCGGCATGGTTGAAGCCGATGCTGAGCTTGATGCCCTGGTCGAACAGCGATTGGGTGCGGGCGTTTTTCGTCGTGATCTTGTGATGCAGCGTGCCCAGGCCCTTGAAGAGCGGCGCGCCCGGCTTGTCGGCCGTACCCATATACACGCCGGGCATCGGATCGGTCATCTTCATGACCGTGCCGGGCGGCGTCGCCATGGCCATGTCGGCCGGCATGTCGGCGGCCTCGGCGGCCAAGGCGAACACGGCCAGTGCAACCAGCGTGACGGCGAAATGCTTCATGATGTCCTCCCGATGGCTGAGAATGCGCGGGGATTGGGCCCGCGACAAGATGGCGGCAAGACCTTGGCCGCCAAGGGCTTTATGCCAGTGCGCCATGACCTCCACGGCGCCCCGTCCGGCATCCTTCTGGCGCAGCCGCCGCGCGGTCGGCTTCTGGCTGCTCGGCATTGCCGCCGTCATCCTGGCGATGATCACCGTCGGCGGCCTGACGCGGATCACCGGCTCGGGGCTTTCGATCACGCAGTGGGATCCGATTCTTGGCGCCCTGCCGCCGCTCAGCGATGCGGCGTGGCAGGACGCCTTCGCCAGGTACCGGCGCATCCCGCAATACATCCACGAGAACGCCGGCATGAGCCTGGTGGCCTTCAAGGGCATTTTCTGGTGGGAGTGGGCGCACCGGCTGCTGGGACGGCTGCTCGGCGTGCTGTTCTTCGTGCCCTTCGTCTGGTTCGCGTGGGTCGGCGCGATCCGGCGCGCGGAGTGGCCGCGCATGGTGGTGCTGTTCGCGCTGGGCGGGCTGCAGGGCTTCGTCGGCTGGTGGATGGTGATGAGCGGGCTGGAGACGCGGCTCAGCGTTTCGCAATATCGCCTGGCGATCCATCTCGGCGTCGCGCTGATCCTGCTGGTGGCGATTTTGTGGACCGCGCTGGCGTATTTGCGCCTGGATGAAAAACCGCCGCGTGCCGCGCACCTGCCGCGCTTTCCCATCGCGGTCGCTGTGCTCGTCTATCTGCAGATGCTGCTGGGTGCGCTGGTCGCGGGATTGCACGCGGGGCTGATCTACAACACCTGGCCCATGATGGACGGCCGCTTCGCGCCGGAGGACGTGTTCGCTCTGAAGCCCTGGTGGCTGAATTTTTTCGAGAACCCCGGCACGGCGCAGTTCGATCACCGCATCGGCGCCTACATCGTGACGCTCGGCGTGTTCGCGCTATGGTGGCGCGAGCGCGGCGCGGGCCTGACCGGTTTCGCACGGCGCAGCGGCAATGCGCTGTTGCATCTCACGCTGTTCCAGATCGCGCTCGGCATCGCGACACTGCTGCTGCAGGCGCCGGAATTCCTTGCCGCGGCGCACCAGCTGAGCGCTGCGCTGCTGCTCTGCACCGCCGTGTGGCACGCATTCGAACTGCGCGAGCAAGGTCGATTTCATGCGGTCGCTTAGCGGCGGTGCGCGTGGTCGATTCCTGAGAAACCGATGAAGCCATTCGTCGCCTTCGTGCAGCGCGGCCCCTCGGTGGTTACCCGCAGCAGGACATCGCCGCTGGCGTTCAGGATATCAGCAAGGATGCGGTCAGCGGCCGGAGCGCCGGCAGGCTGGCCGTCGAGGCTGGCGATTTTGCAACCGCGCATAATCATGCGGACAGAGCGTACCACCGTGCCGTGTTGCGGCGCGGCGCCCAAAGCGGGCACCAACGCGGCGAGTACGACGGGTACGAACAGCGCACGCCACATGGCTAAGTGCCCAGCGCCTGATCCAGGTCCGCGATGATGTCCTCGACGCTCTCGATGCCGATCGAGACGCGCATGACCTCGTTGCCGGCGCCGGCGGCGGCGCGCTGTTCGTCCTCGAGCTGGCGATGGGTGGTCGAGGCCGGATGGATGATCAGGCTGCGCGTGTCGCCGACATTGGCGAGGTGGCTGATCAGACGGACGTTGTTGACGACCTTGACGCCCGCGTCGTAGCCGCCCTTGAGGCCGAAAGTGAAGACGCTGCCGGCGCCCTTCGGGCAATAGGTGCGGTGCAGGCCGTAGCTCGGATTGTCTTCGAGGCCGGCGTAATTCACCCAGGAGATCTTGGGATGCCGCGCCAGCCACTGCGCCACGGCGAGCGCGTTGTCGCAATGCTTCTGCATGCGCAGGGGCAGCGTCTCGATGCCGGTCAGCACCAGGAATGCGTTCATCGGCGATAGCGACGGACCCAGATCGCGCAGACCCAGCACCCGGCATGCTATGGCGTAAGCCATATCGCCGAACGTCTCCCACAGCTTCATGCCGTGGTAGGACGGGCAGGGCTCGCTGAGCGTCGGGAATTTGCCGCCGCCCCAGTTGAACTTGCCGCCGTCGACGATGATGCCGGCCATGGAATTGCCGTGACCGCCGAGGAATTTCGTCGCCGAATGCAGCACGATGTCGGCGCCCCATTCGATCGGGCGGATGAGATAGGGCGAGGCCAGCGTGTTGTCGACGATCAGGGGCACGCCGGCGGCGTGGGCGATGCCGGCGATGGCCTCGATGTCGCTGACGATGCCGCCGGGATTGGCGAGACTCTCGATGAAGACGGCGCGGGTGCGGTCGTCGATCTGGCTCTTGAAGCTCTCGGGATCGCGTGTGTCCGCCCATTTCACGCCCCAGCTGAACTTGGCGAAGCCCTGGCTGAACTGGTTGATCGAGCCGCCATAGAGCTGGCGTGCGGCGACGATATTGTCGCCCGGCGACATCAGCGTGTGCAGCGCGACCAGCTGCGCGGCATGGCCCGAGGCGACGGCGAGGGCGGCGCCGCCGCCTTCGAGCGCGGCGACGCGTTCCTCGAGCACCGCATTGGTCGGATTCATGATGCGCGAATAGATGTTGCCGAAGACCTGCAGGTTGAAGAGGGCCGCGGCGTGGTCGGCGTCCTCGAACACGAAGGCGGTGGTCTGGTAGATCGGTGTGGCGCGGGCGCCCGTCGCCGGGTCCGGCTGGGCGCCGGCATGGACCGACAGCGTGTTGAAACCGTATTCGCTCATACCACTCTCCTTAGACGGCCGTTTGACCGAACCACACGATCTGAACCGGCGCATATAGCAAACTTGGTGCTGTGGTCGCCAGAATTGGTTGCGCGGCGGCCGCTTTCAAGCGTCGCTGCAATTGCGCCGGCCCAGGATTTCAGCATCGCTATTCCCGCAAGGTCGGGCCGCTGCGCTGGTCGAAGTCGTTGTCGCCGTCGGTGCATTTGCGCGTTTCGTGGCAGTAGATCGTCTTGGCGCTGTCGCGCAGCGTGCGCTGCACGGGCGTGCTGAGCGCCAGCGTCTGCGCCAGCAGCGCCGGTGCCTTCGCCTTCATCGAGATCGCTTCCGGCGTCTGGTCGAAGGCGGCGAGAGCGGCATTCTCCTCCGGCGTAAAGCCCAGCGCCGGACGGTCGCGCGCGAACAACGCCGCGAAATAGGCATTTTTCTTTTCCGTGATGGCGCGGCCGACAGGGCTTTCGAGGAAGGTCACCGCGGCTGTGAGTTCGGCTTCGGTAAAGGTCTGCGCCATCAGCGCGGCGACCTGGCCGTCGAGCGCCGTCAGCTCGGCGCGGTGCTGGTCGGCAGCCTCCTGCAGCGCGTGCTGCCGCGCATGCGAGGTCGGCGTGTCGCCCATGATGCCGGCCGCGACATAGGCCTGCTGCTCGATCGTCTGGTACATGCCGCCGGTCGCCGCCATGTAGCGCTGCGCCAGCGCCAGCGCCTGCGGTGTGGCGTCCGCGGCCGTCGCCGCCGGGTTCGCCATGAGCAGGGCCGCGAGCGCGGCGATCAACCATCCGGTTTTCATGTCGTGCCTCTTATCAGACGCGGTTCAGGCTGCCGCCCTTGCCGAACAGCAAGGGCTTGCGGTTGTCGATGACCTTGCGGTTGACGCCCATCCAGCCGATCTCGCCGGAGAAGCGGCCGTGTTCGATCTTGGGGCAGCGGTCCATGATCACGGTGAGGCCGGCGCCGCGCGCCAGCGCCGCCGCCTCTTCGCTGACGACGCCGAGCTGCATCCAGATCGTCTTGAGGCCCAGCCGGTCCTTCTGCGCCAGCGCTTCGACGACGATGCCGGGGGCGGCGTCGGCGGTGCGAAAGATGTCGACCATGTCGATCGGGGCGGGCACGTCCTTCAAGGAGGCGTAGACGACTTGCCCCAGTATGGACTTGCCGGCGAGCGACGGATTGATCGGATGCACGACATAGCCCTTGGCGAGCAGGTACATCATCGCGAAATAGGACGGCCGCATGTCGTTGCCGCTGGCGCCGACCATGGCGATGGTCTTGGTGGAGCGCAGGATGGATTTGATCAGGGCGTCGGGGTATTGCGGCATCAGGCGGCCGCCTTGCCGATGCGAACCCGCACGGAAAGACCGGCGTTCGTGGCGATTTTCACCAACGCGTCCAGACTGAAATTGCCCAGCTTTCCACGGAGCACATCATTGAGGCGCGGCTGGCTTATCCCCAGCCGTTTGGCTGCCCGTGCCTGGGTGATGTCCCAATCGTCGATTGCCTCGCGAATGGCGTGCATCAACTCCGAGCGGGCTTTCATCTGCGCCGCTGCCGCGGGTGTCGATTCGATTGCGTCCCATACGCTTCGATACGTCTTCGTTTTCTGCATCAATTTCGTCCCGTCAGCATCCTGTGTCTGATCCGCGCAAGCTCGATATCGCGCTGCGAGGTCGCCTCAGTTTTCTTCTGAAATGCATGCAACACGTAGACGAACTCACCGATTGTCGTTGTGTATACGATCCGGAAGGCGCCTGCCGCGTCCCGAATGCGAATCTCGCGGACGCCCGATCCGATCGTTCGCATCGGCTTCCAATCGTCAGGCTCCTCGCCGCGCTGCACCTTTTCGAGCTGAAAGCCCGCTTCGGATCGCACCGCCTCAGGAAAGGAGCGCACGACCTTCTGCGAGTCTCCGAGGAATATCGCGACCTTCATTATATCGGTACAGATATATTTCGCAAGCGGCGGTCACTCCGGCCATTTCGGCTCGCGCTTTTCGACGAAGGCGCCGATGCCTTCTTCGGCTTCGGCGGCGAGCATGTTGGTCGTCATCACCTGGCTGGCATAGTCATAGGCCTCCGCGAGGCCCATCTCGGCCTGGCGATAGAACGCCTCCTTGCCGATCTTGAGCGTGCCGTGCGGCTTGGCGGCGATCAGCGCGGCGAGCTTCGCGGTCTGCGCCTCCAGCGCCTCGGGCGCGACGACGCGGTTGACGAGCCCGATGCGGTGCGCCTCCTCGGCCGCGATCATCTCGCCGGTCAGCAGCATCTCCATCGCGTGCTTGCGCGCCACGTTGCGCGACAGCGCCACCATCGGCGTCGAGCAGAACAGGCCGATGTTCACGCCGGGCGTCGCAAAGCGCGCGGAGGACGAGGCGACCGCGAGGTCGCAGCTCGCCACCAGCTGGCAGCCGGCGGCGGTGGCGATGCCCTGCACCTCGGCGATGACCGGCCTGGGATGGCGCACGATGGTCTGCATCAGCCTCGAGCACTGCGCGAACAGCGCGGCGAAGAACGCCTTGCCCTTGTCGGCATCGGCGCGGTGCGCCGTCATTTCCTTGAGGTCGTGGCCGGAGGAGAACGCCGGCCCGTCCGCCGCGATGACGATCACGCGCACGTTGTTGTCCGCCGCCGCGCCGTCGAGCGCCTCCTGGAGCGCGCCCATCAGCCCCTGGCTCAGCGCGTTGCGCGCGCCGGCGCGGTTCAGCGTCAGGCGCAGGACCGCGCCGCTGCTGGCGGCGAGGACAAGGGGGGCCGTCGTGCCGGCGTTCATCTCAGTCTCCGCCGAACCAGTTGAAGGCGACATTGAAGCTCTGCTTGCCGACCGTCAGCCTGCCGCGCAGCATCGGTCGGTCGCCGGGATGGGCGACGTCGGCGGACGGCTTCTTGAAATAGTCCTTGTCGAAGGTGCCGACGAAGCTCACCGCGCCGAGTTTCTCGTCGCTGCCGGCGAACGTCACCCTGTCCATGCCGACGTGATAGGCGGTCGGGAGGACGCGGATCTGGCCGGTGTAATAGGGCTGACCGTCCTCGGCGGTCTTTTGCGGGCTGGTGACGTCGTCGAATTCCAGCATCACCGCGCCGAACGCCTTGTCGGCCTTGCCGGACTCGAACGACTTGAAATCGTCCTTGCCGCCGACGAAAAAGTCCTTCACCTGCCAGTTGCCGAGCTTGACCGGCGCCGTCGGCAGGAAATAGCCGAAATAATCCTTCGAAGGATCGCTGACGAAGGCCGGATTCGCGGCCAAGGGGGCGGCCATGCCGAACAACGACGCGGCCACGACGGCCGCGGCGAAACGCAAACGCGATTTCATAATGGAACCATCCTCTTTAAACAGGGAACTCAATGAGATGCCGGAACGAAGGCGGGAAAAAGGCGTTCAGGGAATGACGTCACAGGAGAGATATTACATGACAACCGCTACGGGTCACACAAGCGCCATCCTGGCTTCCAAGGTCAAAGGTACGTCGGTCTATGACCGCGCCGGCGACAAGATCGGCCATGTCGAGGATCTGGTCCTCGACAAGACCTCCGACAAGATCATGTTCGCGGCGCTGGGCAGCGGCGGCGTCCTCGGCGTCGGCGAGAAATTCTTCCCGGTGCCGTGGTCGATGCTCGACTACAGCAAGGACAAGGGCGGCTACGTCGTGCCGGTGGCGCAGGACGTCATCTCCAAGGCGCCGACCTACCGGCTGGAAGACCTGACCAAGAACGACGGCGATTTCGGCAAGATCCGCGAGACGTCGTACAATTATTTCAACATCAAGCGGGATTGGTAAGTCGCGTATCCGACCATTCCGCCACGGAAAGGCCCGGCTGTTCCCCCCACAGCCGGGCCTTTTCTGTTTGCCGCAAATCGAGAGCCGTCATGTCGATCCCGGACCCGCGCGGCGCCCTGACGCCGGAAAAAATCCTGCGCGCCGGCAATTCGGTCTGGCAGGGGTCGAGTGGCCGGTCGGTTTCCTGGCGACCGTTGCGCGAATCGATCGCGGTCGACGTCGTGATCGTCGGTGCGGGTATCAGCGGCGCCTTCATGGCGCACGCCCTGGCGCCGCGCTACGCGCGCGTCGTGGTTGTCGATCGCCGCGCCCCGATGCGGGGCGCCACCACCGCCAGCACCGCGATGCTGCAATTCGAGATCGACCAGCCCCTGACAAGGCTTGCCGGGAAAATCGGAGCGGCGAAGGCCGCCCGCGCCTGGCGGCGCTCGTTTCGCGCGACGCAGGATCTTGTACACCTAGTGCAGCGCGAGGGCATCCGTTGCGGGCTGGAGCCGCGCCAGGCGCTTTATCTTGCCGGCAGCGACATGGGCGCACGCGGCTTGGCGCGCGAGAGCAAGGCACGCAACCGCGCCGGCATCCCGGGGGTGTTTCTGGACACGCACGCCTTGCAGGACCGCTTCGGCATCGCGCGCCCCGGCGCGATCCTCAGCCCGAAATCGGCGAGCGCCAATCCGGTGCAGTTGGCCGCCGGCCTGTTGCGGCGCGCGGTCGCGCAAGGGGCACGGATCTACGCGCCTGTCGATATCGCGGACCTCGTCGCGACGCGCCACGGCGTGATACTCGATACCGGCGCTCACTTCATCGAGGCAAGACACGTGGTCTTTTGTACCGGCTATGAAGTCCTGAAAGGCTTGCCGGCGAAGGGCGCCAGGATCACCTCGAGCTGGGCCATCGCCTCGCGTCCCCGCGCGCGCTATCCGGCCTGGCTCGACCGCACGCTGGTCTGGGAAGCGGCGACGCCGTATCTTTATCTGCGCACGACGCCGGATGGCCGCCTGGTCGCCGGCGGCGAGGATGAAGACATCGATCTGCCGTCCTATCGCGCCCGCGCCATCGCGGGCAAAAGCGACCGCCTCGTCGCCAAGCTCGAAGCGCTCATACCCGGCTTGGCGTTCGCTCCGGCCTATCGCTGGACCGGCGCGTTCGGCGAGAGCAGCGATGGCCTGCCGACGATCGACGCGGTGCCGGGCATGCCGGGATGCTTCGCGGTCATGGGTTTCGGCGGCAACGGCACGGTCTACAGCATGCTCGCGGCGCAGATCGTGCCCGGCCTGCTGCGGGGGCGTGCCGGGCGGGATGCCGCGCTGTACCGGTTTCGCGACTAGATACGGTATCATGATACCGTACGCCAATTCATCAGCAAAACAGGGCATTCGTGCTTGACCGCGTCGCCCGCGCCGCGTATAGCCCGCGCCCAGAACCGAAATTCCTGACAGGTCACACGATGAAAACCTACTCGGCCAAGCCGACCGAGATCGAGAAGAAGTGGATCCTCGTCGACGCCCAAGGGCTCGTCGTCGGACGCCTGGCCTCGATCCTCGCGCTGCGCCTGCGCGGCAAGCACAAGACGACGTTCACGCCGCATATGGATTGCGGCGACAATATCGTCGTCATCAACGCCGCCAAGGTCCTGCTGACCGGCAATAAGCTGAAGAACAAGACCTATTACCACCACACCGGCTATATCGGCGGCATCAAGGAACGCACCGCCGGCGACATCATGCGCGGCAAGTTTCCCGAGCGCGTGCTGCACAAGGCGGTCGAGCGCATGCTGCCGCGCGGTCCGCTCGGCCGGCGCCAGCTCTCCAACCTGCGCGTCTATGCCGGGGCCGAGCACCCGCACGAGGCGCAGCAGCCCGAGGCGCTGGATGTCGGCAAGATGAATCCCAAGAACACCAACTATCGCAAGGCGAGCTAGCCCCATGGCGGAAGACGTTAAGAGCTTTGGCGAACTCAAATCGACGCTGATCAAGGCCAAGGTGCCGGAGAAGGCGGAAGCCGGCGAGGCGCCCAAGTCCAACCGCGACTCCAAGGGCCGCGCCTATGCCACCGGCCGGCGCAAGAACGCGGTCGCCCGCGTCTGGATCAAGCCCGGCCGCGGCGCGATCACGGTCAACGGCCGCGACGAGAAGGTCTATTTCGCCCGCCCCGTGCTGCGCATGATCCTGCGCCAGCCGCTGATCGCCGCCAATCGCGACGGCCAGTTCGACGTCGTCGTCACCGTGGTTGGCGGCGGACTTTCGGGCCAGGCCGGCGCCGTGCGCCACGGCATCAGCCGCGCTCTGGTCGCCTACGAGCCGACGCTGCGCGCCGCCCTCAAGCCCGGCGGTTTCCTGACGCGCGATCCGCGCGCCGTGGAGCGCAAGAAATACGGCCGCCCGAAAGCGCGCCGGTCGTTCCAGTTCAGCAAGCGCTGATCCGGCATCTTCACTTTATCGTTTAGAAACAGCGGCTTACAGAAATGTGAGCCGCTTTTTCGTCGTTCACAAATCCTGTACCACGGGTTGGAACGCGCGCAGCTTCCCGTTATCGTTTCGCACCTTCCATGCACCAAAACGGTCTTGTGCGATGGGATTCTACGAGAACAGCCACGCCCTGCGCGACGGCGCGATCCTGCTCTGCACGCGTCCCGGCCAGAAGAAGCTCGCGTGGCACGCGCGCCTCAAAGTGCCGGGCGTCGTGGGGTACATCATCAAGTCCTTCAAGACCGGCGACCTGATACGCTACGTGCTTGTTCCGTGAAAGTGACTGCCATGACGAACGCCGAAACCCAGCTCGCCAGCTACTTCGCGAAGTACGAGCCGGCGATGGTCGAACTCGGAAAGGCGTTGCGCGCCAAGCTGCGGGCGCGGTTGCCCGGTCTTTTCGAGATCGTGTACGTGTATGAGAACCAGAACGCGCTCGTGATCTCGTATTCGCCCACCGAGCGCGGTTACGAGGGTGTGTGCTCGATCTCGGTGTACCCGCGTTTGGTAAAGCTGGGATTTGGGAAGGGCGCTCAGCTATCGAAGTCGGACCCGAACAAGCTGCTGCAGGGTCAGGGCAAGACGGCGCGCTACGTCGAGTTGAACTCGGTCGCGGATTTCGACCGCGCGGAGATCGAGGCGCTGATCGCGGACGCGGTGAAGCTCGCGAAGCTGCGTCTCGATCCGAACGCGAAGGGCGCGATGATCGTCAAAGCGGAGGCACAGAAAAAGCGTGCGCGCCGGGCGACGAAAGCAACGCGACCGGCCTCCACACGGCATGCCAAAGCGCCGCCAAAGCAAGTGGACACGCGGCGATAGGTCTATGGCCGATCCCAACATGGTCAACCTTTCAAGAAGCCAGAAAGACATCAAAATAGGCATGCGGCGATACCTGTCAGAAAATTGACGGCAAACTTTCTCGGCGATCTCACTTTATTACTGTCTCGGGCGAACGCGCGCGGCTGTCGCATCGAGCGTAGACCATACGCCGAACGACCCTTTCATTATGGGTGTCAAGGCGCTGCAAGGCTCGTAAGGTATTTGCAGCGCTTCGCATCCGACCGACAATGCGACGGCGGGCCCGCTGCGATCCGGGCCGCCGTAGAGCCCCGCAGCCGTCGCGCTCGCAGAACCGTCAGCGGCCGAGCTGGCGGCAGATCTCGTGCGCCATCGCTTCGGACAGCGCCTGGCCGGTCATCTCCTCGATCCAATACCATTGGCCGTAGGGATTGACCTCGAAGAATATCCAGTCGCCATTGCGATCGACGGCGAAATCGAAGGCACCGAAGCGCAGGCCGAAATAGGCGCACATCTCGGTGCAGGCCGCGGCGATCCCCGCCGGCGCCTCGATCGCGGTGTGGACGATGTCGCGATAGTCGGCCATGAAGCGGCCGTCGGCCTCGGCGCCCGAGCCGATGGCGGCGTCGCGGCTGGTATCCATCCTGGTCGCGAAGACGCGGTCGCCGATCACGTTGAGGCGCACCTCGTATTGCCGCTCGATGAACTCCTGCACGATGCAGGGCGCATTGCGGATATCCGAAAGGCTCCTGGCGAGGCGTGCGTCGATCAGTGTCGTGTGCAGCGGCTCGAAGCCCTCATCGTTCTCGATCATCGGCCGGCCCAGCGCCTTGACGATGTAGCGCGTCCGCCGGTCCGCGATGAAGGCGCGCAAATGCGCCAGGTTCGACGTGATCGCGCTGCGCGGAATGCGCAGGCGGGAATCGTTCGCCGCCCAGCGCAGCTGGGCCGCCTTGTAGGCCGCATTTCGGTTGGCCTCCGGCGCGTTGAACCAGCGGGTCGTGAGCGCCATGAGCGCGCCGAACAGGGCGTGGCCGAACTCCGCGCGCGCGAATTTGCGGTCGCCGACGCTCATCTGATCGAGCGCCGGATGATAGATGCGCCGGTTCCAGACCAGCGAACAACCCGACACCGACCGCGACCCGACCCGCAACCGGCATGACGCGGGCTCGAATGTCACCGTGTCGCGCCACAGCGCAACCTGGTCGACACACGCCGCCTCGACGCCGCGCGCCGCGAGATGGTCCACGACGGATGAAACATGCTTGTCGTCCAGCGTGCCGAGGACGACGACGTCGAAATGCATTCAGAAATCGAAGCCGGCCGGAATGTCGACAACCGTTCCGTTGGGACCCGGCGTGGTGACGGCGTTGGTCCAGCGTGCCGTGATCGACTTCAGCTTGGACAGCGCCTGCTTGTCCGACAGATGGCTGGGGACATGCACCTTGATCGCAACCTTGGCGAGGAGCGGGCGGCGTGCTTTTTTGCTCTTGGTTTTCGCTGGCTTCTTTGCCGCTTTCTTGGTCTTGGCTGCCTTCTTGGACTTCGTCGCCATGCCGATCTCCCGTTCGCGGCACTCTCGTCAGGTGCCGGCCTTAGGTTGTCTTGCACTATCCTTGCACCCGACGAATATTCGCCGGTGAAGGTGATTCGAAAATAGTTGTTTTACTTCGAAAACACAATTCGGCGCGGGCAAGGTGGGACGCGCGGAATACCGATCGGTGTCGGCGCCCTGCGGGACGGGTGACCGGCGCGGCGGGGCGCCAGCCGTCTTTGCACGAAAAAGCCCAAACCCCGGCCGCCTGCGCAGCCGGGGTCGGTATCAGGCGAGTAGCGGCCTTGGTATCAGGCGCCCTTGGGATCGGGACCGTAGGTGTTCGGACCCTTGGTGCCTTCCGCCGCGAACCAGATGATCAGCAGCACGATGCCGACCAGCGGGACGAGGATGATGAAGTACCACCAGCCGCTGCGATTGGTGTCGTGCAGCCGGCGTACCATCACGCCCAGCGAGGGCAGCAGCAGCGCCAGGCCGAACAGGCCGCCCAGGATGCCGTTCAGGTGGACCATGCCGTCGATCACGTTGAGGACGATGGCGATGATCAGGTAGACCAGAATATACCACCAGAATTCCGCACGTCTGGCGCGGCCGTTGAAGTCGAAATAATGCTGCGTAACGACCTTCATGAACCAATTGATGGGTTCCATTTCATTCTCCCGAAGGGCCCAGCCGTGCTCGCCCAGGACCGATGTTAGCGCGGGAGGATCAGACGACCCATCGCCAGCCATGTGTGGCGTGCAATGGTGCCGACGCCCGTATCCCCCCGCTCAAAGGACTTTACCCACGAGAATCGTCAGCATTAATGAGCTAAGAGTCGGTTGGAGCCTATGTCAAGGAATCGGTTGCGCAATCCGGTGGGCAAGTGGATGGGATGAATAAGAAAATCTTTGTAGATGGCGCCGTCGGGACGACCGGGCTGGAGATTCGCGAGCGTCTCGCGGCCCGCGATGATGTGACCGTCATCCAATTGTCGGAATCCGACCGCAAGGACGTTCGAGCCCGCAAACAGGCCATAAATGACGCCGGCGTCGTCATTTTATGCCTGCCGGACGAGGCGGCGCGGGAGGCCGTGGCCCTGATCGAGAACCCCGCCGTGCGGGTGATCGACGCCTCGTCGGCCCACCGCGTGGCGCCGGGCTGGGTTTTCGGCTTTCCCGAGTTCGAGCCGGGCAATTACGAGGCCATCGCGGCCGCCGGGCGGGTGACCAATCCGGGCTGCTGGGCGACGGGGTTCCTCGCCCTGGTGCGGCCGCTGCTGCGGGCCGGCTTGCTGCCGGCGGACGCGGCGCTCAGCACCCACGGCGTCTCGGGCTATTCCGGCGGCGGCAAGGCGATGATCGATGAGTTCGAGAACACGGCCTCGGCCTCCCATGTCGAGACCGCGGTCCGCACCTATGCGCTGCAGCTGGCGCACAAGCACATCGCGGAGATGACCGGGCGCGCCGGCCTGGCGCAGCCGCCGGTCTTCTCGCCCTATGTCGGACGTTTCTATCGCGGCATGATCGTGGAAGTGCCGTTGCAGCTGTGGTCGCTGCCCGGCGCGCCGCAGGCGGCCGACCTCCAGGGCGCGCTCGCAGAGGCCTATCGCGGCCGCCCCTTCGTCACGGTCGCGAGCGCGGCGGAAGCCGCGGCGGTAAAAACGCTCGACGCCGAAGCGCTCAAGAACACCAACCGGCTGAAGCTCTATGTCTTCGCGAGCGAGAACACACGCCAGGCGCGCCTCACGGCGGTGCTGGACAATCTGGGCAAGGGGGCGTCGGGCGCCGCGGTGCAGAATTTGAACATCATGCTCGGCCTGCCCGAAACCACGGGGCTGGCCTGACGGCGATGGCGCCCGCGTCGATCGAGCAGGCCCTGGCCCTGGCCGGCGTGACGCCCACGACCCTGGCGCCCGGCGATGCGGCTGCGCTGGACGTCGAAGGCTACGTCATCCTGCGCGGCGTCCTCGCACCCGAGACGCTGGCGGATCTGCGCGACCGCTTCGAGGCTTCATACCTGCCGCGCGACCAATGGCCGGCGCCGCGCGAGCACGGCACCCGCCACGCCATGCTCGACGCCGACGAGGCCGTGCGCCGCGTCTGCCTGTCGCCGCCGCTGCTCGCCGCGGTTTTTCACATGCTGGGAAAAAGGTTCTATCTTTCCGACGTGCAGGGGCGCGATCCGCTGCCAGGCCACGGCTATCAGGGCCTGCATCGCGACTGGCCCGACGACGGCAAGGGCCCCAGTATGGTGGTGGGTCTCGCCTTCCTGGAGCCCTTCGGCGAGGCCAATGGCGCGACGCGGTTGGTGCCGCGCACGCACCTGGAAGCCGGCGAGATGGGCGACTATGCCGGGCATGGCGAGCGCCACCCGCGCCAGGTGGTGGTCGAAGGCGCCGGCGGCGACGTCCTGCTGTTCCACGGACGGCTGGTCCATTCGGGGATGCGCAATCTCAGCGGCGCGCCGCGGCGCAGCCTGCAGATTTGCTACCGCAGCCACGCGACCTACGAAACGCACCGCGAAACGCGTGACCTTGCGCGGGCGCCGGCCCTCGATCGTTATCTGATGGGGGCGCCGTGATGTACTGCCCGCGTCATTTCGCCGTCGACGACATCGCGGTGCTGCACGACGTCATCCGGGCGCGTGCCTTCGCGACCCTCGCGGCCGTCGTGGACGGCGCCGTGCGCTTCGCCTATGCGCCGGTGGTGCTGGATGCCGGCGGCCTCGGCGTGCTGCGTTTTCACCTCGCACGTGCCAACCCGCTGGCGGCGCTGCCGCAAGGGGCGCGGCTGCGCGTCTCGTTCCTCGCGGCGGACGCCTACGTCTCGCCCGACTGGTATGAAACCGAAGGCATGGTGCCGACCTGGAATTACATCGCGGTGGAAGGCGAGGGCTGCGTGACGCGGCTCGCCGGCGATGAGCTGCGCGCCCTGCTGGCCGAACTCTCCGCGCAGGAGGAGGCAAGGCTGCTGCCCAAGGTGCCGTGGCTGGTGGACAAGGTGCCCGCGGCGAAGATGGCGACGCTGCTCGGCGCGATCGTCGGCTATGCGATGCCGCTGGAAAGCCTCGAAGGCAAGTTCAAGCTGTCGCAGAACGTGGGGCCGCAGGATTTCGCCGGCGTCCTGGGCGGTCTGGAGAGGCGCGGCGATGCCGCCAGCGCCGCGGTGGCGCGCGCCATGCGGACCGCGCGCTGAGCCGCGCCACGGCTTTGCCGCGCCCCGCTGAGCGACGCGATCGTCGCCCACCGGACCGGGCGCGGGGCTGACGGCTGCTATTCCAGGCCGCCTTGCAGTTTCTCGCGCGTGCCGCCGACATTCGCGTAATAACCCGGACCGTCGGGACCGTTGTCATCCCAGTCCGTCGTCACGTCGACGTTGAAATTGCGGCCCAGCGAGTCATGCGCCCAGCCGGTGCCGAGTTGCACATTGTAGGTGCCGGCGAGGTCGCTGTCGTCGCAGCCGCCGCCGCCCGAGCACTTGGCGGAGGTGCCCGCGCCGTGGCCGCTGCTGCGGTCGCTGTCGCCGCCGATCGGTTTGGGAATGAAGATGGCGTGGCAGCGGATCGCCGCCGCGACGCTGCCGGCGGTGGCGAGGGAATGCTTGTCGCCGTTCGCCCCCATGGCGATGCGCGCGATCAGGATGAAGTTCTGCGCTTCCGCCGGCAGCGTGTAATCGTGGATGCCGTCCGCTTTGTAATACAGGACATAGCCGCCATACGTGCCGCTGGAAAACGTCATGACCTGGTAGTCGCCGAAGCTCTGTCCGTCCGAAAGAACGTTCACCGGCGCGCCGGTCGCAGATGCGATCATCTGTTGAACCATCTGCGACGGCGTCATGATGGGAGGCATTCCCAGGCCGGCATAGGCAGCGATCATGCTGTGGTCGGAAGACGTCAGCGAGAAGATGGTGCTGTTGGGATTGGTGTCGGTCACGGTCCAGCCATCCGGGGCGGAGGTCTGGCATTGACCCGCGGCGACAGGGGTGAGCGGCACCGGTCCGGATCCCGTGGGCGCGGCAGCGCCGGGCGGCTCGACACCGGCATTCGGCGCCGCGCCGCCGCTGGCGACCGTTCCGGGATTGGCCGGTGCTGACGGCAGGTCGCCCATGCCGGCGAAACGCATGACGACGATCAGCGCCACGACGCCGACGATCGCTACGATCAGCTTGGGCTGGTTCTCCTTGGAGAACAATTTGTTCCAGTCGAACGGCGGCGGTCCGTCAGCCATGGCTTGCTCCCCCCGAAGCTTTCATCCGATCAAGCTGCCGCCAGAACCGCCTTCTTGACGGTCTGCGATAGCGCGATCTGCCGGAAATATGTTCTCGGATAGAGGTAATCATCGCCGGTTTCGTCGATGACGCGCAGCAGACCCTGCTTCTCGACGGCGTCATCTCGCAACGCGACGTAGATCTTCCGCTTCTCCAACGATACGGCATAGCCTTCGTTGTCGATGCAGACGACGAGCTGTTGCGAGACCGGTTTGCGGGGGGCTTTGCGCATCACAAGAGGTCTTTGATCTTGAATTCTTTGCGTCCGATGCCGGTCGCTTCATGCCAATGTATCCCAGCCAATTGATAAGAGCCACCCGACAACCTGATGCGGGCGATTCCCTTGCGCTTACGCCAACGACCGGGACCATACCGTTTGCGCAACCTTGCGATTTCGCGGATTCCCGTGCCGGTTGCGATGGTTTCAATATTTGAAATTTCACCCAGGATTTCGAAGCCTGCAGGCACCTACGTCGCCTTGATCTTCACATAGGCGCCCGGCGCGTCGCCGAGGGTTTGCAGCTTGCCGTCGCCGGGATTGCGGGCGGGGATTTTCTTGCCCGACAGGTTCGACAGCCACTTGTCCCAGTCCGGCCACCAGGAGCCGGGGTGTTCCTTGGCGCCTTCGAGCCAGGCTTCGACGGTGTCGGGGATCTTGTCGTTGGTCCAGTACTGGTACTTCTTGGCCACCGGCGCGTTGATGACGCCGGCGATATGGCCCGAACCCGCCAGGATGAAGCGGATCGGCCCCTTGAGCAGCCTGGTGGTCTTGAAGATCGAGCGGTAGGGCGCGATGTGGTCTTCCTTGGCGCTCTGCAGGTAGACCGGCAGCTTGACCTTGGAGAGGTCGATTCTGACGCCGCCCAGCACCATCTTGCCCTTGGCGAGGTTGTTGTCCTTGTAGCATTCGCGCAGGTAGAACAGATGCGTCTTCTCCGGCATCCGCGTGGTGTCGGAATTCCAGTAGAGCAGGTCGAACGGCATCGGCTGCTTGCCGAGCATGTAGTTGTTGATCACGAACGACCAGATCAGGTCGTTGGCGCGCAGCATGTTGAAGGTGGTCGCCATCTTGGCGCCTTCCAGCACGCCGCCGGCCTGATCCATCTGCTTCTTCATGGATTCGAGCTGGGCCTCGTCGACGAAAACGGTGAGGTCGCCGGCTTCGCTGAAATCGGCCTGCGCCGCCCAGAAGGTGGCGGAGTTGATCCGCCCCTTTCCCGGAATCGCGTCGTCCTTGGCCGCCATGTAGCCGAGCGTCGCCGTCAAGAGCGTGCCGCCGATGCAATAGCCGACGACATTGGGATCGGCGACGCCGGTCGCCTGCTCGACGGCGTCCAGCGCCGCGAAAATGCCCTCGCGCATGTAGTCTTCGAAGGATTTCTGCGCCAGGCGGCGGTCCGGATTGACCCAGGAGGCGACGAACACCGTATAGCCCTGGCCCACCAGCCATTTGATGAACGAATTCTCGGGCCGAAGATCCATGATGTAGAATTTGTTGATCCAGGGCGGGAAGATCAGCAGCGGCCGCTCATAGACCTCCGCGGTGGTGGGATCGAATTGCAGCAGCTCGAGCAGATCGTTGCGGAAGATCACTTTGCCCGGCGTCGTCGCGATGTTTTCGCCGATACGGAAGGCATCGGCGGATTGCCGGATCGAGAGCTGGCCGCCGCCGCGCTCGATGTCTTCCAGCAGATTGTCGAGGCCCTTGACCAGGTTCTCGCCGTTCGACTGCAGCGTGGCGCGCAGCACTTCGGGATTGGTCAGGACGAAATTGGTCGGCGCGATCGCGTCGGCGAACTGCTTGGTATAGAAGCCGACGCGCTTGCGCGTCTCGTCGTCGATGCCTTCGACATTGGCGACGGTGGTCTGCATCCAGTTCGCGGTCAGCAGATATGACTGCTTGATGAAATCGAAGACCTGGTTCTCCTGCCAGTCCTTGTCGCGGAAGCGCTTATCCCCTGCTTTCGGCACGACCGTCGGCTCGGTCTCGCCGCCCAGCATCTTGCGGGCGGTGTTTTCCCACAGGCCCATGAACTCCCGCCACAGGGCGAACTGGGCGTCGACCATCGCCGTCGGATTGGCCGTCATCGCCTTCATCAGCGACATGAACGGCGCGGCAATGTTGAGCGGATCGAGCGGTTCCTTGCCGGCGGAAGCCTGGCGCTTGAGGAAATCGCCGAGCAGCTTCTGGGACTGCTGCCCCACCCGCATCATGTTGCGGGCGAATTCGCCGGCGTCGCCCAGGGCGTAGGGACTGGCCGATTCGGCGCTTGCGGCCGCCGCTTCGCGCTTGGCGCCGGTCCCCGAATCGTCGAGCTTCTTTTCCATGTTCACCGCCGGCTCGCGTCACAACTGTGATAGCGCGTGCCGCTTGGCGCCCGCAAGGCGCGCATTGGGGCCGGCTAGGGCCATTTGCCACAAGATTTCATGCTGTTGACGGGGTTATGCGCTTGGAAGCGCGAGGGCACGCCTGTATACCGGAAACCTCGGATTTTATGTCGAAGCTAGGGTTGGACCGCATGACCAGGACATTGGTGCGCCTCACGGCAGTGCTGGTTTTCGCACTCGGCACGAGCGCGTGCTCGACGCTCGACTCGGCCTACAACGACGTCCTGGGCGACGACACGCCCGCGGCGCCGACCGCCGACAGCAGCGGCTTCCCGGCCGATACCGCGCCGCCGGCCGCCACGGCGGATGCGAGCGCGCCGACGACGCCCGATCTTGCCAGCGTGCCTGACAAGCCGAGCGGCACGACCTCGCCCGACGCGCAGCGCGAAGTCGCCGACTCGCTGGCTGCCGATCGCGCCCGCGCCGCCTACAGTTCCGACGCCTTGCGCGGTGGTACCGAGGCTGCGGCGCCGCCGCCGGGCCCGGCCGGCGCCGCGCCGGACACCACCGCCGTCGCCGACAACACCAGCCCGCCGCAGCCGGCCGCCGCCCCGCCGCCAAGCGACACCCCGGCGCCGTCCGACGCCGGCGCGCCGCCGCCGTCCGTTGCCGGCGCGCCCCCACCGCCCGACAACACGCCGCCCGACAACACGCCGCCGCCGCCCGCGCCGACGACGCCGGTCGCCGCCATGCCGGCGCCGCCGCTGCCCTCCGGCAGCCAGCCGGCCGTGCCCGCCAATGGCGGCATTCCCGGCGCCCAGCCGACCGTGATGGCCGACTCCCAACTCGGCTTTAAGCCGTCCACGGCGCCGCCGCTGGATTCCAGCATCTCGCAATTCGTCGCCCAGCCGATCATTGCGCGCTACCAGCAGACCGCCGCCAATGGCGGCGTCGCGACCGGCCCGATCGCGCCGCTCGATGGCGGCGAGGCCTCGGCGCGCGCCGTGCCGCTGCACAATCGCGGCCGCGCCATGGGCGGTCCCGAAGTCATGACGGGCTCGGTGGTCGCCAATTTCGACGCCATCAACAATGGTGGCTCGGGCACGCCGAGCGTCTACGCCAACGCCTCGGGCATGCCGCCGACGGCGGTCGTCATGTTCCCGGGCGACGGCATCGCGATCTCGGCCGCCGGCCGGGCGCAGATCCGCGCCGCGGTGACCGCCTTCCAGCAGCGCGGCGGCGCCGGCTTCATCAAGGTCGTCGGCCACTCGTCCAGCCGCACCTCCAACATGCCCGTCGAGAAGCACCTGGTGGCGATCTTCGCCAAGTCGCAGGCCCGGGCCAACGCCGTGGCGCGCGAGATCATCCGCGAGGGCGTCCCCGCCAGCCGTGTCCTGGTCGAGGCGGTCGGCGACAGCCAGCCGGTCTATTACGAATCCATGCCGCAGGGCGAAGACGGCAACCGCCGCGCCGAGATCTTCATTCAGGGGTAGGCGTCTTAGGGCGGTTTGGCCCAAAAAACTCAACTGTCATGGCCCGCGACTGCGGGCCACCCAGTTAGAGCCCCGCTTGGTGCTTGCCGACAATGCCCAAAACCCTTCATCGTCTGCGAATATGTCGCCTGGGTGGCCCGTTCGCATGCTGGCGCTACGAACTCGCGGGCCATGACACGGGATTAGGTGATTAGGCCCATGCAAACCGACTTCTACCGCATCAAGCGGCTGCCACCCTACGTCATCGAGGAAGTGAACACCCTCAAGGCCAGGGCGCGGGCGCGCGGCGAGGACATCATCGATTTCAGCATGGGCAATCCGGACATGCCGACGCCCAAGCACATCATCGACAAGCTGGTCGAGACCGCCCAGGACCCGCGCTCCAACCGCTATTCGGCCTCGCGCGGCATCAAGGGCCTACGGCGGGCCTATGTGAATTTCTACCAGCGCCGCTTCGGCGTGACGCTCGACGCCGACAGCGAAGTGATCGCCAATCTCGGTTCCAAGGAGGGCTTCGCCAATCTCGCCCAGGCCATCACCGCGCCCGGCGACGTCGTCCTGGTGCCCAATCCGGCCTATCCCATCCACGCCTTCGGCTTCATCCTGGCCGGCGCCGCGATCCGCCATGTGCCGGCGACCTCGCCCGAGGAATATCTCAGCCGGCTGCACAATGCGGTGAAGCATTCGGTGCCGTCGCCGCTGGCGCTGGTGGTCAACTATCCCTCCAACCCGACGGCGCAGGTGGTGGGCCTCGACTTCTACAAGGAGATCGTCGCCTTCGCGAAGAAGCACGAGATCTGGGTGCTGTCCGATCTCGCCTATGCCGACATCTATTTCGACGACGCCAATCCGCCGCCCTCGATCCTGCAGGTCGAAGGCGCCAAGGACGTCGCCATCGAATTCCAGTCGTTGTCCAAGACCTATGCCATGCCGGGCTGGCGCATGGGCTTCGCGGCGGGCAACCGGCACCTGATCGGCGCCCTGGGGCGGATCAAATCCTATCTCGACTACGGCGCCTACACGCCGATCCAGGTGGCGGCGGCGGCCGCGCTCAACGGACCGCAGGACTGCGCCGACGAGATCCGCGCCACCTACAAGGCGCGCCGCGACGTGCTGGTGGATTCGATGCACCGGGCCGGCTGGGACATTCCCGCGCCGCCGGCGTCCATGTTCGCCTGGGCGCCGATCCCGGAGAGTTACCGCGAAAAGGGCTCGATGGAGTTCGCCAAACAGTTGCTCATCCATGCCAAGGTCGCCGTCCTGCCGGGCACCGGCTTCGGCGAATACGGCGAGGGTTACGTGCGCGTGGCGCTGGTCGAGAACGAGCATCGCATCCGCCAGGCGGCGCGCAACGTCAAGAAGTTCCTGTCGCTGCGGGTCAACGAGCCGCCCGAACTGGAAGCCGCCAAGTGACACCGCCCTTGCGCATTGCGATCGCCGGCCTCGGCACGGTCGGCGGCGGCGTCGTCAAGGCGCTGGCCAATCCCGAACTCGGCGAGCGCGCCGGGCGCCGGCTCGAGATCGTCGCGGTGTCGGCGCGCGACCGCGGCAAGGATCGCGGCTTCGACACGGCCGGCCTGCCATGGTTTGACGATGCGGCGGCGCTGGTGAAGACCGACGCCGATGTCGTCATCGAGTTGATCGGCGGCGAGGACGGCATCGCATTGGCCGTCGTCGAAGCGGCGCTTATTGCTCGCAAGCACGTCGTCACCGGCAACAAGGCGTTGCTCGCCAAGCACGGTGCGCGGCTGGCGGCGCTGGCCGAGAAGAACGGCGTCGCCCTCAAATGGGAAGCGGCGGTGGCCGGCGGCATTCCGATCGTCAAGGGCCTGCGCGAAAGCCTCGTCGCCTATGGCGTGGACGCGGTGCGCGGCATCCTGAACGGCACCTGCAATTACATCCTGACCCAGATGGAAGCGACGGGGCGCACTTTCGACGACGTGCTCGCCGAGGCGCAGGCGCTCGGCTATGCCGAGGCCGATCCCGAGCTCGACGTCGGCGGCGGCGACACGGCGCACAAGCTGGTTCTGCTCGCCAGCCTCGCCTTCGGCACCATCCCCGACCAGAAGAACATCAGCGTCGAAGGCATCACCGGCATCACCGCCGAGGACATCCATTTCGCGCGCGAATTCGGCTACCGCATCAAGCTTCTGGGCATTGCGCGGCGAACCCAGCACGGCATCGACCAGAGCGTCCGCCCCGCCATGGTGAAAACCGGCACGCCGCTGGCGCATGTCGACGGCGTGTTCAACGCCGTGCTTGCCAATGCGGGACCTGCCGGGCGCTTCTTCTTCGAGGGCCGCGGGGCAGGGCGGGAGCCCACCACCCAGTCCATCGTGTCCGACCTCGTCGATATCGCGCGCGGCAATCTGGGCGCCAGTTTCGGCTGGCCGGCCGCCCGGCTGAGGCCGCTCCAGCCTTCCGATTCCGGCGCCGCAACCGCGGCCTGGTATCTGCGCTTCGAGGTTCTGGACGTGCCCGGCGTCCTGGCCGAAATCGCCCGCCATCTCGCCGAATCGCGGGTTTCCATCGAAAGCATGATCCAGCGCGGCCGCAGCCCGGGCGAGCCGGTCTCGATCGTCATGATTACCCACGAAACCTCGCAGGCCGCGGTCGAGCGCGCCTTGAAGGCGATTGCCACCTCCGACAAGGTGCGCGCCCGCCCGTGCATGATTCCCATGGAGGCCGCTTGACCACGAAACCCGACATCGCCCCCGGTAGGGTGAGCCCGCTCGACCGCGCCTTCGCGCTCGAGGCCGTCCGCGTCACCGAGGCCGCCGCCATCGCCGCGGCGCAGCTGATCGGCCATGGCGACGAGCACGCCGCCGACCACGCCGCGGTCGAGGCCATGCGCACCGCCTTCAACTCGCTGCCGATCTCCGGCACCGTGCGGATCGGCGAGGGTGAGCGCGACGAAGCGCCGATGCTCTATATCGGCGAGCAGGTCGGCACCGGCGGCCTCGCCGTCGACATTGCCCTGGATCCCCTCGAAGGCACGACGCTGACCGCCAAGGCGATGGCCAACGCGCTGGCGGTGATGGCGATGGCCGAGCCCGGCACGCTGCTCAACGCGCCCGACACCTACATGGACAAGATCGCCATCGGCGGCGGCTATCCCGAAGGCACGATCGACCTCGACGCCGATCCGGTCGAGAACATCCGCAACCTGGCCAGGGCCAAGGGCGTCAAGCCGCGCGAGATTTCGGTCTGCATCATGGATAGGCCGCGGCACGAGGCGCTGATCGCCAAGGTGCGCGAGACAGGGGCGCGGATCAAGCTGATCACCGACGGCGACGTCGCCGGCGTCATCGCCTGCACCGATCCCTCGACCGGGGTCGATCTCTATCTCGGCATCGGCGGCGCGCCCGAAGGCGTGCTGGCGGCGGCGGCGCTGCGCTGCGTCGGCGGCCAGATGCAGTCGCGGCTGGTGTTCCGCAACGACGACGAGCGCGCCCGCGCCGCCAAATGGGGCATCAAGGACCTCAAGAAGAAATATTCCCTGCTGGAGATGGCCTCGGGCGACGTGGTGTTCGCCGCCACCGGCGTCACCGACGGCTCGATGCTGGACGGCGTGCATTACGAGGGCAATTTCATCACCACCCACAGCGTGGTGATGCGCTCGGCCACCGGCACGGTGCGCTGGATCAAGGCGCGACACGTCCGCGCGCGGCACCTCAAGGATGCACGCTGAGGCGGGCGCGCTGGAACCGGCGGCGGCGTTCGGCGTCGCCCGCTCCTTCACGGGCCGGCGCTGGCGCCTGGCTGAGGGCGACGAAGCCGCGGCGCAGGCCATGGCGCGCGATGCGAATATCTCAGCGGCGCTGGCGCGCCTGCTTCTGGCCCGCGGCATCGCACCCGGCGCGGTCGCCGACTATCTCAACCCGACGCTGAAGCGTTTCCTGCCCGAGCCGCTGTCGCTCAAGGACATGGACAAGGCCGTCGCGCGCGTCGCGCAGGCGCTCCGGACCGGCGAGCCGATCGCGATCTGGGGCGATTACGACGTCGACGGCTCGACCTCCGCGGCGCTGCTGTTCGAGTTTCTCGTCGCCGCCGGCGCCCGCCCGCGCGTCTACATCCCCGACCGCATGACCGAGGGCTATGGCCCCAATGCAGCAGGGCTTCTCAAGCTCAAAGCGGAAGGCATCGGTCTCGTTGTCACGGTCGATTGCGGCGCCGGCGCCGCTCCGGCGCTGACGGCGGCGCGCGCGGCCGGTCTCGACGTCGTCGTGCTCGACCACCACGCCGTCGAAGCGCCGCCGCCGGCGGTGGCGCATGTCAATCCCAACCAGCCGGGCGATACCTCGGGCCTCGGCCATGTCTGCGCCGCCGGCATCACCTTCCTGTTCGCCGTGGCGCTCAATCGCGCGCTGCGCGAGGCCGGCTGGTACGCGGCGCGGCAAATTCCCGAGCCCGACCTGCGCGACGCGCTCGATCTCGTCGGCCTTGCCACCGTGTGCGATGTGGTGCCGCTGATCGGCGTCAACCGCGCCTTCGTGCGCCTGGGGCTGGCCCGGCTCGCGACCTTGAAGCGTCCCGGCCTTGCCGCGCTCGCCGCCGTCGCCACCACGGCGCCGCCATTCACGCCCTACCACCTCGGCTTCCTGTTCGGGCCGCGCATCAATGCCGGCGGCCGCGTCGGGCGCAGCAGCCTGGGCGTCGACCTTTTGACGGCTGCGGACGCCGGCGCGGCCCAGGAACTGGCGCAGGCACTCGACACCCACAACCGCGAGCGCCAGGCGCTGGAGAAGCTGATCCTCGACGAAGCGATCGCCCAGGCCGAGACGCAGGCGAACGCGCCGTTCCTGCTCGTGGCTGAGGACGGCTGGCATGCCGGCGTGGTCGGCATCGTCGCCGGCCGGCTTAAGGATCGTTTCGCCAAACCCGCCTTCGTCGCCGGCTTCGAAGGCGGCCTCGGCCGGGGTTCGGCGCGTTCGGTCGCGGGCATCGACATCGGCGCCATGGTGCGCAGCGCGCGCGATGCGAAATTGATCGACAGCGGCGGCGGCCACGCCATGGCGGCGGGCTTCGGTCTCAAGCCCGAACAGGTCGAAGGCTTCCGCGCCTTCCTCGCCGAACGGTTTTCGAACAGCGGCGCGGCGCTGGCGGCGATGAGCGCGCTGGAGCTCGATGCCGCCGTGTCGCCGGCCGGCGCCACCATCGCGCTGGTCGAGGAACTGGCCCAGGCCGGGCCCTATGGCGCCGGCAATGCCGAGCCGCTGCTGGTGCTGCCCGACGTCCAGGTCGTGTTCGCCGACGTCGTCGGCAAGGATCACGTCCGCCTGCGCCTTGCCGGCGGCGACGGCGCGCGGCTCGACGCCATCGCCTTTCGCATCGCCGACCAGCCTCTGGGCAAGGCGCTGCTGGCGGCGCGCGGCCGGCGCATCCACGCCGCCGGACGGCTGCGCGCCGACGAATGGCAGGGCAAAAAGCGCGTGCAACTGCAGCTGGAAGACGCGGCGCCGGCGGGTTCCTGAGGACCCCCGCCCGCCCCGGCGGGGCAGGGTTGCCAAGCGGCTTTGCCGCCTTTATAGCCCCCTGCCACGCGCCCTTCGTCTATCGGTTAGGACTCAAGATTTTCATTCTTGCAAGAGGGGTTCGACTCCCCTAGGGCGCGCCAAAGTTCGATTGCAGCCTTTGATTTCATTGAAGAAATCGGCGCAATTGCCCCACTAACGTTTTTGCGGAGTCACTTTCGGATCGTTAGCCAATCCGTTTATTTCTGCTGTGGTGATCGGATGGACATCAGCCACCCCGCAAGCTGACTGAATGCCCGCAACAAGTTGGCCTAGTTTGCGTCCCACCAGCGTTGACCGCTGGTCAATCGGCAGAGGCTCGATGTCCCTCGAAAACGCCAAATAGTAGCTCACTGCCGCGCAATCCTTCGCTCGCACCGTCACCATGATTGAATAGCCCGGCTCGCCGCAGCAATTCCGCTCGCGCTGAACTAAGGCAAATAAGGGCGTCGCATTGAATGCGGCTTCACAGTCGTCAGCAGTGCAGGCCTCTCGCCCTCGCCAAAGTAACTTTCCGAATGTCCATTGGTGTAGCGGGAAGGCTCCGACGTAATCCAACACTCCGGGCGGCGGATCAACTCTGCCGCTCGGCGGATCGTTGGCTGGCGCTGCCGCCGCGACACCATAAGCTATCCCGACTATAGCAACCGCCGTGATCAACCGGTCCATCATGCGGGTAGGCTGCCTGATTTACCTAACCGAAACTAGGTGGGGCAATCGCGTAGAAAGCATTGGAAAGCATTGGGGGATTCGAATGCCCCACTTTCCAATAAGCCATTGAGATTCCAAAATTGGGCAACTCCTCCAGGGCGCGTCATTTCCCAGCCAATCGATTGTGCCCGCGCCGGCGCGCTGCAGGCGCGTCGGACATAAGAACTGTCCGCCTTGGATGGGAAGCGGGCATTCGCATTGCCGCAAGCCTTACGATAAAGCCGCTATCGTCCGTTCGAGAACGGTATCCCATGGTCGTGCCGCCACGACCGGTATGCCGAGCCGTTCCGCTTCCCGTTTGAGCCATTGGCCGTGCAGCCAGCTGACATGGGCGCGCTTGGTCTGCGGGCCGCGTTCGGGTTCGCGCCGCAGAAAGTTGTCGACCAGCTGCTGCTCGTCGGGCTCGTGCAGGAAGACGGCACGAACCCGCCGGCCATTGCTCTGGCCCGCGAAGCTGGCTTGCGCGGCGAGGGCCGGATCAATGAAATCGCCCTCCAGCACGACCGGCATCTGCGTTTCGAGATGATTGCCGATCACGGCATCGAGCCCGGGCGTCATGGCGCGGCCGACCTCCAGCACATGCGCCATGATTTCCGCGGCCGCAAGCTGCTCGAACGCCGGGTTCGTTTTCCAAACGTGCAATGCCGGCTGCTGCTCGGGGGTGGTCATCCGCTCAAGCAGGACCTGGAAGTCGTCGATTTCGGTGATGCCGACGCCATAGTGCTTGGCGAGGCGATAGCTCACCGCCGTTTTTCCCGTCCCGGACGGCCCGCCCAGAAGGAGGACTTGCCACGTCCGTGCCGCCGCACCTGTCGCGTCATCCATCTATCGCTGCGCCAGGCTGGCGGCGAGCCGGTCGAGGGACTGCGACCACCCTTGCTTGAAGGCTTCGACGCGATACACGTCGGACGCCATCCCGACATGCGTGACCGTCAGTTTCGTTTTCCCGTTCATATCCTCGAGGCGAAGCGTGACCGTGGAAACGGGCCGCTCGGGCGAATCCAGTTCGCGCCCATGCGCATCGGAAAGGTGCTGTTCCAGCACCAGAAACTCGCCCTCGACGATTTCGCGATATATCCATTTGAACCAAAGCTTCGCGCCGTCGGTCGGCTCGATCTCGCAAAGCAATGCGCCGCCGACGCGGAAATCGACTTGGCATGTGGGCATCGTGGCGTCTTTGGGCTGGCCCCACCACTGCCTGAGCGCTTCGACGTCCCGGCAGGCCCGCCAGACCTTCTCGCGCGGCGCATCGAGCACGCGGACGATGGTCAATTCGTTTTTGGACTCCGTCGTCATCCTTGCTTCTCCAGATATTTCTCCAGGCGATCCAGCCGGCTTTCCCAGATGTCCCGATAGCGTTCGAGATGCTTGGCGGCGTCGGTCAGGGCGGCCGGCGCGAGCCCCACGACCTGCAGCTTGCCTTCCCTGCGTTTGGTGACGAGACGGGCTTTCTCGAGCACGACAAGATGCTTCGACACGGCCGCGAGCGAGATGTCGTATGACGACGCGATCTCGCCGACCGACAACTCCCGCCCGGCGACGCGCCGCAGGATATCGCGGCGTGTCGTGTCGGCGAGCGATCCGAAGATCGAGTCGAGGCGCGCTTGACGTTCAATCATATGGTTGAATGATAGGGAGGCTTTCACAACGCGTCAAGACAGGTGCTTTCGCCGGCATGCGGCTTCGCGTAAGGAATCGCGCGCGGTCCGAGGTCCGATTCGCCATGAAAACCTATCGTCCCCGCACCTGGGTCAGCCCCAAGCTGGTCGCGGGGAAATCTGCGATCCACGGCGACGGCATCCTGGCGGCGGAAGCCATCGCGTCGGGCGAGACGCTGATGGTCTTTGGCGGCAGCACGATCTCGCGCGCCGCGGCGGCGTCGGACGACTATCGCTACCGCTCGCTGTGGATGGTCGGCGCCGACACCTTCCTCGGCTTGCCCAACAGCGACACGGCGCCCAGCCTGGACGAGAACCTCAATCACTCCTGCGACGCCAATGCCTGGCTGGCGGACGAGGTCACGGTGATGGCACGGCGCGACATTCGCGCCGGCGCGGAAATCACCCTGGACCAGGGGACCTGGAATTTCGCGCAAGCCTGGGACTTCGAAGAGGGCGGCTATATCAAGGACGATCGGCCCTGTGCCTGCGGTTCGCGCGATTGCCGGCGCATCCTGACAGACGACGACTGGCAGCTGGCCGAAGTGCAGGCGCGCTACCGCGGCCACTTCCATCCGCTGGTGCAAAAGCTGATCGGCTGAACGGAAGGGTGACATGGAAACCAGGCTTCGACATCTCGCCGCCGTGCCGGTGCGCAGCGGCCTTCCCGACGGCGTCCGCGATCCCGTCCGGCCCGAATGGTTCGCCGGCCGGCATGAAGCGCAACTCGGCACGGCTGTGGGCCTCGCGCAGTTCGGCGTCAATCACGTCGTGCTGGAGCCGGGCGCGCGCTCGTCGCTGCGCCACTGGCACGCGGGCGAGGACGAGTTCGTCTACGTGCTGTCGGGCGCGCTCACCCTGATCGACGGGAACGGCGAGCACGCGATGACGCCGGGCAGCGTCGCCGGCTTCGTTGCCGGCGAGCCCAACGCGCATCACCTGGCGAACCGCTCCGCCGCGCCGGCCAGTTTCCTCGTCGTGGGCACGCGCAAGCCGGGCGTGGAGACGATCCACTATCCCGACGACTTCGCGCAGCCGCGCACGGTCCGGCGCGACACGGCCGGCCGGCGCGAGGCCTGAACCGCCGGCTCAGCGGCCGCTGCCGCGTGCGAACCAGGCGATGATGGTGCCGAACAGCAGCATGGCCGCCAGGTTGAGCGCGAAGCTTTTGGGATCGAAGGTCGGGCCATGGCCGATGGCCGAATGCGGCACCACGACATAGGTCATCACGAAGTAGACGCCGACGCCGAAAGCCAGGCCGGCCGGCAGCCAGTGGCGCTTGAGCACGGGCAGCAGATTGCTCGCGACGACGAAGATCGCCGCGATGAGCAGCGACATGCCGATCTGCAGCGCCGTGCCGAGCGCCGCCGCCTGCATCCCGGCGGCCCGCGCCGCCGGCAGCCCGAGGACGCCGCCGGCGATGAAGCGCAGGATGCCGAGCGGATTGATGAAGCCGTTGATGGCGCTGGCGGCGCCGATATCGACGACGCCGGCGATGACGCCGCCGAGCACGATGGCGGCAAGTGTGGAATGACGGCCACGCATAAGCGATCCCCCCCGGATTGGATGGCTGTTGAAACGGCCCGCAAACGTCCGGCGGACGTTACATCGGGATCGGCATGGTCTCGCAGACTTCGATCGAGCCGCCGGCCTTGAGGTGCGGATGGCCGTCGGTGAGCGCCACCGCTTCGTCGAGGCTGGCGGCGTTGACGATGGAGTAACCGGCGACCGGCACTTTGGCGTGGCCGCCGACCGTTTTCTGCGGCCCGATCGGGGCGCCGCCGTCGGCCATGCGCTCGCCCATCTTGGCGAAATAGGCCATCCAGGCCTGCATCAGCGCCTTGCCTTCGTCGGCCGATTTGGGCGGATTGCCGCCGAAATAGAGATAGAGAAATTTCTTCATGGCAGGGCTCCCCGGTTGGACCGCGAGCCTAGCCAATAATGCGCCCCGGCGTCAGGCCCGTGACAGCGGCGCGCCTCACGAAGCTGTGAGGCCGCCCTCGAGCGCCGCCTTGAGCGGCCCGAGCCAGGGTTCGAAGGCGCGCCAGCTTTCGAGGCCCTCGCGGAAGATCGGCCGGCGCACCTGCTGCGCGCTCGCGGTGCGCACGGCGCGGCGATTGTCGTGGAAACGCAGGCAGGCCGCTTCGAACGGCAGGTTGCACGCCGCCAGCAGGCGGCGGATCTCGGCCTCGGTGTCGCCGACCAGCGTTTCGTAATCCACGCGCAGCACGCGGCCCGGCAGCACGGCATCCACATGCGCCATCAGGCGGACATAGTCCGCATAATAGCGGCCGATGTCGCCAAGGTCGTAGGAGAAGGCCTCGCCGGCGGCGAAATGCTGCTTGAACACCGACCAGCCGCAGGCCAGCGGCCGGCGCCGCACGTCGATGATCTTCGCCCGCGGCAGGATGAGATGGATCAGGCCGGTGTGGACGAAATTGTCGGGCATCTTGTCGATGAAGAACGGCTTGCCTTCGCGGCGATAGACCCGCGTGCGCGCGATGTAGGCGTCGCCGAGCGCTTTCAGCGCGCCGCCATCCAGCGTCGCCAGCGCGCCGGGATACGCCGCGAAATCGCCGGCGGCGGCGCCCATCGCCTGGCGCGCGACGGCGATCAGGTCGGGCAGCTCCATCGTGCCCTCGACCGCCGAATGGCTGGCGAGGATCTGCTCGACCAGCGTCGAGCCGGAGCGGGGCAGGCCGACGATGAAGATCGGATCGGGCGCGTCGCTGCCCTGGCCGGCGCGCGCCGCGAAGAACTCAGGCGTGAACAGCGCTTCGGCGCGGGCGACGAACGCCGTCATCGCCGTCGCGTCGTATTTCGCCTGGGCGCGCTTCAGCGCGTTGCCGAGCGCGTATTGCGCGAACGCGGCGGCGGCATCGCCGGCATCCTCCAGCGCCTTGCCGAGCGCGAAATGCAGCGGCGCGCGCTCGGCGGCGGCAAGGTCGTTACGCTGCAGCAGGGCGCGCATCGCGGCGGCGTCGCCCGCCGTGAAGTGCACGCTTTTGAGATCGGCGAGGCTCCACCAGGCTTCGCCGCCCGGCCGCAGATCGAGGCTCCGGCGATAGGCGGCCACGGCATCGTCCGCCCGTCCGGCCGTCTTCAGGGCGTGGCCGTAGCGCAGCCAAGCCCCCGCGTCGGCCGGCGCGACGGCGAGGGCCTTCTCATAGCCGGCGATGGCCGCCGCATAGTCGCCGATCCGTCCCTTGGCCGCGGCCCGAAAGGCGAGGTAGGCGGCATTGCGCGGCTCGTCTTCGAGCAGCCGGTCGATCTGAACCGCGGCGCCGGCCGGATCGCCCAGATTGTGCAGCAACAGGGTCGCATAGCGCTGTCGGGCCGCGAGGAAACCGGGCGCCAGCGCCAGGCTGCGCGCCAAATGTGACGCGGCGGTAATGAAGTCGCCGCGGCGCACGGCCTCGTCCGCCTGGCGATAGAGCGACAGGGCCTGGGGCGAAGGATTTGTCGCTGCGGTCATCGCGCCATCATGGCCGCCATGCGTCGCGCTTCCAAGCGGCCCTCCCGCCGTGCCAAATTCACGGCGGAGCGGCAAGGACTTTGGGAGAAGACGATGGTTTTCAGACGCGTGATCCTGGGCGCCGTGACGGCGCTGCTGCTGCCGGCTGCGGCGCTCGCCGCCCATGGCAAGGTCGGCCTGTGGTCGAGCACCACCAGCGTGGCGATCCCCGGCATGCCGGCGCAAACCCATACCGCGACCTATTGTATGACCGCGGCCGAAGTTGGTTCGGACACGCCCCGATCCACCAATCCAAGCTGCGTCTATCAGAACGTGCATGTCTCGGGTCACACGTTTTCGGCGGACATGGTGTGCAAGGGCCAGTTCAATGCCACCGGCCATTTCACCTCGACCTATGACAGCGACACGCACTACACCGCCGAGATCGCCATCGCGACGAACGGCATGACCATGACCAACACCGTCGACGGCAAATGGCTGAAGGCCGATTGCGGCGGCGCGACGCAGTGACGTGACGGCTCCGGATGAAGGCGCCGGCGCGCTCGCCGAGCTGTTGCGCCGCGCGCGCCGCACCGTCGTCTTCACCGGCGCCGGCATCTCGACCGAATCCGGCATTCCCGATTTCCGTTCGCCCGGCGGCATCTGGAGCCGGATGATGCCGATCGATTTCGACGAATTCGTCGCCTCCGACGCGGCCCGGCGCGAAAGCTGGCGCCGCCGCTTCGAGATGGAAGAGACCTGGAACAAGGTCCGCCCCAATGCCGGACACGACGCGGTCGCAGAGCTGGTGCGGCGCGGCAAGGTGACCGCGGTCATCACCCAGAACATCGACGCCCTGCACCAGGCCTCGGGCGTGCCGGAGGAGCGGATCGTCGAGCTGCACGGCAACACGCGCTACGCCAAATGCCTGGATTGCGGCGCCCGCGCCGAGATCGCCGACATCCGGGCGCATTTCGAGCGCCACGGCGCGCCGCCGGACTGCCGCTTCTGCGGCGGCATCGTCAAAACCGCGACCATCTCGTTCGGCCAGAAGCTGTCGCAGGCCGAACTGAGACGCGCCGAGCAGGCGGCGCTGGCCTGCGACCTGTTCCTCGTCATCGGCTCGTCGCTGGTGGTCTATCCGGCAGCGGCCTTTCCGCTTGTGGCAAAACGCAGCGGCGCCGGGCTCGCGATCCTCAACCGCGAGGTCACCGAGCAGGAACCCTATGCCGATCTCGCCCTGCACGGCGAAATTGGCCCCACAATGCGTGCGGCTGTTAACGCGCTATAACGCCTTTTGCCCTATCGCTGGGGGTGGCTAGTATGCCCCCAAGATTCGAACCGTTTCAGGAGTATCCCCTTGCGCCGCCTCGATGAAGAAGACGAAGACGACAAGTCCGAGAAGAAGGCACCCGACCCGCAATCCTCGCCGGTGCAGAACGCGCTGTTCAAATCGCGCACCGTGCTGATCTTCGGCGAAGTCGACATGAAGATGGCCGAGCGCGTCACGGCGCAGCTCCTGGCCTATGCCGCCGAGGGCGACGGCGACATTCGCGTGGTGGTGAACTCGCCGGGCGGCCATGTCGAGTCGGGCGACACCATCCACGACATGATCCGCTTCGTGGGTCCGCGCGTGAAGATGATCGGCACCGGCTGGGTCGCCAGCGCCGGCGCGCACATCTTCCTCGGCGCCAAGAAGGAGAACCGCTTCTGCCTGCCGTTCACCCGCTTCCTGCTGCACCAGCCGCTCGGCGGCGTGCGCGGCCAGGCCTCGGACATCACCATCGAGGCCGAAGAAATCCTCAAGATGCGCGAGCGCCTGATCCGCGAGATCGCCAGCGAGACCGGCCAGCCTTACGAGAAGGTCGTCCGCGACACCGAGCGCAATTTCTGGATCGGCGCCGAAGACGCGGTGGCCTACGGCCTGGTCCACAAAGTGGTGGCGAGCGCCAGCGAGATCTAGAAGCGGATTTGCTTTGAATTGAATCACCCCAAAAACCGTCATCGCCCGCTTCATGCGGGCGACCCATTTTGTTTTCAGGTGAAGAAAAATGGGTTGCCCGGATGCGCCGGGCAATGACGGAGTGATTTGGGTAATTTCAAAACAAATCAACTCTAGAAGCGGACCGCGCGTGAGGCTTACGGCCCGTTGGTATAGGTGCAGTGCGCGCCGCCGCCGCCATTCGACTGGACCACGGACGCATTGACGGTGCAGGAGATCGGCGCGACCGAATAATAGATCGTGCCCGCGGCGCCGTCCGACTGGACGCCGTTCTCTATCATCGTCGCGAGAAGCTCCTGCCCGGGCCGGCCGGACAGCGTGATCGTCGTCGAGCCGAATTTCAGATCGCAGCTATGCTGCGTGATGTCGACATCGCCCATGCGGCAGGTGACCTGCGCGGCGTTCACGACGCTGATATTGGCGCCGGGCGGGATGGGAAAGCTCGTCTGGCCCGCGAGGAAATGCGCCAGCACGGTCTTTTTGGCAGGCGACAGGAACGGCGACTGCTGGCCGATGAGCGCGGCCAGCGCGAGCGCGCCGTTGCCGCTCGAGCTCGAGGCAAAAGCGTTGCCGCTGACCAGCAGCATCGCCGTGACGAAGAGTGCCAGGCGTTTCATGATGTCCCCCATCAGTTTTTTCGAGATGCCTGCCGCAGACTATGGCGAATCCGGAATTTTCGCGAGTCGGCGTCTTGCCGTAGACTGGCCGCGGTCGACTCGGAGGATGGTTTTTGACAAGCAAGGCCGCTCCCGATCCTTCCTGGTGGCGCGGCGCGGCGATCTATCAGGTCTATGTCCGCTCCTTCTGCGATTCCAACGGCGACGGGCAGGGCGACTTCGCCGGGCTGATATCGAAGCTCGACTACATCGCCAGGCTCGGCGTCGATGCGATCTGGCTGTCGCCGATCCATCCCTCGCCGAACCGCGACTGGGGCTACGACGTCGCCGACTATGACGGCGTCCATCCCGACTACGGCACGCTGGCCGACTTCGACGCGCTGCTCGCGGCGGCGCACCGCAAAGGCCTCAAGGTCATCCTCGACGAAGTTCTGTGCCACACCTCGGACGAGCATGCCTGGTTCCGCGACAGTCTCGACGCCGCCTCGGCCAGGAAGGACTGGTTCGTCTGGGCCGATCCCAAAGACGACGGCACGGTGCCGAACAATTGGCTGGCGGTGTTCGGCGGTCCCGCCTGGGCCTACCAGCCGGCGCGGCGGCAATATTACCATCACAAATTCCTGCGCCAGCAGCCCAAGCTCAACTGGACCAGCGCCGCGGCGAAGACGGCGGCGTTGCTTGTGCTGGAGACCTGGCTGGCGCGCGGCGTCGACGGCTTCCGCCTCGACGTCGCCAACGCCTATCTGCACGACGCCACGCTGCGCGATAATCCCGCGATCCCGGCGGCGCAGCGCGGCGGCTATGAATGGTCGCACGCCGCCAACATGCAGCGGCATCTGCACGATTCGAACCTCGCCGAGAACCGGGCGGAGCTCGACGTCATCCGCCGCACGGTCGAAAAATTCGCCGACCGCTTCGTGTTCGGCGAATTCTCCGAGGAGTTCGAGCGCTCCGGCGCCTATCTCGCGCCCGACAAGGGCCTGCACGCCGGCTACACCTTCGCGCTCCTGGTCGCCAGCAAGCTGGCGCCGAATTATTTCCGCAGGCATTTCGAGGGCTTGGCGCAGCATCCCGAGCATTGGCCGTGCATGGCGTTCTCCAACCACGACGTGCCGCGCACCGTGACGCGCTTCGGGGCGCCCGCCGAAGGCGATCCGGCGCTCGCCAAGCTGATGTTCGCGCTGCTGTGCTCGCTGCGCGGCACGACGCTGATCTACCAGGGCGAGGAGCTCGGCTTGCCGGAGGTCGACCTCAGGCGCGACCAACTCAAGGATCCGGTCGGCGACCTCTACTATCCGATCGCCAAGGGCCGCGATGGCTGCCGCACGCCGATGCCGTGGGATGCCGAGGCAAAGAATCTGGGCTTCACCACCGGCACGCCGTGGCTGCCGCTGGGCCCGGCGCACAAGGCGCTCGCCGTGTCGCGGCAGGACGGCAATGCCGACTCCCCGCTCGAATTCGCCCGCCATTTCCTCGCCGCGCGCAAGCACAGCGCCGCGCTCCGGCTTGGCGACATCGCGTTCGTGGCCGCCGGCCCGCCGGTGCTGGCGTTCACCCGCGCGCACGGCCCGGAGAAAATCCTCTGCGTCTTCAACATGAGCGCCGGCGACGCGCGCTTCACGCATCCGCTGGTGGCCGCGGGCAGGGTGCTGGGCCTCGGCTGCGGCAATTCCAGCGACAGCGGCGAAACGCTGACGCTGGGGCCCTTCGCCGCCCGGTTCGCCGCCGTCTAGCGCCACGCTAGCGCGGGCAGACGGCGACCTTTTTCCACGTCACCGCCGTCAGGTGCGTGCCTTGCATGCAAATGGTCGGACTGCCGTCCGCGACGCCCGAACCCTGGATTTGTTCGCCGACCGACGGCTTGGGATTCGCGCTGGTGATTTCGTAGGTGTGGCTGCCGCCGAAGCCCGAGGTCTTGACGGCGATGCAGTGATCCTCGACCAGTTTTACGACGGGGCCGCAGAAGCCGACCTTGGCCGGCATCGGCGCCATGGCGTTCGAAGGTGGTGCCGCCGCGGCCGCCGTCAGGCTCAGCATCGCGAGCGCGCCGCAGAGCGGCAAGACATGAGATTTCATAGGTATTCCCCCAAGTAAAGCAGTCAACATTACTTCCGTTGAGGGCATCGAACAATATTCGCGGCAAATATTTTGCTGCATTTGCCGGCGAACGGCTTCAGCCGGCATCCTGCGCATCCAGCGCCGCCAGCAAGGCCTCGATCGGCAGCAGCACGCATTTGTGCCGGCTGCCGAGTTCGGCAACCCCGTCGAACACCACGAAGACGTCGAACGGCGCGTGCGGGGCGCTGCCGCCCGCCAGCATGGCGCCGACCGCAGCGTGCAGGGCCAGGACCTCTTCGCGGTTCATGCCGGTGACCTCGGCGCCCAGGATCGCCGCCGAGGCCTGGGTCAGGACGCAGGCCTGTGTGTGATGAGCGACCGCCGCGATGCGGCCCTCGGCGATGGCGACGTCCATGATGACCTTGTCGCCGCAGACCTGGTTGTGCGCCATGCCGGTGCCGCAGGGCACGGTGAGCCGGCCCGAGCCGGTGGCGTCGGCGGCGAGGCGGAGAAGTTCCTTCTTGTACAGCGGGTCGCTCATGTCTTTTGGCCTATCGCTTCGCTACATGAGGCCGTAATTTGTGGCCTATCGCTTCGCTGCTTGAGGCCGTAGCTGGCCCTATCGCGGCGCCACTTGAGGCCGGACGGGCCTGATACTCCGCCAGCATCTGGGGCGTATCGATGTCGGTCAGCGGGCCATCGTCGGCCGCCTCGACCTCGCACACCAGTTCGCCATATTGGGCGATAAGTTGTCGGGCGCCCACATCGCCTTCGAGCGCCAGCATTTCCGGAAAAAACCGCCGCGCCCACAGCACCGGATTGCCTCGCCTGCCGTGCCGCGTGGCGATGCAAATGGCGCGGTCCTCGCCGGGATCGAAGGCCGCGATCAGCGTGTCGATCAGGCCCGCCGTCACGTCCGGCATGTCGCCGAGCAGGACCACGGCGCCGTCGCAATCGTCCGGCAGGCTGCTCAGGCCGCGCTTCAGCGACGTGCTCAAACCCTTTGAAAAATCAGGATTGTCGACGAACAGGGGGGCGAGAGGGGCGAGCGCGCCGCGAATCTCGGCGGCGGCGTTGCCGGTGACCACGACGACCGGCGAAGCGGCGCTGCCCAGCGCCGCCTCGACGGCGTGGCGCACCAGGGGCTTGCCGCCGAGCTCCGCCACCAGCTTGTTGGAGCCCATGCGCGACGACTGCCCGGCCGCCAGCACGATGGCGGCAACCTTGGGCAGGCTCGGGACCGCCGCGGGCCGCTCGTCGCGCGGCTGCGGCCGCGACGGGATTTCACTCAAAAGGCCGCCGACGCCCATGGCGGCAAGCTCGCCGCTTCCGACCGGCACGCCGGCCAGCAGCCGCCACAGCACGAAATCGAAGCCGTTCAGCTTGGGCGAACGAGCGCAACTCGGCAGGCCGACCACGGCCTTGTCGGCCAGTGCGCCGAGCAGCAGCAGATTGCCGGGGTCCACCGGCATGCCGAAATGGACGATCCGGCCGCCGGCCTTGGTGAGCGCCGCAGGGATGACGTCGCGGCGATCGGTGATGGCGCTGGCACCGAACACCAGGATCGGATCGGCGCCGCCGGCCTCGCCGATGGCGGCGGCCAGAGCGCGCGTGTCGTGCGCCACCCGCCGCTCGAACACCAGTTCGGAGCCCAGCGCCGTCAGGCGGTCTTCCAGCGCGGAGCGGTTCTTGTCCAGCAGCGACGCCCTGGTATCGGGCAGGAAGGTCGAGATCAGTGCCGCGCGATGCGGCGTGAAGGGATAAAGGCGCACCGCGTCGCCGCGCGCGCGCAGCACCGCCTCCGCCGCCGCGACCGCCGCGCCCGGCGCCGCAAAGGGAATGATCTTGATGGTCGCCAGCATCTGTCCCCTGGCGACGCGGGCGAGCGGCGCCAGGCAGGCGACGGTGATGGCCTCGTCGATGGCGTTCAGCGCCGCGACGGTGGCGGCGTCGATGCCGACCAGGCCGCCATCCAGGGCATAGAGATTGACCCGGCCTGTGAAGGCGGCGCCGGCGCGTACGCCTGCGCCGCGGCACAGCGCCGAAATCCGCGTCGCCGCTTCGTCTTCGCCGACATCGTCCGGCGCCAGCCGCGCCACCGCCAGCACCGCGATGCCGGCGCGCGCGATGGCGCCGAGATCGGCTTCGGACAGCACCCGGCCTTTGCGGAAGCGCTTGTCGCCGGCGCGCACGCCATGCGCCAGGATCGCGCCCAGCGCGTCTTGGGTTGCTACGGAGTCGAATTCCATGTCGCCAGACTAGCGCCTCTGGGCGCGCCAGGGTCCAAGAATCCGCGGGAGCGGGCCGTCAGCGCTCCAGGCGTGCGGCGCGCGATGGCGGCGCCAGGAGGAAAGCGGCCGCTCCGACGCTGGCGGCCACCAGCAGCGTGACCATGTGGTCGCCGAGCAGCGCGAGATCGAGATAGTCGCGTGCGGCGACGCATAGCGCGAAGACGCCGATGAAGGTCCCGGCGACAAGGAAGGCCCAGCGCAGCATCTGCCCCACTCCCAGATTGCACGTCCGAATTGTATCAAATTGTCTCAAACAATGTGAACGGTGTCAATCGAGGGAAAACAGATTCCATGCCGTTTTGTGACCGCGCGCCCGCGTCTGCGGCGACCGGGTTCGGGCAATTGTCGCAAAATCGTATGGGCCGTCAGGCGGCCAGCGCCTCGCGCGGCAGGCTGAGGCGGGCCCGAAGGCCGCCCTCGGCCCGGTTTTCCAACGACACGCCGCCGCCATGGCCTTGGGCGATGGCCTTGACGAGCGTCAGGCCTAGGCCGGTGCCGCCGGTGTCGGCGTTGCGCGAGCTTTCCAGCCGCACGAACGGCTCGAACACCCGGCCCTGGTCGCCGTCGGGGATACCGGGGCCTTCGTCCTCGACCAGGATTTCGTAGGCGGCCGGCGTCTCGTGGATCTGCACCTCGGCGCGGCGGCCATAGGCGACGGCGTTCTCCACCAGGTTGCGCACGGCGCGGCGGATCTCGTCCGGCCGACAGGCCAGCGGCGCCGGGCCATGCGCCCGCCAGGTCACCGGCTCGCCCAAATCGTCGAGGTCGGCGCACAGGCTTTCGACCAGCGCCGACAGGTCGATGCTGCGCTTGGACTCGCCGCCGGCGCCGCGCGCCGCCGACAGCACCGACTCGGTCAGTGCCTGCAACTCGTCGAGATTGGCCGCCAGCCGCTCGCGCAATTCCTCGTCCCCGACGAATTCCAGGTTGATCCGCATGGCGGTGATCGGCGTGCGCAGGTCGTGGCCGACGGCCGAGAGCAGCTGGCGCTGGCTCTCCATCGTGCGCGTCACCCGGTCGGTCATCGCATTGAAGGCGATGGCGGCGTGGCGCACGTCGTCGGGGCCTTCCTCGGGCACGTGCGGCGCGGTGCCGCCGCGGGCTGCGACGCCGGCGGCGGCGGCCAGCGCCGTCAGCGGCCGCGCCACGCGCCGCGCGATATAGGCCGCGGCGGCCGAGGCCACGATGATCGCCATCACCGCGGCGATCACGACTTCGACCGGCCAGCCCGGCGCCGGGGCGCGGAAGAACGTCGCGATGAGCTGCGTGCCGCGCACCACGGGGAGGGAAAACTGGATCGCCGGCCCGGACGATTGCGGCCTGGCGCGGCCGTCCTCGGGCGCCATCGCGACCACCTCCTGCACCGAGACCGGCTGGTCCGCCTTGTCGTCGGGCAGCATGGTGCGCAGGCGCGCCGCCAGCCGGGACTGGTCGTCGTCCATCGCCAGCTGGGCCGCCTTGCCGTGATGCAGCGTGAAGCGCCAGCGGCCCGAACTCATGGCGATGGCGGCGCCCTCGCGCGAGCGCGCCGGAATCGCGGCGAGCAGGGTGGAGGTCGACACGACGCGGTCGAGCATGCGGTCGTTGAGATCGGTCGCGCTCTGGCGCGCGGCGCCGAGCTGGAACCAGGCCGCCACGGTGAGATTGGAAATCAGCACCGCCGCCGCGGTGACGACGATGAGCTGGACGCCAAGCGTACGCGGCC
>Ga0210397_10000055_pt1 | contig 101385 bp, 73 predicted proteins | sample IncBWH2OmetaG_FD_160126 | JGI IMG/M metagenome (GOLD analysis project Ga0210397, IMG submission 160126) | Forest soil microbial communities from Barre Woods Harvard Forest LTER site, Petersham, Massachusetts, United States - Inc-BW-H-2-O ... | reverse complement strand
CGCGTTGGCGATCGGCCCGATGGTTCCCGAGTGTCCCGGCGGGAGCCAGAGCGCGAGCGCGCACAGAATCGCGACGCAAAGCACGCCGATACCGAGGATCTCCAGATTGAGCGTCAGGCCCGGCAACGGGTCGACGCGGCGCGATCTAGCGGCCGATCTCGCGCGGCTCATGCGTCCGAAACCATACGCACGGATGTTCGATGACTTGCGAAACGCTGCCTGCGCATCATTTGATGGGCAACGCGCCCTGAAGGGGCCGACGCTAGTCGGCCCACGTTATGTTTGCCTGGACCGACTAGCGTCGGCCCCTTCGTGAATCCGGCGTCGGATTTTAGCGTTTCGATTCTAGCGGTCGATGCGAAGAGTCTCCGGCGCTGATCGTCCGAATTCTTCGGGTGCAAATTCCAAGTGCGCGTCGGCGCCGGGCCAATCGAATGAGCCGCCAGTGACGGCGCGCGCGATGTACGTCACCGTGGTGCCCGACCACGATTCGGAGAGATGCCAGACGATTCGGTCACGAAAAACAGTCTGTTCTCCCCAATAGTAATCTCGCGTGTCGTGGCGAGGCAGTGTCGCGTTCTCGCTCGCGAGCTCCCCGTTGACTGGCTCGAGACCGGCGGCCAAGCGCTCCACTATGACGAGGTGATCCAGCTCGAGCTCCGGCGGAGAAAGGACGCGCACGGCTATCTCATAGAGGCGGCCGGCAGACAGCGCCAGCGGCGTCGACCCCGACTCTGCAAGCGGCGCGCCGGCGATCCCGTTTGCATCGAGGGGCTGCAGTGTTCGGATAACGCGAAGACCGCGATCCAACGCCGGCAAATCGCCCGCTAACATATACGAGTACACGGCGACGTAATGCAAGTCGCCTCTCCCGTGGACCGCCAACAAGAGATCACCGGAGCTCGGCGGCAACGATGCGGACTGCACGGAAAGTAGACTGCTCGCGCGACGACCCGCGTCGAACGTGACGCTGCCGACCTGCCGGTCTGCTAGCGTCGCGGTCGCCATGAATCCGTCGAGAGACTTTCCCGCGTCGGCGTAGTCGGCGAGCGCCGAGAGAGCGTCCGCGGTGCTATGCGGATCTTCCCATGCGTCGCCATCGCGCCGCGCGAGAAGTCCGCGAATGATGCGATCCTGTGTCTCTGCATTCGCCGATCCGGCGATCGCGGCTTCGAGCAACTCCGCTTGGGCCACGGTTCCTGAATCGAGCCACGACCATTGACCAGGCAGGTTGACGAAGACCGACCGGCCCGTGTACGACTCAAACGGCGCCAAATCGCGGAAGACGAGCCGCGCCTGGTACGTCCAACCCGGCGTCGCAGCGAGAAGATGCGCGAGACGCGCAAGACCCGCGAGATCAAATCCGACTCTGAACGCGTAGACCTCTGCCAAGTGGTCGGTCCTCGGCGCGCCAAGTTCGTTCAACGCCAACATCGAATCGAGCCGGACGCGAGCGATGTCCGACGCCGTGAGGCAGTAGCGCCACTGAGTGGGATTGTCGATAAGGCCATTGAGGTATTTTTCCAATCGATCGATTTCGATGGGATCCGTAGCGAAGCCGGCGCGCTGCGCGAGCGAGAGCGCTTCCGCGGCGTACGCGCTCAAGTACGGATCGGAGACTTGATTGAACGGTACGAAGCCGAAACCGCCGTCGTAACGTTGCATGACGGAGAGGCGACCAAGTTCAAGCGCGCCTTCGTCAGCAATTTTACTTCGCGCCACAGCCGATCCAGAGCCGGTGCTCAATCGCTGAACAGACGCTGCCGCCACAAGCCGACTTATGACGGGTTCAAGCCAGTCGAGATCCTGATCGGCGATGAGGGACTGTGCCGGCAACGTTACGTCGGGCACGATCGAATTCGCCAGCGTGATGTCGAGACGACCGGATCCAGGTACCGAACGGCGGTCGATCGCAAACGGTATGCGTTCAACTCCGGTCGTCGCACCGGTTTCAACGACGTCCTCGGGCGAGGTATTTGCAATCACCGAGAAGGGAATCACAAACGCGTCGTTTGCAGTGCCGAGTACGGCGTCGAACCGCAGCCTGGCCGCCGACGCGATTCTGGTCTGTACGTCGAAGAAACGAGTGCCTGTGTCTCCGGCAGCAAGGTTATTCATTACAGTGGACGCGTTTGAGCCAGAGCCTACAAATGTCAGCGGACCTGTGAGTGAACCTGATACACGAACGTCGCCGCGCGCATCCGTCGCATTGGTCACGATCACGCCAGCACCAAAACGATCGCCGGGCCTTGCAAAGTTCGGCAGCGCCGGATTCGCCATCAAGGGCTTGCGCGCGACAAACGTGGTTTCGGCTTCCACAACGGCCATGTAGCTCGCGTCAGTCGGCATTTCCGCCGCATCGGGCACGGCGACGACGCGAGCGCGCCACGTCGTGAGATCGTCGGGGAGGCTGAAGCTCACCGTGGCATGCCCGCGCGCGTCTGTGCGGACGGCTCCGGCAAAGTATGCGAGCGGTCGAAAATGAATCCGCGCTGTCGGCGGCGGCGCAGGAGGCGTTCGCATGGTTATCGCGCCTATCACGCGCGGCGGATTCGACGGATTCCAAACGATCGGCGGTGAACTCGGCGCCGGAGTCGCGGCGCCGCAGCAACTGGACCAGTGAAGCGGCGTCAATGGGGGCGCGAGTGAAATGGATGGCCGATTGTCCCCGTAAGCAGTCGGATCTTCGTACGTATTGAAGCCGGTACCGTTCGCTCCGTTCATCCCCGGTAATTGGGCCCACGCGACTCGCAATACATCGTCGCTGTCTACCATCACCGTGAAGCGGCCTTCGACGGGCTTGCCCGCATCGTCGAAGAGCGACAAGTGCAGCGTCTGGCGACCGCCTGGAGTGATGACCGCAAACGCAGGCTTTACCGACGCTTTGAAAGACCGCTGTGACTGAAAAGCGCCGAGATTTGTCCACCTGGTGGCCGACAGGGTCTCTCCTGGTGGGCCGGCCGCACCGTCGCGATCGGTGCCGCGTCGCACAGCCATCGCCTCGACTGCGGCTCCCTTTTCCATTTCCGGCGTGACGGTGAATGAAACTTCAGCCGATCCCTGCGTTACGCGAAGCGTTTGGCTCCAGAGAAGCCGACGGCCGATAACGCCCACGAACACATCGGCGTCTGGATAGGCGGTCTTGAGCGTCACGTGTTGTTGCGAGCCGACGCTCACTCCCCACGTCTTCACCGCGATCTCGAGCGGATCGGGAGTGGAAGTCGCATTGGGCGCTGGTACCGGTCGCGACTCCAAACTCGACACTGGAGCGGCGACGTTGACGACCGTGTCCGTCTCGCTGTCCGCATTGGCGGCGCCGGCAAAGTTCGCACGGATTATGTACTCACCGGGCGGCTGTGCCGCGAACGTGACCGATCGCGCGTCCTGCGCGGAGATCACCTCTGCGCTAGCGACAGTCGCATAGGACACGTTTGACCGATCGTCTACGGATTGACGCTGCAAATCGAGGTGAACGCCTTTTCCGACAAGATTCTTCTTGTCGAACCCAAACGCGATCACGCGGACGACGATCGGTTGCGCCACGCTCGCCGTGTCGTTGGCACTCAATCCGATGAACGATGATGTGGGCGCCACCAGCACGTCGTCACGAGCCGATGTCGGAACGTTTCTCCCGTCGGATGCCTGGACGTCGACGTCGTAGAGCGTCCAATACGCCAGATGCGCCGCCGTAGCAAGCCGGTAGATCGCGGCACCGCTCGCATCGAGAAGGCCGCTCGCGCGCATGTCCGCAGGCGGCGGCGACGGCGGACTATCTGGCGATATCCATTCGCGACCCATCGTATAGCCCCAGTCGAACCAATGATAGCCGCGGCTCGTGACGACATGCCATGAAACCGCGCCGTGCGCGAGCGGCGCGTCGTACGAATACCTCCCGAGCGCAGTGAGCGAAACTGCATCACCGGCGATCGGATCCGGACTGTCCGACTTGACGTCAACCGAATATTGCGCGGCTTTGAATTCTTGCACGTTGAGAGTTATTTGAAACGTATTACCGTTTGCCGCGCTCGCGGTCAGTTTGTACGACCCCGGCACGACGTGCGGCGCAAACGGCACCATGAGCGAGAATGCCCCGCCCGCATCCGTCGTTCGATCACCGAGCGAAGTGGTCGTGCCGTCCGGCTGCCCCAAAGTTATCGCGTATTGAGTGCCAGCGTCGCGAGAAAGGACGCCGTCGCGGCCGAAGTATGCATACGCCTCCAAGGTAGCCGTCTCGCCCGGCCTATAGATGCCGCGGTCCGCCATGAACCAGCCGTTTCGCTCGATCTCCGCTGTCGGCCAAAATGAAGTCCCGGATGCGCCGGTATAGGGTGACGCGACGTCGAGGCGCACTGTCGTCCAGTCGTTGCCGTCACGCGCGGCGGCGAAGAGTTGCGGTAACGTGAACGGCCGGATACAGTTCGCTACCGAAGCCGCGTCCATGACAAGCAGACCGCCCGCATCGGTAGTTCCAGTGGCGCAAGGCTTCGCAGGTATGCCCGAACCTACATCATAGAGTTCTACCGAGGCGCCGGCGATCGGCGATCCGTCGTGCAGGTGGTGCACGCGAAAAATCCCGTTCTCGCGGAGTACCTGCGCGAAGAGACCGATGTCGGTGAAATCGGCGACACCGGAAAACTCCGCGCGCGATATGCGCATGACATCATCGCCGATTTGATAGTAGCCGACGCCGGCGAGCACACCATAGGCCAAGACTCCGAATCCGCTCTGGCCACGATCGATCGGTATCGTCATCGATGCGACGCTGTTGCGCCGAGTACGGATCGTGAAGTTCTGCCATTGCGTGGTCTCCGGCAACAGCGGCGCTGGGTCGCCGAACGGTCGCGGGGTCGCGAATGGATCGGGCGGTGTCGGCGGAGGCAACAACGTCAGGAGGGCCGACATATCCAGCGCGCGCGAAAATATGGACATTTCGGAATCGGGTGGATTGAGCACTGACGCGGACAGAGACCATCGGGCACGCGCTGGGATGATTCGATACCCGACCGGAGCGGCAAAATCGGGCGACAGATCGCCGGTGGTGAACGTCGCCGTCTGAGCGACGCCTAAGCGCTGCCCACTCTCGTCGGTCACGCCTGGGCCGATTCGAACATTGTACGTGGTGTCCGGCATCAGAGCGGCGTCGTTGAATCGCTGGGGATCATCGCTGGCGAAGAGAGGGAAGCCCGGTCGGGGGGTAGGCGAAAGCGTCACGTTGGCCGCGAGAGTCGATGCGTTGATCTGATTGTTGAAATCTATCTTCACGGCGCCGCTCGCGAATAGTTCGGCGGCCGCCGGAGCGTTTGAATCGTACATTTCCAACTGCAAGAATCGCAGCGGATCAACCGTCCGCGTCCTATCGCTTTCCGGCTTCGCCAGCGGCAAGTTGCCGACGAGCGCTCGAACTCCAGCCTGAACGTCGACTTGGTACACGGTGGAATCTCGCAGCGGCAAGAGCGGCGTAATGGTGTAACTGCCGCCTTCGGATCCGTCGTCTTCCGTGGGACCGTTTGGGTCTGGTTCGGGAAGCGGAATGGGGCGCCACTGTAGTTTCTGATCTTTGATCGAGATCGCGACCGGGATTATGGCGTGATCCGTGACGTCGGTAAACGTCACGCGTGGAACGAGAGTCCGAATGTCGAGCGAAGTGTTGGCATACAATGTCGCGGGCATCGCCGGCGAGTACGAACCAAACCAAGACGTGTTCAACGACAGCGCTTCGGTCTCGAATGTCCACACGAGCGGCCTTGTGAGACGATCGCGGGCTAGATCATGCAGCCCCGCGCTGACGTTAACGCGAAGTCGCGTAGCGATCGGAAAAGGACGATACGTGTCGAAGACCACGAGGCGCGGCGAGACGATCCGGAACGCGCCGGGCATCTCCGGATAGATGGAGAAGTGATCGAGAATCGGTTTTTCGAGTGAAGGGTCGGTGCCCGTTAGCGGCACGATCGGCGTCGCGAACCGGATACGCACCTGCGTCGACGACGAGGCTTGACCTATCGGAGCCGCTTCCACGATCCATTGCGGAAGGACGGGAGCCGGCAGCGGCGCGACGTCGGGCAGCCGCAGGCCGAACGCCGGCTGATCCGACGCCATGCCGACGCAGACCATGAGTGCGGCGCAGATCACCGGCTTAGTGCGCGGCATTTGCGACCTCCGCGTGAGCCGTTCACGTCTTTCCGGGGCCCGCCCTAGACGACCTAATTAAATTTGGATGATGATTGGACGTCGTAACCCGGCTAAAGCCGGGGCGCCAAGACGATCGTCATTTCGATTTTGGGTCGAGTGCGTCGCGCAAGCCGTCGCCCAGAAGATTGAAGCCGAGCACCGTCAGCGAGATCGCGATTCCTGGGAAGAGCAGCGCCCACGGCGCCGACAGCCAGTAGTCGCGCGCGTCGTTGAGCATCGAACCCCATTCCGCGGTCGGCGGTTGTATGCCAAGACCCAAAAACGAAAGGCCGGCAGAATCCAACTCGGCGGTGCCGACACCGAGCGTTGCCTGCACGAGCAGCGGCGCCATGATATTCGGCAGCACGTACTTGAGCAGCAACGCGGGAACGCCGTTGCCGATCGCTTTCGCCGCTTCGACGTACTCCATGTCTTTCACGGCGAGCACGGAAGCGCGCGCAATGCGCGCATAGACCGGTATCCCCACGACGCCAACCGCGATGAACAACTTGACGACGTCGCTCACCCGCGTGTCGAGCACGGCGGAGACGGCGATCGCAAGGATGATGCTCGGAAACGCGAGCATGACGTCCATGAAGCCCATCGCGACCGAGTCGAGCCAACCGCCCCAAAAGCCGGCGGTCATGCCGATAAACGTTCCCAACAACAGACCGATACCGACCGAGACGAAACCGATCTCGACCGAAAGCCGCGCGCCGAACAACAGTCGTGTGAAGATGTCGCGGCCGAGTTTGTCCGTACCGGCGAGATGGGCGAACGTCGGCGGCAACGTCGTGGCCGCCGTTGCGAGATTCTGCGCGAGCGGATCGCGAAAGCCCGAGAGTGCGGGCGCGAAGATCGCGCAGATGGCGAGCACGGTGATGATCGTGAGCCCGATGAGCGCGGACGGACTTTTGCGAAAGCGCCGCCACGTATCCGCCCACACCGACACGTACGGCGCGTCGTGCATCGTGGCATCGGCGTACGCCGATGCGGCGAACGCCATCGGGCTTTAGATCTCCATAACCACGGGAACGATCATCGGCCGGCGTTTCGTGCGGTCGAACACGAACTTGGACAGTCCTTTGTGGATGTCGTCGCGGATCGCCGTCCACTCGGTGATGCCGGCATCTGCGCCTTCTTCGATGATGTTGTGCGCTTCGCGCCGTACTTCGTCAAGCACGCCGTCGGCGGTCGCCGACTGGTCGAACGTGAAGCCGCGCGACACGATGTCCGGCCCGGCAAGCACTTTGCCGTCGACGCTGTCGATGGTGACGGTGACGATGATCATGCCGTCGCCAGACAGATGGCGCCGATCGCGGAGCACGACGGTGCCGACGTCGCCGACCCCGAGTCCGTCCACGTAGACGGGCGCCGCTGGCGCTTTGCCGATGCGCGAGGCCTTATCGCGATCGGTGAACTCGATGACGTCGCCGTTCTCTACGACGAAGACGTCGCCCGGCTCTAGGCCGGTCTTGAACGCGAGCCGCGCGTGCTGCACGAGCATGCGGTATTCGCCGTGCACGGGGATGAAGAACCTGGGTTTGGTGAGATTGAGCATGAGCAGCAGCTCTTCTTGACAGCCGTGTCCGGAGACGTGCGCGAGACGCTGCTTACCGTAGATCACGTTGACGCCGAGACGGAAGAGATTATTGATAGTCCGTCCGATGCTGCGTTCGTTACCGGGGATCGGCGTGGCCGAGATCACGACGGTATCGCCGCGTACGAGCTTCACCTTCCGGTGATCGCGCGCCGCCATGCGCGTTAGCGCGGACATGGGCTCGCCTTGGCTGCCAGTGGTGCAGATGACGATGCGTTCCGGCGGATGCGATGCGAGCTCGTGTTCGCGGATGAGCTGCGACGGTTCGATATTGAGGTAGCCGTGCTCCATGGCGATGCTCGAGACGTTGAGCATGCTGCGTCCGACAAAGCAGATCTTGCGGCCGTGGCGCGCCGCAGCGTCGACGGTCTGCTGCAGGCGCGGCACGTTCGACGCGAACATCGTCACGATGATGCGCCCTTCTGCGCGCGCGAAGATATCGGCGAACGTCTCGCCGACCACGCGCTCCGAAAGCGTGTGGCCCGGGAGTTCGGAGTTCGTCGAATCCGAACAGAGCAGCAGGACGCCTTCGTTGCCGTAGCTCGCGAGCGCGGCCATGTCGGTGGGCTTGCCGTCGATCGGGGTCTGATCGAACTTAAAGTCGCCCGTGTGGATGACCGTGCCGACCGGCGTGTGCAGCGCGATCGCGCAGGAGCCCGCGACGCTGTGCGTGACGTTGATGAAGTGCGCCCCGATGCCGCCGACCGTGACGGTCTCGCCCGCATCCACGACATGCGTGACGACGTTTTGGATCTTGTGCTCTTTTAGTTTGCCGCGCAAAAGCGCGAGCGTGACGTCGGTGCCGTACACCGGCACGTTGAGCTGCGCGAGGAAATATGGCACGCCGCCGATGTGGTCTTCGTGGGCGTGAGTCAGGAGAAGGCCGCGAACTTTGCGTTTGCGTTCGAGCAGGTACGTGATCTCGTCGATGACGAGGTCCACGCCGAGCATCTCTTCTTCTGGGAACTGGACACCCGCGTCCACGACCACGATGTCATCGCGGGTCTCGAAAACCGTCATGTTGCGGCCGATCTCGCCACAGCCCCCTAAGGGGATGACTCTTAAATACTGGCCGTCGCGCGGCGGGTCGGGCAAAGGATCGTTTGAATCGCGCGTGTTCGCGACTGGGAAAAACTCATGTAGCATATCGGTATATTCGCCGGCGGCGCTCTATTTGCCCCCAGGCCTTTCACCACTGCTGTAGCGTCCATCGCAGTGCTACGGGCGTGATCTGCGCCGGGCAGAGCATCTCGATCGATCGAGATTCCCCTGGCGCGATCGAATCTACCGCGTACGAGAGGTCTACGTTTTTCCCCGCCGCGTCTTCCACGTGAGCGATGATCAAGCCGGTGAACGCCGATCGAGATCGGTTGCGAACTCGCGCACGCACGATCGGGCTGCCGAGAAAGTCGAGTGCGATAGAAGATGGGCCGACTTCCATGTTCGACAGTTCCGTCGCCGCATCGAGTCTGACGAGCGGCGTTTCCGTGGCTGTCAGGGCCAAGAAATCTTCCAGCGCTGTTTCGCGCCGCGTGAGCGCGGCGATCACGGCGAGCCGGACGACGCGACGGCGGATGACTCGTTCGGTTGCGATCGGGACTTGACGCTGCGCGACCGGATGATGCTTCCGCTTAGGGCGCGCCTGAAGCAATGCGCTGAGGGCTGCGGCGGCGATGATGGTTGTCATGCCGCGCGTTTCCCTCGTTGCCCATAGGAGGGCAAGCATCGCGTGCCCACGTGATTTGTCTGAAGGGGCCGACTTCATGTCGGCCCGGGTTACGTACGCGGGGCCGACATGAAGTCGGCCCCTTCGGTCGTCCCTTCGGAGAAGCAAAATCGTTGACAGGCCGCCTAAAGGACATTATAATGCAGTTGTCCTAAACCACTAGGACAATGAGACAGGATAGGAACATGTAGTGCTCTTCCACCTGGATTCGGCAAGCGCCATCCCGGTCTACGTCCAGCTCCGCGAACAGGTGCTGCACGCGATCTCGCGCGGTTCGTTGCGCATCGGCGACCAATTGCCAACCGTCCGCGAAGTCGCTGTCGCCCTTGCGATCAATCCCAACACGGTCAACCACGCCTACGCCGCGCTCGAGCGCGAGGGCGTGCTCGTCAGCAAGCGCGGCCGCGGCACGTTCATCGCGGGTGGCGGCCGCCCCGAGGACGACGCCGCACGGATCACCCGGCTGAACGACATCGCGCGCCGCGCACTCGGGGAGACCCGAGCTTTCGGTTTCGCACCTAAGGAACTCATCGACGCTGTGGCGCGCATCGCGCGCGAAGACCACGGAGGAGAATGACGGAGATGCCAATCATCACGAGTTCGCCGGCTCCCTCGAAGGACGGGTCCGGTCCGTCCGGGGCCGTGGCGCAAGGAACCGCTTCAATCCACTTCGGCAATCCGGTTTCGTGGCTTTTGGCCGGCATCATCACGCTTGCCGGCGTGATCTGGACCGCGACGGTTAGCAGCCCCACGTACGTCGTAGCCGCGCTGATCGTCTCAGTCTTGCTTCTCGTGACGCTGCAGATCGCCACAGTCTGGGAGCGCGTGGTCGTTTTGCGCTTCGGCCACTTCCGCATGCTGGCCGGCCCCGGCGTGTTCTTCCTTATACCAGCGGTCGACACGATCGCGGCGTGGATCGATCAGCGCGTGCAGACCAGCACGTTCACAGCCGAAGAGACGCTTACCAAGGATACCGTACCGGTCGACGTTGACGCGGTGCTTTTCTGGGTGGCTTGGGATGCGAAGAAAGCAGCGCTCGAGGTGGCCTCGTACCGCGATGCCATCGGTTGGGCGGCCCAGACCGCGCTGCGCGACATCATCGGAACCACGAACCTCTCGGACCTCCTCAGCAATAGGCAGGCCGTCGACGACAAGCTCCAGCACACCATCGACGCGCGAACCACGCCGTGGGGGATCACGGTGCAATCGGTCGAGATCCGCGATATCAAAATCCCAGACAACCTCCAGGATGCCATGTCCCGACAGGCCCAGGCGGAGCGCGAGCGCGAAGCACGCGTCATCCTCGGGGACGCCGAGCGGCAGATCGCGGCCTCCTTCATGGAAGCGGCGAAACAATACGAAGGCAACAACGTGGCCCTGCACCTGCGGGCTATGAACATGCTCTACGAAGGCTTGAAAGAGCGAGGGGCGATGATCATCGTGCCGAGCACGGCAGTTGAAACGATGGGTCTGGGTGCGATTACCGGGTTGTCGGCATTGAGCGGAGCGCTGCCAGGAATAGCAGCAAACCCGACCACGCCGCCTGGCCCAGCTTCAGGAGAAAATGGATGATCGCAGCAGTTTTCCTTGCCGCAGCAGTGGCGGCCGCCGCCGCGCCGCCCGACGGCACATATACGTACGACATCGAAACCGGCGGACAAGTTTCGTCAGCCACGGTCACGATCAAACGCGACGCCGCAGGCCTGCACGTGGACGAAACCACTGCCATCGCGTCAAAGACCGCCACCGCGACGCTCGTTCTCGATCCCACGACGCTCACGCCGATCTCGTACGTCGCGGCTTATAATCCGGGCTCGTCAAACCCAAGTTCCGTCGCGATCGCATTCAACGGTCAAGGCGCGTCGGAGACTGTCGACGGGCAGTCGGGTCAACCGATCGGTCTCGCACCGCTCGTCGGCGCGCCGAAGATGCTCGTACTCGATGGCGCACTGCTCGCGGGTTTTGTCGTGTTGCCGGCGATCGTGTCGAGCTCATCCGACAGCAGCATGACCGCGATCGTCGCCGCCAATGGCACCGCGTATCCGATCGTGATCGACCGCAAGTTGAAGGCGGCGCATCCGACAACCGTGCCGGCGGGCGACACGTCAGTCTCTGTGATCACGCCGACCGCGTTCACGATCTGGTACGACCCTCGAACGTTCGTCATGGACGAGCTCGACGTGCCGCTGCAAGGCGTCACCGAGACGCTCCGTAAGCACACAGCCGCAGCACCGGTCATTCCGGATCGCGCGGCGCTCGCCATAGATGTGAGGACTAGATGACGATCGATACTAGCGGACCCGCGACGCCGCCCGTTTACGTACCGGCCGAGAAGCCAAACGGCTTAGCGACGTATTTCGGCGTCCTCTTCTCGCCGGGCGAAGCGTTTGCGACGCTTGCCCGCACGCCGATGTGGGGCTGGGCAGCTATCATCGGCATGTTGCTCGTCGTCGCCGCCTCGACTATCTCTTTGCCCGAGATCATGAAGATCAGCCAAATCGCTCAGGCGCAAGCGATCAGCCAGATGTCTGCGGATCAGCAGGCGCAGGCGCATCAAAACATCGCCGCTTTCGCCGGAGTCGCGAGAGTGTTCATCATCGTTTTCGCGTTCATCGGTCCGTGGGTCGGATGGCTCCTCGCCGCGGTGGTATATCTCATCGGCGCGTCCGCCTCGAAGGCCGACGTAAATTTCGGCCGCGCCTGGACGCTAGCCGTAAACGCCTTCTTGGTCTTCTTCCTCGGGCAACTCGTGAACGCGGTGATCCTGGCGACGCGCGGCCCGGATTCGATCGCTTCGGCGGCCGATGTGTATGCGATTCCATCGCTCGCCATGTTCACGCACGCGCCGAAACTCGCCGCTGCGCTGTTCGCGTTCAATCCGATCAATCTTTGGTACTACGCGGTCATCGCGATCGGGTTGCAGATAGTGATGCGCATGAAGCCGACTGCCGCTTGGATCACGGTCGCCGTGTATGCGTTGATCGGCGCCGGCTTCGGCGCGGCACTTGCGCGATAGCAGATAGTAGACGATAGATGTTCGTGACCTTGCTCGCCGCCGCCGTCGCCGCAGCGATCGCGGCATCGCCGGCGCCTGTCGCGCAGGCGCAAGCGCAGCCGATGACGCTGGATCAGGCGATATCGTTTGCGATGTCGCACGACGCGACGGTGTTGGCGGCTCGCTCGGCCTACGCCGCGGCGGGCGCGCAACTCGCCGCCAATCGCGCGGCCGGTCTATTGAACGTCGACGGCCAGGCGCAGTCGATCTTGAACCGGCAGAGCTCGAGCAATGCGGGTGCCTTCGCGCAGTTCGGCCTGTCGCCCAGCCCGAATTTCTCCCAGAACACGACGCAGCTCACCGCGTCGCAGAACGTCTTCGACCTCACCACGTCACTCCAGGCCAAAGAGGCCCAGCGTGCATACGACGCGGCTAGCCGCGACCTTCGGCGTGCCAAATCACAAGCCACGCTCGACATCATGACGTCGTTCTACGGCTTGGCCGAGGACGCGCAGCTGGTCACGCTGTCGTTAGCGGATCTAAAATATCAACAGGCGCTCGTCCAGATCGCGCAGATCAACTACCAGACGGGCAAAGTCGCCGGCATCGATGTCTTGAAAGCGCGCATACAATCCACGACCAGCCAAGAGCACGCGTCGTCGTCTGAAGCCGACCTGGAAGATGCTCGCCAAAATCTGGCGCAGCAGATCGGCGCGCCGGCGGATCAGACATTCGCCTTGCCGGACTCGATACCGGCGCCTGCGCCGCCGGCGGGCGATCAACCCACGTTGACCGCATTGGCGCTGCGAAATCGACCGGATTTGCTCGCGGCGTCCGATGCGTTCGATGAAGCGCTCATCGTCCGATCGCTCGTGGACGCATCGGATCGGCCGATCGTGAACTTGACGGGCGGTTGGGGCAACCAGGTCTCTCCCACCAGCAATGCCGCGACGCTGGCCGCATGCAACAATCCGAGCCATCCGCTCGGCGTGCCGTGCGGACTCGGTTCGTCACACTTCTACAGCGTCTCGCTGACGTCCACGTGGACGCTGCCGCTGCTCGACTGGGGCGCGAAGCACGCGGCGCGCCAGAGCGCCGAACTTGCGGCGGACGAGAAGCGCGCTGCGTACGAATCCGCGCGGCGGCAGGCCGCGATCGATGTCGACCAAGCTTTTCGACGACTCGGCGTCAACAGGCAGAACCTCGATCTCGCGACTGCGAACGAACAGCTCGCAAAACGCACGGCGGATGTCTCGCAAGTCCAATATCGCACGGGTCTTATCAGCCAGATCGACGTGACGTCGGCCGAGCAGACGTATCTCCAGGTCGCCAAAGATCTGCTCGACGCGCAAGTCGGTTACGTGCTGTCCGTCGCGAAGCTCAAACTAGCGGTTGGGGATTTATGATAAAAATGGGAGATTGCGTTGCGGAATAGACCCAAGTGGCTCATACCTGCCGTTGTCGCGGCAGGTGTCCTGCTGCTCGTGATCGTCGGCACGGTCTCGCACCATGGCAGCGGCGGCGTGGAGGTCACCACCATCGTCGTCTCGCCGGGGAACATGGTGGTGAAGCTGCCCGAAAACGGCGTCGTGAATCTGCCGCAGACCGCGACGATCGGTGCGCAAAGCGCGGGGACAGTCGTGCAGATCGTGGCACATGAAGGCCAACGCGTCTCGAAAGGGTCGCTGCTCATGCTGCTCGACGACCGCCAAGCGGCCGCGAAAGTCGACGCGGATCGCGCGCAAGTCGCGCAGGCGCAGGCGACGCTCGACACGGCGCAGCAGGCTGCCGAGACGGCGGGAGATACCAGCGTCCAGACTGTCGCCAGCGCGGAGCAGACGCTTCTCCAGGCGCAAGCTCGGCTGCAAGCCGACACCAACAGCAAACGAGAAGGTCAGTTGTCGGGCGCGGTAGCCGGCAGCGCCGGCCTGGGCGTCAGTGGCGAATCGGAGCTGATCCAGCAGCAGCAACTGCTGCAGGCCGCAACTACGAACCTCGAAACTGCGCGCGAGACCTACGCTTCCGACCAAGCCCTATACAAGATCGATGCCGTATCGCGGCAAGTGCTCGACCGCGATCGCGTCGCGTACGAACAAGCGCAGACCGCCGCGACCGCCGCGCAGCAGCAATACGACCTCGTCAAGCGCCAACTTTCCGACAACGCCGCACAATTCGAGAGCACGATCGAAGCCGATCGGCAAGCGGTTGCAAGCGCCGAAGCGGGCGTGCGCCAGGCACGCGTGCAGGCACGCGACGACAAAACGATTGGCGTCCGTTCGGGCCAAGCCGGGCTCGACTCGGCGAACGCGCAGCTGGCGATCGATCAGGCCGAACTTGACGCGACCAGAGTGCGCGCGCCGTTCGACGGCGTCGTGCAGTCGCTCGGCACCGTGCAGTCATCGCTCGGCACCGGCTTGGTTCCATTGGCTGTCGGCGATACGGTGCAGCCGGCGCAGACGCTTTTCACTTTCGTTGGCAGCGGGCCGATGGTCGTAAAAGCGCAAGTGGACGAACAGGACATCATCAACGTGAAACTCGGCCAGCACGCATTCATCACCGGTGAAGACTTTCCAGGGCAGACGCTCACCGGAACCGTGACGCGCATCGCGCCGGTGGTGGTAGCGCAAAGCCAAGCCGGCAACGCCGCGAAAAACGTAGAGACGACGATTGCGCTCGGCCGATCCTTCCCATTTCTGCGCGATGGCATGTCGTGCGACGTGGACATCGTCACGGGCAAAGCCTCGAATGCGCTCACGGTGCCGCAAGGCGCGGTCGTCGACGATGGCTCCAAGCACTATGTCTTCGTCATCAAGGCGGGCACGGCGCATAAGGTGCGCGTGACCGAAGGGATCAAGAACGACACCGACGTCGTGATCGTGCGCGGGCTGTCGAAGGGCGACGTGGTTGCGACGACCGGCGTGAAGGATATCAAGGACGGCGCGAAAGTGAACGCCACTGCCGCCACCCCAGCGCCGACCTCGAGCAGCTGATGTCGTCGACCGAACTCGTCGCGGGCGTCCTCGAGGTCATCGCGTTCGGATGTGTCGCGGCGATCATCGCGGTGACGGTTGCGGCGTACCCGGGATTGCCGGAGCGCGTCCCCGTGCACTACGGCTTGACCGGCCAGGCCAATAGCTGGGGGCCGCGCGGCTTCGTCTTCCTGATACCGGCGATCTCGGTCGTCTTCTTCGTCATGGCGACGTATTTCAATCCGATATTCGGCTTCGTACTGGAAGACAAACACGGCGTCGTGCTTCATCCGCTGATCCCGATGCCATGCGGTGTGCTCTCCGTCGTGCTGGTCCTCTTCACTGCTCTGCAGATCGCGATGCTTGAAAGCGCGCGCACAGGCTCACCGTTGAACATGCGCATCGTGTTGCCCGCTGTCGCTGTCGCGGTCTTATTCGTCGCCGGGTCCGCGATCTCGGTCGCGTTTCCGTTCGGTCGATGAAGCTTTTCGAATTCTTTATCGCCGCCCTGGACACGCTGTGGGCCAACCGCATGCGGACCGGCTTGACCATGGTCGGCATCGTGATCGGCACGTCGGCGGTGATCTGCATCTTCGCGATCGGGCAGAGCGCCTCGTCTTCCATCGGCGGTCTGCTCCAACTCACCGGTGACCGCGGCACGATCATATTCCCCGACACGAGCACCACGCAACTTGCAGAACCCTTTACCTGGGCCGATATCCAGAAGATCCGCGACAGCTGCTCGCGCTGCCTGAAAGTCTTTCCGTCGTACAACAACGTGTACTTCATGGAGATCGCGCATAAGGAGGCTCCGGTCCGTCTCGTGTCGCGGACGGACTACATCAAGGACTCGTTGCCGATGGACGCGGGGCGGCACTTCGACGCAGACGACATCGACGGAGCGCGCGCGGTCTGTCTTCTCACGTTTGAAACAGCGCAAAAGGTTTTTCCGCAGGGCCATGCGCTCGGAGGCGTGATCCGCGTCGCCGACCACCGGTTCACGGTCATCGGGGTCTTCGCGCCGATCAGTCTCGGTTTGCTCGGCGCTCAACAAGGCGACGTCGTGTTCATCCCGTATACGACCTACCATCATCTTCCGGACAGCCAATTCACGTATATCCAAGTCTATCCGATTCCCGGCGCAACCTCCGCGCAGACCACGGACGAAGTGGAAAGCATTTTGCAACGCTCGCACGGCGCGCGCGCGAAGTACAGCGGCGTGGATTCCTCGCAGCAGGAGTCGGCGTTCTTGAACATCATCGGCTTCGTCTCGCTGGCGATCTCGATGATCGGAGGCATAGCGCTGCTCGTGGGCGGCATCGGCGTGATGAATATGATGCTCGTCTCGGTCAACGAGCGCACGCGCGAGATCGGCATACGCAAGGCGATCGGCGCTTCGACGCGCGACATCCTCGTCCAATTCCTCATCGAGGCCGCTGCGATCACGTTGTTCGGCGGCGCGATCGGCACGCTGCTCGGCGGTCTGGCCGGCGCGGGCGCGAGTACGCTGCTCATCACCAAACTTTCGGGCAGCGCGGGAACCGTGGCATGGTTGCCGATCATCTCGGTCTCGCTGGGCTTCTCCATTCTCGTCGGCGTGTTCTTCGGCACATATCCGGCTTTGCGAGCATCGCGGCTATCGCCGATCGATTGTCTGCGTCATGAATAAGTTCCGCGAATTCCTGATCGAAGCGCTCGCGGTTCTCTGGAGCAACCGCTTGCGGTCGCTGCTCACGATGCTCGGCCTTATCATCGGGGTGGGATCGGTCATCACGACCCTTGCCGTCGGCGATTCGATGAATAGGTCGGTCAAAAACTTGCTGTCGCCCTTCTCGCAAGCCGCAAGTTTCGTCTCGCCAAAAGAGGACCAGCCGGATCCGCAGAACGCGGCGATCCGCTATGAGGACGCGCAGCGCATCGCGCCGCGCGTGGCCGACGCGAGCGCCGTCTACCCTGTCGTGGAGATCGTGACGACGACCGAAGTCCGGCACACGGAGAAGACGCTCGTCGTCGATACCGATGGCGCCGGCGTGGGCTTCGACCAGACGCCGCTCGCCGAGGGGCGTCGCTTCACCGTTGACGACGTCACCGCGCATCGCCACGTGGCGATTCTCTCGGATCAGGCGCGTCTGGAGCTTTTCCCCGATGGCGGTCCGGTCAGCGGGCGATCGGTGCGGCTCGCGGGCATCTATTATACGGTGGTGGCGGTTCAGCAGAAGCCGCTGAACGGCGGCGCGCTCGGCGGTTCGTCAGACGATATCACCGTCACCGTTCCCTATTCGCTCATCCCCGAACTGGGATACACGTATGTGGACGGCCTCGCGGTCGTCGCGCGCGACCAGGACAAGGTGGCGCAGGTCGGCGACGAAGCGATCGCGGCGTTGCAGAAGATCCACGGCACGAGGGCGCAGTACGACGCGCAAGATCTGAAGTCGGTCAACGATATCATCAACAAGACGTTCACCGTGCTGACGCTGGTCGTGGGCTTCGTCGCTGGGATCTCGCTGCTCGTCGGCGGCGTCGGGATCATGAACATCATGCTCGTGTCGGTGAGCGAGCGGACGCGCGAGATCGGCATTCGCAAGGCGATCGGCGCTTCGCGGCGCGACATCGCGGTGCAGTTCCTCACCGAAGCGCTCATGCTCTGCTGTATTGGGGGCCTGATCGGTCTCATTTTCGGGGTCGGCGTCGCGGAGATCGTCATCCACGCCGCGATCGCAAAAGTCGTGGGCACCGTCGTGTCGTTCGCGTGGTTTCCCATCGTCACCATCGCGATCGCCTTCTCTGCCGGCGTCGGGCTGATCTTCGGGATCTATCCCGCCATCCGCGCATCCTATCTCAATCCGATCGATTGCCTGCGCTATGAGTGAAGTCATCCGGATCAAGGGCATGACGCGGACCTACACGATAGGCGACATCGAGGTGCTCGCGCTGCGCGGAATCGATCTCAAGGTTGAACGTGGCGAATACGTGGCGGTGATGGGACCGTCCGGGTCCGGCAAGTCCACGCTGATGAATCTGATCGGCTGCCTGGACAAGCCGACGTCGGGAACGTACGAACTTGACGGTGTCGACGTCTCCGCGCTCGACGACACCGCGCTTGCGGCCGTGCGCCTGCAAAAGCTCGGCTTCATCTTCCAGGGATTCAATCTGCTCGCACGCACCTCGGCGGTGCGCAACGTCGCACTTCCGCTCTTCTACGCCGGCGATCCGAATCGCGAGAAAAAGGCGATCGCCGCGCTCGAAGAGGTCGGGCTCGGCGACCGCATCTCGCATCGTCCAAACGAGCTTTCCGGCGGCCAGCAGCAGCGTGTCGCGATTGCGCGCGCGCTCGTGAACGATCCGGCGCTGATTCTAGCGGACGAACCGACCGGCAATCTTGACTCGACCACAGCCGAGGGGATCATGGCGGTGTTCGAGCGGCTCAACGGCGGCGGCCGCACCGTGATCATGGTGACGCACGATGAAAACGTCGCGCACCATGCGAAGCGGATCGTGCGATTGCTCGACGGCGTCGTCGTAAGCGACGACTCGGTGACCAACCGCACCGTGTGAAAGAGCCGATTTTATTGAAGGGGCCGATTTTATATCGGCCCACGTTTAGATCAACGCGAACGAAAAAAAAGGGGCCGACATAAAGTCGGCCCCTTCGATTTGATCGAGTTTGCCCTAATGGATCCGATGTGCGACATGCGGGCGCCGGCGGTTGATCCCGCCGCCGCCGTAGGTCGATGAGAACACGTTCGAGATCGAGATGTCCGCCTGGCCGCCGCTGTTCGGACCAGTGAGCGCCGGAGTTTGCGAGGAGCTGCCAGGCGGCGACGCTTCGAACGCCGGGTAGTCGTACACGATCGCATAGACCGCGTAGTTGTCGCCTGCGGCCAAACTCGCCGATGCCCCAGCGCCGTTCTGACAGTTGTTGCCGGAGCATTTGCCGAGAGTGTCGGGCAGCGCGCCCGAGAGGGTTCCCGTTCCCGCCAGCGGCCCGATCGTGAAGAAGAGCCCAGACGTGGTGTCGGCGATGTAGAACATCGTCTCAAAGACGCGTGCATCAGCCGGCACTGTTGCCGACACATTGGAAAGTCCGCCCGTGCCGTCTTCCGTTACGCTCGGCGCTCCGACGCCCGGCAGCGGCGCAAGACTTGTCAGAGTCGCAGATGTAGAGAACGTCCGGGTCGGGCCGTTTGCGATTGGAACGATCAGCGAAACCCCGTACGAACCGGCGGTCGCGGGCGTCTCGAAGGCGCTGAAACCTTGCGAGTACCCGACAAAGCCGCTGATAAACGTGCCGTTGTTGAAGAACGGATATGCCGGCGGTCCACCGGCGATCGGCACCGGATCACCCGAATAGAATGGCTCCGCGTACAGACCCGGTCCGTTTGGATACGGATTTCCCGTATTGTCGGAATTATACGGGGCGATGCCATATTTGAACGCGCCGCCGGCAAATCCGAACGTGTTCGGCGGCGGCGTCGCCCCGGTCGAGACTTGCACCGAACCGCTGATGTGGTTCGTGCCGGCGTCCATGGACGGTGCGTTTGCCGTGACGACAAATCCCGCCGGTCCGGTGATCGTTGGCGCGTCGAGAAGAACCGCAGAAAGGCCATTGGGCTGCCTGAACGTCGTGACGACGTTCAGGCCGACCGTTCCATCGAAGCCGATGTTCGCCGTGCCGACGGCCATCTGCAGTTTGTCGTTTCCGAGATTCCCAGGCGATACGGTGGGGTTGATGCTGGAGCCATTCGTGGAGCAGCCCGCGAGCAAAGCCCCAGCGATGAGCGCCCCGATTACGTGTCTGAATTTCATCGCTCGGTCCTCACATCTTCACTTGCAAGTAGAGGTAGTAGCTGCGCGGCTGGCCGTCCGGGCGGTTGACGTACGCGTTCTGTCCGCGGATGAACGGCAAGTAGTTGTATTGCCCCAGACCTGGGAAGAACGGCTGCGAATGCAGGCCGGAAAGCGGACCGGAAAAACCCGTGGCCACCGGCTGGTAACGAGCGTTGAGAACCGGGCCGCCGTTGATGTTATTGAACACGTTGTTCAGCGTGAACCCCAGAACTTGGTTGTGACCGAGGCTACGCTCAATCGTCAAGTTCGCCGTGGTGAGCGGATGGTCGAGTTTTCCGCCGGGCCACGTGCCTTCCGGAGTGCCGCGCGTAGCGGCGATGTGCGGATTGAAGAACGATCCTGGATCTTCTGGATCAATGTATTGGACCGTGCCGTTTGGCGCGGCGTTGATCAATCCGGATGCGTTTGTATTGAGCAGATTATACGGCACGCCGTTCACAAACGCGGCCGCGAATAGCCCCGCGCCATTCGGATAGCCGATGTCGTACGAGAACTGCGGGCTTATGCGCCAGCCGTTGCGCTGGTAGTTGAGGTCGAGCGACGTCTGGAACGGCGAGAGATAACCCACCCGGTATAGATTGTTGAGCAGCAACGACGGGGGCGGAATGGACGGGAAGAAATCTTCGCTTCCCGAGAGCGGTATGACGTTCGAGAACTCGTTGATGTACGTAGCAGTGAACTGGCCGGAAAGTCCAGACGCCGCTTCCTTCGTCACGAGCAATTCCACGCCGGTGGCGTGATTCGTGCCCTTGTTCGTGACGACGGGCGGGAAGAACTGGAATCCGCCCGCACCGTTTGACACGGGCTGGCCGTTCACGAGGATCGGCGATTGCACGGAAGCCGTCGCATCGTAACCGCGGCGATACCACGGCGTCACCTTGAACGCAAAGCCGCCGGCGAATTGATGCGAGTAGGAGAAATCGTAGTTGTCGAATAGTTCCGGCTTGACCGGTTGGAGCGGCACGCCTTGGAACGTGTTCTGGTTTTCCCAATAGAGCTGCTCGCCGTAGTTCTTGCATGGAACCTGGAAGCCGGGTATGCCGCAATTCGCCGGCAGACTTTGCCCGGTGAACAGGAAACCAAGCGTATCAAACGACGGGATCTTTGAGTACCCTGCGTATGCCTGCGGCGGATCGTAGAGATCCACTTGCCCGAGCGGCGGGAATTCCACCGACCGGCCGTACGAGAACCGGATCGCGTCGTTATCACGCAGCTGATAGGACATCGCGAAACGAGGTTCCGGGATGCGCGGCCGCGTTTGGGCGTTCGTTATATTATTGAATGTTGCGATCGGACAGCCTGACGATACGTTTGTGTTCCAGCTCGTCGGCTCGTAGAGCGTGGTGCATGTCGCGGGGTCGACACCAGGTGTCGGCAGTCGATAGTTCGCCCCGTCGAAACGCAGACCGGGCTCGATCTGGAGTCGCGGCGTGGCCGAGAACGTATCGTCGATGTAGATCGACATATCCTGACGAGTGGCGATCGACTGCTCGAGGTTTTGCGGCACTCGAGACGGCAACGACGGGAGGAACGGCGTTAAGTATCCGCACGCGCCGACGCCAAACGGGCAGTTCGCGTCATTCGGCAGGAAATCGAGGAACTCGAAGGCACCGAGACCGGTCACGGAATCGCCGCCGCCGAAGAGAGTAGACTCGATGCCTTGCCCTGGACCCGGCTGATTGTAGACCGGGCGTAGATATGCGTAGTCGGCCCCGATCTTCAGCAGGTTCTTGTCGCCGAGTTGCGATGTCAGGTCGGCTGTGACACCTTTTGTGAAGCCGCCCTGTTGAATCGAACCGCCGAATTCTTCCCAGGCCGGGAAATCGAACGTGGTGACGGCGTTCACCTGATAGAATTTCGCGCTGAAGAACGTCGTCGAGTTCACGTTGTCGTCGAACTGCAGTTTTAACGCGTGGTTCGGCTGATAGTACGTCGCCGGTGCGCGACCGACCGACGCAAGCGTCTGATTCTGACCGCTCTGGTAGGGGACAAAGCCGGTGATCGATGCCAATTGCTGTTGCGAGATATTCGCACCGATCTGGCCCAGCAACCCGTTGATAGCCGCGCCGTATTCGCCATCGCAGCCCGGGAAGCAGTACGGGTTCCCGCCGTAGCCTTGTGTGAATTGGTGCTGCGCGTCGTCGTAGAACAACTGTACAGACTTCGTGCTGTTCGTGCCAAAGCGATACGTGAAATTGTTGATGAATTCGCGGTCGATTTCGGTCAGTGTGCTGAACTGCCGGCCGAACTGAGCGGCCGGGATTCCGGCGTTGCCATAGTAGAAGCCCGTGTTCTGGCCCGAGAAGGCGAAGTAGTTCGACCAGCGACCATCTGCCGCCGCGGTGCCGTAGTCGAAGTTACCGGCATGGTAGAACTGCCCGCCGCCGGCGGCTACTTGCGCGTCTGTGAACGCGGGGTAGGCGCCTCGTCGCGCGATGAGGTTGAGCGTACCCGTTCCGCTGTTACCGAAGACCGCGCTTCCGGCGCCCGGCGTCAGCTGGACGTTCAACAGGCCGAGGCCCGGGGTTGCGAGCGTATTGACGAATTGGTTCGTGAAGGCGTCGGTGTATGGAATGCCTTCGAACTGGAATCCCTCTTCGTTCTCGCGTCCGCCGCGTATCGTCGGATAGCCGTTCGAGTCAGCGGCCGCGCCCGGTAGAGAGGTTATCAAATTGGTCTCGCTGATATTCAGCGAGTTGCCCTGGATGTTGTTGATCTGTGCCTGCGTGACCGTATAGGTATCGACGGTCTGCTTCGGTTGGTACGCGCCGCCGCTCACGCCGCGCACGACTTCTTTGCCGAGCGTTTTCGTGGAGGTCCGCATCGCAGCGTCAACGCTTGCTGATTGATCGGCAAAGACGTTCACGCCAGGCACGGACAGCGGATCATAACCCGTTGCCGAGAACGTCAGCGTGTACGTATCCGCATCCACGCCGAACATACTATAGAAGCCAGTAGCGTTCGTGGTGGCACTATACGTGCCGGTCGGCGCGACCGCAGAAACTTTTACGCCGGCGAGCGGTGCGCCGGATTGTGCAGCAGTCACTTTGCCGGATATGACGCCGGTCGTACCGGCGACGGCCGCTGCCGAAAACGCCGCACCAACCAATATGATTGCGACGAGCGATCCAACCAGTCTACGATAGGTCCACATCTCGGTGTCCTCGTTTCCCAAGACGAACGCGAAATAATGCGCCAAGTCGCACAGCCACAGAAGTGACGCACGAATCTGCATTAAGGGTTCGTTAATTATGTGGTACGGGTCACCAATCCCTCGGGACGAAGACCCATATTGACGATTGGCACTCTCGATGCTATAGTGCTAAAAGTAGTCGGATTTCATGCATGCCTCGAATACCTGCGGGACGCTCTGACTCGGGCGATTCCCGGAACATTCACAACTCTTTTCGGGTACACTGATGCAGGGCACCAATCGTCCGCGCGCGGCCGCCGTGGCGCGATTTTCAGGGAGTCGAAGATTTTCAGATGACAAGTCAAGTGCGCACGTCCATCGGCTTTCTCCTAACGGGAGTCCTCGGCGTACTCGTGGGGGCGTTGATCGTGGCTTGCACGTCAGGCAAGCTTCTCGGGTCCAGCGCGCCGCAAAATCAGAACGTCGCTTCGGCGGCGGCGCTCCACCAGAATCTCAATCCCGATATAGAACAGCGGATCATCGAAGCCGTCAAGCAGTCGGAGCCGTCGGTCGTTCTGATCAAGTCCACCATCCACGGCGTCCAGCAGTTCTACAATCCGTTCGGCCAAGATCCGTTCTTCAAGCAGTTCTTCGGCCCGCAGGGCGCTCAGCCGTTCACGGCGACCGCGTCAGGCTCGGGCTTTATCTACCAGCGCGATGGCGACACCGCGTACATCGCCACCAACGGTCACGTCGTCTATAAAGCCGACAACATCCAAGTGCTGCTCTCCAACGGACGCAAGTTCGCGGGAACCGTGGTCGGCAAAGACATGCAAGACGACGTCGCGCTCGTCAAGATCACCGGATCGAATCTCCCTCCCGCGTTGCCGGTCGGTGATTCGCGCATCCTCCAGCAAGGCGAATTCGTGCTGGCGATCGGTGAGCCGGTCGAGTTGCAGAACTCGGTCTCGTTCGGAATCGTCGCAAACGTCGATCGCCAAGGCATCACGGCCGGCGGCCAGGCCGATATCCCGGCGATCCATTACAACGACCTCATCCAGATCACAACGCCGATCAACCCGGGCAATTCGGGTGGTCCGCTGATCACCGATACCGGCGAAGTCGTCGGCATCAACGCGGTTGTGGATTCGGGCGCGCAGAACATCGGGTTCGCCGTGCCGATGCACAACGCCGGACCGATCCTCGCCGACATCCAGAGCGGGAAGTATATCGCCGCGACGCATCCGTTCATCGGCGTGCAGATGGCGCAGCTCGACACACGCTGGCGCACGTACCTCGGCTATAGCGGCAAGACCGGCGTGCTCGTCGCTGCAGTCGTGCAGGGCAGCCCGGCGGATCAAGCCGGCCTGCAGCAAGGCGACGTCATCGAGCAGATCAACCGTCAGTCGGTGGCATCACCGGACGACGTGACAAAAGTCATCAAGACCATGAAGGTCGGCGAGAAAGCAACGCTCGTGGTGTGGCGGCAGGGCAACGTCCAACCCGTGGATGTTACCCTCGGAGACGAGAACAACTTCAGCCTGCCGCAAGGCTGACGGCTCGCGTAGGCCGTATCGCGTATCGCGTTGCCCGTACCGCGTAAATTGTATCTCGTTAACTCGTAACTCGTGACTCGTAGTAGGGCGAGCATCGATCGCCCTACTACGAATAAATCGGATTCAATAAGAAATCTCGGAGGAACCAATCATCATGGCAAAAGTCGTCGGCATAGACCTCGGCACGACCAACTCGGTCGTGGCCTGTATGGAAGGGACGACGCCCACGGTCATCACCAATTCGGAAGGCAGCCGCCTCACGCCGTCTGTCGTGGCGTTCACGAAGAGCGGCGAACGGCTCGTCGGCCAGCTCGCGAAACGTCAGGCGATCACGAACCCGGATCGCACGGTCTCGTCGATCAAGCGCCACATGGGCACCGATTTCAAAGTGAGCATCGACGGCAAGAATTACACGCCGCAAGAGATCTCGGCCATGGTGCTGCAAAAGCTCGCCAATGATGCGAGCACGTATCTCGGCGAGAAAGTCACGCAAGCGGTCATAACGGTGCCTGCGTACTTCAACGACGCGCAGCGCCAGGCCACCAAGGACGCAGGGCGTATCGCCGGTCTGGAAGTCTTGCGCATCATCAACGAACCCACGGCTGCCGCGCTCGCCTACGGCCTGGACAAGAAGGGCAACGAGACCATCCTCGTGTGGGACCTCGGCGGCGGCACCTTCGACGTCTCCGTGCTCGAAGTGGGCGACGGAGTCTTCGAAGTCAAGTCCACCAATGGCGACACGCATCTCGGCGGCGATGATTACGACAAGCGCATCGTCGACTGGCTGGTCGCAGAATTCAAGAAAGATCAAGGCATCGATCTGTCGAGCGATCGGCAGGCGCTGCAGCGCTTGACCGAAGCCGCGGAAAAGGCGAAGGTCGAGCTCTCGTCCATGACCCAGACTTCCATCAACTTGCCGTTCGTGACCGCCGACCAGAACGGTCCGAAACACTTGGACTACACGCTCACGCGCACCAAGTTCGAGCAGCTGACTGAAGATCTGACCAATCGCTGCCGCAAACCGTTCGAGCAGGCGATCGCGGATGCAAAGCTCACCATCAAGGACATCCAAGAAGTCGTGCTGGTCGGCGGATCCACGCGCATGCCGGCGATCGTGGAGCTCGTCAAGCAGCTCACCGGCAAGGAACCGCACCAAGGCGTCAACCCGGATGAAGTCGTGGCCGTAGGCGCCGCGATCCAGGCCGGCGTGCTCTCGGGCGACGTGCACAACGTCGTGCTGCTCGACGTCACGCCGCTCTCGCTCGGACTTGAAACGCTCGGCGGCGTCATGACGAAGCTCATCGAGCGCAATACAACGATTCCGACAAAGAAGTCGCAGACTTTCACCACGGCCGAGGACGGCCAGACATCGGTGGACATAAGCGTCTTCCAGGGCGAGCGTGAGATGGCGCGCGCCAACAAAGCGCTCGGCCAATTCCGGCTCGAGGGCATCGCGCCGGCGCCGCGCGGCGTGCCGCAGGTGGAAGTCGCGTTCGACATCGACGCCAACGGCATCACGCACGTGAGCGCCAAAGACCTCGGCACGGGCAAGGAGCAGCGCATCACGATCACCGCGTCGAGCAATCTCTCCAAGGACGAAGTGGATCGCATGGTCCGCGAAGCCGAGTCGCATGCGGATGACGACCGCAAACAACGCGAAGCGGCTGACACGCGCAACCGCGCAGACCAACTCGTCTACGTCACGGAGAAGACATTGAAAGAGGTCGGCGACAAAGCTGCGGCCTCCGACAGACAAGACGTGGAAAAATCGCTCGAGAATCTCAAGTCGCTGCTCAAGACCGGCTCACCTGAGGAACTCTCAAAGGCCTCGGACCAGCTGCAAGAGATCTCGCTCAAACTGGGTCAGCATATCTACGAGCAGGCGAGGGCCGGCGGCGGAGGCGACGGTTCGACGAACGGCAACGGAACGACATCCTCTGATGGTCAAGGGGCGGCGGGCGCCGGAGCAGGCGCCACGTCTGCGCCCGAAGGCGATGTCATCGACGCTGAGTTCAAAGAACGGTAAGGCGTAATGCCCGATCTCAATCCGGTTGACGAGTACGACTCTTTGTCCGGCGCTCCGGTGCCGGGCATCGACGACGTGGCGACCGCGGACCAGCGCGCGGATGGACAGACAGACGGCGATCTCGCGCGGTTGCGAGGCGAGCTCGCCGCCGCGCGCGCCGATGCCGACGAGCAGCGCGACCGGTATCTGCGTTCGCTGGCGGACTTCGAGAACTATAAGAAGCGCGTCGACCGCACGATGGCCGATCGATCTTCCGAAGGCCGGCGCGATCTGCTCAAGCGCGTGCTTGGGGTGCTCGACAATCTCTATCGCGCCGCCGCGTACCGGGAACAGGGCGCCCCAGCCGAGCAACTCGTGGACGGTCTGCTAGCCACCGTGAAACAGTTCACGACGATGCTTGAAACTGAAGGCGTGCGCCCGATCGAGGTCGTGGGGCGCCCGTTCGATCCTGCGACCGCCGAAGCGGTCGGCACGCGGCCGAATCCCGACGTGGCCGAACACACGGTGCTCGACGAAGCGCGCAAAGGCTATCGCCTCGGCGACGACGTGCTGCGCCCGGCGCAAGTGATCGTCTCCACGGCCGAATGACATGGCCGTCCAATACAAGGACTACTACAAGATCCTGGACGTCCCCAAGTCCGCCACGGTTAAAGAGATCAAGTCCGCGTATCGCAAGCTCGCGCGCAAGTGGCATCCGGACGTCAACCCCAATAAGAAGAAGGAAGCGGAAGAGAAATTCAAAGAGATCGCCGAGGCCTATGAGGTTCTCGGCGACCCCCAAAAACGCAAGACCTACGACACGCTAGGTCCGGATTGGCAATCGCGCGCGCAAACGCCGCCGCCCGGGTACGGTCAGTGGCCAGGCGGCGCGGGCGGGCAGAGCGTCCATTTCGAGAACGGCGACTTTGAAGACGCCGGTTTTTCCGATTTCTTCCAGGCTTTCTTCGGCAACATCGGGCGCGACGCGGGCGGCGCGACCACTGCCGGCAATGTGCGGCGCGGTCAGCGCGGCATGCGCGGACAGGACGTCGAATCCGAGCTGCACCTCTCGTTACGCGAGGCGTATTCGGGCGGCCCGCGTTCGCTCTCGCTGCAGACGCAGACCGCTTGCCCGCGTTGTCACGGCACGGGCAGCGACAACGGCAAGCTCTGTCACCAGTGCCGCGGCACGGGGACGGTGGCCGCGCAGCGCACTCTCGACGTGACCATTCCCGCAGGCGTGCGCGACGGCCAACGCATCCGCCTCGCGGGGCAAGGTGGCCCGGGGTTAGGCGGCGGTCAGAACGGCGATCTATACATGATCGTGCGCATCGGCCACGATCCGGTCTTCGAACGTCGCGGTGACGATCTATATCTCGAGCACCCGGTCAGCGTCTACACGCTCGTGTTGGGCGGCGAGATCACGGTGCCGACTCTGACGGGTCAGATCGATGTCAAGGTTCCGCCCGGTTCGCAGAACGGCCGGACGCTGCGCGTCACCGGCAAAGGCATGCCGCGCGTCGGGTCGGGCGGCGGATTCGGCGACCTCTACGTCAGGCTTGCGGCGCAAGTGCCGACGAATCTGACGGATGCAGAGCGAGACCTCTTCAAGCAGTTGGCAGAACTAGCGAAGGCACGCTGATGGATACTGACACGGTCGACGGGTTATATGCGATCACCGCGATCGCGGGCCACTTCGATGTGCAACCGGAGACGCTCGTGCGTTACGAACGCGCCGGGCTCTTGCGGCCCACGATCGTGAACGACGTGCGCTTCTACACGGCGGCGGACGTCGACCGGCTCTCCACGATCCGGCGGCTCACGGATATCTGCGGCTTGAATCTGGCGGGCGTCGACGTCGTGCTGCGGCTCCTCGACGAGATCCAGATCCTGCAGGGCCAACTTTCCTGAAGGGGCCGACTTTATTTGGAGGGGCCGACTTCATGTCGGCCCATGCCGTCTCTGAAGGGGCCGACTTTATGTCGGCCCTTAGTGCGCGGCCTCTCTGAAGGGGCCGACGCCAGTCGGCCCACAATACGCGGCGTCGGGGCGAGCGTTGCTCGCCCTACTACAAATAGATAAGATCGATAGACGAGGCGCTCGCCATGCCGTTCAGCCGGTCCAGATTCCTCTCGCTCGTCGCAGCCTTGTCAGCCGCTGGGTCTTCCGCCGCACCGGCAGCCGCAGCGGTTCCGCCGTGGTACCCGCTGCCGCCTCCGATCAAACCGTCGCGACGCGCACTCGTCCTGAGCGGCGGCGGCGCGCGCGGCGCCTACGAAGCGGGCGTCCTCGCGCGATTGTATGAGAACGTGGAGACTGATGGCCCGCCGTTCGACATCGTCTGCGGCACGTCGGCCGGCGCGATCAACGCTGCGTTCGCCGCGCGCAGCACGCGCGCGTCGATCGATGAGGCGCGTAAGTTCTGGCTCGAGATTCCGGACGCGCATATCGTCGACTTGATCGATCCGGTGCAGCACGCCATGCTCGCCGCCGATGCGTTCCGTCAATCCACGCAGCACGGCTTTCCGCGCAAGCTCAAATACCTGGCGCGCGCGAACGGCGAGCTTGGCGCGATGGGCCCGCTTTCGGATTTGAAAGACACGCTCGGGGTGGTCAGCGAGCAGCCGATCTTAGACCTCGTCCACAAATACCCGATGTCGCTTGACGAACTTCGCGCGACGCTCGTCATCACCGCGACGAACGTGACGGTGCTCGGCTCGGACGCATTCTATCGATTCGTCGGGCCGACCGCCGTGGCCGACGAAGCCCGCTTCGTCGACCTCGGCCAAAAGTTCAAGACGGCTGAACAACAGATCTTGCGAGGCGTCCATGCGCGGCGTGTGCCGCTGCGGGAAGAGACGTTCATCCCTGCCGTGATCGCGTCAACGGCGATTCCAGGTGCCTTTGCGCCGGTTTCTATCAGCGACGCCGCCGGCAACGTCAGCGTGTACGTCGATGGCGGCGTCGCGAACAACACGCCAGTGGGTCTCGCGACCGACGCCGGCGCTACCGACATCACCGTCGTGTTCGTCGATGCACCCGAGGAATTCGAGCCGCCGCAGCCCGTGAATATGCTCGAACTGATGGCGAACTGCTACAATCTGATGCACCAGAAGATCGTCGAGGCCGATCTCGAGCTTGTTCTCGCACAGAATCTGATGACGCAGTACCGCGAGTACAGAGGCCTTAGTTCGCTCGCGCAGCGCTATCTCAATACTCTCGGCAAGGAGGCCTGGCATCCACTCACGTTGCGGCTTATCCATCCGCGGGCGGCACTGCCGGTCGACGTCATGGGCTTCAACGACCCGGCGGGGTTGAAAAAAGCGTTTGAAGCGGGGTTCGCCGACGCGGCAGAGCCGCAGATCTACACGACCTGATTTTAACGGCGCTCCAGCAACGCCATCGCGGACCAATACTTCGGATCTCGTGCGCGCAACATCCCGAGCGCTCGAAGAAGCCATGCATTCGGCATCTCTCGATTCAGGCGGCGCGCTTCGCCGACCATGTCGCGCACCTCGCGCGGCACCCATCCTTGCGGCTCATGAAACGCAAGCCCGCTCGCCGGCCCGAACAGCATCGGAGCGTTTGCGGCTTCCAAACCCTTGTGATAGCCGCGGCGCATGAACCCAAGAATGGCCGGCGACGCCTGATCGATGAGCCAGAGCGCGAAATTCGGACAGGCATAGAGAGCGCGCCCCAAACTCGCGACACTCTCCTCGGTTAGATAGACGGTCAGACCCTCGCTCACGACCAAGACGCGCTTACACTGTGTGTTAACACGCGCGAAGAGCGCGGTGCGTGCGCCCTCGTCCGAAAGATCCATTGCGATCCGCTCGAGGCTGCACGCGGATGGCACGTCTGCAAGACTCTCGGTCTTGTAAGCGATCATCTCCGGCAAGTCGACTTCGATCCACAACAGACTCGATGGCAGCGCGAGCCGCTGCGGACGCGTGTCGAGGCCCGCGCCCAGGTTGAGCACGCAGTCGCAGCCGCCCACCGTGACTTCGCGCACGATCAACTCGTCGAACACCGCCGTACGCGTGATCATGGCCCACGCCGCCGAGCGCGCCGAGCGGCTAAAGCCGGCCATCGACGTACCGGCGTCTCCCGCGAACATGCGCGCGTACGGATCGCGGAAGATCGCGTCCGGCTTATCCGTCTCTTGCGCGCGGTACATCGCGATCCAGCGCGCGGTGTCGGCGACGCTGTGGAAAGGCGAACTCGGCGACCCGCTCACGCTTGCCGCATCCCGCGGACTTGGATGCCGAATTTCTGCTCGAAATCGTTGCGCGCTTGCGCCGGGATGGCGCTGCCCGTGACGACGATCGAGCGGACGGAAGTATGACTGCCGCCTGCCGGCGGACCGCCGAACAACAGATCGTAGAATTGCGTGGGCACGAGTGCGAGCCACGTCGCGCGCTGCGCCGCGACTTGCTCCCAAAACCGACGACCGTCGAAGCGCTCGGGCACGACGCACTGCCCGCTAGACGTGAGCGCCGCAACGAGCGCGGTCACACCGTCGCGGTGACCGAGCTGAATCGCGCAGATCGCCCGGTCTGTCTCAGTTAGGCGAAGTTCTGACGTCAACGCGTCGGCATCCGAAAGCAGATCGGCGTGCGTGCGGCGCACCGGTTCGAAACCGTCCGTGTGCGCGCGGTACGATTCGACGGCGACCGCGTCGCCTGCCACGTTGAGCAGTTGCTGATGGTTCGACTCCGTGGCCGCGGCGAGCGCGGCATCCAAATCGAGGTCGCCATCTTCCGGCGAGTGCGCGCCGGCGACGATCGTGGCGTGCAGCGTTGTGCATTCACGGCGTAGCCCGTGCAGTTCCACGAGACGTTTTTGGTCGATCGCGAGCGCGCTCGCCCCGCTGGCCATGATAAGGTCGCGCGCGTCCGGTCCCTTGAGCATCGGATCCACCGGCACGACGGCGGCGCCCAAGCGCCAAGACCCCAGGAGACACGTGACGTATGCCAGCCCGTTGCCCATCATGATCGCAAAGCGGTCGCCGGCCACAACGCCGTTGGCCTCCAGCACACCTGAAATCGCGCGCGCGCGCGCCGCAGTCTCAGCAAACGTCAATTCGACGTGCTCGTCCGGGAAGACGAAAGCGGTGCTTGCGCTCTGCCGATCGGCCCGCTCCGCGAGCACGTGGCTTACTGTAGCCATGCGATGCGATCCATGCACTCCGCATTTGCTCCGTGCGCGCGCCGCCCTGCATGACTCAAGGACCAAGGGCGCTTACCGCAACGGACAGAACTCATCGGCGTTGTTCTTTTGACGTTGAGGAGAGATGCCGTCATGCTGGCACCGGAACGAAACGCTGAAACGCTCGAGATGGAGCGGATGATATTGGACACGGTGCGGCGCATCACGGCCGACAAAGTTGCGCCGCGTGCTGCCGAGATCGACGCGACCGGGAACTATCCGAAAGACATCCGCGACATTTTCGCGGAGAACGAACTCTTCAGCGTGCCGTTCCCAGAAGAATACGGCGGGCTCGGATCCTTCTCGACCTACGTCAAAGTCGTCGAAGAGGTGAGCAAGGCGTGTGCCTCGTCAGGGCTCATCATCGCGGTCCAAGAGCTCGGCGGACTGCCGATCATGATCGCCGGCAATGAGGCTCAGAAGAAGCACTATTTGCCGAAACTCTCCACTGGCGAACTGATGGCCTCGTACGCGCTCACCGAAGCGTCATCGGGTTCCGATGCTGCAAACATGCGCACGACAGCGGTCCGCGACGGCGATCGCTATGTCCTCAACGGCACGAAAGTCTTTATCACCAACGTGGCCGTGGCCGACATCTGCATCGTGTTCGCTTCGACGAACAAGGAACTCGGTCCGAAGGGCGTCTCGGCCTTCATCTGCCACACTGACGACCCGGGTTTCAAACTGGGCAAGGTCGAGCACAAGATGGGGATCCGCGGTTCACCGACCAACGAAGTCGTGCTGGATAACTGCACGATTCCCGCCGATAGGCTTTTGGGCGCCGAGGGCGAGGGCTTCCGCATCGCCATGAAGACGCTCGACAAGTCGCGACCCGGCGTTGCCGCGCAAGCGCTCGGCATTGCACAAGGCGCGCTCGACTTCGCAGCAAAGTATCTGCAAGAGCGCGTCGCGTTCGGCAAGCCGCTGTCCAAGCAGCAAGGACTACAATGGATGATCGCGGACATGGATCTTGAGGTGCAGGCCGCGCGGTTATTGCTGTACGAAGCGGCACGGCGCTGCGATCTCGCGACGGACGACGTCACGTACTGGGGCGCGCTCTGCAAATTGAAATGCGGCGACGTGGCTATGAGCGTCACCACCGACGCCGTGCAGCTCGTGGGCGGCTACGGGTATATGACGGAGTATCCTGTGGAACGCATGATGCGCGACGCGAAGATCACGCAGATCTATGAGGGCACGCAGCAGATCCAGCGCATCGTGATCGGGCGCCACATCCTCGGCCGTTAAATCTCGCTACTTCTGAAGAGGCCGACTTCATGTCGGCCCCTCTTCTCCGTCGTTCCGTAGTAGGGTAAGCATCGCTTGCCCGCGAGCGAACGTGAGCCGTCGTCAATCCCGGATCACGGCGTGAGGGTCGTTCGGGGCGGACCAAACGCCGCTCGGTACGAAATAAGAGTTGGCAAGGTAGAAATAGCTGTCCCTAAGACGGCCCGGCGCTATACGTCGTGTCGACCGTTGGGATATTCCACACGCCGTTCGAGACGATGAAACGGTTAAGTGGGTTTTGATTTTCTGCGCTGAGCTTGCTTGCAGCGCTACCTCATAGACGACATCATTTCCGCTCGGGCTAGCGCCAACTCGTTCGAAGCTCTTGATGCGCACCGAGCAACTCTCTGCCCGGCTTTCGGTAGAGAAACAACCTACGCTGGCGACGATTGCAAGTAGCGCCGCCGCCCCTGAGCGAACAATAACAACTCGACGTGATTTCATACGACGCCTCTAAGAAAGCTGACGCATGCAAATTCTCGCACGAGAGTCTCAAGTTCCTTGGGCCGACTAAGGGCGAAGAAGTAAGTCGCTTCGGGGTGGTGCACCACGAGCGCTACCGTGGACTGCTCCGACACAACTTGGAACGCCTCGGTTATCGTCATCCCGATCGCGTCGCACGGCATGATCGCGAAGAATTTCGGCCGCTAACGTCGCATCGCTCCGCGTGTTGCGACCTTGGAGATGCTCGTAAGTTCAGCCGAGATTGGTTCGTAAGCCGCTAGGACGTCATCAGGAACGATATAAGCCGCGGGTCCCACCGAAAGGGAGTTCCAGGGTCGCTCGTGTCGATGCGGGCAAAATCGGGGTGTTTGGGATTCAACACCACGTTTCGGTCTTGAGGCACGACGGCCGATGGAACGTCAAGCACCGCGGTGCGGTTCTCAGAAATCCACGTATCTCCGAGTGCGAGGCAAGCCGGATGATTGAGTTCCTGCCAATCGTTCGGCAAGTCTGAGAGGCTGATGCGCAGCTGCGCGATATCGATCGGAATAACTACCTGAATGGCCAGTTCATCAAGCGGTATGGCGTCAGGCGTGCCGGCATGAACCAAGATTTCCAGCGCGGCTGTGGAGAGGCTGTTGGACGCATACACCGCGTAGCGACCCGGGCTGTTCCACCGGCCGCCATATCTGAAGGCGCCGGCTCCGGAAAAGGCTGTCGCACGATCGACCGCACGCACCATTCTCCATGAGACCACCTCAGCCGACTACGCCTTCGCGCAAGCGCCCGAGAACCGTTTCAACTCGCTTGGCTCCGGCATCTGTGTCAAGTTCTTCGATTGGCCGCGCGCCTTGCAGCGCCCGATTCGGCACGTTCATCCATGCCAGCGCCTGTGGCCGCGTTCCTATGGACTCCTCGGCAAAATCGATTACACGCGCTATCCTGACGAGACGATCCGATTGATCCGGCTGCAGCCGCATTGCGGCGCGGCGTTCAAGCGTGCGGCGCGACACGCCGGCGACCCGTAGCAGCGTGTCGAAAGGAACGCTGGGTGAAGTGGATTCGATGAACTTGCAAGCGTTCTTGGTGGGCAGACCAGCGCGTACGACATCGGAGAGGGAGCGCCCCGATCCAAGTCTCAGCTGGAATTGCTCTAAGATTCTGTCTTCGGATATAGCACGCATGTCGTCACCTGTCGCTAATTATAGCGACACCTGCCAAAGTTGTCAATTGATGCAGGTCCGCGCGTCTTGAAGTTCGCGCAGGACTAGGGAAGGGACGCGGTCAGCACGCTCTCGCCGGCGCCGAGGGCCGAGAAGTAGGTCGCCTCGGGGTGGTGCACCACGAGCGCGACGGTGGATTGTTCCGGTACGAGCTGGAACGCCTCGGTGATCGTCATGCCAATAACGTCGCAGGGCATGATCGCGAAGAACTTCCGGTGTTCCTCGATGTCCGGGCAAGCCGGATAGCCCCACGAATAGCGTTTACCCTGACCCGCAGGTATACCCAATTCCCGGCGGATGTGGCGATGCACGAGTTCCGCCAAACCCTCTGCTGCTTCAACCGCAAGCCCATGGACGTAGAGGGCTTCCGCATATTCACCAGCCTGTTGGAGGCGCGTGTAACGCGCTGTCGCCTCGGCCCCCACCGTTACAGCTTGCAGCGCGACCACATCGCGCCGCTCTTCGTCCACACTCGCGAAGTAGTCCGAGATGCAGAGGCGCGGCATCGCCGGCTGGCGCGGGAACGCGAAACGCGTCAGCTCGATCGCCGGGTCGCTTGGCTGGAATAGGACTAGGTCGTCGCCATCCGAGGCGGCCGGGAAGAATCCAAAGACCGCTTGCGGCGCAAGCCAGCCGGTCTCGATCGCTTCCGTCTTCATGCGTTCGAAGCGCGGCCGGAATTCTTCGTGCAGCAGCGAACGCCACGCGTCGCCCTTCGCGCTCTTCGCGCCCCATTGCAGGCGATACAGCGAACGGACGTCGAGCGTACGGAACACCTCGGGAACTTTAATATCGCGCAGTTCGCGCGCACCCCAAAACGGTGGTTTGGGAATCGGCGCATCTTTCGCGACGGCCGAACGCGCCGGTACGTCGGCAGCCGCGGGAACTGTGCGGGCCGCACGCCGCGCGAGTGCGTCGCGCGCTTCGGTCTCCACCCGCGTGCGCAAACCTTCGCGGCGCGACGGATCCTGCAACGTGTCCATTAGCGCAAGGCCTTCGAAAGCGTCCTTCGCGTAGAACACGCCGGGCCTGAAGTACGTTTCGGGGTCCACGAAGCCTATGCGTTGCACGTACGCGCGATTGATGGCCGCGCCGCCGACTATCACCGGAAATTCATGTCCTTCGCGATGCAGTTCTTGCAGGCAGAGCGGCATCTGCTTGGATGTGGAGACCAAGAGAGCGGATAGACCGATCGCGTCCGCCTTGACCTCCACCGCTTTCTCGATGATCGCGTGCAGTGGCACTTGCTTGCCGAGATCGTGCACCGTGTAGCCGTTGTTCGAAAGGATCGTGTTCACGAGGTTCTTCCCGATGTCGTGCACGTCGCCGAAGACCGTCGCCAACACCACGATGCCTTTTGTATAGCTGTCGTTTTTCTCGAGGAATTGTTCGAGGTAGGAGACCGCCTTCTTCATCACCTCTGCCGACTGCAGAACGAACGGCAGGATGAGTTCGCCAGCGCCGAATCGATCGCCGACGTCTTTCATCGCTCCGAGCAGACAGCCGTTGAGCAGATCCACCGCCGACTGATCCCGCAGCGCCTCATCGAGGAGCGCTTCGATGCCCTCCTTCTTGCGATGCAGAATGCGGCGATGGATGCGCTCGGTCACCGGAAGCTCTGCGTCGTCGGCTTCAGCTTGGCCGTCCGTGGCAGTCGCCGCGCTCACGCCTTCGTAGCGCGAGATCACCCGCTGCAGCGCATCCGGCCGCCGGTTGAAGATCAGATCTTCTGCCAGCTCGCGTTCGTCGCCCATGATGAGCGCGTAGGGTGTGATGTCCTTCGGATTGACGATCGCGAGATCGAGTCCAGCCGCCACGCAGTGGTAGAGGAAGACGCTGTTGATGACGGCGCGCGCGGCGGGATTCAACCCAAACGAGATGTTGGAGACTCCCAAGACCGTCAGCACGCCGGGCAGCGCGGTCTTGACCGCGCGGATCCCTTCGATCGTGTTCGCACCCGCATCGATATACTCTGGCTGACCGGTCGCGAGCGTAAACGTCAGCACGTCGAAGATGAGGCGGCCGCGTGGCAATCCGTATTCGCCACAACAGATCGCCTCGATCATCTGTGCCACCTCTACCTTGGCGGCGGGCGTCTTGGCCATGCCGACCGATTTTTCGATCGTGAGCGCAACGACGGCCGCGCCGTGTTCGAGCGCGAGCGGCAAGATGTCGTCGATGCGCGAGCGCCCGTTCTCGAGGTTGACGGAGTTGATGATCGCGCGGCCCGGATTGGTCTCGAGCGCGCGGCGCACGACTTTGGCTTCGGTGCTGTCGATCATGAGCGGCGCTTCGACCGATAGTTCGAGCCGTTTGACGATCTCGGCCATGGTCGTGTCTTCGCCCTCACGCTCGGTGAGCGCCATGCAGACGTCGAGCGCGTGCGCGCCGCCGCTCACCTGTTCGCGCGCGACTTCCACGAGCGCGTCGTAGTCATCGGCGAGGATCAGGCGTTTGACTTTGCGGCTGCCTTGCGCGTTCAACCGCTCGCCGACGATGAGCGGACGAGGTTCTTGCGCGAGCGGCAACGCGGTCATCGCGCTCGCAACCTCTTGATCCGGCTTCGGCTTGGGGACTCGCGGCGTCTTGCCTTTTGCGGCGATGGCGAGCAGCCGTATGTGCTCCGGCCCGGAACCGCAACAGCCGCCGATGATGTTGACACCGTAGTCGGCGACGAACGATTCTAGATGGTCGCGCATGCCCTCTGGCTCAAGCGGATAGATCGCAAGGCCGCCTTCGTTGCGCGGGATGCCCGCGTTCGGTATGCACGAGACGTATTTCGACGAATGCTGCGCCAGATAGCGCATCGCGTCGCGCATATACTCGGGCCCTGTGCTGCAGTTCAGACCGGCGACGTCGCACGGCAGCGCCTCGAGGATTGCACAGACCGCGGCGATGTCGGTGCCGAGGAGCATGCGCCCTTGCGTGTCGAGCGAGACCGAAGCGATGATCGCGGCCCGTGCGCCGCCGGTCGCATCGGCATGCGCCTGCGCCGCTCGGGAGCAGGCGGTGATGGCCGCGCGCGTCTCCAAGATGTCCTGCTGCGTCTCGACGATCAGCCCGTCCACGCCGCCTTCGAGCAGCGCTTCGGCTTGTTCGCGGTAGATCTCGAACAGATCGGCGTACGACAACCGGGAGAGTGCCGGATCGTTGGCCGATGGCAGCATGCCGGTCGGGCCGAGCGATCCCACGACGAAGCGCGGCCGCGATGGATCGCGCTTCGTGAACTCATCGGCCACTTCGCGGGCGATGCGCGCCGACGCGATGTTGTGTTCGCGCGTCAGATCGCCGAGCCCGTACTCGTCCAGCTTCAGGCGCGATGCCTGAAACGTGTTCGTCTCGAGCGCGTCGGCGCCGGCCTCTAGAAACGCGCGGTGCAGCCCGCTGATCACGTCTGGCTTCGTCAGGCTGAGATGATCGTTGCAGCCTTCTTTGCCGCCGAAATCCGCGGCAGTAAGGTTCATCGCTTGCAGCGTGGCGCCCATCGAGCCGTCGAAGACGACGACGCGGTGCGTGAGGCCCTCTAAGAGCGGATTACGACGCGGCATCGATCGCCTCGAGCGACGCTGGATTTTCGAGCGCCGAGAGATCGCCGAGCGCATCGCTCTTCAAGTAGCGAGCGCGCGCGACGCGGCGCATCATCTTGCCGTTGCGCGTGTGGGGCAGATCGCTTACGAATTTCACTGCTTTGGGCGCAAGCGCTTTGCCCAAACTCCGCGCGCACGCGCCGACGAGTGCGGCCCGCAATGCTTCGTCTGCCTTCGCGCCCGGCCGCAGAACGACCAGACAAACGACGACTTCGCCTTTCACCGGATCGGGCACCGCCACTGCCGCTGCTTCCTTCACCGCTGCGTGCGCGACGAGGGCGCTCTCGTACTCGGCCGGTCCGACGCGCTTGCCCGCGACATTGATCGTGTCATCCGAGCGGCCGTGGATGAACCAGTAGCCGTGATCGTCGACGCTGCACCAGTCGCCGTGCAACCAGACGCCTGGGATCCGCGACCAGTACGTCTGTAGATAGCGTTGATCGTCGTGCCAGAACGACTGGGTCATGCCGGGCCAAGGCTGGCGGATGCACAGTTCGCCGACTTGCCCGCGCAGCGAAACTCCATGCTCGTCCACGACATCAGCGTCCATACCCGGCACCGGGCCATGAAATGCGCACGGCACGAGCGGCTGCGTGGGAAAGCAGCCCAAGATCCCACCGCTGATCTCCGTGCCGCCTGAGTAGTTGATGATCGGGCAGCGGTCCGCGCCTACGTGGTGCGCGAACCAGCGGTACGGTTCTGGATTCCATGCTTCGCCGCTGGACGCGAGAATGCGCAGGCTCGAGAGATCGTGTTTGTGCGGATGTTCGTCGCCGTGTGCCATCAGCGCGCGGATCGCAGTCGGCGCGATGCCGAGATGCGTGACACGGTGCCGCGCGACGACTTGCCAGAGACGGTCGGGGCTCGGGTAGTCGGGCGTGCCGTCGAACAGCACGACTGTGGCGCCTAACCCGAGCGCGCCGAGCACGAGAAAGGGCCCCATCATCCAGCCCATGTCGGTGAACCAGAGCATGCGATCGCGGGGTTTGACGTCGAAGCAAAGATACTGGTCGATCTGCACCTTGACCGGGAAGCCGGCGTGTCCGTGCACCGCGCCCTTGGGTTTGCCGGTGGAGCCGGACGTGTAGAGCAAAAGATATGGATCATCCGCCGCGGTTCGCTCAGCCTCGATGAAGCTCGGTTGGCCGCTGACGAGCGTCGTCCAATCGTGGATTTTGAAACTGATCGTTCTCTCGCTCGCCATCCCGAAGGGGCCGACGCCAGTCGGCCCATCTTCGTCGAATACGACGACGTGTTCTATGGTTGAAACTTCGCTTGCTGCCTCGATCGCAGTATCGAGCATGGGAACGGCTTTTCCGCGGCGCGATGCCGTGCGCACGGTCAGCAACGCTTTCGCTTCGGCGTCGGCGAGCCGCGCCACGAGCGCCGGTGCGGCATACCCCGAGAACGCCGGCACCGCGATCGCACCGATACGGCCAATCGCCAACAGCGCTATTGCCGTCTCGGGCACGAGCGGCATGTAGATCCCGACGCGATTGCCTGGCACGATGCCAAGCGATTTCAGCGCTCCGCCGAGCCGGCATACGGCCGCGAGCAGTTCGTCGAAGGTCATGCGCCGGAGATCGCCGTCTTCGCCTTCCCAGACCAGCGCTTCGTCGGCGCCCCGCCCGGCAAGCACGTGCCTATCCAGGCAGTTGTACGATGCGTTGTAGCGGCCGCCCGTGAACCATTTCGCAAACGGCGTGCCCCGAGAAAGATCGAGCGTCTTGGTGTAGCGCTCGAACCACGCGAGGCCGATGTGGCTCAAGAGCCGATCGTAGAAATCGGCGATGTCGGCGCGAGCGAGCGCGCGCAGGCCATCCACGCCGTCGACGCCGAGCGCGCGCGCGGCAGCCGTCACGTTGGCGTTCGCGATGGCTTCGGGCGTCGGCGACCAGATCACGTCTTCACCGCGCGGCGCGATTCCAATAGTCATTGGTTTGATTGTTCGGCGACGGGGCAAGCGATGCTTGCCCTACTACGAGACGAGGCGGACCATGATGGTCCGCCCTACACCAAAAAACGAGGGCCGACATAAAGTCGGCCCCTTCAGAGATTCCCCAGGACGTCGATTCCCCGCGTCTGTCGATACCCTTAGTTCGTTGGCGGGGCCGGGGATGCGCCGAGACGCGTCTGGATGATGCTCACCGCGCGGCGCAATTGGCCATCGGTGTTGAGCTGTCCGACACTCGCCGGATCAACGTCCGGCACGACGACATCCGGATCGATGCCGACCGCATTCAGATCGCGGCCGTCGGGAGTGAGGTAGCGCGCGGTCGTGATCTTGATGGCGCTGCCGTCCGGCAGCGGATAGACCGTCTGCACGACGCCTTTGCCGTAGGTGCGGCTGCCGATGATCACGCCCGCTTTGCTGTCCTGAATTGCGCCCGACGTGATCTCAGACGCGCTCGCGGTATTGCCGTTGACGAGCACCGCGAGCGGCCGCGGCGTGATGGCCGTGTCGTCGGCATCGAATGTGGTGAGCGGTTTCGAGCGACTATCGATCGAGACGATCGGCCCGTCCGGGATGAATTTTGATGAGACGTCGATCGCGGCGTTCAGGTAGCCGCCGCCGTTATTGCGCAGATCCAAGATGTAGGCGACCGCGCCGGCTTTGTCGAGCCGCGCCAGCGCTTCGTCGGTCTCCAGGCCAGTGCTCGATCCGAACACAAGCACCTGGAGGTAGCCGATATTTCCCGGCAACATGCGCGCGAGCACGCTCGGCGTGCGCACGGGGGCGCGATGCAGCGTGAACGATATCGGCGCCGCGGCGCCGGACCGCTGCATGACGAGTGTAACCGAGCTGCCGATCGGGCCGCGCAGCAACCTGCTCGCCGCGAGAATGCTCAAACCGGTCGAGTCGTGGCCGCCGATCGTCAGCATCACGTCGCCTGCTTGGACGCCGGCCTTCAACGCCGGTCCGCCGTCGATCGTCTGCTGCACCATTATCTTCTTGGTTGCCGGATCGATGCCGATGACGATGCCCACGCCGGCGTAGTCGGAGCCGTCGAGAACGGTATTGAAAAACTTATATTCCTTGGGATCCAGGAACACGGTCCATTTGTCGTGCAGTGACTTCATCATGCCTTGGATCGCTGCATAGGCGAGCTCGCGTTCACCCACCGAATGGGCGAACTGCTTCGTCGCGAGATCGAGTTCGTGCCCGAGCGAAGCGCTGTCAACTTCGGTGCTCGCGCCGCTATGCACCGTCGGCAGAACCGACGGGTTGCCGCCGTGTTCTCTGATCGCGAGGCGCATGCCGTTGACCGCGCCATCGAGGAGCACTTGATCGGCCGTCTGCCGGTAGAACTCTGACGTCGCGCGCGCAAACGAATAGGTGAGCATCGCGTGATCGATGCTGTCAGTGGCGGCCGCCGGCTGCGAAGCGGCTAACGGCTGAAGCGCGAGCGCCAAGGCGAGGATGAAAGCGGCGCGAGCGCCCGTGCGAGACCACATGACTGCGGGGTTCCTTTCGATCACTTGGTCCCGACGCGGCTGACCAGGGCGATCTGCTTCTTGATGAATTGCACGGCGGCGTCGAACTGCACGTCTTTGCCCGGATAACCGACCAGCTGCGGGCTCATGGGCACGACGATGTTCGGTTCGATGCCCTTCTTATTGATATCTCGGCCGAGCGGCGTGACGTACCGCGCGGTCGTGATCTTGAACTCGCTCGAGTCGGAGAACGGATACAGCGTCTGTACCACACCCTTGCCGTACGTGCGCACGCCGATCAGCGTGCCGATCTTCGTGTCTTGCAGCGCGCCGGCCGTGATCTCCGATGCGCTCGCCGAGAACTGATTCACGAGCACCGCGAGCGGATGGGGCGCCATGGCGTCCTGCTGCGCGCTCTCGGACTCGACGTGGCCGTTGCGGTCGATCGTGGAGACGATCGGACCATCGGGAATGAACTTCGACGCTATCTGCACGGCAGCGTACAAGAGGCCGCCGCCGTTGTTGCGCAAGTCGAGGATGTACGCTTTGGCGCCGCGTTTGTCGAGCGCGTCGAGCGCGTGCGAGATCTCGTCAGCCGATGTCTCGCCGAAGATGAAAAGCTGGACGTAACCGATATCGCCGTCGACCATCCGATACGACACGGACGGAACGTGGATCTGCTCTCGCATGACCGCAAACGTCTTCTGCGCCGGCTTCGCGTTGCCGACGATGCGCGAGATGACGAGATGAACGGTGGAACCTTCGATGCCGCGGATGTATCCCATGACCGAGTCGATCGGCACGTTCTTCGTCTGGTGTCCGTCGACCGAGACGATGATATCGCCCGGCAACAAGCCGGCCTTTGCCGCCGGCGTGTCTTGGATCGGACCGATCACAAGCGTCTGCTTCGATTTGGCATCCTGCTCGATGTAGACGCCGATGCCGCCGAAGTCGCCGCCCTGGATGGTCTCGTTGAAGTGTTGGGTATCTTTCTGCGACATGTAGACAGTATATGGATCGCCGAGCGACCCGAGCATGCCGGAAATGGCCGCATACACGACGTCGTCGCCGCCGTTCATCACGGGATACTTGTCGTACGCCGTCGTGAAGATCTGGTTGGCGAGATCTTCGTCAGCCGAAACGTCGGGCGGGGCGGAGACCGAGGCGGACGGCAGAACCGCCGCGACTTTCTTGGTCTTCAAAAGCGCGTTGAGGGCGTCGCGCTCGCCTTTGAGCAGGGCGGTGTCGTCTACGGGTTTGTAATACTCCGCGTGGAGCTTTTCAAAGGCGCGGTCGAGCATGTCGACGCCGCCGGATCGAGTGTCGCCGCTCGTCGCGTCCGTGACCGAAGCGTTTGAATATTGATTCCCGCCGTCGTTAAGAGCGAAGACCGGTCGCTCATTGTGGAAGAGTCCGCCTCCGCTGCGCTGTGCGGCGGCAACGGTGAACCCGATGCCCGCGGCTGCGGCGAAAAGAACGGCGGCGAGGGCGGCGATACGGAGTTTAAACGGCACGAGCGGTGTTGATCCTTTCGGGATTTTGATCGGGGAAGCGGCCGCGTTTTGCGGAGGTCCCGGCTCTTATGTACCCGGACGGCTCACTTCTCCAACCGCCGGCGAAAGCCCTAATAGTATTGTCGTCAACTTTACGTCAAATCCGCCAAATTCGTCGCGGGACTGCAGGCCTTAAAGCTTGGTGAGAGGGTCAAATGGCACGCCGTCCTTGCGTATCTCAAAATGAAGGTGCGGGCCGGTCGCGTAGCCCGTGGCGCCCACCGCCCCGATCACTTGGCCGCGCTGTACGTTCTGATCCACCGAGACGTACATCGCCGAACAGTGCGCGTAGAGCGTGGAGTATCCGTCGCCGTTGTCGATCGTGATGAGATTGCCGTAGCCCCCGTACCAGCCTGCGTATATGACACGGCCGTCGGCCGCCGCGCGTATCGGCGTTCCATAATCCACACCGATATCCACGCCCGAGTGCAGGGCGTACCGGCCGGTGTACGGATCGGTGCGATACCCGAAGGGCGACGTGATCGGACCGCGCACGGGCCAGATGAAAGCGACCGGACCGCCGATCGGCGACTCGGGCGGCGGCGGGAGCCCGGCCGCGATCGCTGCGGCGCGGCGCGCCGCCGCTGCCGCGCGACGGGCGGCAAGCGTGGCCAGGTAGTCCTCGCGTTGCTTCTCGACGATGAGCGCCTGGAGTCGCGCTTCCTCTGCCGCGCTCAGACCTTCGAGTTCGACGACTTGCTGGGCAATCACGTTGCGCTGCGCTCGCGCCGCCCCGAGCAATTGGCGCCGCTCATCAGCTAACCCGGCCAGCTGCTGTTCCTTGCTGGACTGCGCCTGTTCGGCGGCGGCGAGTTGCGCGTTCGCCACTTCGAGCCCGCGGACGAGTCCCTCGTATCTCGCTTGTTCGGTGTTGATGCCCGCGATAAGTTGCGAATCGGATTTGAGGATCGCGCGCACGAAATCCCAGCGCTCGACGAAGTCGGCGAACGACGTGGCATCGAGCAGCACGTCGAGGTACGATACGGGTCCATATTCGTAGACGTCGACCAAGCGTTGGTCGAGCGCGGTGCGATGCCGGTCGAGACTCGCGCGCGTGGCAGCGAGCTGCGTGCGCCGGATATCCAGACGAAGTTTGATCTGTCTGATCTGACGGTCGAGCTGGTCGATGGTGGCGTTGACCATGCTGATGCCGTTGTTCGTGTCGGCAAGCTCTTGCGCGATCGTGATGACTTTGAAACGCGCGCCATGCAGCAGAACACGTTTCGTGTGCAACTGCGCTTGCGTGGCGTGGATGGCGGCTTGGTTCTGTTTGATCTTCTCGGTGATGGGGACGGGCGTGGGCCCCGCGGCCATGACCGCAACAGCAAGCACCGCGATCGCAGCGATTCCCTTGAAGGGGCCGACTTGTCTGAAGGGGCCGGCCTGTCTGAAGGGGCCGACCTGTCGGAAGGGGCCGACTTGTCTGAAGGGGCCGACTTTATGTCGGCCCTCGTTACGCCACCCCATCAGCTGGCGCGCAGATATCTGCTGACGGAGAGCATGCTCGCGAGCATCCCGACAACCGCGCCCGTTGCAAGCAGCTCGATCGCGATCGTGCCAACCGGCACGACCGTGAAGTTGAACGGCAAGAACGGCAGATCGATCGCGATCTTCGGCGCAAATGCATGGAATGCGGCATCGAGCAATCCGATGCCGATGAGCGCGCCCGTGAGCCCGGTCAGGATCCCTTCGAAGACGAACGGCCAGCGAACGGTCCAACGCGTCGCACCCACGAGCTGCATTATGCGTATCTCACGGCTGCGTGCGAACACCGTCAAGCGGATGGTGTTGTAGATGAGCAGTGCCGTCGCGGCGAGCAGGAGCGCGACGATGCCGAACCCGACCGCGCCCAGCACCGATTCGATCCGCAGAAGTTTTTCCGTGACTTCGCTGCGGTACGTGACGTTAGCGACCGTCGGAAGTCCGCGCAGCCGCGTGGCGATGGAGGCGGCGTCGGCCGGATCGATCGGGTGCACGACCAGCGCGTCGGGCAACGGATTGGTGTTGATCACATCGAGGTTCATCTGGCCGCGTAACCGATTGCGCAGTGCGTCCATCGCCTGTTTCTTCGAGATGAAGGTGACCGTGTCGACCCGCGGGTCGGACTTCATGACGCGCATCGTGCCGTCGATGGCCGACTGCGGCGACTTGTCCTTGAGGTAGGCGGCGATCGTGACCTGCCCGACGACCTGCTTCATGAACAGCTCGAACGAGTCATGAAAGAAAAGAATAGTGCCGAGCAGCACCACTGAAACGGCGACCGTGCCGATCGCCGTGAGCGCCATGGTGAGATTGCGGGTGAAGTTCTGGGCCACTTCGGCCCAGAAAAACCGCACCTTACCCCAATCCAATGTGGTAATGTCCTCGCTCTTGGTCGTGCGCGATGCGCCCATTCGAAAGCCGCACGACGCGTCTGCGCATGCGATCCACGACCGATTGATTGTGGGTCGCGACCACCACCGTCGTACCCTTGGCGTTGATGCGCGCGAGCAGCGCCATGATCTCGTTCGACGTCTCGGGGTCGAGGTTGCCGGTGGGCTCGTCGCAAAGCAAGATCAGCGGATTGTTCACAAGCGAGCGTGCGATCGCGTTGCGCTGCTGCTCGCCGCCCGACAATTCGTACGGGAACATCTTGGCCTTGTGGGCGATGCCGACGAGTTCCAGCATGCGCGGCACGCGGCGGACGACATCGCGCGAGCTCGCACCCGTCACCTGCAGCGCGTACGCCACATTCTCCCAGACCGTTTTTTGCTGGAGCAGCTTGAAGTCTTGGAACACAACGCCGACTTTGCGGCGCAGGAATGGTATCTGCGCCGCCGGGAGGTCGAGGAGGCTGACGCCGTCGACTTCCACGCAGCCGGACGTTGGATCAATCTCGCGGTTAATGCACTTGAGGAGGCTCGACTTGCCTTGGCCGGACCCGCCGACCAAGAACAAGAATTCACCGCGACCGATTTCAAGGTCCACGTTGGACAGGGCGTGCACGCCGTTCGGATAGACGAGGCCCACGTCCCTGAAGACGATCATTGAGGTGGTGAGTTCGCCGCCAGGCGGGACTGCCCTATCGCGGAGAATACCGGGCCGATGAATTTCGACCTCACGACCGAGCAGTTGGATGTGCAGAAGTTGTGCCGCGAGTTCGCCGACGGCGAAATCGCTCCGCACGCAGAGGCGTGGGACGCAAGCGCGACGTTTCCGCTCGACGTCGTCAAGAAGATGGGCGCGCTCGGACTGCTCGGGCTTCCGTTCCCGGAAAAATATGGCGGCGCTGGGGCCGACACGGTCTCATACGCGCTTGCGGTCATGGAGATCGGCCGCGCCGATGCATCCGTCGGCATCACGATGGCAGCGCACGTCTCGCTCGGCGCATCGCCCTTTCTGCTCTTCGGCACGGAAGAGCAAAAAGAACGCTGGCTCACACCGCTCGCGCGCGGCGAGAAATTGTGGGCGTTTGGGCTGACCGAGCCGCAAGCCGGTTCGGACGCCGGCGCCACGAAGACGACCGCCGCGCTCTCCGACTCGGGCTGGACGATCAACGGCACCAAGTGCTTCATCACAAACGCCGGCACGCCGATCACCGCCGGCGTCACGATCACCGCGGTGACGGGCACGGGCGCGGACGGCAAGCCCGAGATCTCCAACATCATCGTGCCGCAAGACGCGCCCGGTTACTCGCAAGCGAAGCCGTATAAGAAGATGGGTTGGCGCGCTTCGGACACGCGCGAACTCTCATTTCAGAACGCGACCGTGCCGGCGGAGAATCTGCTCGGTCCGCGCGGGCGCGGATTTAAGCAGTTCTTAGACATCCTCGATGGCGGGCGCATCAGCGTCGGCGCGCTCTCGGTCGGTTTGGCACAAGCGTGCTTCGACGCCGCGTCGAAATACGCGAAGGAGCGACACCAATTCGGCAAACCGATCTCGAAATTTCAGGCGATCAGTTTCCAACTCGTCGATATGGCGGTGGAGATCGAACTCGCGCGCACCGCCGTCTTGAAAGCGGCGTGGCTCAAGGATCAGGGGCGTGATTTCGCCACCGCTGCGGCGATGTCCAAGTTGTATTCGGGCGAGGTGTCGCGGCGCTGCGCCAACGCAGCCGTGCAGATCCACGGCGGCTACGGATTCATGGACGAGTACCCGGTGTCGCGTTACTTCCGCGATTGCAAGATCAATGAGATCGGGGAAGGCACGAACGAAGTGCAGCGTATGGTGATCGGCCGACTGCTCGGGTTTTGATGAATATTGTTATGCAACCAGCACAATATAAGGCGTGGCATCTCGCCTGCGCCGCGACTACTATTTCGACTCTGATCTTCGTTGCGGGCTGCGGTGCACCGAATAAGGATGCGGCGCAATCCGCGAAACAACCGTCACCCCCGATGGCCTATGCGACAGCGCAACTCGCGAAAGGCCGCGCACCGGCCGCGCCTGTGGACCACGACGCCGCGGCGCCGTCACAACGTCGAATCGTTCAATCGAGTTGCCCGAAGGATATCGTCGTATGGCTGAGCCCGACTGCGCGGACCTACGTGCTGCCCGGAGCGCCGGGTTTCGCTAAGCTAAGGCACAGCGTTTACGCATGCAAAGGGTTCGCCGACTCCATGGGTTTCAAGTCGGCCCCTTGAAAATGTAGGGCACAAAAACGTAGGGCGGACCTTTATGGTCCGCCCAGGCGAAATAGAATGATTCGCCCCTAGTGCGTCTCGTCGATCGCGATGCCGAAACCGCTCAGGCTCGGCACGAACGAATCCACGAATCCCTTGCGGCCCTTCCAGTTGTTCTGATGGCCCGACAGCGTGGTCGCGTTGGGGTAGCTCAAGACCTGGCCTTGGCCCAGCGGGTTGCCAGGATCGTAGACGAACAGTATATTGCGAATATCGTCGTACGCCAGTCCCTTCGGATTGGCAAAGCCGGTTACTACTTGAGCGTGTCCGGCCGGCCCATTCGTGGTGCTCGCTTGGCTCAGCACGGTGAGCTGGCCATGCTGGTCGGAGACGACGAATAGAACGTCTTGGCTCGAGTTGTACGCCATACCGTCCGTCTGGAGCAAGCCGGTGATCTGCGTGCTTGACGAAAGATTGATATTGGTGTGCGCGACCACAGCGGCCTCGGCTTGTGCGCCGAAACTGTCGAATGCAGCGACGATGCTCCCGAAGTCGCTCACGAAGAGAATATCCCGCGTCTTGTCATAGTAGATCTCTTGCGGCTGCGGCGGCGGCGAATATTGGATTTGCGGATCGGTCATATTCAACGTAGCCGATGCCACTGGCTGTGTGTTGCCGCCCGTCCCCAGCGTGCTCGCATTTTGATAGATCTGCACGACCGGCGCGTTGTTGACGAGCACGAAGAGCAGGTCATTGTTGTCATCATACGCGGCCGCGCCGTTGATGTTCGCAAGCGAGACGACGGACGTCGGGCCGGAATTGTTCGGCAACGCGGTGGGCATCGCGTAGACGTCGATCGGTCCGGATACGCCCGGACACGGCCTGCCCGCGCATGACGGCATCCAGAGCACGTTCTTGTCGGGCGAGTACACGACGTCGTTGAGGCTGACGGTCGGCGCCGATAAAGTTAGGTTCGCAAATGCAAAGCCGTTGTGCCCGGATGCGTTTTCGTAAATGCGAATCGTTTTCGAGCTCGTGTCTTGGACGAACAAGGTATCCGGGAACGGCGACACGGTGCCAGATGGAATGGGCGTCGGCGTCGGGGTGGTGCCGTACTTGCCGCACCCTCCCTCTGCGAAGACCGCGAAGAGTGAAAACGCGAAAAACAGAGCGATACCCGAGCGTGGGGTCATCTAATGCACGGTCTCCTACGGCTATTTATGAGCGGGGCAAGAAAAAAGGCGCTCGATCGTTGCCGGCGCCGCACCCCTGCGCTGGTCTACGTTGCGCTTGATTTTGCACTACGGGCGGCGGGGACCTGCCCGAGAAGCGCGTCCACGGGACGGGTTATTCGATTTGGGTAAGCGATGCTTGCCCAACTGCGGTAGGGATAAATTGATGTCGATAGTTGGTGGTAATAAAGAAGTAGGGCAAGCGATGCTTGCCCTACGACTATCGTGACTCGGCGAATTTACATCTTCGTCGAGTACTGCACGATGATCCCGTGGTACGGAGAGACCGAGGTCGGGACGTACGGGTAGTACGACTCGCCTACGTAGCCGGGGCTGATGCCGGCGTTGAGCGCGTAGAACGGGTTGCTGCTGTATCCGATCACCTGATCTTTGCTCGGGTACTCCCACGGATAACCGTGGTTGCTGACCGAGGTGAACAGGTTAGTGAACAGCACGCCGACTTTCGATTTGCTCGAGAGGTCGTGTGAGATGCCCATGTTCATGGTGACCCACGACGGACCTTGGAGCGAACCGAAGGCATCGAACGTGTGCGTGTACGGATCCGGGTTTCCGCCGAAATCAAGCGGATCGCCGTACGGGTTGCCCGACTGGTAGTTGAAGGTCGGTGAGAAATCCCAACCATTCATGCGTTCGTCGAGGTTGAGGTTCCACACCCACTTCACGTCGTACGAGCTGGTCGCGGGGGGCGCTTGCGTGAATGACGGCGAGTAGTACGCGTTGGGATCTTCCATCGCGTAGTGCGTGCCGTTCGCCGTGTTGTAAGCAGCGATCTGCGTGTTGATCAAGCCGATGATCGACACGCCGTTCGCGGCCGGACCGAAGTGGATCTTGGAATCCGTGTACGTGCCGGCGAGCGTCGCGGAGAGACCGTTCTCGCTCGTGCGGTTCTTTTGCATCAGGAACTCCGCGCCGTGGATGCGCGCGTTACCGAAGTTGTAGCCGGTCACGAACGACGGCTGTGACGGGTTGACGGGCAGGTTTAGCACCTGGCCGCGCGTGACGCGCGCGTACGGGGTGACCTTGAACGACAAACCGCCGCTGAAGTCGTGCTCGTAGGAGACGTCGTAGTTCGTGCTGTCCTCAGGCTGCACGTTGTGCACCGCGAGGAAGCCTAGACCACCGTAGAACCGGTTCAGCACCGCGACGGTGTCGTTGACGCCGAATTGCGGAGCCGCGCGGTATTCTTCGAACGCCGAGTTCGGCGGCTGGACGTAACGTCCGACCGACGCGCGGAACACGTTCGACGGGTCAGCGGCAAACGTCACGCCGAAGCGCGGGCTGAACTCGTTGAACACGAGCGACCCGTTGACGTCTTGCCAGGCTGCCGCACCAGGTAAGAGTTTCGGATTGCCGACGATCCCTGCTCTGGCTGTCAGGAAGCCGTTGCACGGTTCGCCGACCGCGTAGGCGTAGCCGTCGAGACAGACGCCGTAGCGATTCTGGGATTGTTCGGCCATGCCGTTGGGCCCATTGATCTGCAGCGGCATCAGTCCGAACTTGAACTGATCGTAGCGCACACCGATGTCGAAGTTGAACTTGTCGCTCGGTTTAAACGTGTCGGCCAGAACTGCGTCCGTGGTAATGGGTGTGGTGCTGGACCAATACGCGTACGGAGAGTTGATCGAGGCGACGTTTTGGCCCGGGGCGCACGCGACGAACGTGGCTGTCGCCAGGTCACCGCACTGCACATAGCCGCCGGCTGCGTTGACGCTTAGGCCTTGACTCTGGCTGATGAGCCAGTTGGCGTAGTTGTAGCGCAGCGTCAGGTCCTTGGAATAATCGGCGTCGAACTTGATGAGGTTCTGCCGGTTGACCTGATTCTGGTAGTTGAGCGAAAGTCCGGTGGCGTTGTCGTGCAGTTGATAGAACGTTCCGCCGTTCAGACCTTCCGTGGGCTCGTCGAGGTTCCACGCGGAGAACAGCGAGTACGCGAACAGTCTGACGAACGATGTGTCGGTCAGCGAACGCGTGTAGCCGAGTTTCTCGATATTGTAGACGGTGCTCTGACTGTCGAAGAAGCCCAGCGGAACGGGGCCCTTTGATCCGCCAGCCGTTGGCCACGTATATGCGCCGAGTTTGGTCGGATCGTACGAGGCATTCAACGTACCCGTGTACGGGTTGCCGATCGGCCAGAGGATTCGGCCCGTGACTGGGTCGGTTCCGCCGCCCGTCTCAAATGCGTAGAAGTTCGGATCGAGATTCGCGCCCGAATACGGGAACGGACCGCCGGTCGCGCCCATCACCGCAAGTGCCTGCACGTCGTCCGACAGACCGTTGTGGGTCAGCGTCCAGTGCAAGTTCGCCGTGGTATCGCGCGACTGGTTGTACGGCAGAGCGTTGTTGGCGAAGAACGACTCGCCCATCGGGATGTTGAACGTATGACCGACCGTGCAATCCAATGTACCACCGAAGTTGCCCTTGACGAACGGGCAACCGGGGTCGTTGGCCGGCGTACTGATCTGCGTGTTATCCTGGTTGCTGCGATCGCCGTAGAGATAGCTCTGGTCGTTCGACAGCGAGGAGATGTAGTAGCTGAAACGATTGTCCGGCGTGCCGCCGAACATCGCGATGTGCAGCGCGTGCGCGAACGCCTGTCCGCCGAACGAGCCGTCGAATTCCGCACCGCCCGGATAGCGGCCGCGTTGGATCGTGCCGTTGATGAAGCCCGACATCGCGCGGCCCGAATCGGCAGGCGCGCCGCCGGTATACACTTCAACGCTGGCCAGACCGTTTGTGGCGAGTGCGGAGCTGTTATAGAAGTCGAAGCCGCGATTGAGCGGAATGCCTTCCAACTCGAACCCGACTTGGTCGTACGAGCCGCCGCGCAAGCTCAAGGTGCCTTGACCGTTGTATGTTCCGCCCTGGCCGACTGCACGCACCACGCCCGGCAACGAGCCGACAACGCCGTTTTGGCTGTACAGTGATTCGGCGCCGCCGGAGGAGCCTTGATATCCGCTGATCTTCGTCGCGTTGACGGCGTAGAGATCGCCGGTGACGGTCTTAGAGACAACGCCGGCTTGCGCCGTCGCAGTGATGTGACCGAGTACCGAAACGGTCGGATGGATCTTCATATCGCCGTTCGTGTCTTGGTCGGCTGTGACGGTCAGACCGTACAGCGTGCTGACATCGAATCCGGTTTTGGAAGCCGTGACGCTATACGTGTCGGGCGAAAGGTTGAGGACTGCGTAGAAGCCCTTCGCATCCGTTGTCACGCTGGCGCTTTGTGACGGCGATGTCGCCGTGATCTTGACGCCCGCAACTGGGGCGCCTGTCTGGTCCGTAACCGAACCGCTGATGGAACCCGTCGTGCCGGCCAGAACCCATGTTCCCTGGACCAGCATGACGACGAGCGCCAGAAGAGCGATTCGGAGTAGGCCCTTGATACCCATAGGGTTTCCTCCTGAGATGTGTTGCAATAAACGTCGGCCGGCAATGCGCAAGCCGAAAACTATTCTTATAAGTCGGGGGGGATGGGACCTTTGACCTTAACGATGTTTTCATCTACGCCTAATCGTCCCGACGGCGTATGAACAGCGGGCCCCGGCGCTATGCCGGGGCCCGCTGTCCCTTTGTCCTACGAGGTCTTATGCGATCAGAGTTTGATCTTCACGCCCAAGAACGCATTGAACGGTTGGATGGTCGGGTTTTCCTGATACGGGTACTGGACCATCGGTTGGAAGGTCGAGCCCGGGTTGTAGACGTTCGAGCCGTACGGCAGCGGTGCGCCGTAGCCCGGCAACAAGTAGCCGCACACGTTGTGATTCGCGAACCGCGTCCACGGTTCTGATGTACCGCCGGTGCACGTATTGACGATGTTCGCCAAGTTGAGCGTCAGCGCAACTCGCGGACTAACGTCGTACGACAACTGCATGTGCATCAGCAACTGATTCGGCGATCGGAACGCTCCGAGTGTGTCGAAGTTGCCTGTGAACGGATCCGGTGTAGGAACTAAGCCGGTGCACGTAAGTGCATCGAACGGAGTACCTGTTCCGCCGAACTTGTAACGCGGATCGCCGGCAACTGTTCCGCCCAACGCGGCTGTGCACGTCGACGGATCGACGCCGTTGCCCGTAAGCGGATCGCCATAGTAGCCGCCTTCGAAGTACTGGAACTGCGGCGAGATGGCGAGCTTGTTGATCTTGTAGTTCAAGACGAACGTCATGGCCAACGGCGTTTCGTACGATCCGCTGGCGGCTTCAACGACGCCAGGTATCGTGCTAAACGGAATGTACGCGCCGTTGAGGTCGAGCAGCGGCCGAGCCGGTGCGTTGTAGTACGGGTTGGCGATGCCCGTTGCGAGTTCGGTCGGGATTGCGGTGGCAACGCCGCCGTTTACTCCGCAAAGCGAGTTCGGATTCGTCGAACCCGCGACGCCCGCGCACGCTTTCGTGAAGTCGTTGTACTGCTGGATCGCCTGGTTGTCGGTACTGAGCACGCTGCCGCCATTTTGTAGCGCGCTATACTTGATCAAGCTGCGCGTAAACGTAACAGAGAGCAGTCCGGACAACCCGTTGTGGTTGAAGTCGCCCTTCGTCAGTTCGAACTCGACGCCGTCTGAGGTCTGTCTGCCGGCGTTGAGTCCTGAAACGAAGCCCGTCTTCTGATCCAAGAAGAAGTTCTGGATCTGATCCTTCGTCTGGCGCAAGAACGGCGTCAGCTTGAAGCTCACATCTCCGCTCTGATGCTCCAATGAGAGATCGTAGTTATTGGAAGTTGGCGGCCTGATCTGGTGCGACGTTGTGGTGAAGCCGAACTTCCAGAAATTGCCGCCGTCATACGACGCAAGATCCTGCTGGAGCAGGTTGTATTGCTCGTAGGCCGTGTTCGGCGCTTGCGTATATCTGCCGTAGCTGAAGCGGATCACGTTATCCGGGTTGAGCGTGTACGTGCCGCCGATACGCGGCTGGAACACGTTGTACGTGACCGTGTCGTTGGGCAGGTTTGTGAGATGTACCGGAACCTGACCGGCCGGGCATGCCTGGTTTGCACCGGTGTCGTTCGCCGGATTATAGACAGGTGTGCTACCCGGCGTGGGCGATACGCAGAAGCTGCTGTTGTACGAATTGAACCAGAAGTTGCGTGCGGCTCCGCCCGTATCCGAGAGCTTGTAGCGGAAGCTGTCGAAGCGCACGCCGTAGTTGAACAGCAATTGCCCCGTCGGCTTCCATTGATCGGTGATCGAACCGGAGAGGAACGTCGGATCGGCTTGGTTGCCGCCGCCGCGACGTCCGTTTTCCGCCACGAACCACTCGCACGTTCCCGTGCCGCAGTTCGCAGGCAGCGTCAGAGCAGCGTCGGATATGCCCGCGAGTGTTACTTTGCCCGCGAATTGGCTGTAGCAGCTGACGGGAGTTCCGACTGCAGGATCGGTCGGGTGGACTTGTACCGTCACATAGCAGGTTCCCGATGTCGGCGAGCTCGCGTTGACGGCCCACAGGAACGGCCGATTGCCGCCGTTGACCATCGTCGTGTCGTTGGCGCGGTAGTCGTGCGCGAACGTGTCGCTGACTTCCACGTTGAGCAAGTTCTTGTCGTTGATCTGGCTCGCATACGACGCGCTCGCGCCGTTTGTGGTCGTCTGCACGTAGTAGTTGAGCGGGCAATAACCGATGAAGTTGGTCCACGCCGTATTCGGGCAGGTCTGCGGCCACACCGAGTAGTTCGTATAGCCGTAGATGCGGAAGTACGACGAGGTCCCAATGTTCTTCTGGTATTGCAGTTTGATGATCGAGTTGGGGTTGGCCGTGCCATCCCGCTGATTTGGATCGATCGCAGCCAACGCACCGCCGAAGTACGGTGACGGATGCGTGCTGTTCGGGTTGTACGGGAAATAGTAGGGATTGACCATGCTTTGCAGCGTGGCGGCTGTAACGCTTGAACCTAGCGCAACGCCGACTCTCCCCAGGTACTGTGCGCCGACGCCGGGTCCGCTCAAGTAGCCGAAAACCGGACCGCCGTTAGCGTTCTGGAGAGCGCCGGGAGTCGTGACGCCCCAGTCTGATGCTGAGCTGTAGTATTGGTTGTGCAGGTACGAGTTGTCGTACAGCAGCTGTATGTCGTCCTTGCCAGCGTCATTACGATGCGGCAGGCCGAAATGCAGGTTGACGATGTTCTCGTAATCCCAAACGTCAGCAACGTTGAAGCTGTCCACGGGCGACGCGAGCAAGTACCCGCCCGGCCCGTTGCCATTCACGTAGCATGATGCGAGGTTCGGATTGCCGCCCGCGGCTTGCGAGGTGCCTGGTGCGACCGGGCATCCTAGCCGAGCTGCAGGTGTGCCCCACATCTGCGTGATGCCGGCGCCGTTGTTCTCGTCGAAGTAGCGGAACGCTTGATTGTATCCGCCGACACCGACGAAGTAGGTGAAGTTGCGATCCGGTGTTGCACCGCCGACTTCGAGAGACGCCTTGTTATACAGCGCGGGTGCGCCGATGCCGAGGCTGACTTCGCCGAAGCCCGGATACGTGCCATTGCGGATGACCTGGTTGATATAGCCGGCCAAGCCTTGCGACTCGGAGCTCGCGGGAGCGGCGCCGGTGTAGACCTGCAGCTCTTGCTGTCCGAGGGCTGAGGCTGTCGACGTCGGGTAGTTGTCGTACGAGCGCAGGACGGGGACGCCGTCGAACTCGTAGCCGACTTGGTCGAAGTCACCGCCGCGGATGTGGATCGTCTGGAACCAGCCCATTTGGCCGGAGGGGACGACGACACCCGGGGTTGTCGCGATGGCGCCGTATGCAGCATCGAGGCTGCCGCCGCCGCCGAGCGACGCGACTTTGGCCTGCGTTGCCGCGTTGACCGAATAGACGTCGGACGTCGTTCCGGCTTTCACGAGCGCGCTTGCCGCAGTCGTTGTGACGTGACCGAGAACTTTGGTCGACGCCTGAGTCTTGAGATTCACAACTTGGGTGGAGTCGGCGAATACCGAGACACCCGGTTGAGAAGTCGTGTCGTAACCGTCTTTGCTCGCCGTGACTTCGTACGTGTCAGGCTGGAGCGAGACGAACGTGAAGTGACCGCCGGTATCGGTGGTCGTTGAAACCGACTCGGACGGGGATGATGCTGTAACCTTAGCGCCAGCGAGCGGAGTGCCGTCCTTCAACGTCACACTACCGTTCAAGCCGCCGGTTGTGCCTGCCAGTGCCCATGTTCCCTGGAAGAGCAGCACCAACGCCGCCAAGAGGGCTATTCGAACCCAACCGTTTTTCAACATTGAGGTTCCCTCTTGAGAGAGTTAAGTGAAGCACGCGCCAATCGTGCGCGAATTCGCCGTTTTGTGCGTACCAAAATGGAGCAAGCGGCCCTGTGCCACTCACTTCCACGAGGCGCGCTTCAATATTAAGCAAATCCTAACCTTGCTCTATGGGAGCTCTATGCGGGACGGCATTGGTGGCTGGCGGACCATTAAGGTCCGCCCAACATGAAATTAGGCGAGTGCTTTTTGCACCAGCGACGGAATGTCTGAGGGACTGTCCGCTACCGGCACTTTCACCCGTGCGAATGCGGCGAGTTTTGACTCCGGCGTGCCGGAGTTGCCGCTGATAATCGCGCCGGCATGGCCCATGCGTTTGCCCTTCGGCGCCGACCTGCCACCGATGAACGCGACCGCGGGCTTCGTGAACCCGCGCCGCTCGATGAGGTCGGCTGCATCTTCTTCGTCGGATCCGCCTATCTCGCCGACGATCACGACCGCGTCGGTGCCCGGATCTTTCTCGAACGCCTCGAGACAATCGACGAAGACCGTGCCGATGATCGGATCGCCGCCGATGCCCACGCATGTGCTCTGGCCTATTCCATTGCGCGTGAGGTGGTCGACTATCTCGTAAGTCGCCGTTCCGCTGCGGCTGATGAGGCCGACTTTCCCCGGCTTGAACACGTGGCCCGGCATGATGCCCGCAAGCGCGGCGCCGGGTGTGATCACGCCCGGGCAATTCGGACCGATCACGCGCGTCTTCGGCCCGATGACGGCGAGCGCTCGGATCATGTCGTGGACGGGTATGCCTTCAGTTATGCAGATGACGAGACGAATGCCGGCATCGGCGGCTTCGAGCACCGCGTCTGCTGCGAACGGCGGCGGCACAAAAATTACGGATACGTCGGCGCCGGTTTTATCGCGCGCTTCGGCGACGCCGTCGAAGACCGCGAAACCCTCGACCGTCTGCCCGCCTTTGCCCGGCGTGACGCCGCCGACGAGGTCAGTACCGTACGCGCGCATGCGGTTAGCATGATACAGACCTTCGCGGCCGGTGATGCCCTGCACGATGACTTTCGACGTCTTATCGAGATAGATTGACATTCGCTCTCCCGTTTTTTCTCTGAATCATTTCGCTAGGGCCACGGCTTTGCGCGCGCCTTCGTTCATCGTCTCGACAGACGTGATGCCGCTCGCGGCGAGCAACGCGCGGCCTTCCTTTTCGTTCGTGCCGGTCAACCGGATGACGAGCTTGTCCTTGCTCCATCCGCCGCTTGCGAGCGCTTGGATCAGACCCTTCGCCACTTCGTCGCCGCGCGTGATGCCGCCGAAGATGTTGATGAAGAGCGATTTCACTTTCGGGTTGGAGGTGACGATGTTCACCGCTTCGCGCATAAGTGCGGCCTGTGCGCCGCCGCCGATGTCGAGAAAGTTCGCGGGATTTCCCCCGGCCTGTTTCACCGCATCTAACGTTCCCATGACGAGGCCGGCGCCGTTGCCGATGATGCCGACGTCGCCATCGAGCTGCACGTAGTTGTTCTCACCGAGACCGGCCTTGATCGCGCGCTCCTTGAGCGGATCCGTCTCCGCTTCGGTTTTCCACGATGCCAGTTCAGGGCGCCGGATCAGTCCGTTGTCGTCGAGCTCGACTTTGGCGTCAGAGGCGATGAGTTTCCCGTCCTTCGTGATGGCAAGCGGATTGATCTCGACGAGCATCGCGCCGGCGCTGAAGAATACTTCATAGAGTTTGCCGAGAAGCGACGCGAACTGATTCCAGATCTCTTTCGGCAGCTTCGCCTCGCGTGCGACGCGCCGTCCCACGAATGAGGAATAGCCCATAGCCGGATCGATCCGATAGCGCGCGATCGCTTCGGGGTGTTTCTCCGCGACTTCCTCGACGTCCATCCCGCCCATCGCCGACGCCATGATGATCGGGCGCTTGCTGGCGCGATCCACGGCGATGGAGAGGTAGAGTTCCTTGGCGATGTCCACGCGCTGTTCTATCCAGATGCGGTGAGCGATTTCACCCTCGGGATTCTGCGCGTTCGCGATGCGCATGCCGAGGATCGCCTTCGCGGGCTCGACGACGTCGTCGGCGTTCGAGCAGAATTTGATTCCCCCGGCCTTGCCGCGTCCGCCGATGAGGACTTGCGCTTTCACGACCGACGGCGCCGGATACGCGCGCATGATCGCGACCGCTTCCTCGACTGTCGAGGCGACGTGGCCTGGCGGCGTCGGAATGCCGGCCTGTGCGAATAGCGTCTTGCCTTGGTACTCTAAGAGTCGCAATCGATGTTCTCCTTGAATTCTCGCTTCGACGATTTCGTTCTGAAGGGGCCGATTTTATATCGGCCCACGTTACGTTAGCCAGGGCCGACATAGAGTCGGCCCCTTCAAATCGGAGTAGTCATAATCTGCCCAGCAGTTCGCGCGCTATAAGGATGCGTTGGACCTCGGACGTGCCTTCGTATATCTCCGTGATCTTGGCGTCGCGATAGTAGCGCTCGGCCGGGAATTCGGTCGTGTAGCCGTAGCCGCCCAACACCTGCACGCACTCGGCCGCGTGTTTTCGCGCCGCGGTCGACGCAAAGAGCTTCGCCTTCGATGAAGCGTCAAGCACCTGCATGCCTTGGTCCTTCATCCATGCCGCGCGATACAACAGCAAGCGCGCAGCGTCGAGATCCACCGCCATGTCGGCGATCTTGAACGCAACGGCTTGGAAGTGGCCGATCGGCGAGCCGAATTGTCGACGGTCCCGCGCGTAGGCTTGCGCGGTATCCAAGCACGCCGCCAGAATACCAACGGATTGCGCGGCGATGCCGAGCCGCCCGATGCCAAGACTCGCAAGCGCGATCTTGTAGCCTTCGCCTTCGCTGCCGAGGAGTCGATCGGCCGGCACGCGCGCGCCTTCGAGCACCACGTCGGTCGTATCTGATGAATGGATGCCGAGTTTCTCGGTCTTCCGCCCGAGCATGAGCCCCGGCGTTTCGCGATCGACGAGAAACGCGGAGATGCCTTTCGGTCCCGCACCGCCGGTGCGCGCGAAGATGACGAGCGCCTTTGCGAACCCGGCGTTTGTGACCCACTGCTTGCGCCCGTCCAAAACGTAATGATCGCCGTCGCGCACGGCGCGCGTGCGCAGCGCGCTTGCATCGGATCCCGACTCGGCTTCTGTCAACGCGAAGCCCCCGAGCCATTCGCCCGCGCACATCTTCGGCAGATATGCCACGCGCAATTCCTCGCGCGCGAACTGCTCGATGATGCGCGTGATCAGGCCCGCGTGGACGGAGACGGTGACGCCGACGCCCGCGTCGGCCCTGCTGATCTCCTCGATCGAGATCGCGACGCTGATCGCATCGAGTTGCGCGCCGCCATACTTCTCCGACACCGACATCCCCATGATGCCGATCTCGCCGAGCGCCGCGAACACGTCAACCGGAAACGTATGATCGCGATCCCAGGCGGCGGCATTCGGCGCGATCTCGCGCGCCGCAAACGTCGCGACGGCTTCGCGCACCGCCCGCTGGTCGTCAGTGAGATTGAAGTTCATGGATACGCGTAAAAGCCGCGCCCGCTCTTACGCCCGAGGTGCCCTGCGGCCACCATCCGCTTCAAGAGCGGGCACGGCCGGTACTTCGAATCGGCGAAGCCGTCGTAGAGCACTTCCATGATCGAGAGACACGTGTCGAGCCCGATGAAATCTGCGAGTTCGAGCGGACCCATCGGATGATTCATGCCGAGCTTCATCACGGTATCGATCGCCTCGGCCGAAGCGACGCCTTCGAAGTGCGCGTAGATCGCTTCGTTGATCATCGGCATGAGGACGCGGTTGGAGATGAAGCCGGGAAAATCGCGGACTTCGACGGCCGTCTTCCCGAGAGAAAGCGCGAGATCACGCACGGCGGCGAACGTCGTATCGCTCGTCGCGAGGCCGCGGACGATCTCGACGAGTTTCATCACGGGAACCGGATTCATGAAATGCATGCCGATCACGCGGTCGGGCCGTGTAGTGGCCGCGCCGAGGACCGTGATCGATATGGATGACGTGTTCGAAGCGAGGATCGCTTCGGAAGGCGTGGCCCGGTCGAGCGCGATGAAGAGCTGCTTCTTCAGCGCCTCATCTTCGGTCGCCGCCTCGATCGCGATGCCGACGTCGGCGGGCGCGGTGATGTCGATGTGCGGAGTGATGCGCGCCAGCAGCGCGCCGGCCTGCGTTTGCTCGATCTTGCCGCGCCCGATGGCGCGTTCGAGGTTCTTCTCTATCACTCCGACGCCGCGCCGGATCGCCGCCTCGGAGACGTCGTGAAGCAAAACGTCGTGACCGACCGCAGCGAAGACATGCGCTATGCCGGCGCCCATCTGGCCGGCGCCGACGACGAGGACGCGCACGTGCCTAGCGGACTTCCACCAACATCGCGTCGCCCTGGCCGCCGCCGCTGCAGATCGCCGCGATGCCAAGACCGCCCCCGCGAGCACGTAGCGCGTGCACGAGGTGGCCGACGATGCGCGCGCCACTGGCGCCGAGCGGATGACCGAGAGCGATCGCTCCGCCGTCGACGTTCACTTTGTCCAAGTCCAAGCCGAGGCGGTCCGCCGACGTCAAGGTCACGGCGGCGAAGGCCTCGTTGATCTCCCAGAGCGCGATGTCCGAGGCTTTGAGCCCGTGCCGGTCGAGCAGTTTCTGCGCGGCAAGCGCCGGCACGAGCGGCAAATACGGCGGATCCCACGCGGCGGTTTCATGACCGCGGATCGTCGCGAGCGGCGTCAAGCCGTTGGCTTTCGCAAAATCTGCGCCGGCGAGCACGAGTACGGCTGCGGCGTCGTTCACGCCCGGCGCGTTGCCGGCCGTGATGTTGCCGTTCTTGACGATGGGCTTGAGTTTCGCCAGCGTCGCGAGATCGGTGTCTTTGCGCGGCGACTCGTCGCGATCCACGAGATTGAACGGCGCGCTCGGATCCGCAAGGTAAGGCGAGAACTTCGCAGGATCTGCCACGAATTGATCCGGGGTTTGATCGGCGAACATCGCGCCGACGCCGACTGCGACGCGCGGCGCGGGGACGCGATCCGCTATGAGCTTGCCGCGCTGCTTCGTCGCCACTTTGAGCGGGATCAATTCCTCAGCGAAGCGCCCTTGATCGTGGGCAGCGATCGCGAGCCGGTGGCTGCGCAACGCGAACTCGTCCTGCTGCGCGCGCGTGATGCCGAAATGCGTGGCGACGCCGTCTGTCGCGTCGGCCATCATGCAATGAAAGTACGCTTCCCACAATCCGTCGTGCACCATCGCATCGAGGAGCTGCGCGTTTCCCATCTTGTACCCGAAGCGCGCCTGCGGCACGAGATACGGAGCGCCCGACATGCTTTCCATGCCGCCTGCAATCACGGTGCGCGCTGCGCCAGTTTGGATCAAGCGATGCCCGTTCGCGATCGCGAGCATGCCCGATGCGCAGACTTTGTTGACGGTATCCGCGACGATCGTCTTCGGGAGGCCGGCGAAGAAAACGGTCTGGCGCGCCGGCGCCTGCCCGGTGCCGGCTTGGATCACTTCACCCATGATGGCGTGATCCAGGGCCTCCGGTGCCACGCCGCTTTTTTCCACGGCGACGCGGACGGCCTCACCGCCGAGCGTCGTGGCTGCGAGCGATGAGAGTGCGCCGCCGAGTTTGCCTATCGGCGTGCGAACGGCGGATAGAACGACAGTATCATTCATAGTGCTCATGACATCCGGCGTATTTTCCCGATTACCGGAGTGCGCCTCCAAAAAAAGAGGCCGCCTTGCGGCGGCCGTACGTTCCTGATTCCCGTTCGACTACAGTCCTTAGCCTTGAGTCTCCGCAGAATCGACCAGTGGCACGTCGGACGGGGATGATTGCATTTCGCACCGCACCCTCGCCTTTGCTTTCGCAATTCGGCTCTGTTTTTGGCCCGAACCCCGTGATTTGGTCCCACGATGCGGAATATTTTGGCCCGTCGTTGCCCCCGTCGGGCGAAGGCTTCACAGCCGGGACAAAAGCTCAGAAAAACAGCCCGAAGCCGCTCCACGGCCCTAATTTCAGCACCACAACGACGACCATCAAGATGAAGAACGTCAGCGTGATGACCTCGGCGCGCGCGATCACTTCAGCACGCCATCGGCCGAATCGATCTTCCGGAGCAAGCCTGCTTCCGATCGGCACGATGCTCGGCACGGCCTTGACGTATCGTCGATATTTGTCGCCGAACACGCCGGCCAAGTACGATTCTTCGAGCGGAATGATGATCGCGTAGACGCCGCAGACGAGCAGCGCGACGATAGCGGTCATGATCGCGGCTTCGAGCAGCGAGACGCCGCCTGCGAATGCGATCAAGAAGCCGAGCGCGATGATAGCGTTTGCCAAGTAGAGAGGATTGCGCACTGCGCCATACGGACCGCCGGTGATGAGCGTGGGGGCGGTGACGATCGCCGCGCGCGTCGTCACGCCGGAATAACCGACGGCCCAGATCCGAATCGCTTCCCCGATTGCGGCGACGACGACGCCGATCACCGCGCTCTGCAAAGTCGGTCTGCCGAAGACGAGCAGCACAAGTGCCACGGGCACGAGCAACGCGCCGCGATTCTTGAAGACGAGCGTTCTGAACCCGCCTGAGTTCACGTGCATGGCCCGCTAGATTTATTTCGAGCGACGACCCGACCTTTATCTATCCGGAGGGGGGCCGATTGAAGGGGCCGACTTTATGTCGGCCCACGTTACGTTCGCTTGGGCCGACTAGCGTCGGCCCCTTCAGACGACCCGGCAGACGATCCGTCAGACGAGAAATGATTCGTACAGATCGCGCAGTGTGCGATCCAGCGGAATCGTCGGCTTCCAGCCCGTGTCGCGGCGCAGCGCCGTCGCATCGCCGACCAACAGCGGCGTGTCCGAGGGGCGCATGCGCGCTGGATCTTCTTCAATTTTCACGCGCACGCCGGCGATATCCAGCAGCGCGTCGACGATCTCGCGCATGCTGATCGAATCACCGCTGCAGACGTTGTACACTTTGCACGGCGCGCCTCGTTCTGCGAGCGCCCGATACGCGGCTGCGACATCGCGCACGTCGAGGAAGTCGCGCTTCGCCGTTAGGTTGCCGACGCACAGCACAGGCTTCTGTTCACCGCGCGCGATCGCCGCGATCTGCCGCGCGAAGGCCGGAGCCGCGAATAGATCGCTCTGCCCCGGCCCAGTGTGATTGAAAGAGCGCGTCGCAAGCGCGCGCGCCCAGCCGCAACGCGCGTATTGCAATGTGGCGACTTCGGCTGCAGCCTTGCTCGCTGCGTACGGATTGAGCGGACGAAGCGGCGTGCTTTCGCGGAGCGGCAGCAATGCGGGGTCCACGTTGCCGTATGCGTCTGCCGACCCGACCACGATCACTGCCGCGTCGGGCGCTTCACGCCTGCATGCTTCGAGCAGGCGGATCGTGCCCATGAGATTCACTTCGAGCGTGTCCGCAGGGTCGGCGATCGATGCGGGAACGGATGATTGCCCGGCCAGATGATAGACCGCATCCGGCCGCGCATCGCGCACTGCGGCGGTAAGAGATTCGGCATCCGAGAGTTCGATCTGCCGCCACTGAACCCGCGCAGCCTCGGACTCGCCGAGAGTGTGCAGAGCCATGCGCCGGGAGCGCGCACCGCCGAACACGACATCGCCCGCTTCCAGCAGTTCGCGGATCAGCCACTGCCCGACGAAGCCGTCTGCTCCGGTGACTAGCGCGCGCATCTATTTCGAATTGCGAAGCCGTGCTAGATCCGCGTCGACCATCATCTTGATCAGTTCGGCGAACGTCGTCTTTGGTGTCCAACCGAATGCAGCTTTTGCTTTCGAGGCATCGCCGACGAGCACGTCGACTTCGGCGGGGCGGATGAATTTCGGGTCCAGGACGACGTGTTTGTGCCAGTCCAATCCGACGACACCGAATGCCGCCTCGACCAATTCTTGGACGCTGCGTGTCTCGCCGGTCGCGATGACGTAATCGACGGGTTCGTCTTGTTGCAGCATGTGCCACATCGCTTCGACGTAGTCGCCGGCATAGCCCCAGTCGCGCCGGGCATCGAGGTTGCCCAACCGAAGTTCGTCAGCGAGCCCGAGTTTGATGCGAGCGGCCGCATCGGTCACTTTGCGAGTGACGAATTCGAGCCCGCGCCTCGGAGAGTTGTGGATGACGCACTCCCCAACGCCGGCGTGAAACCGCTCGCTTGCGGTGGACAAGTCGTAGAGCCAGCCGTCGTATGCCGGCAGCGGCGTGACGCGTTTCACTTCCTTGAGTTCGCGCCGCAGATGGCGGCCTTTGCCGGTCAAGAGCGGCGTGCGGAGGTTTATCGCGTAATACGGTCCCGGCCGCTCCGCGGGCCCCTCGTCGATGTTGAGCACGAGATCGATGTCGAGCGCCTTGCGCGCCATCCACCACAAACCCATCGCGAGCACGGGCGAATTCGTCTTGAAATTCTTGAAGGGGTAGCGGGCGTCGCCGCGTTTGAGGCCATCAGTCGCGTTGTAGCCGTCCAAAAACCAGGTCCATGTCTGCGCATCCGCGTTGAGGACGATCTGAGGAACGCGCTTCGTTCCGTCATCCGTGTAGCAGATTTCGTATATCCAGGTCGCGAAGGCGGCGGCACCGTTCAACGCTAGCGCACCCACGGTTGCACCCGGACGGAAACCGGATGAGGTCCGGCCCTCTGTCGACCAGCCGCACGCGACGCGTTGCCACGTGGAGGCGAATCGCTTCCTTAATGCTCCGTCGTTATTCGTGAATCTCGCGCTGATATGCCCATCGACCTCGTAGGCAGACCCATCCCCGACAAAAGCGCCCAGCAGCCACGCCAGATCGTGGCTGATCGTGGTGGTTTCCGGCGGGGCGGGCAGCGCCGCTCGCTTCATCGAGTCGCCGGGCCGCACGTCGCCCGCCGCGCGCTCGCAGCCGTCCATGAACACGACGTGGTCGCGCGTTGCGGTCACGCTGCCGCAGCGCGCTTCGATGCGCGTGACACCTTTGTCCGAACGCGATGGTGCGTGGTGATACGCGGTTCCGCCGAGCACGTCGACGAACCGTTCGCCATCCCAGACCTCGAGCCGTTCCGTCGCGAAGCGCTGCATCGCGGGTCCCTTGGGCCGCACTCGCAAGACTTCGCCGATCGGCACGACGTCGATAAGGCCGCGTTCACGGATGATGACCGGAGTATTCGCGGGCACGCTCTCGTGGTTGAAAAGTATACCTGAACAGGCATAAAGCCCGTACGACTCGCGATAGTTCACCGTGATCCAGTGGCCATACACTTTGGCCACGCCGTACGGACTGCGCGGGTAGAACGGCGTGTTCTCGTTCTGCGGCGTCTGCACGACCTTGCCGAACATCTCGCTGCTCGACGCCTGGTAGAAGCGCGCGTCAGGCTTCAGACCGCGCAGCGCCTCGAGTAGCCGCGTGACGCCTACCGCCGTGAACTCCGCCGTGAGGACCGGCTGTGCCCACGATGTGGGGACGAACGATTGCGCCGCGAGATTGTAGACTTCGTCCGGTTGCGCTTCGCGGATCGCGGTCGCAAGCGAATGTTCGTCGAGCAGATCGCCTGAGAGCAACGTGATCTTGTCCACGATGTGCGCGATGCGGTCGAAGGAGTTGGTGCTGGAACGGCGCGTGATGCCGAAGACATCATAGCCCTTCGCGAGCAGAAACTCAGCCAGGTACGATCCGTCCTGACCGGTGATGCCCGTGATCAACGCACGCTTAGCCAATGCCGCTCCTTCATCGCCGCAAAGCGAATGCCGCTCATTCCGCGCAAGAGGCGGGTGGCACCTCGCATCAGATCGCGCCCGCTTCGATGCCCGGACTCTTCAACTCGTTCGCATAGGCGACAATGCCGAGTCCCATCAAAGCGACTAGCCCCCCGACTGCGGTCGTCAGCGGAATCGTCTGATGCAAGAAGAGATAGGCCAACAGCGCGGCGATCGGCGGTTGAGCGAGGATCGCCACGCCGACGACCGTGGCCGGCATAAGACCGAGCGAATGAGAGATGAGCGTGTGCCCGCCTACCGTCACGACGAGCGCAAGCAGCAGCGCAAAACCGAGATCGTGCAAGCTCACCGCGGGCGATGTGCCAGACGCGAACATCGCGATCCACATGCAAGCGGCGCACGCGGCATATACGATGGTCGCGTAGCGCGGCGCATCCACGCGCATGCGCACGCGCCGGCCGAGCAGCAGATACCAGGTCTCGACGAGCGCGGCGGCGAGCGCAAGCCCATCTCCAAGCAGTGCTGTTCCGGATACGCGCAGGTCCATGCCGGCGACGATCGCCGTGCCGCAGACCGCAACGGCGATTCCCACAATCGCGAGCGGGCGCGGCCGTTCAGCGAAGAACAGCGCGCTGAAGAGCGCGATCCAGATCGGGTCGGTGCTGACCATGAGCATCGCGCTCGACACCGTTGTGAAGCGGATGCCGACGGCCCAAAGCGTCAGATCAGCGGCGAAGAGCGCGCCCGCGATCGTCGAGAGAGCGATGTCGCGACCGCCGAATCGCGCGGCGGTGTCTCGCGAGCCGCTCCAACGTCCGATCAGAACGAGCGGCAAGATGAGCACGGCGGCGAAGAGGCTTCGATACGCGACCATCGCGATGGGCGGCGCATGCGCTAGTGAATAGAAGATGCCAGCCCACGATAGACCGGTGACGCCGGCGAGCAACAGCGCGTAGCGCGCGACGATCGGACCGCCGCGCCGCGCTTGCGCGGTCAACTATTGTGCGCGGCGTCGTGCAGCGCACGTTCCTGTTCGCGCGTTTCTTTGCGTTGGCGGTAGCGCAGTTCGGCCTGCTGATAGCGCAGCTTCTCGCTCTCCGATTCTGGAACCACGCGCGGGATCGGCACCGGTTTGCCGCGCTCATCGAGCGCGACGAAGATGAGGTATGCCGAGGCGACATGATGCCGTTCGCCCGATTCGAGATTCTCTGTCTCGATGTGCACGCCGACTTCCATCGACGTTTTATGCGTGTAGTTGACCGCGGAGCGAAGCTCGATCATGTCGCCGATGCGCACCGGGTAGAGGAAGTCGAGCCGATCGATGCTCGCCGTGACGCACAGGCGGCCTGCGTGCCTGATCGCGGCCGTGGCAGCCGCTTGGTCGACAAGCTTCATGATGTGACCGCCGTGAACGTTCCCCATGGGGTTGGCGTCGGCGGGCTCGGCGAGTGTCGCGAGGACCGAGACCGAAGCGGAAACCGGCCGTTCCGTTGCTCGTGATCTGCTATGCTCTGTCATGGGCCCACGTGTTCGCTCCGAAACACGCTTTGGCTTCACGTTGTATTTGAAGGGGGCCGATTTTTCTGAAGGGGCCGATTTTATATCGGCCCGGGCCGACGAAACGTGGGCCGACATAAAGTCGGCCCCTTCAAAATCGGTGGGCCGAGATAAAGTCGGCCCCTTCAGGATGGCCCTAAGGCGCGCGGACCGGGACGAAGGCGGCCTAGGACCGTTTACCGCAGTATGCTGGAACTTTTCTTCAGTTTTATGGTATCCAAACACGACGGGAGGTTAGGTCATCAACGCGACGGTGCCGGGTGACGAGACGCTCGTAGCCCTCGTCCTCAAGGGAGACACCCAGGCCTTCGCGCCGCTGGTGGAGCGACACCAGCGCGGAGTCGTCAACTTTATCCACGCTAGCGTCCGATCGGCCGAGGACGCAAACGATCTGTCTCAGGAGACCTTCATGCGGGCCTACGCTCACCTCCGGACCTTCAACCCCGATCTCGGCAAGTTCTCCACGTGGCTCTATCAGATCGCCCGCAACGTCGCCCGCACGCACCTCGGCAAAGAAGGCCGCCGACCGCCTACCGAAGACCTCTACGAAGACGAGACCATCGAGCAGCGGATCCCCGACACGCGTCGCGACGCCGCGCCCGACGCCACGCTCATCGCGGGCGAAGACGAAGCGCTCGTCCGTTCCGCGCTCACTCAGATACCGGAGAAGATGCGCGCGGCGCTCGCGCTTCGATATTTCAATCATCTCGAGTACCAGGAGATCGCCGACACGATGCAAGTGACCCTCGGCAACGTCAAGACATTGATCCACCGCGGCAAAGCGGCACTCGCGCGCGAGCTCAGCGTTGAGCACCCGACCGGCTTGTTGGGTGCAAGCGCTCCACAGGAGATACGCGGACGTGAATTGCTCAGCTTGTAGTTCGAGGCTCGCGGCCTACCGCGACGGCGACCTGTCGCGCGCCGATGCACGCCTCGTGAGCGAACACCTCGCCGGCTGCTCGGCATGCAAGGCCCTCGACGCACGCATGCGGCGTGTGGACGCGGCACTCACGAGAATCGTGTTGATCGAACCAGCACCCGATTTCACGGCCACCATCATGGCGAAAATCGCGGCCATGCCGTCGCCTGCGCGGCGCCGCGTCGTGTGGCCGTGGTTCGCGGCGTATGTCTTCGCGACGTGGGCAGTCGTGGCAATGCTCAGCGCACTACATGTCCTGAATCTCAGCGCGATCGTCGGCCGCATCGGCGGATTCGCCGGTCAAGCCGGAGTCGCACTCGAGACCCTCTCTCGTCTTGGTGGTCACTTCCACGTCGCCGACGTCGCCGCGATCGCGGTGGCCATAGAGATCATACTACTCGCCGTCGCAGCGACGGCAGGACGCAAGTACCTGCCGCGCCTCGGGTCGGCGTTGCTTGGAGCCCGATCGTGATCAACGAAATTTTTCTGCCTCGCATATGGGGATGGCCCGCGACGGTGTCCGCGGCGGCGGCTGCGGCCGTCGCACTCGCGACATGTTCGCTGCCGGCGGCTGCCGCGTACGGACACAACCAAGGCGACCGAGTCGTCTTCGGATCGAGTGTGGTCATTCCAGTGGGCGATGAGGTCAAAGGCGATCTCGTCGTCATGGCGGGCAGCGCAGAAGTCCATGGCACCGTCGACGGCGACGCAGTCGTCATGGCCGGCAGTCTCTACATCGCGCCGGAGGGCGTCGTAAAAGGCGAGACGGTCGCGCTCGGCGGCAGCGTGGACAACGAGTCGTCCTATAAGAAATCCGGCGGAGTGTCAACCCTTCCTCCCCTATCGCCGATGCCCATCATCACACCGATCATCGTTCCGCCGATGCACGTCGTGCCGGAAGACGTCGCTTACAGCGACGACGGCCACAGACGCGACTGGATCGAAGTGCTGATAACGTTTGGCGTACTGACGCTCCTTGCTTTCGCGCTCTTCCCGGCCCGCACGCGGCTGACGCTTGATCAATTGCTGCATCGGCCGGCGCTCGCCGGAGTCCTCGGGTTGACGTGGCCGTTCACGCTGAGCATCATCACCGTGGGCCTCGCGATCACCGTGCTCGGTATCGTGCTCATTCCCGTGGCGGTGGTTGCCGCAGCGCTCGGCTTCTTAGTAGGGCGCGCCGCACTCTCGATGTATCTTGGACGACAGTTCTTCGAGTTCAGCAAAGTCGCGGAGCCGAGTCCGTTCGCTTCGATCGGGCTTGGTCTGCTCATCATCACCGTACTCGAAGGAATCGCGCCGCTCTGGCTTGGCATCGTGCTCGAAGCGATCGTGAGCGCGCTTGCGATCGGCTCCGCCATGTTGCCGCTTCTCAATCGACAGGGTTGGCCGCACCCGACCTTCTCGGCTCCGCCGCCCGCGGGGACGCAGATGAACCCGCCGCCGGGCCCGATCTACGCGCCGCCGTCTGCGCCGCCGCCGAGCGGCCCACCCGCAATCCCGTAGTCTGCCCGTCGCGATTCTGAAGGCAGATTCTGAAGGGGCCGACGCTAGTCGGCCCCTTCAGGTTAGTCGGCGAAGGTCGAATTGTCGGCGCGGTGAGGATTTTATTTCGGCGGAGAGATCCCCAGATATCGATAGAACGCGTCGTAACTCACCGGCCGGCCTAGGAAATGCTCGAGCAGAACGTCGGGTTCGTACACCGCGCCAGGCTGCAATATGTCCTTGCGATAGCGCATGCCGGCGATCGGACTTTCCAATCCGTAGCGCTGGAACACCGTGAACATATCTTGTGCAAAGACGCGCGACCACAGATAACCGTAGTAACCCGCATCGTATCCGCTCATCAGATGCGAGAACGATGCCTCGGGATACGTGCCCGCGATCATGTGGCCGACCGTCATCTGCGAAACGAGCTTCGCCCATAAAGCGTTGGCGTCGACTTTCGGCCCCGAGCTGTGCAGCGTCATGTCGTACGCCGAAAAGAAGGCCTGACCGGTGTAGTCCGCACCGTCACCGACGTGCTGCAGCGCGACCATCTTCGCGATGAGCGCGTCGGGCAGCGGTTTTCCCGTCGTGACGTTGCTCGACACGATCTTCAAGATCGAAGGCTGCCACATCCAGTTCTCGAGCATCTGGGACGGCGCTTCGACGAAATCGCCGCGCACATTCGTGCCGTAGAGCGTCTCGTATGGCGCGGTGGAAAGCGTCGAGTGCATGCCGTGACCGAACTCGTGGAAAAATGTAACGACGTCGTCGTGGCTCAAGAGCGCGGGCTGTCCGGGCGCGGGGGCCGGCCAATTCCCCACGATCGCTGTCACGGGCTTTTGATACGTGCCGTCCGGCAACACGCGGCCCGGCAGAACGCCGAAGTTCGCGAAGTGACCGAATTTGCCGTCGCGCGGGAAGAGGTCGAGATAAAACCAGCCGATAGCTTTGCCGGTCGCGGCATCGTTGATCGCGTATTCGCGCACGCCCGGAGCCCAGGCATCGGCGGCGGCGATCTGCGTGAAACGCACGCCGAGCAATTTCTGATAGATCGAGAACACGCCGGCGATGACGTGATCCACCGGGAAATACTGTCGGACGACCTGATCGTCTACCGCATATCGCGTCTTGATGAGCTTGGTCTCGTAATACGCTCCATCCCAGCCAGCGTAAGGTGTCGGATCGCCCGACGCCTTCTTGAGCGCGACGAGCGTCGCTCGCTCGTACCGCGCTTTCGGCAGCAGCGTCGTATCGATCTGCGTGAGGAAGGCCATCACGCGCGTCGGCGACTTGGCCATCTTCGCAGCGAGTTGGTAATCGGACCATTGCGCGAAGCCGAGAGCACGTGCGAGTTGATAGCGAAGCGTCACGGCCTGCTCGAGCCGCTGCACGTTTGCCTCGCCGCCACGGCGGTCGTACGCGAAGTAGTATGCTTTGCGCGCGGCGCCGTCGGTCTCGTTGTCCATGAACTGCGAGTACGTGCTCTCGTTGACCGGCACGCTATATCCAGCTGCGGTTTTGGCAAGCGTCGCCACGAATGCCGGCGGAAGCGACGTCGCGTCAGCCGCCGATATCGCGATCGCGCTCTTGTCTTCGGCGAGCGCGCGCTGGAACGCGATCGTGACGCCCGAAAGCGTGTCGAAGAGCTTTGTCACGCGGTCGCGTTGCGCGGGCGGCAAGGCGACGCCGGCGCGGATGCCGGACAAGACATACGTGTCGACAAGTTTCTTCGCGGCATCGGTCTTGGCGTCGCCGAGCGCTTGGACGCGCGCCGCGATCGCATAGATCTTTGGGTCGGCGTTCAGCGCGTTGAAATAATCCGACAGTTTTTGCTGGCAGTCGTTGGCGGCGTCGCGCACGTCTTTCGTAGGCCCGACCGAGCCGAGGAACGTCTGCGCCGTCGTGCCGTCGTTGAGCACCGCTTCCGCCGTCTCGATCTGCAGGAGCGAATCGTCGAACGTCCACTCGGGCGCCGAGAGCGATTCGACCTTAGCGATCGTCGCTTTCGCTGTGGCGATCTGATCGTCGCAGGTCTGCTCGATCTGCGCGGCCGTTTGATGCCATTGCAGGCCGGTTTGCGCCGGCAAAACGTCAAAGCCCACAAATTGCGGCCCGGGGGCAAGCGAGGCTTGCCCTACTACGGGAGCGGCGAGCGTTGCGAACGAGGCAAGCATGGTGCAAGCGACGGCGATCTGAACGCGCGGTGTTTTCATCGAGTACCTCTTAGATGAGTCCTTTAGAGATAGAGCTTGTCCGGATCGAGCACGTCGCGGAGCAGGTGCAGCTCGTCGTCGGTGGGTGGAGGGATCTGCTCGAGCGTCGCGCGCACGCGCAACGGCCAGCCGACTTTGGCTTTGACGTCCTCGACCTCGACCTTGGGATAGATCCCCACCAACTCGAGTTCGCCGTCCTGCGGTGAAGGCGCGAGAATGCCGACGTCGGTGACGATACGCATCGGACCGCCGCCAGGTTGGTGCAGTTCCTTTCGGGTCCCGTGCTTCCCCGCGTGACCGGGCGACGTGATGAAGTCGACCTCCGCCGGAAACGACCGCGCCGACAGCGCCGCCGCGACGATGACGCGTTCTGCGTGCACCGCGATCTCGCAAGCGCCGCCGCTTCCCGGCAGCCGCACTTTCGGTGCGTCGTATTTTCCGATCACGGTGGAATTGATGTTGCCGTAACGATCCACTTGCGCGCCGCCGAGGAACCCGACTTGGATGCGCCCGCCTTGCAAGTAGAGCATGAAGATGTCGGCCATCGATGCGACTGAGAGCGACCCGGTCACGAGCGCCGGATCGCCGATGGAGACCGGCAATCGGTCGGGCACCGCGCCCACCGCCCCCGATTCATAGATGAGCACGAGATTCGGCGCATGCGTCGCGCGCGCCAGGTTGCACGCAAGATTCGGCAATCCGATGCCGACGAACACGACGTCGCCGTCGCGCAGTTCTTTTGCCGCGCGCACCGCCATCAGCTCGGAATTAGTATAAGCGGCGATTTCAGAAGCCGTAGTTGACCCCTTCGCAGACCTGATCTTCGGCGTTGAGGCGCTCGCGCACGGCCGGCCCGAGCTTGAGGAGGTACTCGTTGCGGTCGGCCACACCGAAGACGAACTCGTCAAGCCATGCCTGCAGGCCGGCCTCTTCCTTTGAGATGTTCTCCCACGCGACGTAGAAGTCGTTGTCGCGATCGTAGTAGCCTTGCGCGTACGACGGGTGCGCACCCCACGGCTCGTGCACGACCGCATCGACGATAATGCCGGGGATCAGCGTGCGATTGGGATCGGCGCGTATGATCGCTTCGCTGACGATCTCCTCGACGACGAGGATGACGCGCTTTGCCGCAAACGCCGCTTCTTTCTGCACGCCGTACAAGCCCCAGATCTGTGCGTCGCCGCCCGCGTCAGCCCGCTGCGCATGGATGATCGCGACGTCCGGATTGATGGCCGGAACGGTCGCAAGTTCTTCGCCGGTGTAGGGACAGATGACGGTCCTGATCTGCCGATTGACGTCGGGAAGATCGCTGCCGCGATAGTTGCGCAGCGGCCAGAACGGCAATTTCGCGGCGCCGGCCGCAAAGCGCGCCATCAGTCCGTAGTGCGAGTACTCCTCGATCTCGAGTTTGTGCGGTATGCCCTTCTCCACCGCGCGTCGCAGCGCGAAGAGCGAACCGACACCCGGATTGCCAGCCCACGAGAAGATCAGTTTCTTCGCGCAGCCGGCGGCGATCATCTGGTCGTAGATGAGATCCGGCGTCAAGCGGCAGAGCGTGAGATCGCGCCGGCGTTGGCGGATGATCTCGTGCGCGGCCGCGAAACATATAAGATGGGTGAAGCCCTCGATGACGACGACGTCGCCGTCGTGAACGTAGCGCGACACGGCGTCGCTCATGGACATCAGTTTCGCGGACGAGACCGGCGCGCGTGCCCCGGCTGGTCCCCCCGAACCGATGCCCGCCGCGGTCACGCCGGAACCCGCAGCTCCGTGAGCACCTCGTCGAAGATGCGCAGCGCGATGCGAACGTCTTCCGCATCGATCACGAGCGGCGGCGCGATGCGGATCGTGCTCCGTCCGCAGCCGAGCAGCAAGAGACCTTTCTTGAACGCAGCGAGCTCGATCTCGTGGACGAGATGCACGATCGGCTCTTTCGTCTTTCGATCCTTGACGAATTCCACGCCGATCATCAGGCCGACGCCGCGGACATCGCCGATGATGTCGTGCTTTTTCTTCAATTCGTTGAAGCCCGCGAGCAGCAGCGAGCCCATCGCAGCGGCGTTCGCCATGAGACCGCCTTCGACGAGGTCGAGCGTGGCGAGCGCGGCAGCGCAGCCGACCGGATTGCCGCCGAACGTGCTGCCATGGCTCCCGTGGCCCCACGACATGACGGATTCTTTCGCAACGATCGCGCCGATCGGCAGGCCCGAACCCAAGCCTTTTGCTAGCAGCGTGATGTCGGGCGTGACGCCGAGCGCTTGCGACGCGAACATCTGACCGGTGCGGCCAACGCCGGATTGTACTTCGTCGAAGATCAGCACCGCGCCGTGCTCGTCGCAGAAATCGCGCCAAAAGTCCAAGAAGTCCCGCGACGGAATCACGTAGCCGCCCTCGCCGAGGATCGGTTCCATGATGACCGCGGCGATCTCGTCTTCGCCGACGCGCTCGCGGAAGAGATTCTCCGCTGCGTCGCGCCAGTTGGTGGGATGGTAGGGATTGTCGTACGGCAAGTGATGGACGCCCGGCATCAGCGGCCCGAAATGCCTGCGATACTTCACCTTCGACGAGCCGAGCGAGATCGCACCCATGCTGCGGCCGTGAAACGAGCCGTGGAACGAGATGATGTACTGACGCTTCGTGTGGCTGCGCGCGAGTTTGATCGCGCCTTCCACAGCCTCGGTGCCGGAGTTGGTGAGAAATACGCGCTTCGGCTCCGGCCCCGGCGCGAGTTTCGCAAGCCGTTCGCAGAGCTGGGCGAAGACCGGATAATAGAAATCCGTGGCGCACATGTGCGAGAATCTGTTCAGTTGTTCGGTCGCGGCGGCGACCACGGTCGGATGGGCGTATCCGGTGGATGAGACCGCGATGCCCGCCATCATGTCGAGATAGCGGTTGCCGTCCACGTCCTCGACCATGGCACCCAATCCGCGCGCCGCGACGAGAGGGTACTCTTTGATATAGGAGGTCGACGCATAACGCGCGTCCTGCGCGATGATCTTCTCCGCGTTCGGACCCGGCGGCACGACGCCGATGAATGGATAATTCTTCGCCATAGTAATCGTTCGTTCTGGAAGGCCGTTCAACCGTCCTTTTTAGGCCAAATGGCGCGTTAACCGGCCATACATTCGACGATTTCTGGCCATATCACATATGTGTTAGGTCATCCGGGTCCGAGACTGCTCCCGGAGGAACTGCGAGACGTAATACGGGCCGCAGCCGCCTTTGCCGGTGATGCCCGAACCCTTCCACCCGGTGAACGATTGCACGCCGGGCCAAGCTCCGGTGGTTGCTCCGGTGCGGCGGTTGACGTACAGCACGCCGGCCTCCATCTCGTCGAAGAAGCGCGCGACCTCCGTCTCATCGGCGGAGAACAGTCCGCCTGTCAAACCGAGATTCACCTTGTTCGATTCGTGCAGCGCTTGGTCGAACGATCGGACGACGCCGACGGCGAGGAACGGGAGAAACAGTTCGCGCGCGAACAATTCGTGATCGAGCGGCAGTTTTGCGACCGTGGGCTCCACGTACAATCCGGCGGCGAGCTTGCCTTCGCGCAGGCGCGATCCGCCGGTGAGGATCTCGCCCCCCGACTTAGCCGACTTGACGCTCTCTTCGAAGGTGCGCACGGCGGACTCGCTGATCACCGGACCCATGTAGATATTCTTATCTGTGGGATCGCCGATCGCGAGTTTCAGCGTCTTCTCTTTAAGAAGTTCGAGGAATCGCTCGGCGACGCTCTCGTGCACGTAGACGCGCGAACACGCGCTGCATTTCTGTCCTTGCAGCCCGAAAGCCGAGCGCATGACGCCATCCGCCGCCATGTCGAGATCGGCGCTAGCCGCGACGATCGCCGCGTTCTTGCCGCCGAGTTCCCCGAGAATCGGTTTGGCAAACGGCCCGCCGCTGCCGAACTCGCGCATGAGCCGCATGCCCACTTCTTGCGAACCGGTGAAGGCGATGCCGTCGATATCGGCATGCTGTACGAGTTGTTCGCCGACGGACGAGCCCGAACCGTAGAGCAAGTTGAAGACGCCGGCGGGCATGCCGGCGGCGGCATACGCGCGGGCGAGCATCTCGCCCGTGAGCAGCGCGAGCCCCGCGGGTTTGAAGACGACCGTGTTGCCGGCGACGAGCGCAGCGCTCGACATGCCGGTGGCCAGCGCCATCGGGAAATTGAACGGCGAGATGACGGCGAAAACGCCGTACGGCCGAAGCACGTCCTGCGTCTGCTCGTTGGGCGCGAGCTTGCCGAGCGGCCGCACGAATCCGTCGGCGTGCTCCACTTGATCGGCGTAGTAGTCGATGAGATCCGCCGATTCTTCCGCGTCGCCCAGCGACTCCATGCGATTCTTGCCGATCTCGACCGTCATGACCGCGGCGATCTCAAAGCGCATCTCGCGGATCTTCTCGGCCGCGCGGCGCATGATGGCGACGCGCTCTCTCCATGGCATGCCGGCCCATGCGGCTCTGGCGTTCTTCGCGGCCTTGACCGCGTCGTCGACTTGGGTAGGCGTCGCGCCCGTAAACGAGCCGACTTTCCAACCGCGATCGATCGGAGAGAGCGACTGCAGCGTCTCGCCGCCGCCCTTCACCCAAGCGCCATTGATGTACAGATGATGTTCGGCGCCGAGTTTGCCGCGTAAGTCGGACAACGCTGCGTCGAACGATTTATGGATCTCACCCATGTCCGCGCTGATGGCGGAGTAGGTGATCTTCGGCGCTTTGGCGGCGGTGGTTGCGGTCATGATATCCTCGTGGCGGCAGCAAGTGGGGGTTTGGTCGCGTGAATCTCGCGTGCCGTCGCAGCGACGGCTATGCGCATGCTTTCCGTGAGCTCGTCCAATTCAGACTGCGAGATGTTGAACGGCGGCGCGATAATGATGAGGTCGCCGTTCGTTCCGTCGGCGTGACCCACGTTTGGCCACACGACGAGCCCTGCTTTTAAACATTCTTTGACGAGCGTCTCGACGACTTTCGCGCCGCGCGGGAACGGCGCTTTTGTCGAACGGTCGGCTACTAGTTCGATACCGGCCAGCGCGCCGAGGCCGCGCACGTCGCCGACGATGTCTGCACCGTCGCCCTGGGCCGTCAGCGTGCCGAGGCGGCGCAGCAACTCCGGGCCCAGACTTGCGGCGCGCGCGACGAGATCGTGTTTGCGCACGTACCTCGCGACCGCCAGCCCCGCCGCGGCAGCCAGCGGATTGTGCGAATACGTCTGAGCGTGTTGAAAGCCGCCGCTGCCGCGTTCGATCGTCTCGACGATCGTTCGCTTGACGAGCAACGCCGAGAGCGGCGAGTAGCCGGCGTTCAATCCTTTGCCCATCGTGATAATGTCGGGCATGACCGGACCGCCGTCGCGCGCGCGGTAGTGGTCCAGACCGAAATATTTCCCCGTTCGGCCGGCGCCGCACAGCACTTCATCCGCGATGAAAAGGATGCCGAACTCATCGCAGAGCTCGCGCACGCGCGCGTAGTAGCCGTCCGGCGGCACGGACGCGCCGGTCGATGATCCGCCGATCGGCTCGGCGATGAATGCAGCGACGTTCTCCGGTCCGACGCGCGCGATCGATTCGGCGAGCGCTTCGCCCGTCATCGCCGGCGCCGCCGTGCCGAGCGGTCCTGCGCGATACGGATAGGGCGCATCGATCATGACGACGTCGAGCAGCCACGGCGCATACATCTTCCGATAGCTTTCGCGCGCCGATGCGGAGAGCGCGAGCAGCGTGTTGCCGTGATAGCCGGGCGTGCGCGCGATGATGATGCGCCGCTGCGTCTCGCCGCGTTCTACGTGATACTGGCGGCTCAGCTTGAGCGCCGCTTCGACGGCCTCGGAGCCGCTGCTCAGGAAGTATGCGAGGTCGACGCCGGGCGGCGCGTATTGGGCGAGCAGATCGGCGAGCTCTTCGACCGGGCGATTGGTGAACGCCGTGCCGTTGACATACGCGATAGTGCGCGCCTGCTCGGCGATGGCGTCGGCGATCTCTTCGACGCCGTGGCCGATGCACGCGACCATCGCGCCGCCGGAGCCGTCCAGATAGCGCTTGCCGTCGGCGTCGTAGAGATAGACGCCTTTGCCGCGCACGATCGTAGGTAGCTCGACGTTGAGTTTGCGATAGAAGACATGTCCGCGCATGGGACGCTCAAACTTCGGCGACAGGGGGCATGGGCGCCTGCGGCGCGATCGGCGTGGCTTTTGCGCTTTGCAGCGAATGCAGCACACAATAAGCGACTGCGGGAATCAGGAGCGCGTTTGTCGCGATGGCGATGGTGAGCAAGCGCGTCCAACTCACTCCGTACACGGCCATGAGCGCTGCTTCGATCGCCGCCGCGATCCCTATGAATATCGCCACTCGATATTCTCTGACCGCGGTGAGATACGCGGTCCCCAATGCGCAGATCGCGAACAGGCCCTCGTCGATCGCGTAGAGCCGAAGAATTGGAATTGACGCGGCGAACTTCGCTCCGTACGACGCACCGATCACGACTTGCGGAAAAAATGCGAGCGCGGCGACGCACGTGACGGTGAGCAGCGCTCCCGCTCCGTACGCGAGTCCGAGGAGGCGCGTGACGGCTTCGCGGCCCGCGTGATGCGCCGCGGCCGCTTTTGGCATCATGATGAGATTGATCAGGCCGACGCCGTATGGCACGATGCGCGCGATCGTGCCCGCCGCGCCATAGTAACCTGCGTCGGCGCCGGATAGATGATGCTTCGCGAAGACCGTGTCGATGAGCATGAGGGCGGTCGCGCCGACCGTCACCGCCAACACTTTGAGAGATTCGCCGCCCAATCGCAAGTGATCGTGCGCAGCCTTGTCGTACGGCTGCGCCGGGCCGCGATGCAAGACCGCCGGCAAGACGACGAGCGCACCAAACGTAATGCCGCCGATAAATCCGCCCACCGCACCCAAGACGCGCCAGCCGAGGATCACGAATACGAGAGCGAGCGCGAGCTTGACGACCGACTCCCCCACAAGCGATGTGGCGAAGATTTGGAAACGGTGTGCGCCCTGCGCGCAACCGCGCCAAAACGTGGCGACCGTGGCGATAGCGCAATACAGCGCGAAGGCCGACCATAGTTGCCAACCGGTGATATGCAGGTAGGGGCCGAGGATCAGACTCGACGCGAGCAAGCACAATCCGATCAGCGCGGCGATTCCAAAAACTGGCGCGGCGGTGTGCCGTACGAATTCTCCGATTTGATCGTCGCGATGGGAAACCCAGAGGCGCGCGGTCTCTTGGAGCGCGACCGTGTTGAGTGAGGAACCGATGACGCCGATCATCACCGCGATCGCGAGAAATGCGGTCAGCGTTCCGTAGTCGTCCGGGCCGAGCCGTCGCGAAATCGTGAAATGGAAAACGTAGTTGATCACGTTGGCGGCTAGCGCCGAGCCTATCACGAGGCCGGCGTCTCCGGCGAGGCGCCGGAGGTCGAAAGCCCCCCGTACTATGGCGATCGGCGGAACCTGTTCTTCCATCGTGCGGGCAATTGTCCGGGCCGACTCGACCGGCCTTTACGCAAAGGGCGAGGCTTAGCGCGGCCCGAATGCATCGGCTCCGCGGACCAAATGCGGTTCGCCGCCTTTCCATTGAGGGCTCTATCGTGGCAACCGTCGTAGGTATTTTTCCGGATCACTCAAGCGTCTCGAAGCTTATCGAGAATCTAAACGCCGCAGGTCATGACGTCTCGCGCGCGCATGTCCTCTGCAACGATGACATACCCACCGATATCTGCGAGAGCGGCGTCAAGTGCACGTGGATCGGCGATGTCAACCGGACGATGGCGGGCGGTGGATCGCTCAGCGCAGCGGACGGCATCAACATCAGCGTGCCGGGACTCTCTGGTTCACCCAGCGGTGACGTGGTGTATGGCGACTCGATCAACGACTATCTCGCCGAACTCAACGTGCCTGACGGCCGCACCGATGACTATGCGGTTGCAGTCGAAGCGGGCAGAACGGTCGCCGGCTACCGCGCCGATGACGGCCAAGCCGAAGCGCTGCGCGGCGCCTTCTCTTCAGCCGGCGCAACCGTCGTCGACGTTTTCTAAAATTGGGCGAGCGATGCTCGCCCTACTACGGTGCTGAAGGGGCCGACTTTATGTCGGCCCACGTTTTTTACGGGCCGACATAAAGTCGGCCCCTTCATTTACGTCTTATCGTTGAGCGAGCCGGTTCGATAACCGCGCGCATCGATCTCGAGCTGCACGTATCCGACGTCTGCGAAGGCACGCTCAACGCGGGGGCGCATCTCGCTCAGCCGCCTTAGATCTGCAACCGGGACTTCCACGCGCGCGAGCGATCCGAAGTGTCTCACGCGCACGACTGGAAATCCCGACGCACGCAGATAGCTTTCCGCAAGGTCGATGCGGCGCAAATCGTCTTCTTCGATGCGCGTGCCGTACGGAACGCGCGACGAGAGGCACGGCGTCGCCGGTTTCTCCCACACGGACAATCCGAGTTTTTTCGCAAGCGCGCGGACGTCGGATTTGGTGAAGCCGGTTTCAGCGAGCGGACTTCGAACGCCGAGCGTCCGCGCGGCGCCGCGACCTGGCCGCACGTCCAGCGCAGCAACACCATCGTCCGCATTGAAGCCGTCGACGACGTGCACGATGCCGCGCTCGTCAGCGAGCGCGCGCAATCGCGAAAACAACTCGTGCTTGCAATGGTAGCAGCGGTCGCGTTCGTTCGCGCGATACTTCGCCTCGTCGAACTCGTGCGTCTCAAGTGTTTCGTGGCGCGCACCGATCGCTCGCGCGAGCGCGACTGCAGCTTCGAGTTCGCCGCGCGCCATCGAAGCCGAGACGCCGGTGACGCCGAGCGCCGATGCGCCGAGCTCTTGCGCGCAGATCGCGAGCACGACGGCGCTATCCACTCCGCCAGAATAGGCGATGACTGCGCTTCCAAGAGTCTGAACGGCGGATCGAAGATCGGACTCAGGCATCGGCCACGACCGAAGCTGCGTTGGCCGCAAGCCATTCATCCGCGGCGCGCTCGGCGATGCGCATAACGTCGACGAGCGCCGTGCCATCGCGGTGTGCGATCGCCTTCACGTCGTCGTACTCTGGGCGCGCGCGTGGTCCGGCGGGTGTCTGCACCACCTTCATGCGGATCGCGCCGATCTCGGTCTCGATCGTATGGATGCTGCGAGGATTGACGGCGCGCCGGGCAGTCCAGCGCCGGACGCCTATCGAAGTCGTCTCGGTCAGAAGCGATGCGATCACCGCTTCGGCGCGTTCTGCGGACGCGAGTGCCGTCAACAGAATGCCGGGCCGGCCCTTCTTCATATGCGCGGGCGTCGTCCACACATCGAGCGCTCCGGCGGCGAAGAGGCGCTCAAAGACGTGTTCGTACGCTTGCGGATTCATGTCGTCGATATTCGTCTCGATCTGCTCGACCTCGTCGGGCGAAGCGCCCGCGGACGCGTTTGACGTCTCCGTCACGTCGCCGATGATCACGCGCAGCACGTTTGCGAACGGGAAGTCCGAGCGACCGCTTCCATAACCTACGGCGCGAATCGTCATCGGCGGCCGCAGCGCAAACGTCGCGACCGTGGTCAAGATGGCCGCGCCGGTCGGCGTGACGAGTTCGCCGTCCACGTCGACGTCGTACGTCGGCGCGCCGCGGAGCAATTCCATCGTGGCCGGCGCCGGCGACGGCAGCGAGCCGTGCGCGGAAGAGATCGTGCCGTGACCGCATGGCAGCGGTGAGCAATACGCTTGCTCGATATCGAGCATGTAGAGGCCGAGCGCCGCGCCGACGATGTCCACGATCGCGTCGACTTGGCCGACTTCATGGAACGCGATCTCACTCACCGGCTGCCGGTGCACGCGCGCTTCTGCGTCACCTAGGCGATGGAAGATCGCGCGCGCCGTCTTCTCGACGGCCTCAGGCAGAGACCCGCCGCGGATCACGGCGAGTATTTCCGCGAGTGTGCGATGCGCTCCATGCCCAACGCCCGCTGCGCCCGTCGCATGGCCGGCGTGATCGTGGTCGGCGTGATCGTGGCCCGCGTGACCCTGGGCGTGATGATCGTAATCGTGATCCTCGCCTGGAACGCTAACATCCAGGTAGAGAGCGCCCAGTCCGCGCTTGTGGACCGGCATCGCGCTCATCGTCCAACCGCTCACGGGCAGGCGGCGAAGTTCGCGCTCCAACGCGTCGAGGCTCAAGCCCGCGTCGACGAGCGATCCGAGGATCATGTTCCCGCTCGCGCCGGCGAAACAGTCGAAGTATGCGATCCGCACTATGCGCGATCCGTCTGGGCGCGGACTGCAGACCGATTGATCCGCGACGCCGCGCATGCGGCGCCGAAGCCGTTGTCGATGTTCACGACCGCCACGCCGCCCGCGCAAGCGTTCAGCATGGTCAGCAAGGCAGCGAGTCCGCCGAATGAAGCGCCATAGCCGACGCTCGTCGGAACCGCGATCACCGGTTTGTCCGTCAGGCCGGCGATGACGCCGGGCAGCGCGCCGTCCATGCCCGCGACGGCCACGACGACATTCGCGCTGCGCAGAGCGCCGATGTGACCGAGCACGCGGTGCAAACCTGCGACGCCCACATCGTCGACGCGCGCGACCGCATTGCCCATGATGTCAAGACTGACCGCGGCCTCAGCGGCCACATCGCGGTCGGCGGTGCCTGCTGAGACGACACACACGCTGCCGACGCGCGGCAACGGCTCGCGTTCGACAACGACGATGCGCGCATCGTCCTCATAGTGCGCGTCGGGCGCGAACGTTCGCACGGCGTCGAAATGCTCGCGCGTTGCGCGCGTGGCGAGCACGGTCGCGCCGCGGTTCAGCATGGCGAGCGCGATCGCGCCGACTTGATCGGGCGTTTTTCCGGGGCAGTAGATGACCTCAGGAAATCCGGTGCGCGTTGCGCGCAGATGATCGAGCGTTGCGAAGTCCAGTCCGTCGCCGGCTTGGCACGTGCCAAACGCCGCCGCGGCTTCATCGACTGAAATTGCGCCTTCGCGAACGGATTCGAGAATGCGTTCGAGCGTGGAACGGAGATCGTCGGGCACAGCGTCCGCGATTTCGCCTTTCGATCAACGCGGCCCCCTTGCGAAGGCGCGTGTCGTATGGCGAAGGAGAACGCGGGAATCCGCGGCGACCTGGTGAAGCGGTCGCACATGTCTTTAGCCGCGCCGGGTTCGCCGGAAAACGCCTCGGTCTTTCGGTTCGCAAAGCGCATGGCTGGCCTAAAGGCAAGCGCGATCCGCGAGATCCTCAAAGTCACCGAGATGCCCGACGTGATCTCGTTCGCAGGCGGACTTCCCGCGCCTGAACTCTTCCCCGTCCGACAGTTCGAACTCGCCTGTCAAGAAGTGCTCGAAACGCAAGGGCCGGCAGCACTTCAATATAGCGTCACCGAGGGCTACCCGCCGTTGCGCGAATGGATCGCGACGTATCTGCACGAGACCATCGGCGTCGAATGCACCGCCGACGACATCCTCATCGTCAGCGGCTCGCAACAAGGTCTGGACCTCATCGGCAAAGTGCTGCTGGATCCCGGCGATACCGTGATCATCGAAAGCCCCGCGTATCTCGGCGCGATTCAGGCGTTCGATGCATACGAGGCTCGCTACGCGACTGTCAAGACCGACGACGACGGCATACTCGTCGACGATCTCGAGCGCGTTTTGCACGAATGCGAGCGCGCGCGCACGCGACCGAAACTGCTCTATCTCGTGCCGAATTTCCAAAATCCGAGCGGGATCACATTAGCGTTGGCACGGCGCAAGGCGGTTATCCAGCTCTGCGCGCGCTATGGCGTGCCGATCTTCGAAGACGATCCCTACGGCCGGCTGCGCTATTCCGGGATCCACATCGCTGCGATACACGCACTCGCCGGCGGCGACGGCTGCATCTACATGAGCACCGTCAGCAAGACGATCGCGCCGGGCATGCGCGTCGCGTGGCTCGTGGCCAAGGACCGCGCTCTCTACGAGAAGATCGTCCCCGCGAAACAGGCCGCCGATCTGCACACGTCTTCGTTCACGCAACGCGCGGTCTACGCGTATGCGCGAAAAGGCGACCAATTCGAAGAGCACGTCCAAGAGATGCTGCCGGTCTACGCGCGGCGGCGCAACGTGATGCTCGAATCGCTCGCCGAGCACATGCCGGCCGGAACGACGTGGACGCGGCCCGACGGCGGTTTGTTCCTCTGGGCGCGTATGCCGGAGAGCATCGACACGCAAAAACTTCTCGCGCATGCCTCGGAACAAAAGGTCGCGTTCGTGCCGGGCGCGCCATTCTGGGTCAACGTCGACGTGCGCAACACGATGCGCCTGAATTTCTCCAACGGAACGGACGAACAGATCGCGACCGGTATAGCCCGCCTCGGCGCGCTCGTCAAAGCGTCCTTGAGTGGCCGACTCTCGTAAGTCGTTCGGCGTTCAACAAGCGACGGCGGCGCCGGCGGCGATTCTGGCGCTGGTCTCTCTCTTAGCGTTACACGGCGTTCCCGCGCAGGCGGCGACGAGCCATCCCGCGGTCACGGTCACGGGCGGCACGGTGCAATTCTTTGCCGGGCACGTCGTGCTCGACGCGCGCGGTTCGGCGCGGCTTGACGACGGCGTGCTGCACGTCAGCGCGGACCGCATCGTCGTGGACCTGCGTTCGAACAGATACGTCGCGGCCGGCAATGTCGTCGTGACCCAAGCGCACGGCACGTCGCCGCCGGTGACCGGCGCGGCGATGAGCGTTGATCTGACGACGCATCGCGGACTGTTCGTCTCGCTTGCGCCAGCAGTTGCGCGCACGGCCGTTGACGGCTCGAACGTCGACGCCCAACTCGATCCCAGTGCGCTGCCGGCGCAGCCGCTCGCGCTGCCTGACGTCTCGGGCGAACTGCCGTTTGCGCTTGCGCCGCGCGCGGTCGCGCACTTGGACGCAGACGTACGGCTAGAGCGGGCGACCGTGCTCGTGCCGGGCGGCCGCCCCGTCAGCTTACCCTCCTACGTCTACACGTTTGCCTCCGATCCGGGCTACAACACGAGCAACATCAACACGAACGGCGAAGACGTGCCGATCACGTTCGGGAGCACGCGCAACTCGATCCAGAGCGCGCATTTCTTCTACGACCCGCTCGTCAAACTCGGCGCCGGCATCTCGGAGAACATCGTGGACGGGCAGCGCGCGTACGTGCTGGCTTCGCTCGCTCCGATCAACGGACCGCGCCACAACGGTGCGCTCACGTGGTCCGACGACGTCAACGATCACACGGTGCAGACGTATACCGCAAATGCATCGACCGGCTTTGGAACCGCGCAAGGATACGATGTGCGCGACTCCATCCACCGTTCGTATCTGGAATTGTCGGCGCAGACATTTTCGGGCGCGGGCCAACGAAGTTCTCATCTCGGCTGGCAGAGTTACGATCAACAGTTGGGGCCGCGCGGGCTCGGTTCGCTGCTCTACTTCCATTTGCGCAGCGAGTGGGGCGTCAGCTATGCTTCCGCGCAATCAGAGTTCGATCCGTACGAACAGCCGCCGTGTTTCATTCCGCCGTGCACAGGAATTCCGAGACCGCTCGTTCTTCCGAGATCGATCTGGCATACGGCGCTCGAGCTGTACACCACCACGTCGGCGTTTGCGGTCGGTCCAGGTTCCAGCCTGACGCTTTCGGCGGACTATCGCGACCTGCACGAGACGCTCGCGCACACGCAGTTCGCGGAGACGTACAGCGCGAATCTCGCGCACGTCTGGAATTCTTTCGTGAGCACGAGCATTTCGGAAAACCTGCAGCCGACTCACGACGGCTATCCAAATCCGTTTCCCGGCATGCCGAACGTCGGCTATCGCACGGTGTTCAACGATCAGCAATTCGCCATTTTCTACACGAATCCGAACGCCTTTGCGCTCGATCTCAACGCGGTCCATCAGACAGCCGGTTCCGATTCGCCGAACGGTGCTTTCGCGCAGCCGTGGGGAGTGAGCGCACTCGTGCGCTTCCGGCTGACGCGCTCGCTCTCGCTGCAGCTCAGCAGGTCATACAGTTTCGGCTTTGAAGGCCAGCGCTTCGGCGCGTATAGCGTGCAGATATTCCCGTGAGGCGGATCTGACAGCATGAAAGTCCTCGTCACCGGCGGCGCCGGATACATCGGCGTCGTCCTTTGCGAGCGGCTGCTCAAGAGCGGGCACAACGTGCGCATCCTCGACCGCCTATATTGGGGCCGAGCGCCGCTCAAGCACCTCGCGGACCAAGTGGAATTGGTGCAAGCCGACGTGCGCGACGTTCCCGACGCCGCGTTTGCAGACATCGACGCCGTCGCGCATCTCGCCGGGCTCTCCAATGATCCGACCGCCGAATACAATCCGACCGCGAACTGGGAGATGAACGCGATCGCCACTGAATCGCTCGCACTGGAATGCAAGCGGCGCGGGATCCGGCGCTTCACATTCGGCTCAAGCGCATCGATCTACGATGGATTGGGTGAGGGCGTGTTTGACGAGAATGCGCCGGTCGATCCGCGCGGCGCGTACTCGCGTTCCAAGCATGAGGCGGAAGCGCGTCTGCTGCGCGCCGCCGGACCCGACTTCGAGCCGGTCATCCTCCGGCAAGGCACTGTGTACGGGTTCAGCACGCGCCTGCGCCTGGATCTGGTCGTCAACACGTTTATAAAGGATGCATTGCTGCGCGGCGCGCTTTATCTTCACGGCGGCGGTTGGATGTGGCGCCCGCTTGTCGACATCAACGACGTCGCCGAAGCGCACGTCCGCTGTCTTGAGGCGCCGGCCGACGCCGTGGCCGGCCAGATCTTCAATGTCGTGCACGACAACTTTCAGATCCGGCAGCTTGCCATGCTCGTCACAGGATCGCTTTCGATCATGGGGCGGCAAGCAAGTCTCGAGACGGCGCCCGTTCCCGCGATCAATCGCGACTATCGCTGTACGAACCGGAAGCTGACCGAGCGTATCGGCTTCACGCCGAGCGTCACGGTGCTGGAATCGATCGAGAAGCTCTTGTCGTCGCTTCCTGTGTCTGAGCCGACGCTGCTCGCGCACCCGCGCTACTACAACATCGCGTGGATGACGCTGCTCGATGAGATCGTGGAAGAGCACAGCCCGTTTACGTCGGTCTGGGAAAGCACGCGCCGAACTACCTAAATTCTCGATTCGATTTCGCCGATTCGATTTCGCCGACTCGATTTCGCCGATTCGATTTCGCCGACTCGATTTCGCCGATTCGATTTCGCCGACTCGCTGAAGGGGCCGACTTTATGTCGGCCCCTTCAGACAAGCCCCTTCAGATCATGCGCGTTCAGACATGGCCGCGCGCGCGTAAGTAATCTGTCAAGGCTTCGCGCCATGGGCGAGCGGAAAGCCCGAGCACTGCAAGCCGCTCGCTCGCCAGCGCCGAATACGCGGGGCGGCGCGCGCGCGTCGGCATGGACGCACTCGCCACGGCCGCGACCGGCACGTCAAGGCCGGCCCCTCTGATGATCGCCGTCGCGAACTCGTGCCACGAGACCGGTCCGGCGTTCGTCAGATGATATGTGCCCGGCGGCGCGTGTCGGGCGAGAAGCGCAACGGTCAAATCGGCGGCGTCGGCTGCGTATGTCGGCGTCATCACGATGTCGTCCACCACTTCGATCTTGTCGCCGCGCCGCGCTTTCGCAAGCATCGTCTCCACGAAATTGCCGCCTTTGCCGCGCGAACCCGCGACCCCGAACACCGACGCGATCCGCAGCACATAGGCCTGCGGGTTGACGAGCCTGACGAACATCTCGCCCGCGAGCTTCGACACGCCGTAGACGTTGATCGGCGCAGCGAGATCCGATTCGACGTACGGCCGTTCGGACTGCGCGCCGTCGAACACGTAATCGCTCGAGTAGTAGACGACCGCCGCGCCGCGTGCGTGTGCGCTGAGCGCCACGTTGCGAGCGCCGATGGCGTTGATCGCAAGCGCATCGTGCGGGCGATCTTCGCAGTCGTCGGTGCGATGGTACGCGGCGGTGTTCACGACGACGTCGCCGGGTGCCAATGAAGACAAGGCGAGGTCCAGCGCGGCGCGATCCTCTACCGAAACCTGCTCGTGCGAGAGCGGCAAGACATCGAAGCCGGCGGTGTGAACCGCGCGCACGACTTCCGTGCCTACTTGGCCGCCTGCGCCGATGACGGCTACGCGCAAAGCGCAGCGCCGGTCACAACGGTAACGGCAGCGGCCGCGCTTCGGCCGAGCGGCGCATCGCCGGGATGAGCGCGATCGCCACAAAAAATGGCAGCGCCATCTTCGGAAACGTGAAGACGTCATCCACGAGTCCGTGCAGACAGAGCGCGAACAGTGCGCCGTACGCGCCGACGGCCACGGGACTGGCCCACAGTTCGGCGGACCGCGCGCGCAGTAACATGATGCTCAAGAACGCGATCAGAATTGCCAGTCCGACCACGCCGAGATCCACCGCCGTCTCCAGGTAGAGCTGGTTCGCGCTGCCATGCCATGGAGTAGGCGGCGCGTTTGCGCATCGCGCGTTCGCATCGGCGAAATTTCCGGCGCCGACGCCGATGACGGGCGCAGCCGCGATCAACGATTCCGCGCACTGCCAGAGCTGCGCGCGCGCGACCATGGAGTACGTCGCTGACGGAGTGGCGAGAAATTCGTGCCGGAGTCCGTCCAGCGAGATATTCGCGCCGGCCACAGGAATCACGAAGAGCGCAACCGATGCTGCGACCACAGCGCCGCGTTTCGGCAGTGTCGAGACGGTGACGGAATCGGCGTAGCGTTTGGCCCAGATGTACGCCGCGACCACGACGCAGACGCCGGCAGCGCACGCCCAGAACGCGCCTCGCGAGAATGTGAGCAGCAGATCCGATGCGAGCAGGCCGAGCAGCAGCGTACCGGCGATGAACGCAAGCCGGCTCACGCGAGCGAATAGCAATATCGCCAGCAGGATCGGGATCACGGTCTCGAGGTATGCGCCGAACTGGTTCGGGCCTTCAAGCGTGGACGTGACGCGCTGAACGAGCGATCCGTCTGCGGCGCGAAAGACATCGGGCGCACCTGCGAACGTCTGCCATAGACCGTCAAGTCCCACGACGACGCTTGAGCCGAGGAAGACGACGGCGACGCGCATGGCATCGGCGGACGTGCGCACCGTCGCGGCGGTGAGGCAGAACGCGCCCGCATACCACGTCCAGTGCAGCGCGTCGCGCGCTGCATCCGCTCGGCCGTCGGCCCATGTTATGCTTATCAGACCGAATGCCGCGAACGCGACGAACGCGAGAGGTGCGCGATCCGCGAAGAGCGCGTCGCGCATGCCTATGCGCTCCGAAGGATCAAACGCGGCCCGCAGCAGCACACCGGCGAGCGCGCCGACGAACACAGCTTTGGGCAGTGTGACGAGCGTGGGACCGAGCGAGTGATACCAGGCAAACGGCGCTGTCGCAGCGATGGCCGCGCCAGAAATCCACGGCATGCGGTACGCCATGACCGCCACCGCAAGGGCGCACGCGATCAGCACTAAGGCGATGGGCAACGTGAGAGGCAACGCGTTCATCATTGCGTATCGAACCCTGCTGTCTTCACTTCGGCCGTTCCGTCGGCTTGCACGACTCCCAATACCAACGGTTGGCTCTTCGGCTGCGTCGTACCCACCTGGTACGTCTGTTCAAGCAAACGCACGATCTCCGCGCTGGGTTCCAATGCGATGAAGCGCATGAGCGGCTCGCCTTCGCGAACGCCGTCGCCCGGTCGCAGCGAAAAGCGCACGCCGATGCGCTGCGATGTATCGGAATACGCGCCCGACTTGGCTCGCGCGATGATCTCCCCGACAGCTCGCGTATCGATCGCCCCCACGATTCCAGATATCGGTGCGCCGACGGCAAAGCCTTCGGGGAACGTCCGGTCAAACCGGTCCAATCTGCCGCCCTGCGCGCCGACCATCTCTGAAAACTTCGACTTTGCGGCGCCACTTCGAAGTGCTTCGTCCACCAGCGCCATGGCCGGCTCGCCCGCGGCCACGCCGCCAGCTTCGAGCAACGCTGCAGCGACCAGACGCGATGCCTCGCGCAACCGGGCGCCGCCGCCATCTTCCAAGACGAGCAGCGCTTCGTCGAGTTCGAGTGCATCGCCGGCTGCATCCGCAAGCGGTTCGTCCATCGATGTGAGAAGCACGCGCATGCGCCTGCCCATCGCCGCGCCGACCTGCGCCATGGTCCGCGCAAGTTCTCTCCCCTCATCCACGTCGCGCACGAACGCGCCGTTGCCGACTTTCACGTCGAGCACGATCGCCGGCGCGCCGGCCGCGATCTTCTTGCACATCACGGACGCGGCGATGAGCGGTATGCTCGCGACTGTGTCGGTGCGATGCCGCAGCGCGTACATCTTCTTGTCTGCCGGGGCCAGCGTCTCGCTCGCCGCGGCGATCGCGCAACCGACGCGCCGCACTTGGTCGCGGAATTCCGGAATCGTGAGCGCGACGCGCGTTCCGGGCACGCACTCGAGCTTGTCGAGCGTGCCTCCGGTATGGCCGAGCGCGCGGCCGGAAAGTTTTGCGACGCGAACCCCGCACGCCGCAGCGAGCGGAACGGCCACGAGCGAAACCGCATCGCCGACGCCGCCGGTCGAATGCTTGTCCACCACCGGCCCGTCGGCAGCGCTCCATTGGATGCGTTCGCCAGAATCGGCCATCGCCTGCGTGAGCGCCGTCGTCTCGCGCAGGGTCATGCCGCGCGCGCAGACGGCGCGCAACCACGCCGTCATGGCGTCGTCGCTGACATCGCCGCCGACATATGAGTTGATCAGTGCGGAGATATCGGCCGGAGTATGTTCGCCTCCGGCCGCCTTCGCATCTGCCATGCGAAGCGCCGACGTGTCTGAGGCGGTCAACCTTCCAGCATGCCGACGACGCCGCGCACGAGCGTGAGCACGTCGCCGGATGCACCGCGCACGACTTCCTGCACGGACTCATGCGATGGCTCTTCGACCAGCCCATCCGCCGAAGCGCTCGGCACGGCGGCGTTCGCGATCACGGAAATCCCAAGCGATCGCATCCCGGCGTGTCGAGCGGCGATGACCTCCGGCACGGTCGACATTCCGACGGCATCGGCGCCCAAGTGCGAGAGCATCTGAAGCTCGGCGTCGGTCTCATATTGCGGCCCGATCATCGCGACGTAGACGCCTTCGGCTACCGCGATGCCAGCGGCGGCCGCGACGCGGCGCGCGCTTTCGCGCAGACCGGGATCGTACGCGTCGCGCATCGACGGAAACCGCGGTCCGAGTTCGGGCGCGTTCGGTCCGATCAGCGGGCTCGTCCCCGTCAAGTTGATGTGGTCGCGGATGAGCATGATCGTACCTGGCGCGAACGCCGGGTTGATGCCGCCGGCGGCGTTGGTGACGATCAGAGTGGATGCTCCCATCTTGTGCGCGACGTACACCGGAAACGCGACCTGCCACATCGGGTGGCCTTCGTAGAAATGGATCCGCCCGTCGAAGAGCGCGACTGGTCTGCCTTCGAGCCGGCCCACGATCAACCGGCCGCGATGACCGGCGACAGTCGTCTCGGGGAAATGTGGCAACTCATGGTAGCCGAACGCCACAGCGTCGGAGAGCGAATCGGCGAGTGCGCCAAGACCCGAACCGAGGATCACCGCGACTTTCGGCTTGAGCCGCGTGTGTTTGCTGATGAAGTTGACGTTGAGCGTGACGTTGTGCGTGAGCGAACTCAAGACTTGCCTTGCCTCGCAGCCGACGCCGCGCGGCGACCGACGTAGTCCGCCATCATCGCCAAGAGCTGCGCGAGTTCTTTCACGCGCAGCAATGTGCCGACCGCGAGGAACGTCGCACCCGCCGCGACGATGTCCACCGCAAGCGTTGCGACGTGCTGCCAGATCGTGCCCGCATCGTGCCAGAGAATGCCGTTGAGCGCGTATGCGACGACCGCCATCGCGCCCGACGCCACGACGACGCGCCAAACGGAAGCGCCTATCGCGTCGCCGTCGCTCGCTCCGATGCGCGCGCGCAAGATCCCGTACAACACCGCTGCTTCAGCCAGAGATGAGAGCGAATTGGCCGTGGCGAGTCCGTTGACGCCGAACGGCCGCACCAAGAGCGCTGAGCAGACGACGTTGAGCACCATCACCGAACTCGCCACGATCACCGGCGTCCGCGAATCGCGCATCGCGAAGAAGCAGCGTGTCAGGACGATGCTGGCGGCGAGCCCCAAGAGTCCGACCGCATAGAACTGCATCGCGCCGGCCGTGCGGACCAGATCGCCGTACGTGAACTCGCCCCGTTCAAAAAGCACGCTGATGACCGGCTGTGCGAGCACGATCAATCCGAGCGCAGCCGGCAGCGTTATGAGCGCCGTCATGCGCAGACCGGTGGATGCGGTCAGGCGCAGCGAGGGCAGTTCCTTGCTGGCGAATTGCGCCGAGAGGATCGGAAAGATCACGGTTGCGATTGCGGCGGCGAACAACTGCTGCGGAAAGCCGACGACTTTTGTGGCATACTGCATCGCAGCGATTGCGCCGTTGGGCAGACTTGCCGCGAAATATTTATCGAAGAGCAGATTCGCTTGACCGACCGCCGAGCCGACGACGATGGGTCCCAGGATGACGAAGAGACTCCGTAAGCCGGGATGCTTGAAGTCGATGATCGGCCGGTAGGCGCAACGGCGGAAGTAACTCGGCAACTGCACGAGCAGTTGCGCGACTGCACCCGCCGCTGTGCCGAAGACGAGCGCATATATGCCGAAGCGTGGGAAGAGCCAGAGCACGCCGGCGATCGCGCAGACGTTAAGCGCCATACCTTGCAAGGCTGCGGCTTTGAAGCGCTGCTGCGCGTTGAGCAGCGCCTGCACGACGCCTGCGATCGACGTCGCGATGATCGTCGGCATCATGATCTGCGTCATGTGCGTCGTCTGGCCCGATTGTCCGGGCGGAAATCCGAACAGCGCCACGATGTAGGGAGCGGCGAACCAACCAACGATGGCGCAAAGCGAGAGCACGATGAGCAGCATGTTGATCACCGTGCTTGAAAGGCGCCACGCTTCTTCTGCCTCGTCGGATGCGAAATAGCCGCTGAGGACGGGGACCAGCGCGCTGACGAGCGCGCCGTTGAACACGCCGAACACAAGCGTGGGGATGATCGCCGCGACAAGAAACGAGTCGAGTTCCCAGCGCTCGCCGAAGTAGCGCGCGTTGACCATCTCGCGGCCGAAGCCGAGCAACATGCTCACGAGAGTGGCCGACATGACCGCGAGCGTGCTCGACGCAACGCTTAGACCGGCTCGGTCTTGACGCGGCTCGACGAGCGCCGGGCGCTTGGCGGTTGCCATAGTCTACGGCGTTTCTCAAAGTCGGGCGGCGACGCCTACCGCGGGGGAACGATTGCGGCGGGCCCGTAATCCTACGGCCCTAGTGAAAATCGACGCCATTCTGCACAGCCGTCGCCCGAGCTTTTCGTTCGAGTTCTTCCCGCCGCAAAGCGACGAGGGCGTGGCGAACCTCCTCAAAGCCGTCGAAGTGCTCCGCCCGCTCTCGCCTGCGTTCGTCTCCGTGACCTACGGCGCCGGCGGCAGCACGCGCTCGCGTACGCTCGAACTGACTAGATCGATCAAAAATGATCTCGACGTCGAGACGATGGCGCATCTCACGTGCGTGGGAGCTGACATATCCGGACTTCGCGGCGTGCTCGACGATGTCGCAGCTGCCGGCATCGAGAATGTGCTGGCTCTGCGCGGCGATCCGCCGAGAGGCGACGCTTCATTCCAACAAACGCCGGGCGGGCTCGCGCATGGGTCCGATCTCGTCCGACTCGTGAGCGAGAACTACGACTTTTGCGTCGGCGGCGCGTGCTATCCGGAGAACCATCCGGAATCTGCCGATGCGGCGACGGATCTCCGCCAGACTCGAACGAAAGTCGATGCGGGAGCAAAATTTCTCATCACCCAGCTCTTCTTCGACAACGAGAAATACTTCGCGTACGTGGAGCGGGCGCGCGCTGCTGGCATCGACGTTCCGATCATTCCCGGCATCATGCCGATCACCAACGCCGATCAGGCCGCGCGATTCACGAGCCGCTGCGGCGCTACGATTCCCGAACGGCTGCGCGTCGAGCTCGATGCGCGCAAAGATGAACCAGAGGCAGTGGCCGATCTCGGCGTGGCTTACGCGACGCTACAATGCGTGGATCTATTGGAACGCGGCGTTCCGGCCATCCATTTCTATACGCTGAACAAGTCGCCGGCCACGCGAGCTGTCGTCTCGGCGCTGCTCGCTGATCGACCGTGGGACCGCGCCGCCGGCCGGCGCTATGTCGGAGCGGCGCTTAGAACCTAGGTCCCGGAAGCGCGAATACGATCGGGCGGACCGACCACGACATTGATGTGACGCCTGCTTCTTTGGAGTTCGTCTACCATCGAATCGTCGTCAAGCGGCAGCAGAGCTCCGCGCGCGTCGAGTTCGAACACCGCCGCATCACGCCGCAGCTCCGCGAGCACTTCGAGCGGATCCGAACCTGCGGCGCGCAATCCCCACGGCCAGTACTCTACGAGCATGACCACGTGCGGCCAGCGAGCACGTGACGCGTGCATACCGGCAAGGGCGTGACCTTCGAACCCTTGGATATCCATCTTTATGGCATCGAGCTGCGGCCAGTCCGCGATCGCGTCGTCGAATCGCACGACACGAACGTCGACGCGGGAGCGCGCCGCCGCTTTGCGATCTTCGCCCGGATCGGTGAGGTACATCCGCTGGTCCCCGCGATTGCCGCTATCGAGCACGAACAGCGGCGCGATGCCCGGTGCCGAGCCGACCGCCGCATGCACGATCTGAACGCGATCGCCGACGCCCCGCTCGGCGACGTTTTTTTGCAGCAACGCAAGTGTCCGCGGGTCCGGCTCGAAAGCGATCACTTTTCCGTGTGGGCCGACGAGTTCCGCGAAGAGCGTCGTGAAATAGCCGATGTTCGCGCCGACGTCTGCGACTCGCTGGCCGGGTTGGAGCAATCGCTTGAAAAACGCTGTCTCGCCTGGCTCGAAGCCTCCCGTGCATAGCAATTCGAACCCCACGCCCGTATCCTCGAGGTCGATGGAGAAAGGCAGGCCGCGCACCGCGATCGATTTGGTCTTGCCGTAGAATATTCGCATCGAGGCGAGTATCGCGCGCGCCCCCGGGGCCTCAGGTCCGAATAGCGGCCGCAGCAGACGGCGTAACACTGTTGACGGCGGAAGCCTTTCGGCGCGCTGACCGGCGATCGTCTCGCGCGTGGGTATCACTGCCGCGGCGAAGAGCGCCGCGAACGCGACGATCCCCGCGGTTTCCGCCGCCGGCCCGTCGCCGGCGATGTGCAAGGCGATGGCCGCCGCAATGGCGAGCAGCGCCGCGACCGCGCACAGCCGGCTCACCATCGAGACGATCTCGCTGCAGCGATGATCGTGAAGATCGCAAGTGCTGCGAAAACTATTTCGAGGACGTCCAGCCAGTTGAAGACGAGCAATGTGCCAGGACCGGTACAGATCCACGCATTTCGCCAACCATCGGCCATGATGTGCGGCGGAAACGGACCGCCTCGACCGAATTCGATCGCGCTCCAAGTCGAGCTGAACGCTTCTGAGATCGCTACGACGTGCTGCGTATCGTTTGGGAGTGGGACTATTGCGGCAAGAGATGGTCTTGCTGCGAATTGGACTGCGCCTTCCGTGGATTGCGCCGACGCGTTTGAGCCCGCCGGATTCATCGTCGCACGCGCGAGCAACGCGACATCTCGCGGATCGACCGCCGCGGTATGCGCAATCGTCACCTCGCGTCTGCTGACCGAGGCGCCGGCCTCGGTCATCGCGACGATCTCGGTCGCCTCTTCATCGGGATCGGTCAGTTCGACGCCGATGCTCGATAGGCAATGCCGCACCGGATCGCCGAGGTCGAACGTCTGGCCGTTCGGGATGTCCGCGTAGCAGCCATACGTAGCGTCACGAAGCTTGACGGCGATCAGCGAACCGCTCGATGCGGCGGATTCGGGCTGCGACGTTATGACGGTGACCGATGGTTCTGTCGACAGCATGAGCCCGATATCCACACCGCGCGGCTGCGTTGAGATTGGCAGTGATTGCGCGGCCACGATGTTCGCGAACACGACCTGATTGACTTTGGGCTGCGACGCATCGGCCGGCGCGAATCGCGGCGGGTAGAACATCTGCAGCGATCCGCCGCGTGCCGGTCGCTGCGTCACTGTGAAGTTCGTGATGCCGGGCGGCAGTTGCACGGCGTAGAAACGGATCCATCGCGGCAGTCCCCCGCCCAGTGCGCTCACGGAGCCGACTTGCGCGCCGTTCGCCGCCAAAACAAACGTCGTGTCGCTGCGCGGCCATGCGCCGACTTCGATGTCGGCGGTGACGATGCGCGCTGCGGCATTGCGGATGCCGTACGCGACGGTCGTGCCGCTCGTCGAGACTTGTGACACGACGGCCGGGACTAGAACGGTCGCCCTCGCTTCGTCGCGCGAAAGCACGCGCGTGCCGAGTGTCCGCTGCACGCGGATCGGCGTCAGCACACGCATGAGCGCCGCGCTGAGTCGCGCGTCCACCGCAACGCCGGCGGCGTGAAGCGCATGCGCGACCTCGCGCAGGCCCGCATCCGAACTTTCCTCGATCGCCGCGCGTGGTTCAAAAGCGCTATTACGGACTTCGATTCCGCCGTTCGGCGGACCGAGATCGTAAAGCTCGAGCGCTCCGAACATGCCCACCGCGTCGCCGAAGGCGGCTCTGTAGCTGCTGCGAGCGGGCGCCGCGCTATGCATGAAGCGCACGTCATCGCGCGCGACCACATAGCGGACGCCGAGATCGCGCAGCAGCGGCTTCAGCAACGGTGAACGCTGCCGCGCGAGTGAAGCGACTGTCGCGTCGATCGATGCAGCCGCGGCGGCCTGGGTATAGTTGAACGGCGCGCCCGGCATCAGCACGTCTCTGTGCAGCACTTCGATCGGGATGAAGTCGACTCCATGATAGCCCCACGTGTAGTCGATTTGATAGAAATCGTCCGGCGGGAGCACGAGCACGCCGCCCGGCTCGCCGGTCGCATCGAGCCGCGCCGACAGCGATCGCCAGTCGTCTGGCAGCGCGATGTGCACGTCAGGCAAGATGTTCGTCTCTTCGTGGAAGATCGCGCCGGTGATGGTCGCGAGGTTGTTCGCCAACACTCCGCAGACGAACACGGCGCCGAGCAGCGCACTTGCGATGCGGCCGCCGTTACTCTCGTAGCGCGCTCGAATCGCGTCGACGGCGAGTCCGCAGGCAAGCGCGGCGACCAGAGCGGCCACAAGGATCAGCCCATACGGCTCGATGAGCAAGAACATGCCAGGCAATTTGAAAAGCGCTTCGTTGACGGCCGCGAGCGGGCTGTGCACGCCTTTCGCTATGAACAGCATTGCGAGCATGACGATGGCGCAAAAGCGCGCCACCATTCTTGCGCTGCCGCGCGTCACGATGAGCGAGAGCGCCACGCCCGCCGCGGCCAGGAATCCCGACGCATAGAGCAAGGGCGAACCGTCGAACGCAACAGCCCACGGATTGTATTCCGGGAAGCGCCACACCCACGTAGCGCAGAATCGCAACTCGTTCAACAAGCTCGCGCGCGCAAAGGTCCACGCGACGTCGGTCGGAGCAGTGGCGTGGAGGATCTTCACGCCGAGGAACGAGATCGCGATCGGCACGAGCCACCAGAGGCTGGTGGTGATCGCCAGCGTTGTGGCCACGCCTGCCCAGCGCCAATACGCCCGCGCGTCCGGCGAGAAGCGAGCGCACAAAAAGAGCCACGCTACAAGTCCGATGAGGACAGCCACGATCAACTGCGGCGTGACCGCCACAACGGCAAGCGCGACGCACGCGATGGAGGCAAGCCAGACCGCCGCCGCTTTGCGCCGCGCCGGTTCGCGCGCGGCGGACATCGCCCAATAGAACACCCAGGGCAGCGCCGCCGTGCAGACTTCAGCGCTGAGGAACACGCCGATCATCTGCTGGCGGACGGGGATGAACGCGAACACCCAAGCGGCGACGAACGCGGCGAATGTCGATAGCCCGATGATTCGGCCGCACTTGTAGGCGCCGATCCACGAGATCATCACCGGCAGGACGAAGAGCAGCGCCTGCCCCACGCTAAGACCCGCGATCTTTTCGAGCAAGGCTTCGATCACGAGATACGGCACGAGAGAGAAAAGCACGTCCACAGAACCCGCATACGAGACGACGTGATTCCACGCGAGTGCGGTCTTGTGCAGAAGATTCGCCGGATCGAACGGCGGCGGCAGATCGATCTGCGCGATGCCGGTCGGAGGTTGCGCCCAATGCAACCCGATGGCCAGAAGCACAAGCTGCGACAACCCGACGTAGAGCAATTCGGGTGAGAACGGTTTGCTCCGCGACGCCGGCGTCATGCAGGCCTACCGTGAATCGCTTCGCGTCGCGCATTTCGCGCGGCGAGGATTGCGATCGCAAAAAGCCACGCAACTCCGACGATTTCCAGCGCCGCCTCGACTGCCGCGGGCCAATGGATCAGCAGCACTTGCTGCGCCGCGGATCTCGAAGGCAAAAGCCAACCGTTAACGGTCGTGTCGACCCGCACGTGAGGAAGCCGCCCGCCGGATAACTGCGCCACCCAGCCGCGATCGAACGCGTCGTTCAACCTCAACATAGCTTGAGGACCGGCGGGAATCGTGGCCCGGATAGCCCACGGAGTGACTTCGGCCGCCGTGACCGCGATCGGAGCCGCCGCTTGCGGGTTCGCCGGAAGGCCCGCCGGCGGATATCCCTGAGCCGCGATCGCGCAGAGCCCGTCGCAGCGCACCGCGCTCGTACTCGCGGCGAGAATCATCCATTGATAGCCGCTCGTGGACGAGCTGATCAGCGCGCCGTCTTGGTCGCGAAGTGCGCCTTCCACAAAGACGAGCGCCGGTACGCCCGCTCGGAGTTGCAAGAAATCTTGGCTCGACATGGTGGCAGCGCCCCCGAGCGCCTGCCCGAGCTGCGGCGCGCTCTCGAACGCGAGTCGAGCATCCACCCATCCGAGCGCGGCATCCACGTAACGGCCGCTCGCAGACACGGGCACGAGCGCACGGTAGCCCAACCACGATGGCGGCACCTGTGCGCCGCGCGCTTGCGCCGCATCGGAGAACAGCACCGCGCCGGCGCCGAGTTCGTCCACAACGGTTCCCACTGCCGGTAAAGGAAACAACGCGACCGGCGGTTGGGGATTCGCGACTTTCGCAGCGAGCGAGCGCAAATCGAAAATGTCTTTTGGTAGCCACCGCGCGCGCTCGACGGGCTTGAGCGCGAGCTGAAAAGCGCGGGCCGTGTCGTCTGAGCGAAGCCACAGCCGCCCGAAAATGCTTGCGACTCCGAGCGCCGCGAGCGACCGATCGTCTCGGTCGAATGCGTAGCGCGCAAGCGCGACGTCCACCGGATACTGCGGAGCCTGCACGTTGAGCGGCGCGTTCCCGTCGCGCAGATACGCGTCGGGGTCGAGTCCGGAGCCGCGCCCGCTAAGAGTCAACGGTTGAAACGCTGGGAAGAGCGCGTAGCGGTACTCGGCTGCGCCGGCTGGCGAAATTGAGGGGATCGACGCCGCGGGCACCCACCACGACCACGGCGAGAACACGGTCCACGCGACGGCGAATGCAACGCCCGTCGCCGCGATCGCTGCGCCCGCGAGCGGCCACCGCGCGGCCGCGAGCGCACTCCCCGCGATATAGGCGATGACGGCGACGCCGAGCACATCGAAGAGCTCGCGATACAAGCCGGCTCCGGGCAGATGCACGAACGCCCACGCGATCGGCGTGGAGAGCCAACCATCGAGGCCCGCGGCAATGCTCACGGAAAGGACGAGAACGATCAACGAGATTTTGGCGAGGGCGGTCTTCCATCCGCCGACGACGCCCGCGATGCACAGAACCACGATGATATACATCGCGACGCGGTCGAACGGGTCGACCTGTTGTCCGTAGCCCGCGAAGTACCCGCCGAGATTGATCCCTGAGAGCAACGGCGTTGATTGCGATCGCTCCCATGCAAGCGTGAGCGGCACGCCTTGGTACGAGCCGAAGTCCGCGGCGATGCCTACAAGCGGCGCCAACACGACGATCGCGCCGGTCATAAGCGGCAATCTGGTCGTGCCGAACACCGCGTAGACCGCCGCGATCGCGATCGCGATCACGAAGAACTGCAGCTGCACGAGCGTGAGCGCGACGAGCAACGACGCCGCAAGCGCGCGCGGCTTTGCGCGCAGCAGCTCCGCGCACAACCCGATGAGTGCACCCAACGCGAGCAGCATGTAGGTGTGGCCGGCGACGGTCTCGGTGTACGACCACGGATTGAAGACGGCGAACAACGACGCTCCCGCCGCCGCGAGCGGCCGCGCACCGACCTCACGCGCGAGCGATCCGGCGCCGAGCGCGCATGCGACGCCGATGCTGAACAGCAGCACGCAGAGCGCCGGAAGCGGTCCGATCGCGCGGCCGAGCAACGCGAGCACGCTGCCGACGAGATAGTCGTTGAGGTGCAGGTTCGGCCCGCCGATGCCGCGCGGATCCCACCCGCTCGTGGACGTGATGAATGATGATGCGAATGCGGCCGGGCTTGTCGGCCACGCCCAGTCTTGGCGCAGCGCCGGAATCCCGTGCCCTACGACGATCGCGGTATACGCGATCGCGATCGCGTACGGCGCCGCGTCGGACAGAAAACGGAAGTCGACGCGA
>Ga0210397_10000053_pt1 | contig 101502 bp, 93 predicted proteins | sample IncBWH2OmetaG_FD_160126 | JGI IMG/M metagenome (GOLD analysis project Ga0210397, IMG submission 160126) | Forest soil microbial communities from Barre Woods Harvard Forest LTER site, Petersham, Massachusetts, United States - Inc-BW-H-2-O ... | reverse complement strand
TTAATTGCGGCGGAGGCGGTGGTGGGCGTCGGAGGTGGTGTGGGAGGAGTGGTGTTCGAGTTGCCGTTGCCCGGAGGGGTGCTGACTATGCCCTGACCGCAGCCGCTGAGAATAAGGGTCAAAGACATCGAGAAGGCGAGAAATTTCCGAATCATTTTTTAGGGCCTCAAATGTAAGGAAGATAAGTTGTTCCTCATTCTTAGGCCTCGAAATGACTTGTTATGTGAATCGAAGTTGAAAGCCAGATAAATTAATACGGATGCAATCGTCTAATGCATTGCTTTCACCTGCGATTGGTTTGTAGTGGTGTGCCCTTACAATTCAAGAGATGTCTTTTTCATTTCAAGTTCATAGAACTGCAGAGAGCGGAGGCCGCAGAGGAAGTCTGACCCTGCCCCATGGTGGTGTGGAGACTCCGGTGTTCATGCCGGTGGGAACGGCAGCTTCGGTCAAGGCCGTGGAGCAGGGTGTCCTGGAAGAGGTTGGCGCAGGCGGCAAGGGTGCGCGGATCATTCTCGCGAATACCTACCATCTGTACCTGCGGCCCGGACATGAGCTCGTGAAGAGGATGGGTGGTGTGCACCGCTTTATGAGCTGGGAGCGGCCGATGCTCACCGATTCAGGTGGATTTCAGGTCTTCAGCTTGAGCGAGCTTCGCAAAGTAACCTCAGAAGGCGTGGAATTTCGTTCGCATCTGGATGGGAGCAAACATTTCTTCTCTCCGGAGCACTCAATCCAGGTGCAGATCGCGCTCGGCGCGGATATCGCGATGGTCTTCGATGAATGCGTGGAGACGCCAGCCAGCTGGGAGCGCACGCGCGAATCGATGGGTCTCACCCACGCTTGGGCGTGGCGGTCAAAAGATCACTTTGAGTTACATAAAGAAAGTGTGCCCTGGTTTGCGGCGTTGGGTGGAGCAACCCAAAGCCTGTTTGGAATCGTCCAGGGCGGAATGTACGTTGATCTCCGAAAAGAATCGGCCCAACGGCTTGTAGAGATGGGACTGCCCGGCTACGCAATCGGCGGACTCGCCGTCGGAGAGCCGCGCGAGGTCACTCGCGAAATGATCGCTCGCACGCTCGAGTGGCTCCCCAAAGACAAACCGCGCTATGTGATGGGGGTAGGCTATCCGGACGAGATCGAGGAATACGCAAAGATGGGCGTCGATATGATGGATTGCGTTCTCCCTACGCGTGCCGGACGCCACGGCTTGTTATTCGTGCGCGAAGAGCCGGGCGGGCCAGTCATCCGCATGAACATCAAGCGCAAAGAATACGCCGACGACCAGAGGCCAATCGACGAAACCTGTAGCTGCATGGTCTGTCGTCGTTATTCACGCGCCTATCTGCGGCATCTTTTCGTAGCGGGCGAACCGCTGAGCCTCACACTGAACTCCGTGCATAACCTCGCGTTCTATCTGGATACGATGGAGCGGGTGCGTGGCGAGTTGGCGGTCTCGAAACCCTAGTAAAAGCTAAGGTGTGACTTCGCGAGGCTCCGGATCCACCGTGCGGAATGCCTTTGCAGAGTTTTCAGGCTTAAGCGCGAAAACCCACAAGAACACAGCAAGCAGATAGGCTGCGGCGATGGTGTACGACCACGCTGTGTAGGCAGCTGCGTTTCGGTGGAGTGCCGCGCTCAGCCGTTCTGTCTGCGCAACGAGGCTGATCGAGGAGTAGAGCGCGAAACCTAGCGTCGTAATGCGCAGAAGGGGAGACGTTGTCGTCAAAATGGTCGAGATGAACAAGCCGATCAGTAAATAGGAAATGAATGTCTGGATGCGGTCGACTGGGATAGGCGCATGATGCGGCAGGAGAGCCAGGTTGACAACGCCAGAGGCTGCGGCCGCCACTAGAGGAACGAGAACCAGAAGATGGCGGCGAAGGTTGAATTCACTGGATCGACGAAGCAGGCGCACTGTAATCTCGATGATGAACCCACCCTGTAGAACGAGATCAACCAGAGACAGCGTGGAGTAGAACGAGCCATAGTCGTCTGCAGGAATGTGGCCGAAGAGAACGAACAACAGCGCCGAGCGCACAGGGTAGAAGACGATGAGGACGGCAAAGCTGGGCAGACGTCGCGCGAGGCCGCGTCTAAAGATGCTAACGACCAGCAGCGCCTGCAGTGCGAAGCTGAAGGTCCAGACAATCGTGTTAATGGTTTGAGCCGATGCCATAGCTGATCTGCGTTAATCGTCGTCGTCCGCGCTAACGGCTCTTTGGTGAATGAAATAGTCCGCGCCGTGCACGGTTGGAACCTGGACATACGGCATGGGTGTCTGCGTGTAGTCGAAACAATCGGAGTAGTCGTCAGCCAGGACGTCGCGGGAGCCGAGGTTCGGCAGACCGAACAGCTTCTCAATATAAGTAAGGAAGCCGCTGGGCTCATGAGTCACGTGAGAGACGTATCCGTGGCGGGCGTAAGGTGAGACAACGATCAGCGGAATACGGAAGCCGAGGCCCATGCTGTCGATCTGCGGCGGATTGACGTGATCGTACCAGCCACCCCAGTCATCCCAGGTTATAAAGATGGCCGTGGAATTCCAGAATGGGCTGTTGCCGATGGCATTGGTGATGGAAGCGACCCAGTCCGGGCCCTCGTCGGAGTCGGAGCCAGGATGGTCGGAGTGGGGGTAGTCAGGAACGATCCACGTAACAGAGGCGAGACTGCCTTTTGCGATATCGGTCAGCACCTGAGTTTGCGGCGAGATGACATTGTTGTTCCAGTCGTTGCCAAACCGTATGTGACGGATCGCCTGAAACGCAGACAGAAGGAAGAAAAAATCGTTGCTGGGGGGAGCGTAGTACTTCCACGAGACGCCTTGAGCGTCGAGAAGATCGGCCATCGTCTGATAATCGAAGCAGGGATAGACCCCAGGTAGGTCAGTACCGTTGGGGCCAATCAGCGGAGCACGGGTAGCCGCCGCGGCGTCGCACCCCCACACGCTGTTGTTTGGATTCTCGGAGACCTGGCCAGACTGGCCGGCGATCATGTATTGATGAGCGGCGAAGCTCGGTCCGGTATTGGATTGGAACATCCGATCGCCAACGGTGTAAGCGGCACCAAGATTCCAGTACGGCTTCGTGTCACTAAGCTGTACATAGGAGAACGGAAGCAACGGACTTGAGGAGCTGGGGTTGGCGAACCCGTCCATCTTGCCGTTGTCCCAATCCTTCCACCATGCCGTGTGGGTATGTGGGATGTCTTGGGTGTCCTTAAGAGGCATGGGCTGCAGCGGAACCGAAGTCGTTCCGTTCATGCCGGACTGTACGGTATCGGCGCCGGGAAACCCGTTGAAGAGGTTATCGAACGTGCGATTTTCCTGCATGATGATGACGACGTGCCGGATGGGCGACGGCACGGTCTGGGCTGGCGGGGTGGTTGACCCTCCCGAAGTGGACGATATGCCGGCAACTCCGCCGCAGCCCAGAACGAGGGTGCAGGCCGAGCAGAGGGCAGCGTAAAAAAGAGTGCGAAATATCACCGTGCCGGGCTCCTAAACCCGGAAAAACGAGCGCAGAATTTGCGGGTCCGCTCATTAAACACGTCCAGCCGCGCGAATGCACAAGTTATTTGGGAACGGGAGTATGAACTTTTGGTACCGAGGAGGCCGGTTACGAAGCCGGCCGCCCGGTAAATTAAGCCTTCTCACAATGTTCGCTGCATATTCGGACAGCCGAGCAAACTACACTACTCGGCTTTGTAGCTCAAAAGCCAGTCCTGATTTTTGGTGCGCGTCAGCGGTACAAAGATTCGAATCATTTGTTGCTGGATCCAGAAAGCCACGGCGGACACCTTTTCTTTGTAGCGTCCGTTACGGCGGCCAAGCGCGATCACTCTATCGGTCCGAGGACGTCGATGTTGCTCGAACTCCGCGAAGACTCGTTCAAGCTGGAGTCCGTTGGATTCACGCAGAAGTTTTGCTAAGTACTGCGCATCTTCGAGAGCCATCGAAGCTCCTTGACCAGAGTGTGGCGCTACAGCGTGCGCCGCGTCCCCGATCAGAATCGCGCGTCCCGAGCTCCAGCGAGGAAGGCTTGGGATGTCGTGGATCGCAACGTTAAGAATGTCCGTAGCGGACCGGATCAGTTGAGGTACAGGGGAGGCCCACTCGCCATGGAGCTCCATCAGACGTTGCTGCAATTCCGCCTTAGGCGTACTAGCCATCTGTTCCTTGCTATCCAGTCGCGCGACAGAAGTGCTCCACCACAGCGTGCGTGGGCCTTCTGCAGTAATGGTATTGAAGTAGCCGAAGAATCCGTTCTGCCCGAAGATAAAGTGGACGCGCTGGTCGGACCGTGCCGTGACGTTTCCATCGAGGCAGGGGCTGAAGCCGCCTGGTGCGAGCAAGCCGGAATAAACCGGCTTCGGCGCCTCCGGCATGACAGCACGGCGAACCTGCGAGCGAATACCGTCGGCGCCGACGATAAGGTCGCCTTCAATACGGGTGCCATCGTCAAAGTGCGCAACGATGGGCTGGTCCGGCTTATCGTCGATCGCCGTGAGTCGCTTGTTGTAGGTAATGGAGATGCACTGGGCTTCGGCCTGTTCGACAAGCACGCGATGCAGCGCGGAGCGGGTAATCATGACCCCTGCCTGTCCGAAACGTTTAGGATCCCCGGCGCTTTGGCAGGCGAGTATCTTTCCGTGCTGGTTTTCAAAAGCCCACTCGTATGCTGTAACACTGGCGTCGCGGACCTGCTCGATGACACCCGCTGCCGCGAGGACGTTCATGCCGTTCGGAGCCAGGCCGAGCGCTCCGCCCGCGTCACTGGGGCCATTGGACGCTTCGAAGATGTGGACGCAGAAGCCGGATTGCTTGAGGAAAAGTGCGAGAACCGGACCTGCGATTCCGCCCCCGACAATGAGGACGCATTTCTTATTTGCCATAATCTTTGAACCTCTCATCAAATCATTATCTCAATAATTGAGATAATGATAAAGTAAACGATATGGTGGAATCGCGCAAGAGGCTGGATCTAGTACGGCAGGTTGGGCTGGAGGTTGGGCGGGAGATCGGCGCGAGGACGATTCTCTTTCACCAGGCGATCGCAAACATCGTCGGAGTCTCGGTAACAGATATGAAGTGCCTCGACTATGTGGACCGAGGCGGGGATGTCACAGCCGGCGATCTGGCCCGGCTCACGGGGCTGACGACAGGAGCGATTACGGCTGCCGTTGACCGGCTGGAAAAGGCAGGGCTGGCGAAGCGCGAGCGCAGCGAAACCGACCGCCGAAAAGTATTTATCCGGATTGCCGCATCGCCTGCGACAGAGACGCTTGCCCCGATCTTTGAAACTCTTGGCAAGGAGGTTTCGGCCTTGGCAAACCGTTACTCGACGAAAGAGTTGGAGACGATCAAGGATTTCTGCGACCGGACCATTGAGATTATGAGGCGTCAGACTGAAGCTGTGATGGCTCTTGAGAAGAAATCTCCCGAAGAGTTAAGAACAGCAAAATGAGATAGTAGTTGGGATGAATCGTCGTCAGCTCTTGCGCAGCTCAGCCGTCTTGGTCGGTGGGAGTTATCTGTCTCCTTCGTTTGGTCACATTGCCCTGGGGCAGGATCAAAGAGAGATCACCGGGCCACCGAAACGCCTCTTGAGTTCGACCTTCACGACCGAACTGTTGCGGGCAAAGTTGGTGCCCATCGGTGCATGGCATCCGTATCCGCGAGCTACGGAGCGCGAGACGTGGATGCAGGTCCCCGAAGATCTTCGCTCTGCCATGATCAGGCGGGCGGATGTCTGGAAGGGAAAAGACTGGCCGTCTCTGCTGGCGACGACCACGCTCGACTTCAAACGCAACGGCAACCGCACGCGGTACGAATCGGCTCAGTTCGGACGCCGCCATCGCCTTATCGACCTAGTACTGGGCGAGTGCGCTGCCGGCGATGGCCGCTATCTCGACGAGATTACCAATGCTCTCTGGCTGATCTGCGAGGAGTCATTCTGGGGGGCCCCGGCGCACCTCGGCGCCCAAAAGGCGAAGGCAGGACTGCCGGACGTGGCGGAGCCCATCGTCGACCTCTTCGCGGCAGAGACCGCGTCCACGCTCGCCTGGACCGACTATCTTCTGGGAGAGAAATTCAACACTGTCTCGCCGCTGATCTCACCGCGCATTCGCCTCGAAGCGAAGCGACGCATCCTCGATCCGCTCCTCGTACGCAACGACTTCACATGGATGGGGCTTCAGGAGGAGCGCGAGAATGAGAAGGCCTGGATCGATGTAGGGGCCAATGTTGTGCTGCCAAGACGCATTCACCTCAACAACTGGAATCCGTGGATCAACTCCAACTGGCTTGTCACGAACATGTTACTTGAGCCTGATTCCGAGCGCCGTCAGCGCGCCATCGAGAAGAGTTGCCGCAGCCTGGATGAGTTCCTTAGCGACTATTCGCCCGATGGCGGATGCGAAGAAGGCCCGGTGTATTGGCAGCGGTCGCCGGGATCGTACTTCGACTGCGCGCGAACCCTCTCTTCCGCCGTCAACGGCGCGGCAGACGTCATGACGCATCCGTTCATCCAGCGCATGGGGCAGTACATCGCTGACGTGCATATCGCGGACAACGCATTTGTGAACTACGGGGACGCTCACATGGAAGACGCGCCCAGCCCGGAGCTTGTCTATCAGTACGGCGTTGCTGCAAAACTGCCAGCGTTGTCGCAGTTCGGTGCCTACCACTCCGTAATCGACGGCATGGGCGCGGCCGGCAACGGCAAAAAGCTAGAAGCCGCGCTTGGGGCGGGACTTCCTACACTCGCGCGTTCGCTTCTCTACCTGATGTGTGCACGGGATATCCGTATCGCGAAGAAAGCAGACGCGCTGGGGCGCGATGCCTGGTATCCGGCCCTCCATCTGATGACCGCCCGCGAGAAGGCAGGAACCGTCGACGGTTTTTATCTCGCGGTGCAGGCGGCCAGCAACGGCCGCAGCCACGGACACAACGACTCTGGCAGCTTCATCATCTTCCACGCCGGCGAGCCCGTCATCATCGATCCCGGCGTTGAAGCCTACACGGCGGAGACCTTCAGCCCGGAGCGCTACACCATCTGGACGATGCAGTCGGCCTTTCACAATCTGCCCACAATTGGCGATGTTATGCAGCATGAAGGCGCACCCTACGCCGCCAGCGAGGTCAAATACGCAACCGGCGACAGGGCTGCCCGAATCACAATGAACTTGGCGACAGCGTATCCGCAGGAGGCTGGCGCAAAACAGTGGATACGCGAGGTAACGCTCGATCGCAAAGCTGGCCAAGTACGGGTAACTGAAGAATTCACGCTGGTAAAAAGCCAAACGGTAACGCTGTCATTCATGACCTCGCGTGTTCCGTCGAATGAAAACGGCGCGGTCGTCTTCCACTCTGGAAAAACGGGCGTAAAAGATGTGCAGATGAAGTACGACGCAGCTGCACTCCACTTCACTTCTGAAAAGATCGAAATGACCGACGAAGGAATGAGGCGTTCCTGGGGCCCAGCCCTCTACCGCGTCCAACTTAAGACGGTGAGCGCCGTCTCACACGCTCGATGGTCCTTCGAATTCGCCTAACTGCCGAGGCGAAGAAGCCGCTGGTTTCGAAAATACACCGACCATGAGCAAATCGAGGAACGAAAATGTCTAAGCAGAATTTGCAAACCATCGCTATAAGCGTTGCCCTAAGTGTTGCTGCATCGGTCGTCGTGAATCTTGCATTGGAGCGGCAGCGCAAACCGGGACTGGCCGACGTCGTTCGTGCGAAGAAGGTGGAATTGATTGATGCGGAGGACCATGTTCGTGGCTCATTTGAACTCGCGAGTGACGGACACAATACTGTCTCGCCCATCCTAACTATGCGAGATAGCGATGGACGTGATTCGATCAGTATGGGGATCGACGGCAAAGGGAAGGGAGTGATTTCGTTCGCCAGTGAACACTGGAACGAGGGAGCTGTGATCTTGGGACATCTTGACCTGGTGGATCCCGAGATACAAGACCCACAAATGAAGGATGTGGATAAATTGGGAGCATGGGGACTTCAGATAAGAAGCCCGCAAGGTAGATACACTGGCATCGGATTTTTCAATTCAGATAAGCCAATTGCTCCAATTGCTGGTGACACCAAACGATAGACGCGCCTGTTCAAACTCCATTTCAGAACGGGAGTCCCTAAATAAATTACAGAAAACGAGGGAATTCTCGGAGCTCGAAAAAAGTGCTCAGGCACCACGAAATTGCACTAAGAGCACCCAGGAACCACTGTGTTACACGACGAAAACCGCAAGACCCCTGTAAAAACGCCATTCCCACTCGAAAATAAAAATTATTGGGTCCTGGAAAGGCGCAAAGCGTCGTGATTCCTCTTGAGAAAAAAACAGAGAGCTTCGACGACGAGATTGTGGTCGTCCCGTTGCGGAAGACCGGAGACCGTCACAGCCCCAACGATGCCCACACCTAGGACGTTGATCGGGAAACTGCCGCCATGAGCAGCATAATCAGCGTCAGGAAGGTTATAGCGGTCGCTGAAGCTGCGGCCAGCTTGTTCCAGCAGCAAACCAATCGCGTAAGAGCAGCGATGGAAGCGGGCGACAACGTTGGATTTACGCTGCACCCATCGAGCATTGTCCGGGGTCCCTCCCAAAGCCGTGTAAAAGAGCGGCTGGTGCGGCTGCCCGAAACTGTGTATGTCGATGACAACGCCTTGCTTACGCGACAGTGCAAGTTCGCGCAGAGTCAGTCCGAGAGACCAGGCAGCATCGTAATCAAAGCCGGCAAAAAGAAGTTCGGTTTCCTGACGGCCAATGAGAGCAAGATCTTCATCAAGGGGCATGCTGAAAGCGTATCAGGATGGCGTGATTCCGGCCCAAACACGACGGTGGTCACCTTGACACTGTCATTCGGTTACGCGATGCTTAGGGACTAGGCCTCTTTTTGTGAGATTGGGCATTAGTGTGCCCTGCCGGAGCACGTCTGCAGGTTCCCTGCAGCGTCCGTGATGACCTTTATTGATGAAAGCGTAGCAATTGGGAGTGATCTTGATGTTTGCGATGTGGTTGCAGAATGCGGCAGGCGGTGGTTTCGGGAGTATCGGGACCCTCGCACTTCCGATCCTGTTCTTTGTTGTTCTTTACTTTTTGATGATTGCCCCTAACCAGAAGAAGCAGAAGAAGTGGCAAGAGATGCTGTCGCAGTTGAAGTCAGGCGACCGCGTTACTACAAACGGTGGCATTCGCGGCACCGTGTTGACAGTAAAGGATGATGTTGTGGTGTTGCGGGTTCTGCCCGATAACATCAAGCTGGAGTTCGTCAAAAGCGCAATTGCCGCAGTAACGACAGACGAACAGGCGGCCTAGAGTTGCCACCACCGAGAAATACCTAAGTTTTTGATGCAGAGGTTAAGTTTGACCGTTAACTACGGATAAGGAAGAAAAGCAGGGATCGTGGCGGCGATATCGCAACAAGAGCCGCGGCTGCACCCTTCGAATTAAAGATCATGGGCAAAAATCTCGCCGGTAAGACGGCAACAATCATTGCAGTACTAGTGATCTTCTGTTACGGAATCTTCTTTGGTTTCAACGCGCCAAAGATGGGTTCCCTGAAGAGCCTCATCACCAACAACATTCAGCTTGGACTGGACCTGAAGGGCGGAACGCACCTCGTTCTCGAGGTTCACGTGGCTGAGGCGATCGCGTCGGAGACGGATCGCGATGTTGCCAGGATTGAGGACGCCTTTCAGAAGGCTGGAATCAACGCGACGGTAGGCAAGACTGATCCGGCACGGCCGCAGACGATCATCATCTCAGGAATTCCTCCTGCGAAGCTGGGCGATGCCCGTGCAATTCTGCAGGGCAATGAGTATTCGAGCTATGACGTCGCGGCCACGGCCGATGGTAATTCGACTCTAACGATGAAACCTGGGGCGATTCGCGATCTGGAGACGCGCACCCTGGACACGTCCATCGAAACCATTCGCGAGCGAGTCGATAAGCTGGGTGTGGCTGAGCCGGTAATCCAGAAGTATGGCCTCGGCGAGAACCAGATTCTGGTTGAGCTGCCCGGCATCAGTAATCCGGAAGAGGTGGAAGAGGTCATTCAGTCGACCGCTAAGCTTTCGATTCACGCAGTTACGGGTGGGCCATACGAGACCGACCAGGCGGCAATGCAGGCAAACGGCGGTATCATTCCTGCCGATTCGATGCTGGTACGCGGTTCGGCGGCAGCAGGTGCTCCTGATTCAGTTTGGCTCTTGAAGCGGGTCAGTGAAGTGGAGGGCACGGACTTTCGCGACGCACAGCCTTCGACCGATCAGAACGGCCGGCCAAACATTACGTTCAACCTGACAACTGAGGCTGGCGACCGCTTCTACAAATACACCGAGGCCCATTCCGCAACCAGCGCGGCGCCGGGTTCAATGGCGATCGTGCTCGATAACAAGGTTCGCGAAGTGGCCAGCATTAACTCGGCGATTCGCGATCGCGGCGAGATTGAGGGCGGGTTCACTCCGGAACAGGCCAAGGACTTGTCGCTGATGCTTCGGACGGGCGCTCTGCCGGCGACGATCTCGTACCTTGAGACTCGCACCGTCGGGCCGAGCCTCGGTGCGGCTTCAATCCACCAGGGCGTCATCGCTGCGATCGCGGGCATGCTGGCCGTCATGGTCTTTATGTTGGTCTACTACCGTGGCGCTGGTATCAATGCCGACCTCGCACTCATCCTGAACCTGATAATTCTTCTCGGGTTCATGGGCTTTTCGCGTTCGACGCTAACTTTGCCCGGAATCGCGGGAGTCATCCTGACCATCGGTATGGGCGTCGACTCGAACGTACTGATCTTTGAGCGTATTCGCGAAGAACTACGCTCGGGTAAGACGGCCGCAGCAGCAGTGGATCAGGGATTCAAGCATGCACTGACAACGATCATCGACACGCACGTTACGACCATTGTGTCGGCGCTGATTCTGTTCCTCTTCGGAACCGGCCCGGTGCGCGGTTTCGCTGTCACTCTGGCATTCGGTCTCTTCGCCAATTTGTTCACTGCTGTCTTCGTCTCGCGGGTTATCTTCGACTCGCATCTGGACAAACAGCAGCGCGGCGCGGCTTTATCGATTTAGATTTTTTTGAGAAATTGCGGTGGCTTTAAGCCTGCCGCACGAGGGTTTGAAGCGTGAGTCTGGAACTGTTTCGTTCAACAAATATCGATTGGCTCGGGAAGAAGTGGTACTTTCTCGGGTTTTCGCTGATTTTCTCTGTCGCCGGCGTGTTCAGCATGCTGTTCTGGCATCACATTCCGCTTGGCGTGGACTTCAAGGGTGGCACGCAGATTCGCGTAGCGTTCGACAAAACGCCGAACGAGGACCATCTTCGGCAGGCCATGGATCAGGCTGGGGTCAAGGATTTCCGGATTCAACGAGTAAGTGATCCCAGCGGTCAGGCTGCGAACAAGGTCATCATTGCTCTGCCGGAGTCGACGGCAACGGATCAGTCGCATGATGCCGGGCGTCTTGCCGTCGAGCGGGCTTTGGCAGCCAACTATCACGACTCGGTCGCTACGATCGAACAGGTTGAGATTGTTGGACCTACAGCAGGTAAGCAGCTACAAAAGCAAGCCGCGTGGGCGACTGTCTACTCCCTGATTGGCATGCTGATTTATCTCTGGTTCCGGTTTGAGCTTATTTACGGCGTGGCGGCGGTTGTGGCAGTCTTCCACGACACACTGATTACGGTGGGAGCATTTAGTTTGACGAATCAGGAGATAACCCTTACCGTAATCGCAGCAATCCTAACATTGATTGGTTATTCGATGAACGACACAATCGTCGTCTTCGACCGTATTCGCGAAAACCTGGCCTTGTCGCGGAAAGAGTCGTTACACGATGTCGTTAATCGAAGCATTAATCAGACGCTGAGCCGAACGGTTATCTCGTCCGGGTTAACGTTTTTGACAGTATTGTCGCTGTATCTCTTTGGCGGCGAGGTGCTTCACGGCTTCTCGTTCGCACTTGTCGTTGGGATTCTGATTGGAACGTACTCGTCGATTGCGGTTGCGGCGCCCATGTTGGTGGCCTACCAGGATTGGCGGGCGAAGCGGGGAAAGATTGCTTCACTTCCTGCGGGAAAACGGGCTAAGGTTTAAAAAATTGTCGGTGTAGTGGCTTCGGGAACAATATGGACGAACGTGGTGTCTAAAGGAAAATAGCTCTTCTACCGAGAGGCTGCATATGTTCGAAGACTCATTAATGGAATCCGGCGGCAAGATCAAGACAAAGTCCAAGTTTTGGATGATTGCGACCTTTGCCTTCAACGGCGTCATTCTGTCGGCCATGATCCTTTATCCGTTGCTGTATCCGGAGGCTCTGCCCCATACGGCGTTGACTGCCATGTTGTCGGCTCCTCCGCCTCCGCCTCCGCCCCCACCGCCCCCGCCACCGCAACAGATCGTTAAGCCGATCAAGATGGTGTCGGAGATCGACCAGGGCCTGCATGCGCCGACCAAAATTCCTAAAGACATCAAGATGCTGAAGGAAGATGCTGCTCCGCCCCCGACGATGGGTGTTGCCGGTATGAGTGGCATGGGCAGCGGAACAGGCAGCGCACTTGGTGTAATGGGTGGTATTGGTAGCGCGCCTTCGCCTGTCGTGAAGGTGGCTCCGCCGAAAGGGCCGACCCGTGTTTCGAGCGGCGTTATGCAGGGTGCGAAGATCTCCGGGCAGACGCCGGTGTATCCGCCGATCGCAAGAGCAGCGCACGTCTCCGGCGCGGTTGTTCTTCACGCCATCATCTCGAAAGAAGGTACTATCAAGAACCTGTCAGTCATCAGCGGGCCTGAGATGCTGAAGTCTTCCGCTCTCGAAGCCGTGCAGACGTGGCGTTACAAGCCATATCTGTTGAACGGTGAACCGACCGAGGTGGACACGCAGATTACGGTTAACTTCAACATCGGCGGCGGCGCTTAAGCCGCCCTGAACGCTCAATTCCGTTGCTCGGGAGCTCTCTTGAAGGTGTCGAACTTTTGGGGGATACCGGGTAAAGATTCAGAAAGTTAGAGTTCTATCAGGAGGAAATATTCCAGTGATTCTCGCTCATCTCGCAACAACCTTCGCTCATGTTCCCGCTACCCTCGCCATGTATTTTGAGGAAGCCCAAGTCAGCTTCAGCGTCATGGGCCTTTGGCAAAACATGGGCTGGCTGGCGCGCTGCGTCGTCATTCTTCTTTTCATCATGTCGATCTGGTCGCTTGCTGTCATCATCGACCGTGCTCTTTACTTTTCGGCTGCCCGTAAGCAGTCCCGTGAGTTTGCTCCGAAGGTCGCCGGCGCATTTAAAGATGGTCGGCTCGATGAGGCAATCAAGGTCGCCGACCGTTCGAAGAAGTCGCACCTGGCTGAGGTCGTTACAGCTGGCCTGCAAGAGTTCCGCAGCTTCGGTTCGGGCGGCAATATTACGCCCGAGCAGGTTGAAAGCTCGAAGCGCGCCCTTGAGCGCTCTGAGGCTATCGTTCACGCGAAGCTGAAGCGCGGACTTGGCGGCCTGGCAACAATCGGTTCAACGGCCCCGTTTATCGGTCTGTTCGGTACAGTGGTCGGTATTTTGAACGCCTTCCAGCAGATCGCAACGCAGAAGACCTCGGGTATCGGTGCAGTCGCCGGGGGTATTTCGGAGGCTCTTGTGACTACCGCGTTCGGTCTCCTTGTCGCCATCCCTGCCGTTATGACGTTCAACTACTTCACCGGTAAGGTTGAGGCCTTCGACGTTGAGATGGACAACAGTTCCAGCGAACTGGTGGACTACTTCATCAAGCAGAGCCACCGCTAAACATTCGGTTCTGAAGTAAGGCAAACAGCAGTACCCTGCGAGAATCACACTGTAGCGACTCCGAATGCCGAAGCGAACGGCATTCGGAGGCCGCGCACTAGAACGCAGGGAGAGCAACTACAGTAACCGGACGGAGCAATCGTTATGGGTATCAATAAGCGGGATGAAGGCAAGAAGATCAATTCCAACATCAATGTGACCCCGATGGTCGACGTGATGCTGGTACTGTTGATCATCTTCATGGTCATCACCCCCATGTTGAACAACAAGGTCAACGTGGACCTGCCGAAGGCCGATGCCGCGGTAGTGATGGAAGATGCCAACAAGGAAGATGCAGTCGTCGTTGCAGTCACCCGGGATGGCAGAACATTTCTCGGCGGTGATCAGGTCACGCTTGACGACCTCGGCCCCAAGATCTCTGCCAAGCTTGAGAACAAGCTGAGCAAAGAGGTCTTCATGCGCGCCGATCAACGCGCGAACTACGGCAAAGTGATGGATGCGGTTGATGGAATCCGCTCCGCCGGAGTGAGCCAGCTTGGCTTGTTGACAGAGAGAGTTGATGATAGCGGCGCGACGTCTACGCCAGCGAAGAAGTAGCCAAAGTTTTTAGCACGCCGACTCGCAAGCCCTGGATCGGCCAACATATCTGAGGAGAATTGCTATGGGAATGGGTGGAGGAAGTACAGGCGGAGCAGTTTCTGAGATCAACGTAACACCGCTGATCGACGTCCTTCTGGTGCTGCTGATCATCTTCATGGTCATCGTGCCGGTCACTCCTCGCGGCTTGGAGACGCTGGTTCCCCAGCCCCCCAAGGATCATAAGGAAGAGCCGCAGAATGACCGCACTATTGTTGTGCAGGTACAGTCGAACGGGGCGGCAGCTCCCGCTTATAAGATCAACGAGACGGCCTTCAATAAGACGGACCTCGAGCCCAAGTTGGCGGAGATCTTCGCGACACGCCAGGAGAAGGTTATGTTCGTCAAAGGCGACAAAGATCTCGACTTCAGCAAGGTCGCCGAAGTCATCGACTTTGGCCATCAGGCCGGCGTGGATAACATCGGTCTGATCACGCCGCGAGTTGAAGCAGGACAATAATCTCCGGTACTACGAACTACTAATGGGCGGTACGGCAATCTTGCCGGCCGCCCGAAGCTTTTTAAGCTGCTCCGGTGTCTTAAGTTATGGAGTGCTCGCACACCCAATTTCTAAATTGGGAGATGACTGCGATGGCATTCTCAACGAACGAACTCTCTGAACGCAACGGCCTTTCTGCAGAGATCAATGTAACCCCACTGATCGATGTTTTGTTGGTAATGCTCATCATCTTTATGGTGATCGTGCCGGTAACACCTCGGGGACTGAACTCGATTATCCCTTCGACTTCTTCCGCCAGCGTTCCGGACGAGACTGCCAGCCATCCAGTTATGGTACAGATTGAGCTAGCCGGCTCACTACCGAGGTATAAGTTGGATGGCGTCGATGTGACACAGGCCGACGTCGCACAGCAACTGGTAAAGCAGCTTTCGCAGCAATCGGTTCGGAGAGTAGTCGTAAAAGCCGATTCGAGGCTCGATTTTGGTGTCGTCGCGGCAACGATCAACTCTAGTCAGGCAGCGGGTGCTGAATATGTCGGATTGCTGACCCCCGCGATCGAGGCGCAACTTCGGTAGGCCCTCAGAGGTTGATTGTGTCAGACACCGAATGGCTCCGGGAGAATAAAGCGGGGGAGATTTTTCGGAGGCAAACTCGCGAACTGCTCTTTGCAATTGGTCTGACCATCTCGTGTTTGCCAAAACGGGATCCGGATGAAACGGTTTTCCGCGTCAAATGAACTGCGCTTCAGCTAAGGAAGTCTCGACCATACGTGGGATTCAGTCGTGTCGGAAAAGCCAATGGAAGGTGCCGCTTCGCAGGTCTGGCAGGAAAGACGGCGAGAGAGTAAACTTCTCCCCCATTGCAGCGAAGTGCTGACGAACTCAGTCGACACCCGTTTGGCACGGCGGCTACGACTGGTGAACCGGCCGAACTCGAGGAGACGAGCCTCAACAGGTCGCGAAATTACAAGTTGTTAAATTGCAGGATAGGTGTATTGTCTAAAAACGGAATGTTCGGTGGGCCAGCTAGCGTTTCTCGGGCAGCGTGCATCCTATGTCGGAACGCAACCGAATCGGTCACTCAGATTTGCTTGAAAACAAGATTTGCCTGTTCCAACGCGAAAGCGTGAGTCTACTAGTCACTTTGGGACGTATACCATTACAATCAAATCTAAAGCCGAGAGAGAAGATTCAGAAGCTTCGCCTTTCTGTGCAATAGAACCTCGCGCTCATTTGAAGGAGACGATTGGCCCAATGAAATTATCAGCACGGATTCCGGTTACGGCCGCCATGTTGGCGCTGCTGCTCACCACTGCAACCGGGTGTAATCGCCTAAAGGCCCGGGACCAACTGACAAAGGGTGTGCAGGCATTTAAGAATGCGCGCTACGAGGAAGCTGTAAATCACTTCCAGCAGTCAATCGCGCTCGATCCAAACTATGAAGATGCGAAGCTCTATCTCGCAACCGCTTATTCCTATCAGGTAGTACCGAATCTCGATACGCCAGAAAATCTGGCTATTGCAAAGAAGGCTCTTGATGGGTTTCAAGCTGTCCTTGATAGGGACCCGAAGGATCTGACTGCACTCAAGCAGATGGCTTCAATCTATCGAAACATCAAAAAGTTCGATCTTGCGAAGGATTACGAGAAGAAAGTAATCGCGATTGCTCCAAATGATGCGGAGGCCTACTATACGGTGGGCTTTGTAGATTGGGTCCTCGCCTACAAGAACGCTACGACGATCCTGGCCGCCGACGGTCTCACTGATGTTGGCGATGGCAATCCGAAGAAGAGCAAAGGTGCATGCGAGAAGTTGAAGGCAGCCAATACGGACCTCGTCAGCGAAGGGATTCAGTATCTGCAGAAAGCGGTTGAAATCAATCCGACCTATGACGATGCGATGCAGTATCTGCAACTAACATACCGGCGAAAGGCTGATCTGGAATGCGGTGACGATGCGGCGCGGAAGGCTGATATGGCCATCGTCGATGAATGGATCCAAAAGGCCATGGGCGCTCGCAAGGCCAATGAACTAAAGAAGGAAAAGGCAACTCAGGGTGGCGTCACAATGCAGTAGTGACGTTTGGGTTCGGAGCTTGAGGCCTCCCACGCGTGGGAGGCCTCTTTCGTTGCAAGGCATCTTCTTTAGCCGGTGACGGCTGCTGTAAAATTGGCGCTTGCGACGATCCATCAAAAAAGTATTGATAGCAAATCGCGGTGAGATTGCTCTACGCGTTATTCGCGCCTGTCGTGAGATGGGCTTGGCTACTGTCGGAGTGTATTCCGATGCTGATCGAAGCGCCTTGCATGTGTTGCATGCGGACGAGGCTTATCGGCTGGGGCCGGCGCCTGCCGTGGAGAGCTATTTGCGTGGAGATTTGATTCTCGACATCGCAGAGCGAACAGGCGCAGATGCAATTCATCCGGGATATGGGTTTCTCTCAGAGAATGCCGAGTTCGCGGATGCCTGCGCAAAGGCGAATGTGAAGTTCATCGGGCCTCCGGCAAGTGCAATGTGGGTGTTGGGCTCGAAGACCCGAGCGCGACAAGCGGCCGATGCGGCGAGGATGCCGCGTGTTCCAGGCAGCGTGAAAGAACTTGAGAATATTGCAGAAGCGAAACGCGTTGCCGCAGAGATTGGATATCCCGTGATGCTCAAGGCTGCTGCGGGCGGCGGCGGTAAGGGCATGCGCGCAGTGACGAACGAGACGGAGCTTGCGGCATCGTTCGCCGCGGCGAGTAGCGAGGCGGAGAGAAGTTTCGGTTCGGGTGAGGTCTATCTCGAGAAGCTCATCGAACGGCCGCGGCATATCGAGGTCCAGCTGCTGGCCGATGAGCATGGTAACTGCATCTATCTTGGCGAGCGTGAGTGTTCGGTGCAGCGACGTCATCAGAAGGTGATCGAAGAGGCGCCATCTGCAGTGGTGAAGGAGGATCTGCGACGAAGGATGGGTGAAGCGGCGGTGCGTCTGGCGCTATCTGCCGGCTACACGAACGCTGGAACTGTTGAATTTCTTGTCGATGCCGAGCAGAATTTTTATTTCCTCGAGATGAACACTCGGCTCCAGGTGGAGCATCCTGTGACGGAGATGGTGACTGGGCTTGATCTCGTTCATCTTCAGCTCCGAGTCGCGATGGGAGAGCCATTGCCAATCAAGCAGGAGGATGTATCGTTGCGAGGCCACGCAATCGAGTGCCGTATCTATGCTGAGGATCCGGACAACAACTTTTTTCCATCGCCCGGATTGATTACGCGGCTTGTGCAGCCAGGTGGGCCGGGGATTCGCGAGGACTGCGCTGTATTTGCGGGATGGAATGTTCCACTCGACTACGATCCAATGCTCTCGAAGCTTGTGGCTCTCGCGCCAACGCGGGAGATGGCGATCGACCGGATGCTGCGAGCGCTCGATGAGTATGTGATTGGAGGGATCAAGACCAATATCGGCCTCTTCCAAAGAATTCTTGCGCATGCCGACTTTCGTGCGGCAAGAATTGATACAGGCTACCTGGAGCGACTACTGGCTGGGAGCCCTGCTATTGCTGAAGAATCTGCCCCCGAAGCTGTAGTCGCACTTGTAGCAGCAATTTTTTCTGCATCTGCCCAACCCGATACATCGGTGCCGCCTGACGCGGCGACTGAGAGTCGATGGGCTGTGGCTGGACGGCGGGAGGGTCTGCGGCTGTGACGATTTGGGTGGAGGTGGGTGGGAAGAAACATCGAGTCGAGTTGCCTTCGCATGCAGGTGCCGGGATAGCGGAGTGCTCAGTAGATGGACGCGTCTTGATTGTTGATGTGCGGATGCTGGAACCGGGCCTAATGTCACTGCTGATTGAAGGACGGCAGTACCGGTGTGTTCTCGATGGTGATGGAGTCGTGATTGACGGACGGAGGTACGGCTTTGAGGTGGATGATCTGCGTTCGCTTCGAGGCCGACGCAGAGCTGGTGGAGGTGCCCAAGGGCCGCGCCCGGTGAAAGCGCCAATGCCAGGCCGCGTAGTGAGGCTACTGGTCTCCGTGGAGGATGAGGTTGCGGAGGGTCAGGGAGTGGTGGTGATTGAGGCGATGAAGATGCAGAATGAGCTGAAATCGCCCAAGGCCGGGCGGGTGGCTCGGATCGGGGTTGGAATGGGCGATACAGTCGGGTCGGGAGACGTGCTTATCGTCGTTGATTAGAGACACCTTCCCGATGATTCCATGGGAATTCGATCGTGCTTGTTAGATATTGCTGGCTCCCCGAATGGATGGATTTCAGTTCGGACGAAGGGAGGCCATCAGCTGACTGCTGTCACGAGTGAGTTCAGGCCTGAGCTGGCTATTGGTAGCTCCGAGACACTCTGAGACACGGCGCAGCATATCGGTTGGGTGTACCGGCTTCGTTAGTGTGGTGAACTCGTGCCCGTTTTCGCGTGCATCGGCAAGAAGATCGATGGTGGCGGCCTGTCCTGAGAAGAGTAGAACCTTGCAGGCTGGGATCAGTTTCGTGACCGCGATTGCAAGATCGATGCCGCTCATTCCAGGCATGACGACGTCGGAGATGAGAAGATCCGGTGTAACGGCACTGGCTAGCATGAGAGCTTCGGTTCCGTCGTAGGCAGTCATGGTGGTAAAGCCGCTCTTTCCGAGAATGATAGAGAGCGTGTCGGCGATGACCCGCTCATCATCCACTACAAGCACCACAGGAAGTCGGGGGGAGAATGTTGCATCGTCAGTTGGAGCTTCGGCGACGGGGATGACGTCATACTTGAGCTTAGCAGTCATGGACTAATACCTCTTCCCACAACTTATGCTTGTTTACGTGATACGGGTTAACTCTTTTAAATCAGTTATTTATGCGCTGCTTAATTCTCGACAAGATTAGCATCTTGACAGATGCCTGATGCATCAGATTAGTATTACGTTACCGCTACGTTAACGTTAGGTCTCGTTAAGGAGCAAAATCGTGGACAACAGTGAAAGCAAGCCCTCGGAATCGATGAAGTTTGAATCAGTTCTTCAGGCAAATGTTCCCAAAGGGCGGGATGGCAAGCACAAGGAGATTGTCACCCAGTTATTGAATGACATCGCCCGACTGAAGCCCGGGTCAGCGTTGAAAATTCCGCTTTCGGAGCTTCCGGACACAAAACAGAATATTCGTTCTGCCCTGAGCCGCGCTGCGAACTTGAAGAAGATCGATCTGGCTACGTCGAGCAACGACGAGTTTCTGTACGTGTGGAAGACCGACAAGTAGGGACGCGTGGTGGGCGCGTCGTTCCATTGAACTAAATTCTGAGTATCCGTAGGCGAATTTGGCTTACCGATTCGGTTGGTTACTGAGAATTTCTTTGCCGCCGCTTTGAGCGATGAAGTAGATTCCAACCGGAAGTGCCGGGACGGGCTCACTAAGATCCTGCCAGAGGAAGATGCGGTGTGGGCCGGTCCATTTGTGGCTTAGCGAGGCTTCATCTTCGAAGATGCGTGGCGCATCAGGAAAGAAGCTGCCATACCAGAGATTGGAGCTTCTGCCGTTGAGGATGTGGATGGGTTCGGATTCTGCGCTGGGGCGGTGGAGATAGAAACCGAGAGTGCTTGCGGCCTCGTACTCGCCGTGGATGACGATGAGGTCGGTGGGCTTGAGGACTGGTTCGATGGCCCTGGCCAATTGGCATGAGGTTAAAACCGGAGAGAAGATCTGCAATCCGAGGTGCGCCGCTATTAAGAAGAGGAAGGCAGCGGCGGCGAGAGAGAGATTTGCCGCGTGCGGCTTGTAGTTGCGGCGAAGGAACCAGTTAGCGAGCGAGCCAGTGGTGAGTGCGATCGCTGTGAGGAGAAGCGGATCGCGAAAGGCGCCCATGGCCTGAGCATTTAGATCGAGAAAGTGGCCGAAGGAGAGAGCGTAGTCGGCGGGGTTTTGTTTGAGGAGTGAGGCGAGGTCCGTGTCGGGGGCTGGCGGCTGCGCGTGCAATGCGAGGAATCCGGCGATTAGCGCTGCGACGGATCCGACGATGAGAAGTATGACGGAGATTCGCTCTCCCGCGCGGACGAGTGGGTTGGGTACGGCGAAGGCTGCAGCTTCGGCGGCTTCGTCGTTGAGCCAGGCGGCGACGAGAAGGATGAGCGGAGGAAGCGAGGGAAGAACGTAGTACTCCTGGCGGGTGGAGAGAGAGAAAAAGAGGAGAGGGATCGCTGCCCAGAGACCGAGCAGGAGACGAGTGTTCTCTTCTGGGGTGAGCGTGCGGATGGAGATGAGGGGGCGGAGGGATTTGCGCCAGGGAACGGTCCGTAGAGCGCGCAAGAGATAGGCACTCCAGGGCATGAGCCAGATGAGGAGCAAGCCCCAGAAGAGATAAAGGGGGACAGTGTCGTAGTCATGGGGAACACGAAGATTGAGGTAGCGGAGGAGGTGTTCGTTGACGAAGTAAAACCAAAGCCAGCCGTGAACGTTGCCATCCGTGGGTGCGGGCACGGACCAATGGCCTTGAGTGAAAGTAAGATCGTCCGGATGGCCCTGGGTTGGGTTGGCGAGGGCGATCAGAATGTGCCAGGGAGCTGCGATTGCGAGAAAGACGAGGGTACTCGAGATGGGATGGAGTTGCCGAATGCGGTTGAAGACTGCACGTGCGTTTCGATGTGTGAGCGCGAGGTGCGCGAGAACGATGAGGACAGGGAAGACAATTCCGATGAGGCCCTTGGTGAGAACGTTGAACGCGCAGCATGCGGCAAAGGCCCAGCAGAGGATCGGGTCTGGTTGGGCTTGTGATTCTGTTCGACGGTAATAAAACATTGCACCTGCGAGCCAGAGGCAGACCAGTGCGTCGGGAATGATGATGCGGGTGAAGATGAAGATGCCGAAGCTGGAGAGAAGAATAAGTCCGGCGTAAAGGCCGGCTCGTGTGCTTACGAAAGCGCGCCGCGCAAAGGCTTCGAGGATGAGAGCCAGGGCAAGAACTGTGAGTGCGAGCGGAAGACGGGCTGCGGCGGTATGGGGACCGAAGACTTTAAAGCTGGCAGCCATCGACCAATAAAGCAGGGGAGCTTTCTCGAGGTAGCGAATACCGTTGGCGTGGAGAGTGACCCAATCGTGACGAAGAAGCATCTCGCGAGAGACTTCGGCGTGAACGGAGTCAGCGTCATCGAGCAGCGGCGGAGACAAGAGCGTGTAGCTTGCGTAGAGGAAAAACCAGAGAGTAAGAAGGATAAGACGATTCCGTCGCGTCTCCGGGAAAGAGCTAGCCACAGAAACAGTGTATGAGATGCGACCGTTTGTCGTAGACTCAGGCTGATTGATGATGAGTGATTCTATCCAGGTAAGCGGTCCCCCGGCGGAGCTGATCTTTGGTGATTGGTATCCGGCGATGCGATCAGGCGAATTGCGCGTGAAGACGACGGCGAAGGCTTTGCTGCTGGGTGTGCCGTTGCTTTTAGGGCGGAAAAGCGATGGAAAGCTTTTTGCGATGCGTGATCTTTGCCCTCACCGTGGGATTCCGCTGTCGGCTGGGTGGTTTGATGGGGAAACCGTTACCTGCAAATATCATGGCTGGCAGTTTGAGCCATGTTCCGGGCAGTGCAGAGAGATTCCGTCGCTGACGAGCCACGAGACGCTGGACCCGACGAAGATTTATGCGGGGGCGTACCCCTGCGAGGAGCGCGATGGATATGCGTGGGTGTATCTGCCGGAGGCGGGAACAGGCAGGGTGCTCGGTACCTTGCCCCCGCTGCCTGAGGTACCTAAGTTTTCGGCACGGTTTCGCACGGCTCATCTGACGGCGGATCTGCCTTGCAATGTGGATCACGGGATTATCGGGTTGATGGACCCGGCGCATGGGCCGTTTGTGCATCAGGCCTGGTGGTGGCGGAGCCGAGCGAGTATTCACGAGAAGACCAAGGACTTTGAGCCGATTGACGACCACGAGAACAAGGGACGGAATGCGGGGTTTCGGATGTCATCGCATGCTCCCAGTGCGAATTCCGCGCCTTATAAATTGCTGGGAGTTTATGGGGAGAAGATCACTACAGAGATTGATTTCGTCCTGCCGAATCGGCGGTACGAAACGATTCGCGCTGGAGAGAAGTGGTTTGCCAGCCTGACGACAGTGACGCCAGTGACGGCCTCGACCTGCAGAATCGATGTGTGTGCGGCGTGGAACGTCTTTTACCGGGTTCCATTTGTAACGCCGATTGCTACATTTTTTGGAGCACGATTTGTCAGGCAGGATCAGCAAACCATGGTGGAGCAGTCGCAGGGTTTGCGATTCAATCCGGGGCTAATGCTAATCGACGATGCGGACAAGCCGGCGAAGTGGTATTTCGCGCTGAAGCAGGCACGGCTTAAAGGGACGGGAGAACATCCTTTGGATGGGCCGGTGACCCTGCACTGGCGGAGTTGATTCTAGTGGCCCCCCGTCAATATTGTGCAAACGCCTCCATTAATTGCGGTTAGGTCTGGACCTCTCGTTCGTTTTGCTCCAGGAGTTGTGCGATCGTACCGGAATGTTTCGGCTGATCCACGGAGAGAGAGCGTAATTCGGAATTAGTTGGTCTTGTCTGCCTTGGCGATGGCCGCCTGGAGGGTGGCGATACCGCCCGTCTTGACCGCTCCGTGACCGCATGCGAAGCGTTCGATGGGGTATGTGAGAAGCTTTCGGGCGCTGACGAGAGCGGTTGGTTTGTCCCAAGTGCCGAAGTTGGGGAGTGGGAAGAACCAGGGAGCGAATCCGCTGACTGTGAGGTAGCCCTTGGCAACGAGAGCGTCACCGGCGTACAGAGTCCCGTCGCGTTCATCAAGGAAAGCGATGTGTCCGGGTATATGGCCGGGAGTGTCGATGACTCGAAAGGAACCGATAAGCTCGTTGTCGTGGACGAGACGTCTAGGACGAGACTTAATACCGCTAACTCCACCTTTGAGCTTTGTCTGAGCTTCATCTGATTGAAGGGACATATCGGGCGGCTTCTGGAGAAGCGGCAGGCTGCGAGCGTTGGAGACAAACTCAACTTCAGGGCTGAGGTTCTCTATGAGTGCGTCGACCGATCCCACATGATCCATGTGGGGATGTGTGAGAAGGATGCGGCGAATGGGAGCTCCGAGAGTTTGGGCGGCCGCGAGAATGTCGTGGTGAGAGTTGGGAAGGCCTGTGTCAATGAGAGTGAGGCCGTCGGACTCGCGGACGAGGTAACAGTTGACGAAGCCGAGGCGCGTGAGCTGAGTGGAATTGGCGGTAACCGGAGTGGATTTCATCGGAGATTGGATGCCTAAGATTGCCTACCGGTGCAGATTGTCGAGGGTACAGGCTACGCCCGCTCTCGCATACCTTCACTCATTTCGGAGGGACATAGGGATCGGGAGTGCCGGCTTTGATGGGCGGATATTTTTTAAGGCTTTGTTCCCATTCTGTGAGGATCTTTACCATCGGTACGCTGACCCAGGAAGTCTTCGCGGCAACGTCACGCTCTTCCTTCAAGTCGGTTAGTAGATTAACAATCTTCGGCTCCGCAAGCCTTATGGGGGGATCGTACATATTGACCTGCCAGATGAAGTGCATCTTCCAGTTATGCCACTTTACGGCAGAGAGACGGTCGGCCACGTAGGCAGGAAATCCCTCGCGATTGGAGTTCTCCTGTTTGCCGAGGAAGAAATCGAGCTGGTCAATTCCGTCGATCGGACGGTCTGTCGGCACGGCGGCTCCGCCTACTCGCGCAAGGGTTGGATACATATCGACGATATGAACAATCTCGTTGCTGACGCGGCCTGCAGGAACTTTGCCCGGCCAACGGATGATGAACGGAGTGCGGAGCGAGGCTTCCATTGCGGTGAAGTAGGTGCCGCGCCACGGGCCACTGTCACCCTCCCAGGGATCAGTCGCCTCCGGCCCATTGTCGCTGGCGAAGATGACGATGGTGTTGTCTTCGATCCCCGCTTCTTTGATGGCATCCAGAATTTGGCCAGTACGGAAGTCCATCTCGGCGAGGCAATCGGCCCAGTCGCCGTTCCCAGTCTTTCCGATGAACGAAGGATTCGGTAACACGGGCATGTGGACCATTGAGGACGAGATATAAGCGTAAAACGGTTTTCCCGAGGTCGCATTGCGCTTGATGAAGGCTACTGCGCGATCTGTGATCTCTGCCTCCATGGTTCGGCGAGCATCTAGATTCAAGGTCCCGACCTGTTGGGCTTTCTCACCTTTGCGTGCTTCGTAGATGGGTTCAGGTGCAGCTATTTTTGCGTTCCATCCTTGCTTGTTGCCGACAGAGGGCCACAATCCTGTTGTTTCGTTCAATGATGGCCAAAAGGCTTCGTCATAGGTGCGGGGGATGCCGTACCACTCGTCGAATCCCTGATGTGTCGGAAGTCGGGACTCAGCGCTGCCGAGATGCCACTTGCCCCACATCCCGGTTGCATAGCCCTGGCCGGAGAGGAGTTCCGCAATTGTGATCTCCCAAAGGGTCAAGCCATCGGCCATTCCACCTGCAGGCACTTCGTAGGTACCGGAACGAAGCGAGAATCGTCCCGTCATAAGGGCTGAGCGCGAAGGAGTGCATTGGGCCTCGACGTTGAAGTTCAGGAGGCGAGTGCCTTCACTGGCGAGTTTGTCGATCCGCGGCGTCGGAGCGCCCCGAAGAATCCCACCTCCGTAGACACCTAATTCGCCGTAACCGAGGTTATCGACGAGGATGAAGACAATGTTAGGTTTTTTGTTCGACACCTGTGAACTTGTCAAAGTTTGTGCGGAAATCTCACATGCAAGAAAGAAGATGGCAAAGTTCATGATCCAACTGGAGAGCGTGCGGCAGAGTCGACCCATGGCGTCCCCCTTCTACGGATTTGGGTCTCCACCCTGGCCGACAGTCCCGTTTTATTTCTTCGGGGGTCTCGGTGGGGGATGAAGGAGATCAAGAAACGTGATACCTATGACGAAGAGCTGTCCGGAGGTCTTCGATTCCACCCCGAACTGCTGTTCGAAGCGAAAGTCGAAGCCAAGATGGACAAAGGGATCGGTGAACTTAATCTCACCGCCGGCGCTAAAAGAGCGGTCGGTAAGTCCAGCGACGAGAGGATTAATGCCACTGCCGGAATCGGGTGAGAGTTTTTTGTAGGCGGCGCCTACGGCGCCGATGTTTCCTGCGTATTTGAAGAAGCGACGGCCAAAGCTGTATTCGGCTGTGAACATGGGCCCGGGCTTGACGTCAAGACCGGTTTTGCTCATGTTGATTTCCCATGTGGTGAGGACTGATGTGTTCCAGAGTTTTTTCTTATCCAGCGAGTAGGTCATGCCTCCCTGGACCTGGTGCTCCCAGAACCCAAGGCCTGGGTTCAGGGGAAGAGCAGGGTTGAAATTCCCGCTCGGCGCGTAAAATCCGTAATTCAGAATGTAGTTTGCGTTTCCCTTCTCCCATCCGAGAACGATTGGTGCAAAGAAAACATCCGATACCCCCGCGGCTTCAGCAGAAGCATCGAAAAGGGTTGATGTGAAGCGAGTGTTCACAGCAGGGACAAGGAACATCAAACCGTAGTTGGCCCCTAGAATTTTTTTGTCAGTCGTTACGGCGTAGCCCATGAAGTGGGCCACGAGATCGATGTCGGGTCTTGCGATTGTGTTACCGTTCGGCCCCTTGATTGAATTAATGGGGTTCGCGATCGCCATGTAATTAACGAAGATTCCGGGCGGCGGGGCGCTGCCATTCTCGAGGCCGGTGGCCGCCTCGATATAGTGGCCTGCCTGTTGTCCGCTTGCGGAGCCGGGGAAGAGGGCCGCGGTGAGGGTGAACAGAATGGGCATGTACAAACGCGCACGAAGATTCAGAAGGCACCTCCATTTGCGGGACTCTTCCGAGCGGAGCCAGAGGCCTCGCGGCGAACTTGCTAATCCCATGCGATCCTACGGCACAGGTTATCGCCGACATGCCCGGCCAGAAACTGTGTGAATTTACAGAGGGCAGAGGCTCTCTCTGCATCATCCGCATGGAAGCTTAATGTGCTGCAAGCGGATGATAGTCGGAGCTCGTCGTTGTGACATGAAGCTTCTTGGCAGTGGCATTGAGTATCGATTGCTGGACGTAGTTTGTCGAGTCGGGCAGGCTGGCAAATTTGACCGCGAGAGTGACGGTGTCTTTGGGATCATCCAGGTAGGAATTCACGTTCAACGCGCTGATCTTTTTTTCTGCGGTGTTGAAAGAGACGGTCATCTGATCACCAGGCTGGGCATAGTCCTTCAAGACGATTCCGGCAGTGCCGGTGCCCGCTGTGGCATTCAGAGAGGCTTTTCCGGACTGGAACGCCTGCTGGATACGCTGGGGATCAGGCGGTACGTACATGGCAAGCAAGGTCTTGACCTGCCCCATGTAATCCTTCATCTCTTCTTTCTTTTTCGCGACGACTTTCTGTTTCAATCTTCCGCCGCTCGGAGCCTGCGGTTGCTGTGGAGGACCTATTGGAGTCTTCTGCACCTTTCCGTCAGGGCCGTATTGACACAAGGATTGCGTGGCAGGCTTGGTGTCGCCGTTGAGTGTGAGCTGAGAGGTTTCGATCCACTGATATTGATGCAACTTCTGTTGATTGTCGGCTGCCGATTGCTTTAATGCCGCTACCTTCTGTTGCAGGTCACCTGAAGCCTGGGCGTTCGCGGCGAATGTTACGGAAAGAAGAGCTGCCAGCAGTGCTTGAAAGAGTATTGTTCGCTCAGAGACACAAGAGGAGAAGCTTGACGTGGCGTTGTTCATAGGAGACTCCCGTGAATACCAGTATGGTCTCGGAGGGGTCTTCGCGAAGCTGTCAATCGTGACAGTTGGGGAATGGCGTTGACCTCGGAGTTCTTCGAAGACGCAGAAGTCTAGAAGGCGCTGACGCCTTCTTCGATGACGAGTTCATCGATAGAGATGTTCATGGCGCGGCCAAGATTTTTGAAGTCCCGTTTCCACTCAGCGGACCAGTAGTTGGTGTCGCTGCGGCGGAGGAGATCGTTCCAGATGTTCTGGGCCTGCCAGATGTTGACCTCGAATGGCATCTTCTTAATGGTGTCAGCGACGAGGAGCGCAGTGGCGAGTGCTCCTGTGCCGGCGGGGTCGCCTGAAGCTGCGGCTTCGAGTTGAACCATCGCTCGTTTCATGCGTTGGCCAGCGGTGTAGCCAAGAAGGGTTGTATCGAGAGGGATCTGGTTGGTCTCGGCGCGTTGAAGAAGATTCTCGATCGCTGAAGGATCGAAGTTTACGGCCTCGATTGCGCGACGCAGGGCAGCATTGATGGCAAACTGTGCAGCGGAGGCGAGCGCGGGTGGCGCGGCCATTCCGGTTTCGGTAAGGAAGTGAAGAAGCGAGGCGTGATCTTCGTAGATCTTGCGCAGGGACTCCTCCATCTCGGAGATAGTTTGGTTGAGGATGGTGTTGAGGATTCGATGCTGCTCATCGGCGAAGAGCGATGTGAGCGAATAGGACATATCGCCGAAGAAGCGATCGATAAGGCGAATGACCTCGGGCAGATTGGCGCGGCGGATCGCAGTGCCAATATCGTGACTGAAGGTATCGAAGGCTTCGATTTCGGTGGGGTCCTGGGAGTTGTAACGTTTAACAGCGGCGGAGAGATTCTGGTCGCCGAGATGAAGGACCGCGAAGCAGATGTCCTCAGCCTCTTCAGTGATGCGGGAGTAGATGAGCGCGCGTCCGACGGCGACGCGACCGCGGCCGGAGTTGAAGGTCTCCTGGCTTTCGCGATGGACATCGAAGCAGAAGAGCTCTCCATGTTCGGGATAGTTGCGAAAGATAGAGCTGATGGCGTAGTGAGCGCCTACTTGCTCGAGACCGATCTGCATGCTGTTGACGTAGCGGCGGTAGACCTCAGCTCCGTCGCCGATATCGGGGAGATTACTTTTGCCCTTCGCGAGGATATCGAGAAAGCTTTTTTCAAGGTCGATGCCGGGCTGGCCGAAGAGTTTGGCGGCGAGCTGGAGGACACGGCCGGCGTAGGCGATGACCTGCACGGTCTCGATACCTGAGATCTCATCGAAGAACCAGCCGCACGAAGTGTACATCAGTTGGGTGTGACGTTCGAGCTCCATTAGTTCGAGAGCGATGATGCGTTCGTTTTCGGTGAGTTCGCGTGTCCCGTGTCGTGCGAAGAATTTGATGATCGACGCAGGAGAGCGGTCGAGGATAACTTGAATATAGCCGTCTCGGGCTGTCCAGAGGTCTTTCAAGAGCGGTTGGGCGAGCTGCTCAGCGAGGGGCGCAGAGGCGTCACGGAGATAGTCGAGGGCCTCGCGAAGCGGAGTGCGCCACTCCTGATTCCATCCGGGCTTGCCGCCACTGTTGCATCCGCAGTTGGAGCGCCAGCGTTCGATGCCGTGGCTGCAGCTCCAAGAGGTGTCTTCGACGACTTCGGCTTCCCACTTTGGAGGAAATTTTTCGAGGAACTCACCGTAGTTAGTGAGAGATGCCTGTGGACCCTGTTCGATTGAGTGCATTGCGTAGGAGAGAGCCATCTCGCCGTGCTTGTGATGATGGCCATAGCTCTCGCCATCGGTGGCCACGTGAGCGAGCTGCGCGGATTCCGGATCGCCGGGCGACTGCGGATGAAAGCTGGAGAGCAGGCGGTTGGCGAAGTCGATGCCGCTATTGAGAAGACCCTCGAAGGCGATGGCGCGCGAACCGGGGCCATCGTAGAAGAAGACTGCAATGCTGCGGCCCTCATCGAGACGGATGAGATACGGATGGGTTGGGTCGACTGTAGCGTTGGGGGTTTCGGTCCAGGGAACCTGGGTGTCGGGAGAAGGAACTTCTCCGCCGGAGGATTCTGGGGAAGACAGGGCGAGAGTGCGGACGCGGGCGCATTGTGATGGAGCGAGGACAGTGAACTTGATGCCCTCCTGCGCCATGAGGTTGAGGACGCTGCGATTGGCGGCGGTCTCGGCCAGCCACATGCCCTCGGGCATTCGATTGAAACGGTGCTTGAAGTCGTCGATACCCCAGCGGATCTGGGTGAGTGCGTCGCGGCGGCTGGCCAGCGGCATGATGATGTGGTTGTAGACCTGGGCCATGGCGGAGCCGTGTCCACTGTAGCGCTGAGCGCTGAACTTGTCGGCATCGGTGACCATGCGGTAGCTACGCGGAGCCTTGTCCTGGAGCCAGCTGAGGAGAGTGGGCCCGAAGTTGTAACTCATCCGCGCGTAGTTATTCATGATGCGGATGATTTCGTTCTGTTTATTAGTGATACGTGAGGCTCCATTGGGAGCGTAGCACTCGGCTGTGATGCGGTCATTCCAGTCGTGATAAGGGGCTGCGGAGTCCTGGACCTCGATCGTTTCGAGCCACGGATTTTCGCGCGGTGGCTGATAGAAGTGGCCGTGGATGCAGACGAAGCGCGGAGCTTCGGCGGTTGCTTGCGGTTTAGCAGATTTTGCAGCGCGCGTCTTAGCCATAACAGTCTTGAGTTAGAGGGTATCGCGTACGGCTGAGATTGGTGCCACGAGGTCGTGAATTTCGAGGATTTCAAATGCCGGTATGAGGTGAGGCCATTGCTATTGGCCGGAATGACGAGAGACAGAAAGACGCACCGTTGATGAGATCAAAACGGTGCGTAATCTGATCGCGACGGCCCTTTAAGGGCGAGCGCCGAGCGAGTTGTTCTTGACGGCTGTGGCGATCGGGGTGACGACCGGAGTGGCTGCACCGATAAAGACCTCGACAGCAGTGTCGGTGGTGATCCAAACACTTCCAGAGCCATCGACGGCAATGGCATTAAGAAAATGAGGCCCCACGTTATATCCGGTTGAGGGACTGATGGGCGCGCCAGAGTTGGAAAACCTGCTGATGCTGCTGGCCAGGTTGGCGATCCAAGCGCTTCCGGAGCCATCAATGGCAATAGCTATCGGGAAGTTCAATCCGCCGCCTGTGAATCCTGTGGATTGGGGGACACCATCATTGGAAAGTTTGGTGATGCGGTTCGGGTCATTGCCGGAGTTGCCGTTCGAGATCCAGGCGCTTCCTGAGTTGTCGATGGCGATTCCAAAGGCCGCATCGAGTCCGCCTCCGGTGAAGCCTGTAGGAGGACTGATAGCCACACCGGCGCTGGAAAACTTGCTGGCTGAGTTGTTCGAGATGTTGGCGATCCAGGCGCTGCCTGCGCTGTCGATGGCGATACCAAAGGGATGACCGAGACCACCTCCAACGAAACCGGCGGCGGGACTGATTGCCGTGCCGGTACTGGAGAGTTTCGTGACGCTGGCAGTGGTTGAACCGGAGTCGTTGGAGATCCAGGCGTCTCCGTTGCCATCGATAGCGATGCCTAATGGATTGTCGAGGCCGCCGCCGGTAAATCCAGAGGGAGGGCTGATGACCGCGCCGTTGCTTGCGAGCTTGGTTACGCTCTTGGTGTTGATGTTGGTAACCCATGCGTTGCCCGAGTCATCGATCGCGACCGATGAGGGATTGCTGAGTTGACCGTCGGCGTATCCCGCGCTGGGGCTGATCAAAGCGCCGTTACTGGCGAGTTCGATGATGCTGTTTGTTTCAACGTTGGGGATCCATGCATTGCCTGAACCGTCGATTGCGATGGTCAAGGCAGATTGTGAATTGATGCCAGGGAAGTTGTATCGGAGGAATACCGAGAAGTCATTGGGAACAGCTCCGAGCGAGGGAACGAAGGGCGGGGTTGCGCTGGAGAGGCTGAAAAGAGCGGCGATGTTGGAACCGGGGTTATGGGCGATGTTGATGATTGCCGTTGCTGTGTCCGTCGGGGTAGTACCGGACATGCCGCCACTGAGAGAGTTGGAGAACAGCGTGGAGCAGGGAGTAGAGGCTGAGCTGGAGTTGATGCATGCGGCGAGGATGTTGGCAAGGGTGTTGATCAGCGTATTTGGCGCATTGCCGTTGCCTGCGGGCGTTGTGGTGAGGGCTGTTCCTGCCGAGATATCTGCAAGGTTAGCAGCGTTCGTGAAGGCGTTGGCGATAGCAGTTTTAGCCAGGGACGTCCCCGAGCTGGAGACGTGTGTCGCATCGGTGGCGAAGCCGGCCATGGCGTAGGCCGCTGCGATGGTGGTGACCTCGTTGACGGAGATAAAGGGCACTGTGGTGAGAAAGGATCCAGAGGAGGGGCAATTGCCCAGGGCGGCGAGGAGGCCGGCACCTGTGTTTATGCCTGCGCCGGGATTGCCGCCGAGGGCATAGAGATAGACCTGGGTATTGGGTGTGCAGGAATAATCGTTCGTGATGCTGAAGCCGCCCTGGTCGTTGGTTGTGACGTAGGCGCCAATGGAATCGGAGAGTCCGGTGACCGTTGGGTTGAGCAGCGAGACGGAAGGCTGTCCGTAACCAGTGGTGTTGGCGGCGAAGAGGTAGACGTGAGCGCCGACGATTGGTTGCTGTCCGCCGTGAAGGTCGCCGGAGATCTTGGCGCCCGCGGCGGGTGCAGTTGGGGGAGGAGCAGAGTAGTTGCCGGCACAACCGGCGAGGCTCATGCAAAGCATGGCCAGAAGAAAAGCACGGAGATGCATAAGGGGCTCCTGGGATTTTTGGGGAATGTCTACACTTTTTTCTCTTCACCTCAGAGCCAGGCCCAGGAAACTTTGGATGGGCGATAAGAGAACGACACTCCGTTACTTACTCAATAAAAAAAGTGTAGTCATGGGCTCGCGTTGGTTTTGTCAGGGAGTTGTGATGTTTTTGTCCAGAGTTTGAGAGGCGCAAACGTCGACTTTCATGGATCTTTAAAAGATGGGTTATTCATGAAGCGCTTAGTTGTTGCTTGTGGTCAGGGCGACGCGATCGATGGCCGCAGCAAGGGTAATCGCGACAATGTAGGCGACGATGTCTCTGAACGAGAAGTAACGGCCGAGGAGAATTTTGCCAGCCAGGGTGAGGCGGAAGTCATCGATTGGTGCGATGGGGACGAGGCGGCTGAATTCGACGAGCATCGCGATTGCGCCGGCGAGTGTCGCCAGCGCCGGCGGACGGAGCTTCGGCAGAATTGCGCCGAGGAACCAGTAGATTGCGGCAGCCCATAAACTCGAACCCAGATATTTGTAGAGAAACCAGGGCAGGTCGAGCGGGAGAAAACGCACGGCGAGACCGATGGGGATAATGATGAGGAACAGAGTTAAACAAATCAATCTGCGGCGCGAGGCGGACACGGGTTTTCTCTCTATGTATTCGGTGTGAGTTTGCCCGATGCAAGATCGCATGCCCGCCAGAGGTACCAGCTGGCGACTGAGCACCATGGCTGCCATTTTTTTGCGCGGCGGTGCATGACGTCGGCTTTGGGAAGGTCCATTGGTGTGACCTTGTCTATGGGTTTGAGTTTGCCAAAGGTAAGCGCGAAGCCTTTGCGAACGCCGTAGTCATCGACGGGAAGGACGTTGGGCCGACCGAGGCGGAAGATCAGGAGCATCTCGACGGTCCAGCGGCCGATGCCTCGAACTTGAACAAGGTGTTCGATGATGGCTTCATCTGACATGCGCTGGATTTGTTTGAGCGTCGGGACGGTACCGTCGATGGTCTTCGCTGCGAGATCGCGGAGGGCGAGCGTCTTGTTTTTGGAGAGACCGGCGGCGCGGAGCTGCTCGTTGGGGCAGTCGAGGAGATGTTGAGGGGACGGGTGGACGCCGACACCACAGAGGTCCTGGAAGCTCTCGAGCATTCGCCGATGAATGGTGGCTGCAGCTTTGCCATGGAGCTGCTGGTAGATGATGGCTTCAGTAAGGGCTTCGAAGGGGGACTGCTGATGGGCTAGTCGCAATGTGAAGGGCCCGGCCCGCTGGATGAGGCGACCGAGTTTGGGGTCGGCGACAGAGAGTTGTGTAAGAGCGGCGGCGGAATCGTACTTTGGTGTGCGCGTGTTGGTTCGGGGCATAGGGCGACCGTAGCTGATAGTTTCGTGTTGTCTTCTTGTTGGGATGAAAATACGCGGGGTTGGGTCGCAAAGATGTTGCGATCGATAACCTCCGAAAGCCAGTGCAGGAGGCTCGATTCGTTTCGGTATCTAGGTGCTGACAAACTGCTGACCGCCATCGATGTCGTAGGTTGCGCCGGTGAGAGCAGTATTCGTCATGAGGTGAACGGCAAGCGCGGCGACGTCGGCTGGTCCTACAACGCGCTGAATGGGCAGCGTCGCCCGAAGCTGATTGCGGCGATTTTCGAGTTCATCGCCGAGGAGCGATGCCGACAGCGGAGTGTCGACGAATCCAGGTGCGACGAGATTGACCCGGATCGGGGCGAGTTCCAGTGCCAGACTCGCAATAAGCGTAGGGAGTGCGACTGTGACCGCCGACATAATGCCCAGTCCGATCGCCGGGCGGCGCGAGCCGGTGCTTCCTATAAATATTATCGACCCTCCCGGTCTTACTTTATGCACTCCGTTACGCGCAACCTCGAGTATCAGTAAGAGGTGCGATTCGAGAGCATCGCGCAACTGCTCGAACGTCATGTCGAGGATGCGTCCGTAATGCGGCCGGCCGGCCGTGAGCATTACGTGATCCACCTCCGCCGGCAGATCATGAAAAAAGCGCTCAAGCGCGGAACGATCCTCAGCGTCGAAAACCGCAGTGCTCAGCGCACCGACTTCGGTTGCTGCGCGCTGCAGGGTCTCAGCGTTTCGACCGGTAAGAATCACCCTGGCTCCCTCGGAGCGCGCTCGTCGCGAAGTTTCGAGCCCGATACCTGCACTGCCACCGATCATAACGACGGTTTGACCCAGCAACTCCGGTTTGCGTTGGGTTGGAGAACCAGTGCCTGTGTCCATTTTCATTTCCTCCGAGAAGTCGTCGAAGACTAACTGGCTGGCCTAGTCAAGAAAGTAGCAGGTACCCCGGGATTTGCGCTGGGTGTTGGATCTGATTCTGCTCGTGTTCTTTGCCGAGTTTTTCCGACAGCGTACCCCTTCAAGCTCCATTGCTGGGGAATCATCGACAACTGGCAAGACTTACAGCACGTACCTCAGAGAAGAAGAACGGGCGTACACTTCTCTCGCATGAATTTTTAGTGATGTGAAGTTCGCTTTAGCGAAAACTGTCCCCCTTGGCGACGATGAGATCATCGCGAAGGTTGGTTTACGAACGTAATTCGGACCAAAATGGGTTCCATTTACAACTGCGATACCTGTCGTGTTGAGTAGATATTGTGTTGTTTGAAGTGCTGTGAGAAGCGGTGCACGAGATGTAGTGCAGGTTATTGCGGACCGGGTTCGATAATCGGATGTTGCAGGTAAAAAAACAGTTGCGAGAGAAACCCGCTCAAGAGTTCGTGGTTTTCCGCTGCTATACTCGAAGTTAATTTAGGGAACAATTTACGGGCAGACCAACGCGGGCTCCCCAACCGCCGGTGCCAAAACGCCGGACAACTAACCGGACGCAGAAGTAATCGCAAGCCATTTTCAAAACCCTTAGCCCTTAGGTAAAGCAGAGGAAGCAGGAACGCACTCATGGCGCAAGTTTTTGACCGCAGTTCGAACGCGCTGGCTCGATTCAGCCTGGTATTGACTGGTGTCATCGTCATCGCGCTCGGCGTAACGCTTGACAATTTGCAGCGATCGCCGTGGGTGACGCGGCAGGGCCAGCGGCCGGACCAGCCGGTGCCATTCAGCCACAAGCATCACGTGGAAGGTCTCGGGCTGCAGTGCCAGTACTGCCATACGCAGGTGGAGAAGGCTGCCTACGCGGGCATTCCGCCCACGAAGACCTGTATCAACTGCCATGCGCAGATATGGACGAACGCCGATCTGCTGGAGCCGGTGCGGCAGAGTTGGGCGACGGGCGCTTCTATCCAGTGGATTCGCGTACATGATCTTCCAGACTATGTTTACTTCAATCACGAGATTCACGTGAACAAAGGCATTGGTTGCGCGAGTTGTCATGGTCGCGTGGATGAGATGCCGTTGATGTATCAGCAGAACACGCTGCAGATGGAGTGGTGTCTGAACTGCCATCGCAATCCTGCGGCCAACCTGCGCCCGACAAGCGAGATCTACAACATGGCGTGGTCGGGGCCTTCGAGCGATAAGCCAGTTTGGTGTACGAGCACGGGATCTGCTGCAGCAGGTTCGGGGCCGACAGCGACGAAAGTGAGCTGCACGACGACCGATCCTTCCGGTAACGGACCCGAGGTCGCGATGATGCAGGCGTCTGCCGAGGCGAATGGGCCGACTGCGAGCGATGTGCCACCACTGAAGCTTCCGTTGCAGCCGGTCTACACGGAGTTCAAGAATCAGATGGAGTTGGGTAAGTATCTGACCTCGCAATACCACATCCGCAATCCTGAGCAGCTTTCGAGCTGCGAGACGTGCCACCGATGAGGAAGACGGGAATAGGAACAGACGAGACGATGGCTGAGACGAAAGCAGCAGGACAACCCGCAGTGGTGACCGAGATTGCGCCGGCGAAGATGACGCTGGCAGAGGTTCGCGCGAAACTGGACGGCAAGACCGGGCGGCGGTTCTGGAAGAACCTGGACGAGTTGGCAGAGACGCCTGCGTTTCACGAGTTGATGCGCGAGGAGTTTCCGCGCCAGTCGGGCGCGAATGAGTGGGTGGACTCAGTAAGCCGACGCGGATTTTTGAAGGTGATGGGAGCGTCACTGACGCTCGCTGGTCTTGCGGGTTGCACCAAGCAGCCGGATGAACCGATCTTTCCTTATGTGAAGCAGCCGGAAGACCTGGTTCTGGGCAAGCCGATGTACTTTGCAACGGCGCACCCGTTCCCTACCGGCGCGATTCCGGTGCTGATTAAGTCGGATTCGTTCCGGCCGATCAAAGTAGATGGAAATCCGGAGCATCCGGTGTCAAAGGGCAAGTCGGATGCCTTGACGCAGGCGACACTGCTTGATCTGTATGATCCTGACCGGTCGCAGCATGTATTGCATCGCGGACAGGTTTCGGCGTGGGGAGATTTTCAGCAGGAGTTTTCTTCTGCCTCGAAGAAGCTGAATGGCGGCCAGGGACTTTACTTTCTGAGTGAAACGATTACTTCGCCAACGCTGGCTGCGCAGTGGAAGCAGGTGCAGGCTGCCTATCCGAATGCAAAGCTGGTTCAGTGGGAGCCGGTGAATCAGGACTCGTCGCGCGCAGCGTCGAAGGCCGCGTTCGGCAGCTACACCGATGCTCAGTACAGACTTGAAGACGCTGATGTGATTTTGTCGCTCGATGCAGATTTTCTGAGCGGAATTGCCCACCCTGGATTTTTGCCGCTGGCAGCTGGCTTCGCGGAGCGTCGCCGATACGAAGAAGGCAAGACGATGAATCGCATGTACGTCGTCGAGACGATGCCGACGGTGACTGGATTCAAAGCGGATCATAGGTTGGCGTTGAAGCCAAGCGGGATTGCAGGTTTTGCGACGGCACTTGCAAGCGGTTCAACACCTTCGGGTGCGAGCCCCGATGCGCAGAAATTCTTTGAGGCAGTGAGCGCTGATCTGAAGAAGAGCGGCGGACGCTGCGTTGTGATTCCGGGTGAACAGGCTTCACCGGCCGTTCATGCGGCTGCTTATGAGCTGAACTCCACGCTAGGCGCGGTTGGCAAGACAGTTATCTACACCGAGACAGTGAACCCGTTGCCAAGTGAGCAGGTGGCCGATCTGAAGTCACTGGTCGCTGACATGAACGCGGGCAAGGTGCAGTGGCTGGTGATTCTAGGCGTGAATCCGATTTACTCGGCGCCGAGCGACCTGCACTTCCAAGATGCGTTTGCAAAGATTCCGGTGACGGTTCACCTCGGCTCGCATCTCGACGAGACTGGTTCGCTGGCGAACTGGCATATCAGCAAGGCGCACTATCTCGAGAGCTGGTCGGATGCCCGGGCCTATGACGGGACGATTACGATCATTCAGCCGATGATTGCTCCGCTGTATGGCAGCAAGAGCGCGCATGATGTCTTCCAGACGCTGCTTGAGAATTCGCAGCTTTCGGCCTACGACATTGTTCTGGCCAATGCGAAGACCTATATCAAAGGCGACTTCGCTACGGCCTGGCGCAAAGCACTGCATGATGGCTGGGTTGAGGGAACCGCGTTTACTGCAAAAGCTGTAAGCGCAGGTAAAAGTGTTGCGGGTTCATTCCCTGCCGCATCCACTTCGAGTGGACTTGAGGTTTCGTTCCGCCCTGATGCTTCTATTTATGATGGCCGCTTTGCCAATGTCGGCTGGCTGCAGGAGTTGCCCAAGCAGGTGACGAACCTGAGCTGGGACAATGCGGCGATCATGAGCATGGGGACAATGGCCCAGTTGGGTTTGGAGGAGTCAGACCCGGTGAGGCTTTCGCTCAACGGCCGCGAGTGTATTGCGCCGGCACTGATGGCTCCCGGCCATCCCGACGGAGTAATTACAGTTCATCTTGGCTTCGGTCGCGGAGTTCAGGCAGGGCGCGTAGCGCAAGGCGTTGGTTTCGATGCGTACCAGATTCGGACCTCGGACGCACCCCTTTTTGTCTCGGGTTTGACGGCGCAGAAGGTGCCCGGAACCTACGATCTCTGTATCACCAAGGTCCATAACGTCGAGCATCGCGGAAGCTTTGCTCAGTACGACCTCAATAAGCCGTTGTCGGACAAAGACGGCGTCTATTCGCTGGCCGGACATGAGGCGATGGAGCGGGCGATCATTCGCTATGCCACCGTCGAGGAGGCGAAGAAGAATCCGAACTTCGCGCATGAAATTGGCGAGGACGGCAAGACCATCGATGGTGCGCTGATCAATAAGGTCGGGTACTCGCCGGAGGGCGAGAAGGTCGATAAGGACAACTCGTTCTTCCCGACGGCGTGGAACTACGAGAAGACGGACCCTGCGACGCAGAAGATTCAGAACGCGTGGGGCATGGCGATCGATCTGAACAGTTGCGTCGGCTGCAATGCGTGCATTGTGAGCTGCTATGCAGAGAACAATATTCCCGTGGTTGGCCGCGAACAGGTGAAGGTCGGACGCAACATGCAGTGGCTCCGGATCGACACCTACTTTGAGGGAGATCTGCATGCTCCGAAGGCGCACTTTCAGCCGATGGCCTGCCAGCACTGCGAGAATGCGGGCTGCGAGCAGGTTTGCCCGGTAGGTGCGACGGTGCATACGCCTGAAGGCATCAATACGATGGTCTATAACCGCTGCGTGGGCACGAGGTACTGTTCGAACAACTGCCCATACAAGGTGCGCAAGTTCAACTTCCTGCTGTACTCGGACTACGACACGGAGAGCCTCAAGTTCATGCGCAATCCTGATGTCAGTGTGCGTTCGCGCGGCGTAATGGAAAAGTGCAGCTACTGTGTCCAGCGTATTGAAGCAGTGAAGATTGTCGCCGACAAGGAAAATCGCGAGATTCGTGATGGCGAGATTGTGACGGCGTGCCAGCAGGCTTGCCCGACCAGCGCAATTACTTTTGGCAACATTAACGACAAGGCAAGCAAGGTGGCAAAGCTCAAGGCTGAGGAGCGCGATTACCAAGTACTCGCGGACCTCAACTTCCGTCCGCGCACGACCTACACGGCCGGAGTCATCAACCCGAATCCGGAGCTGGCATAACTATGGCGACCAAAGGACCCATGCAGGACCCGAGCGTCGATCCCGTAATCGATCCCATGATCGACCCGCGTACTGGCGAGTATGCGGTCATCGCACCGGGTCATACCTTCAAGTCGGTCACGCAGAAGATCGCCGGAATCGTACTGACTTCGAACACGCCCCTCGGATGGTTCTTCGGTCTAATCGTGGCTGCCGGAGTTGCGATGGGCCTGGTGATTGGCTGTACCTGGCTCTTCCTGAAGGGCACCGGTATTTGGGGCGTAACGATTCCCGGTGCGTGGGGCTTCGCCATCATCAACTTTGTATGGTGGATCGGTATCGGTCACGCCGGCACGTTGATCTCTGCGATTCTTCTGTTGTTCAAGCAGACGTGGCGCAACTCGATCAATCGCTTTGCCGAAGCGATGACCATCTTCGCAGTCTGCTGCGCGGGTCTCTTTCCTCTGATTCACGTCGGACGTCCGTGGCTGGCGTATTGGTTGTTCCCTTACCCGAACACGATGAATGTGTGGCCGCAGTTCCGTTCGCCACTCGCCTGGGACGTCTTCGCGGTTTCGACGTATGCTTCGATCTCGGTGATCTTCTGGTACATGGGAATGATCCCCGACTTTGGCACCCTGCGTGACCGCGCAAAGATGCCGGCAGCCAAGTACTTTTATGGGCTGTTGTCGCTAGGCTGGCGCGGCTCGACCCGGCACTGGATCCGGTATGAGTCGGCTTCCCTGCTGCTGGCGGGCCTTTCAACACCGCTTGTGCTCTCGGTACACACGGTCATCAGCTTCGACTTCGCTGTGGCGGCTTTGGCGGGATGGCATACGACGATCTTCCCACCCTACTTCGTCGCCGGCGCTATCTACTCCGGCTTTGCCATGGTTATCACCCTGGCAATTCCGATCCGCAAGTTCTATCACCTCGAAGACCTGGTAACGCTGCGCCACCTGGACAATATGGCGAAGGTCATGCTGGGCACAGGGCTGATCGTAGGGTATGGGTATGGCATGGAAGTCTTCATGTCGTGGTACTCGGCCAGCCACTGGGAGTTCTTCATGATGTGGAACCGTATGTTCGGGCCGATGGGCTGGGCGTATTGGATCCTGATTCTGACGAACCTTGCGATTCCGCTAACGACCCTGTGGTCCCGCAAGCTGCGGGTGAATGTTGCCTACCTGTTTGTTCTCTCATTCATCATCAATACAGGTATGTGGTTTGAGCGCTTCGTCATTGTTGTCACCAGCCTTTATCGCGAATATCTGCCGTCAAGCTGGGGAACGTATCGGGCAACGAAGTGGGACTACATGATTTACGTGGGAACGCTGGGCATGTTCACGTTTCTCTTCTTCCTGTTCGTGCGCTTTCTTCCGATGATTCCGATGTCAGAGATCCGGATGATGCTGCCGCAGACGAGAGTGACGCCAGGCGGAGCAAACGCAGAGACAATCAGTCAGGAGGAATCCTAATGCCGCCCCGGGAAGGAATTTACGGTTTGCTGGCTGAGTTCAACACCCCCAGCGAGCTGGTGCATGCAACGCAAGAGGCTCACGCCGCCGGGTATCGCCGGATGGAGTGCTACACGCCGTATCCGGTCGAACAGGCCGCGGAGGCACTGCACTTTCACAAGACCCGGGTGCCGCTGGTATGCCTGCTGGGTGGATTGATGGGTGTGACGACTGCATTTCTGATGGAGACATGGGTCAATGTCTGGGCGTATCCGCTGAATATTGCGGGACGGCCGCTTTTCTCCTGGCCTGCCTTCATTATTCCAGCGTATGAGTGGACGATTCTGTTTGCCGGGTTTTCAGCTTGTTTTGGCATGATCGCGCTGAACGGCCTGCCGCAGCTCTATCATCCGCTGTTCAACGCGGCCAATTTTAGAAACGGCGCGACCACGGACAAGTTCTTCCTCTGCCTGGAGGCAATGGATCCAAAGTTTTCGCCTGCTGAGACGCGGGCTTTCCTTGAGCAGTTCAACGCGGTCTCGGTGGTGGAGGTGGACCATTAATACGCAAGTGAAACAGATCGCTCGCCGCGCCGCATTTGCCACGGCAGCTCTTTCGCTGCTGGTTACGGTCGGCTGCCGCCAGGACATGCACGACCAGCCGAAGTTCTTTCCGCAGCGCGGCACGGAGTTTTATGCGGATGGCCGTTCCGTTCGTCCGCAGGTTGAGAACACGGTTGCGCGGAACCAGCTGCACGTAGACAGCTACTTCTATACCGGTCTCATCAATGGAAAGGAAGGCGACGGTATGCCCTTTCCAGTGACGATGGAGGTGCTGCAGCGCGGACAGGAGCGATACAACGTCTACTGCACACCATGTCACTCGCGTGTGGGCAATGGCGAAGGCATGATTGTGCAGCGTGGCTACGCTCATGCCGGCGACTTCCACACCTCGCGTCTGGAGACGGCCCCCCTCGGACACTTCTTTCATGTCATCAGCAATGGTTACGGTGCAATGCCCGATTACTCCGCCCAGGTTGAGCCTGCGGATCGCTGGGCGATTGTGGCCTACATTAAGGCACTCCAGTTGAGCCAGAAAGCGACTGAGGCCGACGTCGCGCCAGGCAGCCAGATCGAGTCGCTGTCGGACATAGCGCAGAAGCAAGGTTTGCCGGAGTCGTTTACGCAACCATGGGTACTTCCTCCGACAGCAACTTACGGCACACCGAACGATCAGAGTTTTGTTCTACCCTCACCGGGCAGTGGAGCGCCCGCTCCGGCGTCCCCCACAGCTTCACGCGTCACGAACCCAAATTCTCCGGCAGGAACCGGTCAAACCGTACCGAAGCAGTAACCTCGGAAGCTTCCGAACGAAGGCTTGAAAAGCATGTCACTTGGACACGAACATAACGGAGGAGCAGGGGGGCACGATCACTACGGCCCGCGTCCGTTGCCCGCAACGCTGGCAGCGCCAGAGGCAGTCTCCGCGTGGCGAACCCGTGCGCTGATGGTTGCTATCGCCGGCGCCGTCCTTACGCTTCCCTTCGTCTTCACGCACGAAGGCCGCAACCACATTCTTCGTGCCTATCTCATGGGCTATATGATCTGCTTCAGCTTCGCCGGTGGCGGGCTGGTCATGCTGATGTTGCAGTATGTCTCGGGTGGTAAGTGGGGCGTGATTCTGCGCCGTCCCCTCGAAGCGATGACGCGTACGCTTTGGCTCGTCGGCTTGATGTTTGTGCCGATCGCAATATTGATGAGCCATCTCTATCAGTGGGCCAAATATCCGACCGCTGCGGCGACGGCAGAGGCTCTCAAGAATCACTGGATATCGCTCGAGCAGGCACTGACAGCGAACGCCAAGCGTTCGATGCTCAATCCAACGGCTGCGATAGTGCAGACGGTTATCATCTTCGCCATCCTCCTGACGTTCGGCTACTTCCTCAACAAGTGGTCGTTGCAGCGCGATGCAGACCCGGAGCGCGGAACGGAGCCGAGTTTCGACCGGTGGCGCATCAAGTTTGAGAACCTCAGCGGTATCGGCATTCTCATCTATGTCATCCTGTTGACGGACGGCGCAATTGTCTGGATTAAATCGCTAGACGTCACCTGGTATTCCTCGATCTGGGGTCTTCAGTTCCTTGTCGGACAGGGTTATGCGGTGCTGGCGCTTGGAATTCTTACCCTGATCCTGCTTTCGCGGTATGAGCCGATAAAGACGATGCTTCGCGCAACCGAACAGCACGACCTCGGCAAACTGGCATTCGCGTTTGTAATGCTCAACATCTATCTCTGCTTTGCAGAGTTCCTGATCATCTGGTCGGGCAATATTCCAGACGAGATTCCCTGGTACTTGAACCGCATCCACGGGGGATGGTGGTATGTCTGCTCCGCGGACTTTATCTGCCACTGGCTGATTCCCTTCACCCTGCTGCTGTCGCGTGATCTGAAACGCAACAAGGAGAAGATGATCTGGCTGACCTGCTTTATGATCTTCGCGCGCTGTCTTGATATGTTCTGGCTGATTGAGCCGAATTTCGCCGATGCGGCAGGAAATCTGCACCTTGTCGGCAATATCGGAATTCTCGCCTACATCACCGTTCCTGTCACGGTGATATCGGTCTGGGCCTGGTTCTACCTGAGAGAGCTACAGGCGCGTCCGTTGATCAACCTGAACGATCCTCACATCGAGGAGATGCTGGAGCCTGAACATGCCCACTAACGATCATGATCTGAATCAGCAAACACACGATCTGCATGTCCGTGACTCCGACCATCCCGGTTACGAAGTCACCGACGTTAATTCCAACGGCATCGTTGTATTTCTCGGCGGTTTGTTCGGTTCCGTCCTTATCTTCTTTCTGCTGTGTTATGGCCTAGGAATCCTGATCAACGGCGGGATCAAGAAAGAGGATGGTCCGACTACAAAATGGAACACTGCCAGTGCCCTTGAGGAAACGAACGGCAAACGTCAGGATCTGGCAAGCAATCCGGAGATGCAGCAGAAGGAATACCAGCAGATCACGGAGACATTCCCCAATCCGCGTCTGGACATCGACGATGGCAACCAGGCGACGGCAGACCTTCATGCTCGCGAAGACTTGCTGCTGAACAACTACAGCAAAACGCAAGACGGCACCGTCCGGATTCCCGTGTCACGAGCGATGGAACTGATTGCGCAGCGCGGGCTTCCGGTAAACACACAGGCATCCGCACCTACGGTTGAGATGGCGGGCGATGAAAAGCCCGTTGTCGAGGCTCCGTTGACCTCAGGATTTGCCCGGACTGGATATGAGTTGCAGACAATCGAGACTCGTGAGCAGCAGTTGATCTCCAAGAAAGCCATGGCCGAGAACAAAGCTGAACTCGCGTCACCAAAGTAGACGGTAAACGAACGGATTTAAGATAAGAAGAGCGATGAAGATCAGGCAGACAACACGAGGCATCTGGCAGGTAGCAGCTCTTTGTTGCATGCTCAGTGCGCCTTTGCTTGCCCAGGTCTCAAGCTATGGGGACAAACAAGCTGGAGAGAATACCGGCGACCAATTGCCCAAAGTGCTTAAGCAGGTTGGAGTATCGCAGCATTTGAACCAGCAGCTTCCACTGGACGCGGCATTCGTGGACGAGACTGGTAAGCCGGTGAAACTTGGAGACTACTTCGGCAAGCATCCTGCGATCGTCTCGCTGGTCTATTACACCTGTCCGATGCTCTGTTCGGAAGAGTTGAATGGACTTACAAGTTCGCTTGAGATGGTGAAGCTGGTTCCGGGCAAAGACTTCGATGTAGTGATTGTGAGCATCGATCCGAATGACACACCAGAACAGGCCGCAAGATCGAAGGCTCTCTATGTTAAGCGTTACGGCCATCCGGAGACGGCGGCTGGCTGGCATTTCCTGACGGGACAGCAGCCCGCGATCGACGTAGTGACGAACGCAGTGGGTTTTGGCTATGTCAAGGTACCCGGTCCTGACGGCAAACTCGATCAGTATGCCCATGCCAGCGCGATCGAAATCGTCACGCCAGTGGGGAAGTTGGCGCAGTACTACCTCGGCGTCGAGTATTCCCCACGGGATATTTTGCTGGGTTTGATCGATGCTTCCGGCAACAAGATTGGTTCGCCGGTCGCCAACATTCTGACGTACTGCTATCACTACGATCCGCAGACGAACCGTCATTCGCTGATCATCGCGCGCGTGGTGCAGATTGGCGGCATGGTAACAGTGGCCAGCCTTGGCGGTTTTATGTTTCTGATGTTCCGGAAGGACCTACGGCTCGGGCGTGAACACGACTTGACGAAGAAAGAGAATGGATAAAGGGTAACGATGCATATCAGTCCAGTCCTGTGGCAATTTTTGATGAAGTGGCTCAACTCCTCCGCGCTGTTTCCGCGTGAGGCGTCGACCATTGCGCCCTATGCTGACGCGCTTTACTTTTTTCTGCTGCTAATTACAATCGTCGGCCTTACGCTCGTATGCATTCTCGTCTTCGGTTTCTCGATCCGCTATCGCAAGGAGAGGCATCCCGTTGCCGTTCCGATCGAAGGCTCGACGCTCCTCGAGGCAACCTGGACGATTATTCCTCTGGCTCTCTTTCTCATCGTCTTTGTCTGGGGAGCGTTGCTCTACTTCCGTATCTATAATCCGCCGACGAATGCGATGAACATTTACATCGTGGGCAAGCAGTGGATGTGGAAGGCAGAGCATCCGGGCGGACAACATGAGATTAACGCCCTCCACGTACCCGCAGGAAAAGCCGTTCAGTTGACCATGATCTCGCAGGACGTGTTCCATAGCTTTTCGATTCCTGATTTTCGTGTTAAGCGCGAGGTCATTCCGGGCCGCTATTCAACGGTATGGTTCAATGCAACGACCCCGGGGACATATCACATCTTTTGTACCCAATACTGCGGAACCAACCACTCGGCCATGATAGGCGAGGTCACAGTACTAGCCCCGGATGACTACGCGAAGTGGACACAGTCGTCGACCAGCGGCATGTCGCTTGCGCAAAACGGCGAGCGGCTCTTCGCAAGCATGGGCTGCAACTCATGCCACTCCGGCAGCGCGGCAGCGCGCGGTCCAAGTCTGGCGGGTGTGTATGGATCGAAGCTCCAACTCACTAGCGGATCACAGGTTCTGGTGAATGATGCCTATCTTCGCGATGCAATCCTGAATCCTTCCCAGCACATCACGGCAGGCTACGCGCCGATTATGCCCACCTACCAAGGGCAGATCAGCGAAGACGGCCTGATCGACCTGGTCGAATACATCAAATCACTGCAAACCAACTATCGTGTTCAGCAAACGTTGACCACATCGGAGTCAAACCAGGCGGCTCCGACTACCCCGGGGGTGGTGAAACCATGAGCGCAACGAGTTCTACAATCCTCAACCTGCCTGACCAGGCAACGGCGACCTTGCCGAAGCGCAACTACATCAATAACGAGCATGGTTTGTTGAGCTGGCTGCTGACTGGCGATCACAAGCGTATCGCAATGCTGTATCTGGTCTCGATCACCTTTTTCTTCTTTATTGGTGGATTCTTCGCCGGCGTAATTAGGTTTGAGCTTCTGACGCCGCAGTCCGATCTGCTCGCGTCGGACACCTATAACAAGGTGTTTTCCATGCATGGCATCATCATGATCTTCCTGTTCCTGGTGCCATCGGTTCCCGCGACCCTCGGGAATTTTCTGGTGCCGATCATGGTCGGCGCGAAGGACCTGGCCTTCCCGAAGATCAATCTGCTGAGCTGGTATCTCTACTGGGTGGGCGGCTTGGTAGTTATGGGAGCACTAGTGATGGGTGGAGTTGATACCGGCTGGACGTTCACCACGCCGCTCTCAACCCACTACCTCAACACGCACGTCGTTACGGCGGGCATGGGAGTCTTTATCCTTGGCTTCTCCTCGATCTTCACCGGTCTGAACTTCATCGTTACGATCCATCGCATGCGCGCTCCGGGCATGACGTGGTTCCGTCTGCCGCTGTTCTGCTGGTCCAATTACGCAGCGTCGATCCTGATGGTATTGGGCACCCCTGTTCTTGCGATCACGCTGGTTCTGGTCGTGTTGGAGCGCTTGTTTGGCATTGGTGTCTTCGACCCGAACAAGGGCGGCGATCCGCTCCTGTTTCAACATCTGTTCTGGTTCTACTCTCACCCGGCTGTGTACATCATGATTCTGCCGGGCATGGGTGTAATCTCGGAGGTCATCAGCACCTTCAGTCGTAAGCGAGTCTTCGGCTATACGGCTGTGGCCTTCTCGTCGGTGGCAATCGCGTTGTTCGGATTCTTCGTCTGGGCACACCACATGTTCATCATGGGTGTCTCGAACTACTCGGCTCTGGTCTTCTCGCTTCTTACCATGTTGGTCGCAGTGCCTTCTGCAATCAAGATCTTCAACTGGGCGTTCACGCTGCAGAAGGGTTCGATTACCTTCGAGACTCCGATGCTCTACGCCTTCGGGTTTATGGGACTGTTCACCATCGGTGGTCTCACCGGCGTATTCCTCGGATCTCTCGGGATGGACATTCACCTGACCGAGACCTACTTCATCGTGGCGCACTTCCACTTTGTCATGGTCGGCGGAATGTTGATGGCCTTTTTGTCAGGAGTGCACTTCTGGTGGCCAAAGCTAACCGGACGCATGTACCCCGAATCGCTTTCCAAGCTTGCTGCAGTGACGACCTTCATCGGCTTCAATCTTACCTTCCTGCCGCAGTTCATTCTCGGCTACCTCGGAATGCCGCGACGCTACGCTGCCTATCCACCGGAGTACCAGGTACTGAATGTTCTCTCAACAGCCGGCGCCACGGTGCTTGGTGTGGGGTATATGCTGCCGCTGATCTACCTGGCATGGTCACTGAAGTACGGTGCGATTGCGGGCAACAATCCATGGCAGGCGACAGGACTTGAGTGGCAGATTCAGTCTCCGCCACTGACCGAAAATTTCATCGAGATTCCGATCGTGGACCACGAAGCCTACGACTACGAGTGGCTCGAGCACAAGACTGCACATGAGGTGACAACCGTTGGATAACGCGATCGCAGCAACGCATCCCCATACGCACGAGACCGCGGTTCCAGCGGAGCACCACCATGAGTCGCTTCCGCAGCACCGGCATCACTTTGAGACGCAGGAGCAACAGCGGGAGGCAGGTACCTTCGGGATGTGGCTCTTCCTGCTGACCGAAATCATGTTCTTCGGTGGGCTTTTCTTTGCCTACCTGCTCTATCGCAACTGGTACAACCCGGCATTCGTCGCCGCCTCGAATCAGCTCAGCATCCCGTTGGGCACCGCGAACACCGCGATCCTGATTACTTCCGGGTTCTTCATGGCGCTTGGCGTCTGGGCCGCCGAAGTTCGCAAGAAGACCCTTCTCGTCGTGTACCTAATCCTCACCACCGTCTTTGGCGTCGCATTTCTTGGCGTCAAGTACTTCGAGTACAAGGAGAAATGGGAGAAGCACCATATTCCGGGCGCCAGTTTTGATGTTCGCGAATTCGTCAATCCGCACGCATATGGCATTAAAGAAGAGCCGCTCGCTCCCGACATGGCACAGAAGACCCAGGTCTTCTTCTTTCTCTACTTTGCCATGACAGGCATGCACGCACTCCATATGATCATTGGCGTCGTCCTGCTCTTCTGGCTCATCAGGCGTGCCAATCGCGGAGACTTTAGCTCAGGGTATGTCGCACCGATAGAAAACTTCGGCCTCTACTGGCACTTCGTGGATATTGTGTGGATCTTCCTGTTCCCCTTGCTCTATCTCATCAACCGCCACCCAGTGTAGGCCCGTATCTTCTGGAAGGAAAAGAGCTATGACCGAATATCACGATCCATCGAACGTAGTGAACCCGGAGCACGCCGATCATCATATCGTCACTCCGAAGGTCTATGCGATGGTCTACGTTGCTTTGCTGATCGCGACTGGCATTACGGTGTGGGCGGCATTCATCAACCTAAATATCTTCAACCCCATCATTGCTTTGGCTATCGCATGCACCAAGGGAGTCATCGTCATTCTGTTTTTTATGCACGTCAAGTATCAATCGAAGCTGGTGAAGCTCACCGTTATCTCTGGTTTTTTCACCTTTATTGTGCTGATTACGATGACGCTTACCGATTACATCAGCCGCGCCTGGGGCCTCTGGTAAAGCAAACGGATTTTCACAAGAGTGCGGCCTTCGGGCCGCATTTTTTGTCCCAATGAAAGTGTCATTTTCGTCTCTCGTATCCTCGAAGTATGGTCAAGTTACTTGCCGATCTGTCGGAGGAGTTTCGCGGTTGGTCCTCCGATCCGAGGATTACAATCCGTCGCCCTGGTGCTCCAGAGGCCCACGGAAGGTGTGTCGTCTACTGGATGCAGCGCGCTCAACGCGGTATCGACAACCACGCTGTCGACCTTGCAGTGAAGATCGCGAATCGACTCGAGTTACCTTTGGTGGTGTATTTCGCCGCAATTTCAAATTTTCCTCACGCGAATCTCCGGCACTACGCATTTCTCAATCAGGGGTTGCCTGATATCGAAGCCGATCTTGGTAAGCGAAATATCTCATTTGTAATGCGGCGAGCTCCGCACGAATCGCATGGACGGTTTCTAGCAGATGCGAAAGCAGCATTTCTTATCGGCGATGAGAATCCAATGCGCGAACCTGAGAGATGGCGAAAGCAGCTCGCCTCTCGCATCAAGATTCCGTTCTGGACAGTCGACACGGATGTAGTTGTTCCTTCGAAGTTAATGGAAAAGGCGCAGTACGGAGCCTATACACTGCGTCCCCGGCTTTACCGGCTGCTTTCTGAGCATCTCTATCCGTACGAAAACCCTCACGCCAATCATGCATGGAAGAAGCCACGAGGGTTTCTCGCCCATTCCGTCCATGAAGACATCACTCGCGGCTGGAAAGATTTTGATCGCAGCGTCGCTCCCGTTGACGCGTGGGTTGGTGGAACTCAAGCCGGACTTAGGCGCCTCAAGGTTTTTACCAGCAAGATGCTGCAGGACTACGACTCGCAACGCAACCATCCAGAAGTAGACGGTACTTCCTGCTTGTCGCCGTATCTTCACTTCGGACATGTGGGGCCCATCACGATCGCGCTTGCAATTGACGCAGCCGCCAGGGCAATCCCGAAGCTTCACGCCGCTCGCGACAGCTACTTCAATGAGCTGATCGTTTGGCGGGAGCTCGCTGTTAACTTCGTTCGCTATACTCCAAACTACGACTCGCCAGAGTGCGCCGAGAGTTGGGCGAAGGTAACAATTGCTGAGCATGCGAGGGATGAACGCGAAGTTCTGTACTCCCTGTCTCAACTTGAAAAAGCACAGACACACGATGATCTCTGGAATGCGGCGCAGATGCAGATGGTTCGCCACGGATGGATGCACAACTACCTACGCATGTACTGGGCAAAAAAGATTCTGGAGTGGACGCCGAACGTGGCCACGGCGATGAAATGCGCGATTCATCTGAATGACAAGTATTTTCTTGATGGCCGAGATCCGAATGGATACGCGGGAATTGCCTGGGCGATCCTCGGAAAGTTCGACAGAGCATGGGGGGAGCGCCCCATCTTTGGGAAGATTCGTTACATGTCCGGCACGTCGACTGGAAAAAAGTTCAATTCGAAAATGTACATCGAGCAGATGGGAGTCTTGCCGGAACAAAAATCTCTTCTTTTCTAAGTCGCTCGTGAGGGCCCCCTGGAAATCCCATCACCCCGTCGGGAACTTACAGCATCGCCGTTTCCGCGGCCAGTGCGGGATTGCCTTACCCTGATCGTTCAGTAAGCAGAGGTCATACTGATTGGCCAGCACTGAAGCCCGAAGCCCAGGCCCACTGAAAGTTATAGCCACCGAGCCACCCAGTGACGTCCACCACCTCACCGATGAAGTAAAGCCCCGGAACCTTGCGGCATTGCATCGTCTTCGCATCCAACTCTGCCGTATCGACGCCTCCGGCAGTCACCTCAGCTTTGGCATATCCTTCGGATCCCGCAGGAGTAATGCGCCACGCATGCAGTTGCTGCTCGATCGCCGCCAACGAGGCGTTCGTCCAACTCTGTGGAGGATGCAGGGCCATCCATCGTTCCGCCATCCGAGATGGCAGCGCAGTGCGCAACGCAAGTTCTGCGGCCTCAACATCACGCCGCGCATTGTGGATCAGTAACCGCGCCATCACTTCAATCCCCGGCGCAAGGTCAATTTCAAGAGCTTCGCCCTGCTGCCAGTAAGAAGACGCCTGCAAAATTGCGGGTCCACTCAGGCCTCGATGCGTAACCAACATCTTTTCGCGAAAACTGCCACGTTTTTTCCCTGCTCCCGCCTTCGCCACTACTTCGGTTGAGACACCAGAAAGATCGCACCATCGTCCTCTATCTTCTTCATTGAATACAAGCGGGACTAGCGCCGGTCTGCAGGGTACGACGCGAAGACCAAACTGTTTCGCCATGTCATATCCGAACCCCGTGGCACCCATCTTAGGGATCGAAAGTCCGCCAGTGGCAACAACAACCGATTCAGCTTCAAATATCGCCGAAGCCGTCTCTACATGAAAGCGCCCCTCTTGCTTAAGAGAGAGAACACGTTTGCTGAGAATGATCTCTACCCCTGAGTTGGTGCACTCCTTTTGCAACATGGCGATCACGTCCTGTGCAGATCGATCGCAAAAAAGCTGTCCGAGTGTCTTTTCGTGATACCGAATGCCGTGTCTTTCAATCATCGCGATGATATCTGCCGGAGTGAAGCGCGCCAGCGTGGACTTGGCAAAGTGAGGATTTTCCGACAGAAAATTTTCCGGGCGAGTGTGGATGTTGGTGAAATTGCAGCGTCCGCCACCCGAGATAAGAATCTTCTTGCCGACACGATCCGCATGATCGAGCAACACGACGCGACGCCCGCGGCGGCCGGCCTCAATCGCACACATCATGCCGGCCGCGCCCGCCCCCAGAATAACGACATCGACCTTTTGCACGCTCTCCTCGATGTCCGCCTTCGTGAATTAGAAACCAGCTCTCTTCTTCATTTTAGAGTGCAAGCTGCTCGTGGTCAGTTTTTCGTCAATCAGCGCCTCCGAAGCGGATTGTGCGACCATTAACCTTATGGCGCGAACGACAGACGAACACGGACCGCGAATACTTCCAGCGCAGCCTCACGGACCGGCCGCGAAAATCACGCGACGTGCTGCGGAAAGGCTCCGTGCCGGACACCTCTGGGTCTATCGGTCGGATGTGGAGTCGCTGATTCCGGCGGTCGATGCGACTGAGATCAACGGCGGAACGCTCGTTACCGTGATGGACAATCGCGGAATTCCGTTAGGCACCGGGCTCTACAGCGCCGCCTCACAGATCGCCCTCAGAATCGTCTCCCCCGAGCCAGCGTTATCTCGGAATGTCTATCTCGAACAAGTGCGAGAGCGAGTTGAGACTGCGCTTGATCTGCGGGAAGAAGTCGCCCCGCAGTCTCCCGAAAACAATGCGTGCCGCCTGATCTTCTCGGAGGCGGATGCTCTGCCCGGTATTGTGGCCGACCGCTATAACAATCTCGTCATTCTGCAACTGCTAACGCAAGGGACAGCCCAGGACGACATCCGCACCGTGCTGACTGAAGCGATGCGCAACCGATTGGATCCCGTGACCATCGTCGAACGTCCCGATCCGAAGATCCGAGAGTTGGAGCAACTCACAGCTCCTTCATCCGCGCCGGCATATTCGAAAAACGGTGATTCGCCACAGCTCACCAGCGTTTTTACGATCAATGGGATCAGATTTCATTACGACGCGGGTTCCGGGCAAAAGACCGGAGCATTTCTTGATCAGAGGTTGAACTATGCGGCAGCGGCCGCACATGCGCACGGTTCGGGGTTGGATATCTGCACCTACCAGGGTGGATTTGCGCTGCACCTTGCGCAGCGCTGTGATCGAGTTACCGGAGTCGATGCGAGCCGCAGCGCGCTGGAAGTTGCGGACCGAAACCTTGAGCTGAATCCAGCGCTTCTAGCGAGGGTGGATTGGATTGAGGCGGATGCCTTCGAACTGCTGCGCGAGTTCGAAGCAAACGGCGGTCGCTACGACACTATTGTGCTCGATCCCCCCGCGTTCGCAAAATCGAAGCGGGCGACCGAAGGCGCTATGCGGGGATACAAAGAGCTAAATCTGCGGGCGATAAAAATGCTGCAGCCCGGCGGCACACTTGTAACCTGTTCCTGCTCGCATCACGTTCCGCTAGCCGAGTTTTCTGAAGTCGTCGCGGCGGCAGCCTCGGATGCAGGAAGGCGCGTTCAGTTATTAGAGACTCGGGGCGCCGCGCCTGATCATCCTGCGGTGGTGACTCTGCCTGAGACCAGCTACCTCAAGTGCCTGATCTGTCGGGTGGGGTAGTTTCCTGCGGCCAATGGGAATAGCGCCACTCTATACTCAAAGAGAGAATCCTTCGAATTCGAGGAGCATTTGGATGAGAACGAAGCATGTCAGCGCGGGTGTCGCCCTGTTTGCCTTGATGGGCGTTGCGGTTACTGCCTACGGAGCGCAGGACAAGACCGATAAAAGCGACAAGAAGAAAGATGAAAAGGTTGTAGTCAAGGGAAAGCCCGAGACACCTGAACCGGAGCCACCGGGAGACTCGACGACCGAAGGTTCGGTAACAGTGGGAGGGCAGGCGATTGGGTATAAAGCGGTCGCAGGTACTTTGACCGTAGGCGCAACCGATGCGCAAGACGCCATGCTCGGACCTGATGGAAAGATGCTGCCAAGCACAGGAGAAAAACCACCTGATCCCGACAAGCCGGACGAAGCTCCCGCGACGGCGCGAATCTTCTACGTTGCCTACTTCAAGAAGGACGGCGGCCCTGCACGGCCGGTGACGTTCCTCTACAACGGTGGACCCGGTAGCGCAACGATGTGGCTGCATATGGGCTCGTTTGGTCCACGGAGAGTCATCACCACCGACGCGCAGCACGATGAGGGCGCGCCTTACAAAATCGCGAACAATGATTACAGTTTGCTCGACGCAAGCGACCTTGTCTTTATCGACGCACCCGGGACGGGATTCAGCCGCATCATGGGCAAGGAGAAGGAGAAGGCATTCTGGGGAGTCGATCAGGATGCCCATGCCTTCGATCGTTTCATCCGAAGATTCCTGACGAAGTTTGACCGGTGGAACTCACCGAAGTATCTCTTTGGGGAGAGCTACGGTACTCCGCGAAGTGCTGTGCTGTCGGCCGCTCTGCAAAACGTTGATCTAAACGGAATCATCTTGCTCTCGCAGATTCTCAGCTTCGACAACAGCATCGACGGGCCGAAATGGAACCCGGGCGTCGATCAGGCCTATGCTCTTGGCCTGCCCACGTTCGCTGCAACGGCGTTCTATCATCACAAACTGCCGACGCAGCCTCCGGCGCTTGAGCCCTTCCTGGCCGAGGTGGAGCAGTACGCTCTCGGTGATTACATGGCAGCGCTGCTGCAGGGCTCAGATTTGCCTGAAGCGCGGCGGCAGGCCGTTGCAGAGAAGTTGCATCAATACACCGGCCTGCCGATTGCGTATCTTCTGCGTGCGAACCTGCGAGTCTCAGGGGGAGCCTTCAGCAAACAACTCCAGCTCGAAGACGAGACAACCACAGGGCGCCTTGATGCTCGCTACAAAGGCCCGGATCTCGATCCGCTGAGCTCGGACGCGGAGTACGACCCGCAGAGCAACGCGATCTCGTCGGCCTATACAGCGGCACTCAATCAGTACATGCGAACCGAGCTGAAGTACGGGGCCGATCAGACCTATAAACCCGGCGCCTACGTTGATCCGGACTTTACATGGGACCTGCAGCATCAGGCGCCGGGAGCGCCACCTGCCAACCAGCAGGAGGGTGGAACCAACGTAATGCCGGACTTGGCGTACACCATGAAGTCGAATCCGAAGATGAAGGTCATGCTCGCGGGCGGCTACTACGACCTGGCGACACCGTACTTTGAAGGTAAGTACGAGATGCACCACCTGCCGATTCCTCAGAAACTGCAGGCCAACATCAGCTATCACTACTATCAGAGCGGCCACATGGTCTACGTGAATGAGGACGTCCTCAAGCAGTTCCACGCCGATGTGGCGGCGTTCATCAAGGGAACCGAAAACGGTAAGTAAGTTGCGCCGTGAAAAAGCGGGAAGCGTTGAGCTTCCCCCTTTTTTAATACTGCAACCATCCTAAGGCCGCTGTCCGTGAGTGGTTGGCGAAATGGGAGTCGCGATAGGCGTTGCGATTCCAATGAATTCTGTTACTGAGTTTCCTGTGAAGTTTGTAAGCCAGACATTACCCGACGAGTCGACAGCCAGCCCACGCGGATTGCTGAGATCTGGCGCCTGGAAACCCGAAGTCGGGGAGATCGCGCTTCCGGAGTTGGTGAACGCCGAAAGTGAGTTGCCGTCGCGATTGGCGATCCATACGCGATTGCTTCCGTCGATAGCGATCTGTGCCGGGTTCTTCGGGCCGCCACCTGTATAGCCTTCGGCAGGCGAGATGAGACCGCCGCTTTTGTCTGAGACTCCTAGCTTGTTGTTCAGACTGCTTGCGTCGTAACTTCGTTGATGAAACAAATGGGACGGTAGTGGCGAAGTTGTTCTGGCCTTCCGGGCACCCCCCGAAGGCTGATATCAGGGCAAGTGCAGGGTTCTCCTCGCCAGCAGGCAATCCGGGATTGCCGCCCCGCGCAAGAAGATAAACCTGCTGACCCTCGGTACAGACATAGTCGCCCCCAATGCTGAAGTTTCCCTGGCTGTTCGTTGTCACATAGGTGCCAATCGAGTCCGTCAAAACCCCGGGCTGCGAAGGATTCAACAGCGAGACACTTGGTGCTCCATACCCAGCGGGGTTACCCGCAAGCAAATAGATACGCGCTGCGGCTACAGGCTGTTGTCCGCCGTGGACATTGCCGGCAATCGCTGAGCCTTGAACAACAGCAGGTGTGGCTAAGGTAGAAGAAGGGGATGTACTGCTCGTCGAAACCGAGGATGGTGCCTGGAAGGAGGCACAGCCACTCAACACGGCGGCAAAAAACAGAAAAACGCGGTGCGAGAATGGATACCGAGACAAATAGGAGATCTCCCAAGTGATTCAAAGGAAAGCGTAGCAGTCGGTCATGGGTGCCAAGTACGATTTTCGCGTAAGTACTGTTGCGGCAATGGAGTAAGCGGTGCGCACCATCGCGAGCTGGACAGGCTACTACCGTAAAGGAGTACCGGAAATTTCGTCTCTGGTGGGTCCTTGAGGGGTGACTCCAAAGAAAAGAGGCCTTCAATCGAAGGATCGGCTTGAGTGCTAAAATATGAGTGAGTTATTGTCACATTCCCGCATCTTATTGAGGTTGTTGAGCATCTAAATCAATGGAAAAGCTCAAATAATTGAAGAGAGGGTAGTTATGGCAATCAAATGGGACCGGCTTACGGTCAAATCGCAGGAGGCGATTCAGGCTGCCAGTGGGCATGCCGCCGAAAATGGCAATCCGGAGGTCCTCCCGCTTCACTTGATGGCAGCGCTGCTGGAAGACCGCGAGGGGGTCGTGATTCCGGTTCTTGAAAAGGTGGGTGTGCCGGTGCAGCAACTGCTCGCAGGGGTGAACTCTGCGATTGAGAAGCTGCCCAAGGTTCAGGGTGGCACGCAGCCCGGAATGAGTACAGCTCTCCAAAAAGTCTTAGAACAGGGCTTCAAAGAAGCCGAAAACTTCAAGGACGACTACGTCTCGACCGAGCATCTGTTGCTCGCCCTGGCAAGGGCAAAGGGGGATCCGGTTCAGACGGCTCTCGCCGCGCTCGGTGCAACGCACGACGCAATCCTGAAGGCTTTGAGTGCAGTCCGCGGCTCGCAGCGAGTAACGGACCAGACGCCCGAGGGCAAGTTTCAGGCACTTGAAAAATATGCAAAGGATCTGACGGATCTGGCACGTCGCGGCAAGCTCGACCCGGTCATCGGCCGCGATGAGGAGATTCGCCGTGTGATTCAGGTGCTCTCCCGCAGAACGAAAAACAACCCGGTGCTGATCGGTGAGCCCGGCGTAGGCAAAACCGCAATCGTCGAAGGTCTGGCACGCAGAATCTTCCTTGGTGACGTCCCGGAAGTTCTCAAAAACAAGCGAGTCTGTTCGCTCGATCTCGGCGCCATGATCGCCGGAGCGAAGTTCCGCGGCGAGTTTGAAGACCGTTTGAAGGCTGTTCTCAAGGAGATCGAAGAGTCGAACGGCGAGATCATCCTGTTTATTGACGAGTTGCACACTCTCGTTGGTGCTGGGGCCAGCGAGGGCGCACTCGATGCCAGCAACATGCTCAAGCCTGCACTGGCACGTGGTGGTCTGCGTGCTATTGGCGCAACCACGCTCAATGAGTACCGCAAATACATCGAGAAAGATGCCGCCCTGGAACGCCGCTTCCAGATTGTCTTCGTCGGGGAACCCAACGTAGAAGACACCGTTGCAATTCTGCGTGGACTTAAAGAGAAGTATGAAGCCCACCACAAAGTTCGTATCAAGGATTCCGCGATCGTGGCGGCAGCAACCTTGTCGCATCGCTATATCTCCGACCGTTTCCTTCCCGACAAGGCCATTGACCTGGTCGACGAAGCAGCAGCCGCGCTTGCGATTCAGATCGGCTCCGTCCCCGTCGAGATCGATGATTTGGAGCGTCGCGCGACCTCGCTCGAAATCGAACGCGCAGCGCTGAAGAGAGAAAAGGACGCTGCTTCGAAAGAACGTCTCGAGGCTGTCGAACGTGAACTGGCCGAAGTCAAGGAACAAGTCTCCGGACTCCGTGCTCGCTGGCAGAAGGAGCGCGGCGCCATCGGCAAAATCGCAGAACTCAAAGAGAGACTCGAAGCTCTGCGGTTCCAGATGAGCGAAGAGACTCGCAAGGGAAACCTGCAGCGCGCCGCCGAGTTGCAATACGGCGAGATTCCAAAGCTCGAGGCGGAACTGCGGGAGCTCACTGCAGAACAGGACGCCGCAACTCGCGAAGATGCAGCGGAAGCCGCAAAAGGAGTTGCTAAAAAGCCGTCGCGCATGTTGAAAGAAGAGGTCGACGAAGAGGATGTTGCTGCCATTGTCTCCAAGTGGACCGGCATTCCTGTCGCGAAGATGCTCGAAGGCGAGATGCAGAAGCTGGTGCAGATGGAAGACCGTCTCCGCGAGCGAGTCGTTGGCCAGGATGAGGCGCTCAATGCAGTAGCGAATGCGATTCGCCGCTCTCGGGCAGGGCTAAGCGACCCCAAGCGCCCGATTGGTTCATTCATCTTCCTCGGCCCCACCGGCGTCGGCAAAACCGAAACAGCCCGTGCACTTGCGGAGTTTCTCTTCGACGACGAGGCCGCAATGGTTCGAATCGATATGAGCGAGTACATGGAGAAACACGCCGTGGCCCGCTTGATCGGAGCCCCTCCGGGATATGTCGGCTACGATGAAGGCGGGCAATTGACCGAAGCCGTTCGTCGTCGTCCATATTCGGTCGTGCTCTTCGATGAGATCGAGAAGGCGCATCCGGATGTCTTCAACGTGCTGCTTCAGGTTCTGGACGACGGGCGCCTCACTGACTCGAAAGGCCGAACGGTCGACTTCAAGAATACCGTTCTCATCATGACCTCGAATGTTGGTGCGGGGCAGCTGTCAACTGCATGGGCGCAGGGCGAAGATGGTTTTGAAGAAGCCAAAGGTCGCGTCATGGACGAGCTCCGTAAGCACTTCAAGCCGGAATTCCTCAACCGGGTCGACGATGTCGTCGTCTTCCATCCGCTAGGCGATGAACAACTGGCTCACATTGTCGATCTCCGGCTGAAGGACCTTCAGAACATGCTCGCAGACCGCAAGATCACACTCGAGCTCACTGACAGCGCGAGAAAGGCAATCTTCAAGGCCGGATACGACAAGGCTTACGGCGCGAGACCGTTGAAGAGAGCGATCCAGAGACTCGTACAGGACAAACTGGCCGTCAGGATCCTTGATGGCAGCGTGTTGCACGGCGATCATGTTGTGGTAAAAGCCGGGAAAGATGGCCTGGAGTTTACCGTGACCGGCCGGGAAGTCGGCTCGGCATAACCCGGCTGATTTGTGATCAATACAGGCGGAGGGTAAATATCCTCCGCTTCTGATTTGAATCTGCGAATCATGGAAACTGCCGAATGCCCTGACGCCTAGGTTCGGTTTTCGAACCTCCATCACTCTCCTGAGCCCTACGTATACTGGCTGAAGCGTGGTTATCCAAGGAATAGTTTGCTGAATGAGTAAAACAGCGGTGATTATCGGAGCAGGCCCAGCGGGATTGACCGCGGGGCTGGAACTGCTGAGGCGATCCGATGTCAAGCCGATCATTCTGGAGGCAAGCCAGGATATCGGCGGCATCTCCCGGACTATCAAGTACAAAGGCAATCGCATGGATATCGGCGGCCACCGCTTCTTCTCCAAGAGCGACCGTGTGATGCAGTGGTGGATCGGCCTGATGCCGCCCGATGTAGACGATGCCGCCTCAGATTCCCCGTCTGACTCCAAATCGGATGAGGCCGAGATTACCTATCAGGGAAAGAAGCGCATCGTTGCGATCCCCGCGCATTTGCCCCAGGAGCCGGTACTCCGCGGCGCAGGCCCAATCGATCATCATGCCGGAAAAGAGCTGGACAACGACGATGAGTCGGAACCGGAAGATCCCGATATCCTTGTTGCCGTTGCTCCGCACGATCCCGACCTCGTAATGCTGATCAGGCCACGAAAGAGCCGCATCTACTATCTCCGCAGATTCTTCGACTATCCGATCACGCTGACTGGAACTACTCTGAGAAACCTTGGAGCAGCCAGGACCTTTCGTGTTGGAACCAGTTACCTGAAATCCCGAATGACCCGGATCAGCCCCGAGAAGAGTCTTGAGGATTTCTTGATCAATCGATTCGGGCGCCGGCTGTATCTAACATTTTTCAAGAGCTACACAGAAAAGGTTTGGGGAACGCCCTGCAACGAAATCTCCGCAGAGTGGGGCGCGCAACGAATTAAAGGTCTTAGCCTGACATCCGCCGTCAAACACTTCTTAAAAAAAACCTTCGGAAAAAGGAAGACCGGCGACCTCGCGCAAAAAGGTACAGACACAAGTCTGATCGAGCGGTTCATGTATCCAAAGTTCGGTCCCGGCCAGCTCTGGGAACACGTCGCCGATCAGATCCGCGCTAAAGGCGGAGAGATTCACATGGGTTGGAAGGTCGATCACCTTCACTGCGAAGGTGACCGAGTCGTGTCGCTCGACGCAGTCAACGAGCAGGGAGAGCGGCGAACATTTGCGGGCGATTATTTTTTCTCCACCATGCCGATGCGTGAGCTGGTAGAGGCGATCGACACACCTGTTCCCGAAAACGTCCGCGAAGTAAGCGCCGGCCTTCAATATCGCGATTTCATTACAGTTGGCCTCCTCGCAGACAGATTGAAAGTGAAGGAGTCGGATGGCGGACTCCTCAAGGACACCTGGATCTATGTGCAAGAACCCGATGTATTACTCGGAAGGTTACAAATATTTAACAACTGGAGCCCCTACCTCGTCTCTGATCCAACTAAAGTCTGGATTGGACTTGAATACTTCTGCTACGACACGGATGCTCTGTGGAAGATGCCCGACGAGGATCTTAAAAATTTCGCCATCAGCGAAATAGCGAAGATAGGAATCCTGGATGCCGAAGATATCTCCGATGGCCACGTCGTCCGAGTACCCAAAACCTATCCGGCGTACTTCGGCACCTACGACCGTTTCGACGAGTTGCGGCAGTTCACCGACAGCTTTGAAAATCTCTTTCTGGTAGGCAGAAACGGAATGCACAAATACAACAACCAGGATCACAGTATGCTCACCGCCATGACTGCTGTCGACGGCATCGTAGCAGGCCATGTCGATAAAGCTTCACTCTGGCAGATCAATACCGAACAGGAGTACCACGAGGAGAAGAAATAAAACATTGAAGAAGATACTTATCCTCGGGTCTCTCCTGCTGGTTGTCTTTGCTGTTGCCTTTCGTCAACGGATCTTCGTTCGCGATCCTTTCGGCAAAATAGAGCGAAACGGATCTAAACAGACTGATGCGCGCTTGTACATCAACTACTCGAACGATGTCCTGATCGAAGACGCGAGCCACAGATTTCTGCTCGTCCAATCTCCTGCTGCTCTACCCGGAGTTCCACAGCATCTCTTCTGTTTCACTGGCTTGCTCTGCTGGATTGACGCAGATCAAGCGACCCTGTTTCCAATTGAAGGTGTAGGTGGCAAAACGCCGGCAACAATGACTGGAAAAGAGGTTAACTTCGTCGATGAGTCCTCAGCCAAAGTCAGAGTGATTCTGTATTAGTGGTTGTTCGGCCCGAAAAGGCATAACCTGATAAATCCAATCTGGGTGTTCAAACGATACTTTTGTGATGCGTTGTCACCAGCGTAGGACAGGAGTTCAGATGCCAGACGATCCAGCCAGCTCGAATCTTCCGGAAGAGCCGATCAAATCTGCAACTCGGCCCCCTTCGTCCGATGTAGCTGCTCTTCCTGAGATGCCTCCGTCGGCGGCAGAATCAGTAGTTTTGACTGAGACCAAAGCTCCTCTGCGGGAGCCGCAACCGCTCGCTCCTCCCAGGCCGACAATTCGCCTGGAGAGAAAACATCCTCTCGCAATTCGATGGATGCATTGGATCAACTTCCCTGTCCTCTTCACTATGATCTGGAGCGGCCTGCTGATCTACTGGAACGACTCCGACAACGCATACCAGCATCCTCATGCGGTCTATCGAATCGGAATCGGTTCGCTAACTCTCGTTCGAATGTTTCCGCCGTGGTTCTGGAAGGCGATCAACGCACCCTACCGCGTAACCGAAGGCCTGGGCTATCACTTCTTCTTTATGTGGATCTTCGCGATCAATGGGATCCTGTACGTAACCTATCTTGCGATCTCAGGTGGGTGGCGACTGCTTGTTCCCGAACGAAGATCGATCCGAGATGCAATTCAGGTCACGCTCGTGGATCTGCATCTCCGCAAAGGCCTCCCACGCCAGAAAAAATACAACGGTGCCCAGAAGATCGCGTACACAACGATAATTCTGATGGGATTTGGATCGTTGGTAACTGGCCTCTCCATTTACAAGCCGACGCAGGCACATTGGCTCTCAACACTGCTCGGCGGCTATGAGATGGCGCGGTGGGAACACTTCTGGCTCACCATGGGTTTCTGCGGATTTTTTGTCGTCCACGTAGTTCAGGTCATCCTGGCAGGATGGAACAACTTCAGATCCATAGTAAGCGGCTACGAAATTGTTCCCGCAACGAAGCCTTCCCTTGAAGAAGAAAGGAACCTGCGATGAGCGACGGACACGAAGAACGCAAGGAACAGGAAGAACGGCGCAAGTGGGAAGAAAAGCGCAAAGGCAGCGACGACGATCGTCCGCGGGAGTGGGAAAAAGATGGAGCTCCGGAGAGAAGAGATTCACTCGCGGTAGAGGCGCTTGACGCAGCCGTGCGCGCTGAATCGGCTTGGCGCACTCGACGCAGCTTTTTAGTCGCAGCAGCGGCCGCAGCAGGAGGCTACAGCTTCTACCGTTGGATTGATCGTAGCCCGGGCGACCAACTGCTCCCACGCCCCTTGAGGAAGATGCTGAACTTCAATGCGAAAGTCGCGCGTGGCGTCTTCGATGAACGCGCTCTCGCCCCTACCTATCCCGCCAGTCGGTCGATGGAGTTGCGTACCAACGGCAACTACGGACTCAAGATGGATCTCGTACCGAAGAGCTACCGGCTTCAGTTGGTCGGCGTAGAAAATGCAAAGCGCTTCCCTCAATATGTCGATGATGTGACAGCGTGGGAGTACCAATACGCTGAAAAAAAAGAGCCCGCTCCAGTCGAGCACGACACGAAGGTCGCTCCGAAAGACGACGCAAAGATCGACTCGAACAGCGACGCTGGCGCCGGCGAAGGCCCAATGATGCGGGGCGGCGCAGCGAGCACGATGGTCTCTGCTACCCCACAAAAAGAAGAGACGAAATTACCGCCCGCCTTCGAAAAAGCACTTGCAGATTTAAGAAAGTCGCAGGGAAACAAGCGTCCCCGTGGCCAAGAAGAGGCAGGTATGTCGGACAACACGCTCGATCCGGGAACGCCAGGATTATTGTTGACGATGGAAGATGTAACCAGCCTGCCGCATTATGAACTAGTAACGGAGTTCAAGTGCATTGAGGGATGGAGCCAAATCGTTCATTGGGGCGGGTACCGTCTGGCCGATCTCATTGCGAAGTACCCACCGGCAAGGAGAGCCAATGGCTCTCTCCCGAAGTACGTTTATATGGAGACGCCTGACGGTGACTACTACTGCGGCTACAGCCTGCAGGCATGCATGCACCTGCAGTCTTTGCTGGTTACAGAGATTGCCGGCACTCCTCTAACTCAGTGGCACGGTGCACCGATTCGGTTACATATGCCGATCAAATACGGTTACAAACAGATCAAGCGAATCGGGCTGATCGCCTATACCAACGAACAGCCCGATGATTACTGGACGAAACTCGGATACGATTGGTACGCAGGCCTCTAGTTTTCGTTTGTTGGCAGACCAATATTCGTAGTCGCTTCTTGCCCAGGATTCTGCCTTTCAAACTCCCGGAGTCCCTTGGTGAAAGAAAAGCTGCCAGCGGCTATCGCGGAAGATCCACAAAGAAGAGCGGTGCGAAACGAGATGGGATATCGTGGCTTTGTAGGTAGCTAGCGCTATGTCTTCAGCCAGCGGTTCGACGTAGTAGTTATGGATCGTCGCGGCGCGCGGCTCGCTTTTAAGCAATGCATCAATCACCTGCTGGCGGTTGAAGATGCGGCCCGAGACACAGAATTCTTTGAACTCGTCGGCGAAGAAAGGGATCAGCACGGTGCGATCACGTTCACGATCAGGATGCAGAAGACGTTCTTCCAGCGAATAAAGATGATCTTGAACTTGGGGATTGCTCATAACTGGGAGATTACTCATATGGACGACTCCAATTGTTATACGAACGACACGGCGCGTGGTTTCACACCGGCGACTCTCCGTGCCGGGATTTTATCGAGTTGCGTCGCCCTGCTGCGGTCTGCGGGCAAGAGCAACCCGTGGAATAGTTTGGAGGTCATTGAGAAACAAAACGTTGTCCCAGCCGTCAAGTAAACTTGCGATCGCAATCTGTTGGCCCTGCCCAATCTCCATGGCGAGGAGACCATTTGGTTTGAGCGCAAGCAACGCCTGAGGAATCAGCCGCTGGTAGACATCCAACCCGCTTACCCCGGCAAAGAGGGCCGAGGCGGGCTCGAACTCCCGAACCTCCGGGTGCAGAGTTTTGCGATCAAGTTCTGCAACATACGGCGGGTTACTTACCACTGCATCGAAGCTTCCACACAATGGCATCACATCCGCAAGCAGATCCGACTGAAGAAACTCAATTCGTTCTGCAACCCTATGTTTATGAGCATTGTCCTCGGCGATTGCGAGTGCCGCTGCCGAAATGTCAAGAGCCGTAATCTCAGCCCGTGGAAGGTGAACCGCGAGAGCAATCGCAATCGCCCCTGATCCGGTGCCGATATCGGCAATCCGCAAAGGCCGATCCCCCGTCAAAAGCTTCACCACCACCTCAACCAGCAATTCCGTCTCTGGCCGCGGAATCAGCACAGCCGGTGAAACCTTCATCGCGAGCCCATAGAACTCTTGTTGTCCTGTGATGTATTGGATCGGCTCCCGCGTCAGTCTGCGGGCAACTTTACAGTCGTATGCGATCTGTTGATCCGCAGTCAGTTCTCGTTCGGGATACGCCAGCAGAGTTGCACGCGAAACCCCGAGCGTATGCAACAGAAGAAATTCAGCATCCCCGCTTGCCATAGCCGTCAACTGTTCGTCGGCCGCAAGTTGAGCGAAGGCAGCGGCGATAGCTTGACGAAGGTTCATTGTCTGGGACCGGACAAACTCAGCGATTCTCAATCAGCAAAGCGTTGCCGTCGGGATCCTTAACCACCAGCGAAGCACCGTTCTTCTCCACGGCCACGCCTTCCTTGTGGAGACGCTTGGCAGCTTTGGTCAGGTTGTCAGTTCCAAACGTCAGTCGAGCCTCAGAACCCAACGTTGCTGCAACGATCTCCACCTCCTCGCCTGACTCACCGGGAAGGTGCATCACCATCTGATCCCCGGCAATCGGCTTGAAGTGCAGCTCATTGATGTAGAACTCGCGAGCTCCTCCAGTGTCCTTCATCGCAAGTGCAACCGCAACCATCTTCGTTGCCACCCGGTCTGTACCCAGATGCTTTCCCTGGTCGTTGCTGTGCAGCGATCCCGGCAGGTATTGCGTGTACTCGATATTCTGAGGACCAAACGGCTGCTGCGGCCCCGCCATCGTAAAGAGCAGATTCCCGGCGCCTGCCTTGCGAACTGAAGTAGGAGTCAACCCGCGGCCTATATAGTCTTCATAAATGGCGTTCAGATCGATGCCCTCAAAACAAAGGTGCAGAAACCCAACCTTAGGGTCGCGTTCCGTTGTCGGATACAGCTCAATGAACTGGTTATCGTTGATCTTGATGAACGATTCATAAGGAATGTCGTTTTTCCGAAGGTCGAAGGCCTGCTCGAAGCCGAGCTTCTGATAAAACGCAATTGAAGCCGCCAGATCGTGCACGCGAATCGCGACATGCGCAATACCATTGAAAGGCGGGGGTGGCACGCCATCGGATTGGGAGTGGGCGACGCTGCTAAAAAAGGTGAGCAGCAGAGTCACGAGCAAGGTTCTGACGTGGGAAGCCGATTGCGGATTCATTTCCTGTTCCTTCAGTCGCGAGAGTTTCTCAAGGGATTGTAGTATTGCTTTCCTTGCCTGTACCGCAAGGGACATGGATTAAGATACCGCTTTACAGCAATTTGCAAAAATTCCAAGGTTGGCAGAAAGAGGGAAAGAGATGGGCGGGCAGATAAGTCGCGTTTCAGGTTGGATAGGTCTTCTCGCAGTCGCGTTTGGTCTTTTCACATCGGTAACGACCCTTCACGCACAAGCTGCGCCGACGCTCCAGGTCACTTCAGCTCTTGGAAGAAAACTATATTCGCTTCCCGACGATAACAGCGTAATCGCAGCTCGCCAAAAGCTTGCTGCCGATCCCAAAAACGTGGAGCTGGTGCTGGCGCTCTCCAAAGCACAGGCAGGGCGAAGGCAATATAAAGAAGCAATTGCGACTTGCACTACCGAGCTTTCCCTCGCGCCCAAAGATGCAGACCTCTACGTCGAACGGGGCCATCGCGAGCTCGGCTTGCGCGAATTCCATCCAGCGATGGAGGATCTCAGGCGCGCTACAGAATTAGACCCCCAGAATCTCGACGCGTTCTACCACCTTGGCCTCGCTCATTATTTTCTGGGAGAGTTCGCTGCTGCGGCAGCTTCCTTCGATGCGGCCCGCACGCTTGCAAAGAACAACGACAGCCTCATCGATGCCTCAAACTGGCTCTACGTCTCTCTGCGTCGTGCGGGAGACGAAACCAAAGCGGCCGAAGTTCTGACTAGAATCACACCTGACGTCAAAAACAACGAACCGCACCTATTCTTCTATCTCAGTCTTCTGCACTTCTATCAGGGCAACGCCACCGAGCGAGATATCCTGCCTCCACCTGCGAAGCCGAACGATGTAGAAGCCGAGCTGAGGTTCAACACAGTCAGTTACGGCGTAGGAAACTGGCACCTCTACAATCACGAATTACCTCGGGCAGTGAGTTTGTTCAGTGAAGTGGTTAAAGGCGAAGCCTGGAACTCATGGGGTTTTATCGGCTCTGAGATGGAACTCGCTCGGATGAAGAACTAAAGCCCCTCAGGCCGCCTGTGTCTCAGCCTTCAGCTTCTCCGCCGTGTAATGTGCAATCAGCGCATCGATTGTCGGCTGCAGCATTCCTTCCATCACCATGCCAAGCTGATGGTTCGTCAAGCCAATGCGGTGATCCGTAAGCCGGTTCTGGGGGAAGTTGTACGTCCGAATCTTCTCCGAGCGGTCACCTGAGCCAATCTGCTGCTTGCGATCCTTCGCCTGCTCCTGGTGAATCCGCTCCTCCTCGACCTCATACAACCGGGCCCGAAGAACGCGCATTGCCTTCTCGCGATTCTTGATCTGTGACTTCTCATCCTGACAACTGACAACGGTATTCGTCGGAATATGCGTAATCCGTACCGCTGAGTAGGTTGTATTTACCGATTGTCCGCCCGGTCCCGACGAGCAGAAGGTATCAATCCGCAAGTCCTTCGCCTCAATCTTGATATCGACCTCTTCCGCCTCCGGCAACACCGCAACTGTAATTGCGGAAGTATGCACGCGTCCCTGCGTCTCGGTCGCCGGAACCCGCTGCACACGATGCACACCAGACTCATACTTCAACTGCGAATAAACGTTATCGCCTTCGATAATGGCGGTAACATCCTTCAGCCCATGTCCAATGCCCGACTCGGTCTGCGAAAGAATCTCTACCTTCCATTTGTGCTGCTCCGCGAACCGCATGTACATGCGAAAAACTTCAGCGACAAATAATGCAGCCTCGTCTCCGCCGGTCCCCGCACGAAGCTCGAGAATCACGTTCTTCTCATCGTTCGGGTCTTTCGGCAGCAACAGAACCTTAAGCTCCTCCTCGACCGGAGCAATCCTTGGTTCCAACGTGGCAAGCTCTTCCTCTGCCATCGCCTTCACATCGGGGTCCGGATCGGTGAGCATAGCCTTGGCTTCAGCGATGCCCTCCTTGATCTTCCGGTACTCGCGAAACTTTTCGACCGTAGGCTCCATCTGGCGATGCTGCTTGGCAACGGACTGAAATTTCTTCTGGTCCTGTACCAGTGTCGGATCGGACATCTGACGGCCCAGGTCTTCATAGCGGGCTTCGAGTTGGTCGAGGCGGTCAAACATAACTACTCCTATGAGATAAAGTGCAATCTGTCTAAAAAAGAGGAAGTGAAGGATCGGCGCAGCTAGGCAAAGTCGTGACGGTCAAAAGACTCGGTCACGCGGGGCAGAATCACCGGATTTGCGGCTGGAATCATCACTCTTTAGATGTTACTCCTGTCATGGGCGATGCGAAACGCATCTTTTAGAAAGAGATACGCGGGAATCACTTCAACCCGAAGGCAGGAGTTGGCGGAATGGCTCAAGGAATGGCTCAATTTGCGGCACTTGCGATCGTCGCCGAACGGCTGGCAGGCGAACCCGGCAAGCTGAAAAAACGAGCCGCCATCGCTCAGACCATCTCGGCCGTCCACGGCGCCGCACCCCAAGCCGATGACGCCGGACTCTTTGCCCTCTATCTCTCAGGAAACCCATTCCCGGAAGCGGATGCCCGAAAACTGAACGCTGGTGGAGCGCTCCTCTCGAAAGCCCTTCTTGCCGTCAGCGGAGCGACCGATATAGCCCTCACTGCGGCCTACCGCAAGCACGGAGACTTGGGCGCGGCCGCCTTCGACCTCCTCATCAACTCACCCGCCGCCCAAAATGAACCTGAGCTGACACTCTCTGAAATAGCTGAAAACTTTGCTGCGATGGCCGTAGCCAAAACCACAGCAATCCGCGCCGCCCTACTCGAAGCCATGCTTCGCCGCGCCACTCCCATCGAAGGAAAGTACCTCCTCAAACTCATGCTCGGAGACATGCGCGTCGGTGTAAAGCAAAGCCTCGTGGAAGAATCAATCGCCGCAGCCGCAAACGCACCCGTCGAAGCCGCCCGCAGCGCCGTCATGCTGGAAGCGGATCTGGCCTCCGCAGTACAACGCGCATTCGCAGGAACTCTCAACGAAGCACGAATGCGCCTCTTCCATCCTCTCGGCTTCATGCTGGCTTCGCCTGTCGAAAGCCCAGAAGAAGCGGTCGAACACTTCACCGCAAAACCAACCAAACCACTGCCCTCGTATCAGGAAACCCGCATCATCGAAGCTTTTCTCGAGGACAAATACGACGGTATGCGCGCGCAAGTCCACTGCGGAGACGCCAGCCAGCCCGGCAGAGTCGCCATCTACTCCCGCAACCGCGAAGACATCACCGAAAGCTTTCCCGAACTCGAAGAGGCCTTCGCCCATGTTCATCCCGAACAAGATGGCGCGCTGATCTTTGACGGAGAGATCCTCGGCTGGGATCTCGAGCAGTCACGCGCTCTGCCCTTCGCCGTCCTCGGCCAGAGAATCGGCCGTAAGCGTGTCTCCAACGAGTGGCGGCAAACCGTACCGGTTATCTTCATGGCCTTCGATCTTATGTACGCTCGCGGTGATCTTCTCCTCGAACTCCCACTCCGTGAACGGCGCAATCGCCTCGAAGCCATTGTAGAAAATCTCGTGGACCGAACCGTCTCACCCCTCGTCGTCGACGAACGCGCCCGTCAGCCGCAAACCGTTCTCTTCGCTGCCGAAGAATCTCCCCCCATCGAAAGACTCCTCATCTCTCCATCCCGCCTCGTCGAAAGCGCCGAGGACATCGACCGCGCCTACGCCGAAGCTCGTGCCCGCGCCAACGAAGGAGTCATGCTCAAAGCCGCAAACTCCGCCTACCAGCCCGGCCGCCGCGGTATCGCATGGGTTAAGCTCAAACGCGAGCTCGCCACCCTTGACGTTGTCGTCACTGGAGCCGAGTTCGGCCATGGCAAGCGCGCTGGAATCCTCAGCGACTATACCTTCGCAGTCCGCGGCCCCAACGGCGAACTGCTCAACGTAGGCAAAGCCTACTCCGGCCTCACCGACGCCGAAATCGCCGAGATGAGCGCATGGATGATGGAGCACACCCTCGAAGATCAGGGCCACTTCCGCACTGTTGAGCCGCTCCGAATCCTTGAGGTCGCTTTCAACAACATCATGCGCAGCGGCCGCCACTCCAGCGGGTTTGCCCTGCGTTTCCCTCGAATTATGCGCATTCGCACCGACAAGCCTTTCGCCGAAATCGACACTCTCGAACGAGTCGAAGAAGTCTATCAATCGCAGGTCGACAAACCAGTAGATACATAAAGGCAATCACTCATCGCTTTGGCAATCCCGCCATCGCGCGGCTACTATGGCAACAGCCTCCCAAATCAAGGAGATTTCGCCATGCGGCTTTTCCGAGCCCTCGTTCTGCCAATCGCCATTCTCGGCGCCGCCACTTTCACTTTCGCTCAGAGCCACACTGCAGATGCCAATGCGATTCGCGCAATACTCGACAAGCAGGTCGTCGACTGGAACCGCGGCGACATCGATACCTTTGTCACCAGCTACAAAAACTCACCAGACATTCTCTTTATGGGCCAGCCTATTGCGCGGGGTTATCAGCAGATGGTGGAAAGATACCGCAGGGTCTACTCTACGCACGAGAAGATGGGCACGCTCACTTTCTCCAATCTTGAAGTCCAGCCTCTCGACGCACACTTCGCTACCACAACCGGAAACTTCCACCTCGATCGCATCGCTGCTGCCGGAGGCAACGTAGACGGCTATTTCCTTCTCGTATTTGAAAAGACTTCTGATGGATGGAAGATCATTCGCGACGCCACCACCGTTCCGCCCAAAAAGTAGGCTCAATAAAATTCGTTAAAAGAAAAGTCCGGAAATCGCACACCTGAACCCTCGCTCCCTCCGGCAACATCACACTCTCATCAAGGAGTCGTAATGGAATATCGTCAGCTAGGAAAATCTGGTCTCAAAATCCCTGCTCTCAGCTTTGGCGCAGGTACATTCGGCGGCGGCAACGAATTCTTCAACGCGTGGGGAGCTACCGACGACATTGACGAAGCCAGAAAAATCGTCGACATCTGCATAAGCGCCGGCATGAACCTCTTCGACACGGCAGATATCTACTCCGACGGCCAAAGCGAAGTCGTCTTAGGTAAAGCGATCGATCATCTGAATCGTGAAGATATCCTCATTTCAACGAAGGCCACCTTCCGCTTAGGCAAGGGACCAAATGACATCGGCTCCTCGCGCTATCATCTCATTCAGTCCGCCGAGCGCTCCCTCAAGCGCCTCAACACGGATTACATTGACATCTACCACCTCCACGGTTTTGACGCGACCTCACCAGTAGAAGAGACACTCCGAGCACTCGACGATCTCGTCCGCGAAGGCAAGATCCGCTACATTGCCTGCTCCAACTTCTCCGGCTGGCATCTCATGAAATCTCTCTCTGTCAGCGAGCGTTACGGCTGGTCGCGCTACGTCGGCCACCAGGCCTACTACTCTCTCATCAACCGCGAGTTCGAGTGGGAGCTGATGCCGTTAGCTCTCGATCAGGGAGTGGGCACACTCGTCTGGTCGCCGCTTGGCTGGGGACGCCTTACCGGCAAAATCCGCCGCGGCTCTCCAATCCCCGCTGTGAGCCGTCTTCACAAGGCTGCAGCTGAAGGCCCACAGGTCCCCATGGAACATCTCTACAAAGTTGTCGACGCCATCGATGCCATCGCAAAAGAGACCGGAAAAACCGTCCCGCAGATCTCGCTCAACTGGCTCCTCCAGCGCCCAACCATCTCAACGCTCATCGTAGGCGCGAGAAATGAAGAGCAGCTAAGACAAAATCTCGGTGCAATCGGATGGAACCTCACCAAAGAACAAATAGCCAAGCTCGATGCAGCAAGCGAAGTCCCACTCACCTACCCCTACTGGCACCAGCGCCAATTCGAGGAACGCAATCCGCGGTCGGTGTAAAAATCAGCCGCGGCATTCCGTGTCTGCTTATTGCGGGTGAAATCCGCGGTTCGGATCGTAAGAAAACTTCATGAGTCCATCGCGATAGTCAATCCCAATCGTCATCTGCGCCAGTGCTGTGTAACCGATAAAGCCTGCGATCTCCAGACCCGTACTTTTGCTGATCGATGGTGAATCGAAGGCCACAACGTCCCTTACGTTCTGAGAGACATTTGCGAACCGAAATGTAATGCTTTCTGCCGTATAAACCGAACTGACCTGGCCGCTCAGTCCACGCACCTTGATGTTGTCATTGCTGTGAACCTTTGTTACCTCGCGCGCTACTTCAGGTGAGATTGTCGTTGAAAAAGCTCCTGTATCCAGAATGAACAGCTTGTGTGGGCCGTTGTTGAGCATGGTCAGGATCATCAATTGATGTCCAACGCGGTAGATTGGCGTCCAGTCCTTCATCTCCGGCGCAACGTAACGGTCCTGCGGTCCCTTCGCCGTGGGTTTGGTTGAGTTGGTTGAGACATCGCCCTTTCCGGCTACATCCTCATCATCGTCACCTGTCGTCTGAAGCGTCGGTCTCGCTGGTCCTGCATCAGTAGGTCTCGGCGGCAATAGCCGAAGTTGCGGTTTCCGCATCGGATAGTCCAGCGTGATCTCAAAACGCGAGAACACGTCCATTCCGATCAGTCCGTCGCCATCTGCAACGCTGCGTTGATCGACTACATCAACTAAGCAATCCTGAATTCGAGGTCTCCAATTTTGATGTTATCTGCATAGGCCCTATAAGCCGCCTTGCGGCCCTGACTTCCGATTCCGCCAACTTCCATCTTGCTGAACTCCTTCATCCCAGCGTGTTCAGCGACCGAGCGGCTGATTATGAGCCCGCTTACTCCAGTATCGATCTGCAGGCGGGAGTTGTGGTTGTTGAACTTTACATCCAGACCGAAAGCTCGAGTATGCGTTCAGTCTTGCATTATCGGTACAAAGGGGATAGTTGCAGCATTTGTGGATGAGACGAGACGGCATGACTTGTGCGGCTGTTCGACGTGCTTTTTTAACTCATTCAGATAAAAGCCGAGACTCTTTTTCGTTCCTTCGTCTTCACCACCGCCGTCGGCAAGATAGGATTCCAGCTCAGTAATCCGCTCTTTCATTGGAAGAGTTTCCAGCCAAAACCGTCGAATTCTGGGGTTATGCGGATCAAGCGAATGTGCGAGACTAATCTCCTTTGCCGACGATCCGTAGCAACAGAGGTCCGCTTTCGAAGCGGATTCGGCGGATAGCCAACAAGAAATAACGATCGAAGGCCCTGAGAGACAATCCATTCCGAAGTAGTGAGTGGGCCACTTGGCGGTGGCCATCGCATTAACGAAGGCGCTTTCCGTCTTCGCGTGCGTGCTGCCGGTTTCGTCCCGGCTTCAGATACTCGCGGATAGTTACAAGGACTCTAGGCGGTGGCATGGTTGGGTCTTGCGCTGATACGAGACTGCAACCCACGAAAAGAAAGCACAAACCTACGGAGAGCATAGATAATTTTTTCATTTTATGGTCAGCCTCCTTGGCTGGAAAGCGTAGATGAGCAATAGAGAACACCGACGAATGGGCATTGAGTTCATTGGAGAAAGCTCGGACGAAGTGAATCGACTTCAGTAGCGTGGGCCCAGGAATCACCACTCAGGGAAGCCTCGAACCAGGTCTGGCTCGACGCTGTAACTTATTGATTCCAATGAACGGAATGAGAGAGGACTCTAGGGAAACAAATTTCAATCTAAAAGATTAGCCGCGTTCCCACCTCGGCTGCGCTGATTTCGAACTTGCTAAACGTTCAAAATTCTAGTGACCAGCGGATGGGCTTGCGTGTTTTGGAGGTCGCGGAATGAAAAACAGCAGCGGCAGCATGCAAGCGCAGAAGATGGTTAGGATCAGAATGATATCCAGGTACGCCAGCATCCCTGCCTGCCGGTGCAGCATGTTGTAGATATAGGCCTGCGCTTGATGCGACCCAGCGCCTGTCATCGGATTTCCACCACCGCCGTGCCCACCGCCAAACATAGGTTTCAGAGCCTTCAGTCGGTTCACGAATGCCGCATTCCCCGTCGTCAGGTTTCGAATCATGTTGTTCTCGTGCGCGGCTGTCCGCCGCGTCAGCATCGTCGCTACAAACGCAGTACCGCAAGAGCCGCCAATATTACGCGCAAGATTCGTCAGGCCGGAAACATCGTTATTCTCCGTCTGCTTCACTCCGATGTACGCGATCATGTTGATTGGGATAAATAGAAACGCCAGCCCCGAGGCCTGCACGCATCGCAGAAACACCAGCCGCCCGTACGAAATCCCCAGGTCCATCGTGTGCATCATGATCAACGCCAGCGTCAACATCGTAAATCCATATCCGATCAACTTGCGCGGATCGACCTTGCTTGAAAGGAAGCCAACGACCGGCATCATCGCCATCATCATGAAGCCTGCTGGCGACAGCACCATGCCTGCAAGCTCCGCCGTATAACCCAACAGCGTCTGCACGAACTGCGGGATCAGCACTGTCGTTCCATATAGCGAGAAACCCAGTACAAACATCAGCAGAAACGAGATCGCAAAATTACGCCGTTTGAACAGCGTCAAGTTCAGAATCGGCCTGTGTCCCTCGCGAAGCTGTTTTAACTCCCACCAGATCATCAGTACAAACGCAACCACACAGGCAATGACGAAGAACGCAATCAAGTGCGACGAGAACCAGTCATCCTCCTGACCTTTATCAAGGACAAACTCCAGCGAGCCAAATGTCAGACCCAGCAGGGCGAATCCAGTAAAGTCCAACTTGATTCCACCCTTCTGACTCTCTTCCACCTGCTTATGCACCCATGGTGGATCCTCGACAATCCTCGACGTCAGAAACAGCGATATCAGACAGATTGGCACATTCAGAAAGAAGATCCATCGCCAATCAAAGTTGTCCGTAATGTAGCCGCCCAGCGTCGGTCCAATCGCCGGAGCCACCACCACCGCGAGCCCATACATCGCAAACGCCTGTCCACGCTTCTCGGGCGGGAAAGTATCGGCGAGAATCGCCTGTTCCGATGGAGCCAATCCCCCGCCACCAATTCCCTGCAGCACACGAAAGAACACGAGCAATGGCAGCGAAGGGGCAAATCCGCACAGCGCCGAAGAGATGCCGAACAGCGCAACGCAAATCATGTAAAATTTCTTGCGCCCGATAAATGTCGTCATATAGGCGCCCGCCGGCAGAATGATTGCATTCGCCACCAGGTACGCGGTCAACACCCAAGTCGCTTCATCCTGAGTCGCACCCAATCCACCGGCAATATGCGGCAGCGCCACATTGGCAATTGAGGAATCCAACACCTCCATAAACGTCGCCAGCGTCACCGTCATTGCGACGATCCACGGATTGATTCGTGGTCGCCACGGCTGGTCCATGGTCGGCTTCGGATTCGTGGGCCGGACCTCAGATTGCTCTGCGCTGGGGAGTTCGAGTGTTGTGGAAGCCATGCAGTTCTTTAATTCGATTGTAGTGTCGGTAGTAGGGATTCAGAGTTTTTTGCCGGCACCGGCCAGTCTTTAGAATGGCTTATCCAAATTCTTAAATAAGTGATCGTTCGCGCAAGCCATTTCAGGAGGGTCTCCATGTACATTCCCAACGCAAACAAAGAGGATCGCATCCCTGTCTTGCACAAATTCATGCAGGATCATCCGTTTGCCTCACTCATCACCATGAACTCCTCCGGCCTCTTCGCGTCACACATTCCGGTAGTTCTCGAAGAAACTGGTCCACTTGGGCAATTGAAATGCCACATCTCCCGAGCCAACACCCAATGGCGAGACTTTACCCCTACCATTCAGGCTTTGGCCATCTTCAGCGGCCCTCAGCACTACATCACACCTTCGTGGTACCCGGAAAGACAGGAGACCGCAAAAGTAGTGCCCACCTGGAACTACGCAGTGGTTCACGCCTACGGCCATCTCAAAGTCGTCGAAGACTCCGAATGGCTCATGGCGCATCTCACAAGCCTGACCCACCAGCATGAAGCCGCCTCCCCCACCCCGTGGCAGATCGGCGATGCTCCATCCGATTACATTGCCACGCAGATTCGAGGTATTGTCGGCCTTGAGATGACCATCGAGCGTCTCGAAGGAAAGTGGAAAGTAAGCCAGAATCGCCCTGAACGCGACCGCATCGGCGTAGCCAATGGTTTGGCCGACCTGAACACAACCGAAAGCCTACAAATGAAAAACCTCGTGGAGAAACGGGATCGTCCGCCAAGCACTTCCTGAAAAATCGCGGTACGCTAGCTTTAATGTGCAAATACTCCCGTAGGACTTCTGTTCTTGGCACTTTTGCTCTGCTCGCATGTGCCTCTCTTCTTCCAGCACAGACAACGCAACAGCCCGCACCCGCCTCTCGAGCGCCTAGGGAGCCAACCGCGCAAGATCTGCTCCGCGGTACCTACGGTCCGTACCGCGCCAACAACGATCTCCTCTTCTATCACCTCGATCTCCGAGTCGACCCTCAAAAGAAGTTCATCAGCGGCACCAACACCATCCGCTTCAAGATGCTGCAGGATGGTACGCGCATCCAGCTCGAGCTCTATCCAACTCTGCAGATCGACAAGATCAACATGGGTTCCGCGACGCTCAAGTACGACCGCGACGGCGGCACCTTCTACGTAAACTTTCCTAGTACCCTCAGCAAGGGTAAAACCTACTCCATCGACGTTCATTACTCTGGCAATCCCACGGAAACGGGACGCTTCGGCTGCTTCAGCTTCAAGACCACTCCCTCCAGCCATCCCTGGATCACCACCGCATGCGAGGGCGACGGAGCCTACGTCTGGTGGCCCAATAAAGAGCAGTGGCGCGACGAGCCGCAGGAAGGCATGCTCATCACCGTCGCTGTTCCCAACGACCTGATGGATGTCTCCAACGGAAAATTCATGGGCAAGAAAGATCTTGGAGACGGCTACACTCGCTGGGATTGGCGCGTTCACTATCCCATTAACAACTACGATGTGGCGCTCAACATCGCCAACTACACGCACTTTGACGACAAGTTTCAGGGCCTCCCCCTGGACTACTACGTTCTTCCCGAAGATCTCGAAGGCGCCAAGCGCCAGTTCGCTCAGGTTCCCGGCATGATGAAGGCCTACTACCACTATCTCGGCGAGTACCCCTTCAAGAAAGACGGTTACAAGTTAGTCGACGTACCTTACTCCGGCATGGAGCACCAAACTGCCGTCTCCTATGGCAACCACTTTGCCAACGGCTATCTCAACCGCGACTGGACCGGCGTCGGCATCAGCCCGCGCTTCGATTTCATCATCATCCACGAGAGCGGGCACGAATGGTTCGGCAACGCCATCACCGCGGCCGACAAATCCGACATGTGGATTCACGAGGGCTGGACCACCTACCTCGAAGCTCTCTACGTCGAGTACACTTACGGCCACGATGACGCGCTGAAGTACCTCAACGCCTACAAGAAAAAAGTCAGAAACGACCGCCCCATCATCTCAGCACGCGGAACCAACGCCGAACCCCCGCAAGATCAGTATTTCAAAGGCGCTCTCTTCATCAACACCCTGCGCAGCATCGTCAACGACGACGCTAAATGGTGGCCCATGCTTCGCGGCTACTACCAGAAGTACAAATACCAGAACATCATGACCGAAGACATCATCGCCTACTTCAACCAGCAGATGGGAATGGATCTCAATCCGGTCTTCCGTCAGTATCTCTGGCACACCGCCATCCCCACGCTCGAGCTGAAATTCGACGAACCGGGCTCCGTGCAGTATCGCTGGGTAGCCGACGAAAAGGCCTTCAACATGCCCATTCGCGTGGGTTCACCCGACCACTGGGAGACAATCCATCCCACAACCGACTGGCAGATCGTGAAAACGCCGCTTACCAAAGATCAGTTTGATGTAGCCACCGATCTCTATTACGTCAACGTCAACAAGCCGTGAGAGATCCGAGTGTTCTGAAGATTATTTCTTCTTCGTTGGCTTGGGCTTTAGCGTCTTCGCGTACTCATAACTCATCCTGAAGTACGGCTGAAGCTCCTTGGCTCTTTTCAAAAGAGCGGCAGGAACCTCAACGTACTCCTTCATCGGCGAACCATACGCTTCGAAGATCCTGGTCTTATATTTCTTACAGAATGCCTCCCGTTTGTCCTCAGGAAGGCGGATCGCCAGCACCTGTGATTGATGAAGGAGTGTAAACATGTTGCCATTCAGCGAGGTGTAGGGATTTGTGGCACCCTTGCGCTCAACTTCCGGAGTGCTTGCAACAAGCTTGTCGTAGAGTTCTATAGTAGAAGATGAAGACGCGCCCTTCTTGGCTATGACCATGCTTCCTTCCTTTAAATCGGGATTGCAAGACAGGATACGGCGTTAGTGGATTCATACGATAGGTCGAACGACAGTTTGAAGCTAGAAAGTTCGCCCTCGGTAAGAAGTGGAGAAACAGGATGCATCCGGATCTTGAAAAACTGGTTGTCTTACAGACTCACGACATCGAAGCCAAACGTCTTCGCGATGAGATCGCCGCACTGCCGAAACACATCGCCGCGCTCGAAACCAGAGCCAAGGCAGTCGAAGGCCAGCGCGCTGTTGTCCTCGACCTCATCACCAAAGAAGAGGCTCTCCGTCGCCGTCAGGAGTCCGACATCAAGGACCACCAGGCCAAAATCGCGCGCATCCGTAAGCAGCTCGACCTCGCAACCACGACCGTGCAGGTCACGGCCTTCGAACATGAAATCTCCTTCGCTCAATCCGAAATAAGCCGTCTTGAAGACGCCGAGCTCGAAAGCATGGAACGCAGCGAAGGCCTTGAGTCACAGAAGAAATTAGCCGACGACGCCCTCACCGACACAAAAGCCACCCTCGAGCGCGAACGCATCCGCGCCACCGAAGCCATATCTAACGACAAGGATCTGCTCACCGCCGTCGAAGAGAAACGAAAAGCCGAGCGTGCAGATATTGGCGAGGACGCGCTGTCCATGTACGATCGCATTGCCAAAGCCAAAGGAACCGCCGTCGCAGAAGCTCTCAATCAAAAATGCATGGCCTGTCAGATGATGCTCCGGCCGCAGCGTTGGAACGATCTTCGCGATCGCGATAACGACGCCGTCATGATGACCTGCGAGAGTTGCGGCCGTCTCCTCTTCTACGACCCCGCACGCGACTCACCCCAACGCAAACCAGTACAGACCGAAAGCATCGCTGCCTCGATCATCCGTTCACTGTGAACAAATGTTTTTTGGTAAGAAAGCCGTGAAAAGAATATGTGTAGATATGGATGAGGTGATGGCCGACGCGCTCGGCGAGCATCTCCTCCGCTACAACCGTCACTTCGGCGAAGAGATTACGCTCGAAGATCTCCACGGTAAGTGGCTCTGGGAGGTCGTCTCTACGGACCGCCACGAGATGCTCGAAGCCACTCTGCGTTCCGAAGATTTCTTCGAGGTTCTCGCCATTATGCCCGAATCTCAGCGCGTTCTCCGTCGCCTGCAGATGAACTACGAAGTCTTCATCGCCACCGCAGCCATGGAAGTTCCCACGTCCTTTCAGGCCAAGTACCGCTGGCTCGCCAAACACTTTCCCTTCATCCCTGCGTCGCACATCGTGTACTGCGGCGACAAGAGTATCCTCCGCGCCGACTACCTCATCGACGACAACCCTCGTCAGCTCCGTCGCTTCAAAGGTGAAGGAATCATCTTCACGGCTCCTCACAACGTCGACGTTAAGGGCTACAAACGCGTCAATGACTGGCTCGAGGTCGAAGAGATGTTCCTGGGCTAAGCTGCGGGGCTAAGCATACAGCGCTGCCTCAAACCGCTGCAGAGCCTCATCCGACCAGGCATGGCTCGCTTTATGCCACCGCTCACCTTGCTCTTCGCGAAAATTAGGAAAGTTCATCCGGCAATATCCACGGCGAGCCTGAAAGTCATACAAAGCCTGCGGCGTCCCATCCAGATAAAGCACAGCTCGCAGCCCATCGCGTGACCACTCCACCGAAGCAATCCGTTGTGGCTCAGGCCGCTCATTCTCTCTATCGCTCTTCGCCAGTGCGGCCACGTTATAGATCAGCATCGCATCCAGGATGCTGTCTTCATGCGTTGTCTGCGACCGGTCGCACGCATAAAAATACCCCGCAACACCTTCATCCTCAAACACAACAGTCCATGGAACGATCGAAGAATCGACAGAAAGAAAGGCACGGCCCGGTATGAAAGAAAGCGACTGCATATCTCTCACGATACACTCGAAAGATGGGTCGCCGCCTCTCCAGAACTCACTGCCAGCCATCGATCGCATGAAGTTTCCCCGCATCAGGATCGGCCGGCCCCAGCGCCTTGCTGCGCTGCTCCTTGTCTTCTTTCTCGCCGAGTGCCTCTGGGTCGTCAACCGCCAGCAGCTCTCCCAACAGGACTACCGCTACGCCGAATGTGGCCGCCAGATGTGGGAACGCCCTTCTCCTCTCGCCGGTTACTTCACCACCTGTGGCAACCTCAACGGTGATGGCACCTTCGCCTATCGCCTCGCAGGCTTTCCCCTCACCGTGCAGCGGCTCGTCATGCTCGGCGCCGACAAACTCCGTAAACCCGAGAACCGCCTCTACACCAAGGGCTCTCTCCACGGCTCCACCTGGGAAGCCCGCCACGAGCTCTTCAGCGTCAAGTACTTCCTCCATTTGCCCTTCATCTTCTTCGCCATCTGGCTTGGCGGCGGCCTCTGGTGGGTCGCGAGGCGGCTCTTCGGCAACGAAGGCGGTTTCTTCGCCCTTGGCCTCTACTGCTTGTGCCCGGCGATCATCCGTTACGCCGTCACACCGAACAACGAAGTCCTCGCAATGTGGGGTCTCTACGGAGTCATTTACACCGCCATGGGTGTTGCCCACGCCATGCAGAGCCCACGGCGCAAATGGCGTCCGCGCATCGCGCTGCTAACGGTTGCCCTTGGACTCACCGCAGCTGCCCACGTCCTCGCTGCCATCATCGGTTTCATCTTCGGAACCATCTGGATGCTCTACCTCGCCGAACGTCGCCGCAGCTACGTCATGCAGATCATGATCTTCTCCGCTATCGGCGCACTGGTCATCCTCTTCGCTTTCTTCGCCTTCAGGCTTGAGCCGTTTAGCTACGTCTTCACCGGAGGAGAAGCCCGCTTCTGGTTCTCGCCTGAAGGCGCCACCCGCTTCTTCACCAGCATGGCCAACGGCCCGATCGTGGTCGCAACCCTCGTTGCGATGCTCCTCTACGCAGGAGCCCGCCGCTGTCGCTACTTTGGCAATACTGCACCGCTCATCATGGCTCTCCTGCTGCTCCCGCTCATCACGACACAAACCATCTCGATGCCTTGGCTGTGGGCACTTCCCTTTCTCTTCACCTTTATCGGTGGGGTCTTCGCCGACGCACTCGAAACCCGTCAGCGCAAGCTCTTTCTCGGCCTCTCCGGAGCGATCCTTCTCGCCCAGGCCATGCTCTGCCTCGCACTCCTGCCAGAGATCGCGAAATAGCTGGCCGATGCACTGCTCTGGATTCATGGCACTGAAGGGACAGGTGCTTCGAGGAGAAAGTTCTTCTTGGAAGTTTGCCTCGCTTAAGGGCACGGCTTTTGCCACGTCGTAAATAGTTCGAACTTTTCGGAAGTTTTAGCCTCCGAGGTACAGCTTTCTGGCGGAACTTCAGCATTCTTGCTATTTCCTGCATAATAAGTCGCATCCAAGGAAATACAGCCCTATAAGGATGTTCATCCGCTATGAGGAAAGCCCCGCTTCGTTCCACCTGCACCATCTGTGCTTTGACTCTTCTACTCCTTCTCAGCGGCTGCCACCGCCATCGCAAGTCGAAGTCCGCGCCTAACACCGACGCCTACTCGAACAATCTCCACGTCCTTGTCGAGAAGAAGGCGCTCCCGCCCGAAAAAGTTGATACCAGCAAGGTCCCCAACCTCCGCTGGCCCGACTTCTCCGATTACGACGAAATCATCAAGACCTTCTACGATGACCGCAACTACGAAGTAGCCTGGACTCGCGACGGCGTGCCCACAGCAACGGCGACGGCTTTCATCATCCAGTTCCAGGACGCCGCAGCCAAAGGCCTCATCCCCGACGACTACGATGCCCCCCGCTGGGCCGAACGCGTCAAGACTCTCAACGACAAATCCGCCGACTCCATCTCTCTCTTCGACGTCGCAATGACAGTCAACGTGATGCGTTACATCTCTGACCTCCGTATCGGCCGCGTCAACCCTGAACATTTCAACTTCGACATCAACGTAGCCGACAAGAAATATGATCTCGCGGAATTCGTCTCCGACAACGTGGTCGACTCCACCGACGTCCCCAAACTCATTGCCGGCGTCGAGCCCGACTCCGACGACTACCGCAACACAGAGAAAGCCCTCGCCCACTATCTAGAACTGGCCCAGAAACAGGGAGAAATCGACGGCGACCTGCTCCCCACTGTAGCCAAGCCCCTCTCTTCCGGTGAAACATATCCAGCCGCCTCCGTTCTACTTACGCGCCTGCAACTTGAAGACGACGCCCCTGTCGACGCCACTCTCGATCCGGCAAGCACCACCTACACCGCCGCTCTCTCCGAAGCCGTCAGACACTACCAGCATCGCCACGGCTACACCGAAGACGGCAAGCTCACGCCACAAACCATCAAGTCACTCAACGTTCCCATGACCACCCGCGTTGCTCAGCTTCAGGACTCCCTTGAGCGGTGGCGCTGGCTTCCGGAACCATATCTCCACGCCCGCCTTATGGTGAACCTGCCAGAGTTCATCCTCCGCGGCTACGACCCCAGCCACCAACTCGACTTCACCATGCGCGTCGTCGTAGGCAAGGTGGTGGGTGAACACGAAACCCCCGTCTTCACCCACATGATGAAGTACCTCGTCTTCCGCCCCTACTGGAACGTTCCCGTCGACATCGCCCGCAAAGAGCTCGTTCCGCACATAACCAATACTCACGGCTACCTCGCCAGCAAAAACTTCGAAGTCACCAACAACAAAGGCGCGATCCTCACCGACTACACTGCCAAAGACGTCGCTCAGGGTGCCGTCATGGTTCGCGAAAAACCAGGCCCCAAAAACTCGCTCGGCCTCGTCAAATTCATGTTCCCCAACCAGTACGACATCTATCTCCACTCCACCCCCGCCGTCTCTTTGTTTGAACAGACTCGCCGAGACTTCAGCCACGGCTGCATCCGCGTGCAGAAACCCGCAGACCTGGCCTCATGGGTTCTCCAGGGACAAGGCGGCGACTGGGATCTCCCCAAGGTGCAGGCTGCAATGAACAACGGCCCAGACAACCGCACCGTCAGCCTCAAAACCCCACTTCCCATCGTCATCTTCTATCTCACCGCCTTCGTGGATGAGCACGGCGATATCCGCTTCTTCGACGACATCTACGGCTACGACGCCTCCATGCAAAAGGTCTTCGCCAAAGGCCCACCGTACCCCGTCAAACCCTACCCCTCTACCCCAAAACCAAAACCTGGCGACACCGCATAAAAGTCGCGCTAAACTGCTGTGGTGAAAAACGCCGAATTCAATCCGAAAGTCGACGCCTACATTGCGAAGGCACCGCCCTTCGCGCAGCCCATCCTCACCCACATCCGCGAGCTCGCCCACAAAGCCTCGCCCGAAGTCGAAGAGGCTATCAAGTGGAGCATGCCCTTCTTCATGATCCGCGGCGTCATCCTCGGCCACATGGCGGCGTTCAAACAGCACTGCGCCCTCGGCTTATGGGGCCCGGAGATGAATGCCATCCTCAACGCAGACGGCCTCCATTCGGAGAACGGCATGGGCTCTCTCGGCAAGATCACCAGCCTCAAAGACCTTCCACCCGACAAGCAGCTTCTCGGCTACTATCGCCAAGCAGCCGGACTCATCGTCAACGGAGAACGCACCCAATCCCTCGTGCGTCCAGCGAGAAAAGCTCCCAGATCTGCACCCACCGTTCCGCCCGAACTCGCCGCCGCACTCAAGAAGAACAAAACCGCCGCAAAAGTCTTCGACGCCTTTTCCCCATCCTGCAAGCGCGAGTACACCGACTGGATCAACGAAGCTAAACGTGCCGAGACCAAAGAAAAACGCATCACCCAGGCCGTCAAGTGGATCGCCGAAGGCAAGCAGCGCAACTGGAAATACCAGAACTGTTAAGGAATCGCTCTACATCCCGTCAATCCTTCCTTACAGGAATAAACGCGATCAACTCTCTCATGTTGAGCCCAAAGTTTCGGCAAAAATCCGTCGCAAATGAACCTCTTCTAAACGCATAATTCTTTCCTCGATCTCGAACATCGAATCTCCATGCGCCTCTTCGTCGGAATCCCGCTGGCCCCGGTCGTCATCGAGGAACTCACCAAACTGACCGATCGCCTCCACGCCCAAGACGACCGGCTCCACTGGTCCGCTCCCGAAACCTGGCACGTTACCCTGCAATTTCTCGGCAGCACCGACCAGCAGCAATACGACTGCATCGTCCCGCGTCTCCACGAAATTCATCACCCGCGCGTACCTGTCCGCCTCGAGTCCACCGGTTTCTTCGACCACGCAGGAATCTTCTTCGCCGACGTTAAGTCAGCGCCTGCGCTCCTCATTCTTCAGCAAGCCATCATCGCCGCAACCACTCCATGCGGCTTTGCCACCGAGTCGCGAGCCTACCATCCTCACATCACCCTCGCCCGCAGCAAAGGCAAAGACGCTGCCCAGTCCCTTCGCCAACTCAAATCCCGCCTCGGTATCCCAATGAAGTTCAGCCCATTTCTGGCAGACGAGTTTCTTCTCTACGAAAGCTTCACCGAACCCGCCGGTTCACGCTACGAGATCCGTGCGCGCTTTCCTCTTGGCTCACTCCTAAGCGGCTGAGTGGCTAAGCCGTCGTGCAAACTCCAGAAACACCAGTGCCGCCGGAGAATACCCGCTCGGATCCGCCTGGGTAAATTCTCCCGTCATCGGATCCATCTGCTGCCGAAACTCCGTATGCCGCATCATCGCCTCGCACCACTGCTGCATCAGGTGATTCATCTCTCCCTGCTTGCCGTAGTAAGGCATCCACCGCGGCACACGTAAAGCCGTCAGCGCCTGGCTCGCCCCACCCCAGCTATTCCGCGGAATCGGCCGCACAAACGTTGGATCATCCATTGCAATCGAAGTCAGCGGATAAGGTGCCCAGAAGGCCTTTGGGTTATGAATCTGCTTCGTCCATACCACATCGAAGATCGCTTTATCTTTCGCGTCATACCGCTTCAGCACATGTTCACCCAGCACACGGCTGTTCACATCCGACCGCACCCGCACAAAACTATTTTGTGCATCCAGGTCATAGAACGAGCCATCCTTTGGGTCATACAGCCGGTCGACAATCAGCTCCCGAATCTTCTCTGCATCGTCATGCCACCGGCTCGCCTCATCACCCTTCCCCAGAGCCGTTGCCATATGCGCCAGCGCCATTCGCGCCCCAAAGACCGTAGCCGAAAGATCAGGACATAACCGCGGCATCGTTGCAATCTGCGGACACCGTCGCGCATCCGCATCCTCACACCGGTTCGGAATCCCCGCCCACCGTGGACTATTATCGTGGCCCGTATCGTACGTGCAGAAACCCTCCACTAGCCCGGTCTTCCTTGTATCCCGCCATTGCCGCAGCCATGCATCCCATCGACTGCAAGCTGCATAAGCCGTCACCAGAAGTTCATCATCATCCAGCAACTGCGCCAGTTCCCACGCTGTTGAAGCAATCGGTACCACCATCTGAATCTGGCCATATCCAACCTCGGTCAGCTTGATTGAAGCCGGAATCTGCCCCGCCGAAGGGTGCCCCTCCGGCCTTTGCAGAGCGAAAAAAGCCATATGGTTGTTCCGCGCAATCTGCAGCGGACTCAGCCCACCCTCTTTCGCCGCCACATAAGAGGCCAGCGTGCCATACACCAATCCCTCATGCGGCCCGCATTCCTGCCAGATCCCCGGATAAACCGCGCCTTCAAACAACACTGGATGCTCGTAGCTAGGCACCGTTTTCACATTCCCGGCAAGCGCAGCCAGCGCAGCATCCCAGGTCTTCTGCCATCGCGCATCGCTACTCGGAAATACCGGTCGAGCCGCCATTGCGGATACCTGCGTTTCGCCGCGAAAAGGCAACACTACCGCACCTGCCGCCAGCGCAGTCAGTTTGAGAAAATCTCTCCTGTCCGTCGTTCCCACCGGCTTCTCCTTCGTGCGGGAGATGGTTTCTGCCGCATAGCGTAATCAGTGTAGTACTCTTGGGCCGAAGCGAAAGACTTTCAACGATGACCTCTCCCGTCGACCCGGCCTCCCCCGGCGAAGATCAATCTCAGCGGGCACACGCGCCAGACGCGAAGATCGACCCTGCCACATTCCGCCGCAAACTCATGAGCTGGTACCGCAGCCACGCCCGCGAACTCCCCTGGCGCGGCGTCTCCGACCCATACCGCACATGGCTCTCCGAGGTTATGCTCCAGCAAACCCGCGTAGCCGCTGTTATCGACCACTACGAAACCTTCCTCCGAAGATTCCCGACCATCCTCGCTCTCGCACTCTCACCCGAGTCCGAAGTCCTCGCCACCTGGTCCGGCCTCGGCTACTATCGTCGCGCGCGCCTCCTGCACAAAACGGCTCAGTTCCTCACTCGCGAACGCGGCGGCATTCTTCCCAATACGGCTGCCGAACTCCGCACCCTCCCCGGCATCGGCGAATACACCAGCGCCGCCATTGCCAGCATAGCCTTCGGCGAAAGTATCGCCGTCGTCGACGGCAACGTCGAACGCGTCCTCCTCCGTCTCACCGGCCGACCCGAAACCAAATCTGCCAAAGACCGCGCTTACATCCAGAAAAAAGCTGCCTCGCTCGTCCCCAAACGCCACGTCACTGAGACAGCAAATGCCGCAGGCGACCACAACCAGGCCATGATGGAGCTTGGCGCAACCATTTGCCTGCCCAAAGCCCCGCTCTGCCTTCATTGTCCTGTCTACTCTATGTGCAGAACACGCGGCGAACACATCACTCCACCCCGAGCTGCCCAGCTCAGCCGACCTGCAGCTTATCTTCTCAGCCTGCGCAAGCGTGGAACCCTCACCGAAGTCCTTCTCGAACTTCGCGCCGACGACGCCAGCCTCATGCCGGGCATGTACGAGCTTCCACCCATCCCCCTCGACGCCGTGCAGGGCCGCGAGCCTCTCCTCCGCCTCCGCCACTCCATCACCAACACCAATTATTACGTCCAGATCTTTGCCGCCCACGGCCCCGAAGACAGCGGCCTGCGCCGCGCCGTCCCTGCCTCACCCACGGATTTCCATTGGGTTTTAACCAAGCGCCTGGCCTCGATGCCCATCACTGGCCTCACACGCAAAGCCCTTCAGCGTCTCGATGTCATGGCCATCAATCTCCCCCAATTACCCGGGGAAGAATAATTCCGACGGTCAATCGCTCCGCGGACCCTACTGCATCCGCTCGGAGCTCTTCTTCCCCAAAACCGTCGCAGGCAGAATCGCCGTCGGCATACTCCGCACTTTGCCGTTTCCTAGCGAAGGCGCCCGCGAAGCACCCGCCTGCAGCAGCAATGGATGCTGCAGCGTCACAATCACTGCAGTTGCAGGCGTCGTCTTGCTCGCACATACATAGCTATGGATGGTATTCGCGTCAAAGTAAATCGCATCTCCCGGTTCCACGCGGTACGTCGAATCGCCATGTCGCACATCCAGAACACCCGAAAGCAGGTAAAGGAACTCGCATCCTGCATGTTGATGCGCTCGCGGCACCCGTCCTTCCTTCAAGGGCAGGAACTCCGCATAGTAAGGATCCAACTGCCGGTCAGGAACCTGGTATCCAAGGCTCTCGAAAAAATAAGTCGGATCGTCAGCTCCCGTCTGTGGCAGTCGCACACGCTCACTCCTGCGATGCACGCGAAACAGAGTCTGCGGCTCTGGGTCAAAAAAGTAGCTCAGGTCTTTGGAAAAGACCATCGCGATGCGCGCAAGATTTCGCAGCGTCGGTACGACCCGCCCCGTCTCCAGCTGCGAAAGAAAACTCGCCGACAGTCCGGTGTGCCGTCCCAACTCCACCAGTCCCATCGACTTCTTCACGCGCAACAGCTTGATGCGTTCGCCGATTCGCTTCTCCGCAATGAACGACTCAGCCGCCTCACCGTCGACTTGGAGAGGAGCCACGCCATGCATGGGAGGCACGCCCTTTGGTCCGCTTCCAGCTACAAGTGACGGCGGAGTTGAGGAAATTTGAGTAGAGGCCAAAGTACTCTGGGAGATGATATTTTTGCTCATAGGGTCATTTGCTAGGTCAACAGATGTTGAAACAACATCAAAAGTTGTCCGCAATACCTCGTTGCTTTTCGGTTGGATGCGTTTTTCGCCTCCGTGGCAACTTAGGAAATATCAAAAAACTGAACGAGCATGTGACCATACAAACACTGAACGATCCGGCTAGTTTCGCACCAAGGGTCAATCAAGCAACCGATCTGAAGTTCAAGGCCCAATGAAGGTCCTCCTCACTCCCTGCAATCTTCACAACGCGCGATGGTTATCCTCTGCGGCCGCTATGCTTTTCACCGCCTGCATTGCCGGATGTGCCAGCCCCGGACAGCCTCGTCCTCCCTCGCTCAATCTCCCCGAGCCGGTAAAAGATCTCACAGCCGAACGCACCGACAACGAAGTCCGTTTCTATTGGACTACCCCCGAAAAGACCACCGATCGCATCGTCGTCAAAGGGATGATGACGGCCCGGCTCTGCCGCATCGCCGCGCCATCGGCCACCTGCACACCGACCAAAAATATCTCCGCATCCCCCGGTCCCACAGAGGCAGTCGACACAATCCCCCCGGACCTCACAACCGAACCCGCTACTCTTCTGACCTACCGGGTCGAAATCCTCAACGCCAAAGGCCACTCCGCTGGCCCATCCAACGAGGTCTTCATCGCCTCCGGCTCTGCACCGCCGCCGCTCACTAACTTCCGTGCAGCCCCTACTCGTGCCGGCGCCATGCTCGAGTGGCAGCCCCAACCAATCTCCGCCGCAAGGCCAGCACAAATCGAACTCGACCGCCTTTCCGTCGATGCCAGCGGAGCCGTCATTCAACCACCCAAATTGCCAAAGACATCTGCCAAACCGGCGCCGAAACCCGCATCAAAGTCCCGCCAGTCCAGACCCGCACAATCCTCCCCGCAAAAATCACCATTGGCTCCTCCGTCAACAGCGGTCGAGGTCAAACTCCTCACCCCGGCCGCTCCCACCGATCCCGGCGGCACCATCGACCACACCGCGCAGATGGGCGAAACCTACCACTACACTGCCCAGCGCGTCCGCATTGTCTCCCTAGCCGGTCACACGCTCGAAATCCGTGGCGCTATCTCGTCACCCGTAACTGTCGTCATGCGCAATACCTTCCCTCCGCATGCCCCAAGCGGCCTCGAAGCCATCCCCGGAGGCACAACCCCAACGGAACATTCCATCGATCTTTCCTGGGCCCCCAACTTCGATCCCGACCTCGCAGGCTACAACGTGTATCGTCAGGATATCGATTCAAATGGCGTAGCCGCGGGAACAGCGGCGCGTCTGAACCAGACTCCGGTCGTCGGTCCTGCCTACCGCGACCAAACCGCCGTGGCCGGCCGTCGCTACGCGTATCGTGTCACTGCTGTCGATACAGCAGGCAACGAAAGTGCGCCCAGCGCCGACGTCCAGGAGACAGCAAGGGAGCAATAAAGAATGCGTTACTGCAAGTATTTGTCGTCTGAAAACGGTGCCAGCCTCGCTCGTTACGCTCTGGTTGAAAAACGCAACGGTGTCTTCTGGGCCACGCTCCCCATGCAGGCTCCTCAGGAGGATCTCACCTCCCGCATCCTCGGCGGCCTCCCCGTTCCCACTACAGACGTCGACTTCGAACCCACCCCACTCACTGACCTCAAGCTCCTGCCGCCCGTCGCTCCCTCCAAAATCGTCTGCGTCGGCCGCAACTACAAAGACCATGCCGCCGAGCTCGGCAACGAGGTTCCCAAAGAGCCTCTTCTCTTCTTCAAGCCGCCATCGTCTCTGCTAGCCCCCAAAGGCACCGTCCGTATCCCTACCATCTCCACCCGCGTTGACTACGAGGGCGAACTGGGCATCGTCATCGGCCGGCGCTGCTACAAGATCGGCCCCGACGAGGACGTCCGCCCCTACATTCGCGGCTATGTCATCGTCAACGACGTCACCGCCCGCGACATCCAGAAGTCCGATGGCCAGTTCACCCGCGGCAAAGGCTTTGACACCTTCTGCCCCGTCGGCCCCATCGTCTCCGATGAGATCGACCCTGCCGGCGGCCAGCCCGTCACCGTCATCACCCGTCTCAACGGCGCGGTCAAGCAGCAAGCCTCAACCCGCGACTTCATCTTCCCCATCGCCGAACTCCTCCGTTACATCACGCAAGTCATGACCCTCGAACCCGGCGACCTTATTCCGACTGGCACGCCCGCAGGGGTCGGAGCCGTCAAGCCTGGCGACCGCATCCAAGTGGAGATAGATAGTCTCGGCATCCTGGAAAACGAATTCTCAGCCGAATAAACCAAAAATTCACGACCCGATCATCCGCTCCAGCAATCAAAAATCGATGTAATCGATACAAATCGGAGCTAAGTACAAAATTCGCTGAAATTCGCACCCGATCTGAACTTGGTAAAATCAATATGTAAGCGAAGGAGCAACATCATGGCATCGTTTCTTGAACAGCTTCGCGGCATGACCACCGTCGTCTCCGACACCGGCGACTTCAACGCCATCAAACAATTCCGCCCGCAGGATGCGACCACCAACCCGTCCCTCATCGCCGCCGCGGCCGAAAAGCCCGAATATAAATCTGTCGTCGATGACGTCCTGAAACAGGTCCGCAAAGACGCCGCCCCCAGCGCCTCTGACAAGGAAGTCGCCGCGCAGTCTTTCCGGCCCCTTGAAGTCGCCTTCGGCCGCAAAATCCTCGACATCATCCCCGGCCGCGTCTCGACCGAGGTCGATGCCCGCCTCTCCTACGACATCGACAAGTCTGTCGCCGAAGCGCGTGCCATCATCGCCTTGTATGACAAGGCCGGCATCTCCCGCGACCGCGTCCTCGTCAAGCTCGCCTCCACATGGGAAGGCATCAAGGCCGCCGAAATTCTCGAGAAAGAGGGCATCCACTGCAACATGACCCTTCTCTTCGGCATCCATCAGGCCGCCGCCTCCGCCGAAGCGAAAGCCACACTGATCTCACCCTTCGTAGGCCGCATTCTCGACTGGTACAAGAAGAATGAGCCCAGCCGCAACAACGACGGCCCGAACGACCCCGGCGTCCAGTCCGTCACTGCGATCTACAACTACTACAAGAAATTTGGTTACAAGACCGTCGTTATGGGAGCGAGCTTCCGCAACACCGACGAGATCAAGGAACTTGCCGGCTGCGATCTTCTGACTATCGCTCCCAAGCTCCTCGAGGAGCTCTCAACTACCAACGGGGATCTTCCCCGCAAGCTCGATCCTGCTAAGGCTCAATCCATGAACATCGAAAAGATCCCCATGGACAAAGCCACCTTCGACAAGATGCATGCCGCAGATCGCATGGCCACCGACAAACTCAAGGAAGGCATCGACGGATTCTCTAAGGCCATCGAAGACCTTGAGAAAGTCCTCGAAGCCCGCCTAGCAGAATTAGCCGAGCCCGCTGCAGCAGCCCGGTAGTTAGCAAATCCAACTCCTTCAGACACAAAGACCGCGCGAACACAGCGCGGTCCATGTGTCTTTATTTTTTGAATGTTCAGTTGACCGGTCCAGGGAATGATTCCGCATCTTCGTCGACGTTTGCGCAAGGCATAACGCAAAAAAACTATTTCCACCGCACCAAACGAAAATCCTCACCCAAAGCAACCTTTCAAAAAATGCTCCTGCAAAACATTTCTCACAGGGGCCCCTTCAGCACAACGGTTTCTCTGCTTTCTTTCTCTAAGGAGTAAGGAAGAGGTGAATCATGCGCAGCTTTAAATTTCTTGCACCATTTGCTCTTGCAGGTCTGTGTCTCGCAATCTCAACTCCCAAAACAACTGAAGCCCAGGTCTCCGTAAGCGTCGGTGTGGCTCCCGTGTGCCCCTATGGCTACTATGACGTTGCGCCCTACAACTGTGCTCCCTATGGCTACTACGGTCCGGAATGGTTCAGCGGTGGTGTCTTCATCGGTGCAGGCCCGTGGTTTCACGGCCCTGAGCACTTTAACGGTCACGTCGACAACCACTTCCATCCCGAGCACGGATACCACGGTGAGTACCCGCATCCTGGCGAGAAGCCCCGCTCAGGCTGGAATGGCCACCCTGAAAATTTTCACGGCAACGAAATGCGCGACGGACGCGGCAATCATCCCCGCTAAATAAAAAATCAATCTGCCAGGGTTAAACAAAAAGAGGAGGAACTCGCGGAGGGGTTCCTCTTCTTTGGTTTAATTCGTTCCTCTCACAATCTGCTGTTTGCTACTGCTGCCCCCCGGCAATCGCAATTGGACTCGAATCCACCACAGCCGACTTCACACCCTTAGGCGAAAACTCAGGCCGCCGTTTCAGGGCATACATCTTCTGGTCGGCAATCCGAAGCAGTTTGATCGAATCATCCGCATCATCCGGATAGATTGCCATCCCCATGCTCGCTGAAACTACCATCGGCTGCCCGTCCACCTGGATCGGCTTCTCCAACGCACCGCGCACTGACTCCATGAAGTGATCTAGCGACTGCCCCACATCCAGGTCCGTCGCCACAATAATGAACTCGTCCCCGCCCAGTCGCGCCAGCGTATCCGAGGCACGCACACTTCTCCTCAGGTTCCCGGCGACCTCACGCAGCACCTGATCCCCCGCCTGGTGTCCCATCGTGTCGTTGATCACCTTGAACCCATTCATATCCAGGATCAGCAGCGCCAGACGGCTCTGATGGCGATCAGCCCGCTCAATTGCCGTTGTCAGCCGATCTGCAAATAGCCGTCGATTCGGCAGGCCCGTCAATTCGTCGTGTAACGCGAGCCACTCATTGCTCGAGACCTGCTCTTCCAGCATCACCAGAATCATGCCGATCGAGATGAGCGACTTCTGCATATTCCAGATGTGCGACGCAATGTCCGCATACGCCCGGTACTGCACAATCCACGGATGGAGCAGAAGGCAGAGTGCCCAGATCACGAAGCCCGTTACAATCGCAAGCTTGCCCGTGCTGTTCCGCGCCAGCCGCCGCTGAAAATTCAATGCGGCAATCACGTACACGCAGCACAGGCTCCAGTACACCGCATCGCGATACTTTCCCTGGTGAATCAGGTAGCCCATCGAAAGCCACCCGCACACATGTAGTACCGCATATCTCCAGTTATGCCGCAGGTACAACGATGTGGTAACGCCAATTAGCAAACCCGCCGCAATTGAGGCGAAGAATGCAACCGCGGAATAGATATGCAGGCCGTACAGCGTCGTAATTGCCAACAATGGCAACGTGTTCAACTTCAGATAAATCAGGTCGACATTTCTTGAGAACGCATATCCACCCGATGCCCACACAAACACTACCCCGGCCAGCAGGTAGCAATCCATCACAATCAGGTGCAGTCCTTTGGGAGGCACTTGGTTCGCCGGGTAGAACGTATGGGCACAAGCCTCAACCAGTGTGAAGAAAAGCCCGAGCAGCCATATGTCGGCGCGCCCCTGCGGATGCCGCCGTCGCAGCAACAGCAGAATGACGATCAGGATCGCCAAGGCCAACAGATCGGGCAAGAACGAAAAATTCATCAGGCTCCATGCCTCTCAACGCTTGGATTGGCCAGCTGCGGCCCGTGAGAAGCACGTCTTCACCTTGTCGGCGGCTTTTGCTCTGGCGCCGTGAATCGTGAGATAGAAAAACTCTCATGCACCGTCTGCATTCGCAGAACGATGTCGGGAACCCTTCCGGAAAAAGCGACCGGAAACATCTGAAATAACGAGGGGTACAAACCCCAGCCCATTGGACGGGTCTTGGCCTCGAATGACATCCGCTCCTCTCCGGGAACTGGCTGCCAATCTGTCACGAGGTGTCAGACGTCGACTATCAAACAATTATCCAACATCCCGTAAAAAACCTACATGAAATTCCGCACTGCACCAGTCAATAAGCTCAGATATCTAACTGCGGATCCACGGGCCACTTACTGAAACGTTTTAAGTTACTGAACACCGCTCCCAGCGAAACGTTGTTAGTAAATCTCCTCGAACAGAGTAGGCCCTCTCGGTCGGCAAAATCATCCCCACCGCGTTGTAGAGCCACTACATCATCCGCTGAGCCGGCGAATCACCCGCACGTTCGGTCAGACAAATGGATCCTTGGTCACGTTAACGTCCGAGTGCCGAGTTTGGATTTACCACGACAAAAATAAACTTGGAAAAAGAGGAAATTTTTTCAGTGACCGAAAAAGCATGCACTTGAGCACCTACCGACAACGAAAAATGCACTAAGCCACCAGCGAAGAACCACGGTTTTCCGCTGTGGAAAACCATGAATCCCCTCTAAAAACGTCTGCTTCACCATGTCAGAAAAAACTAAAGGATGTAACGTGACAGATCCTGGTCCTTCACGATCGAAGCAACCTGCTGCCGCACATACTCTGGATCGACCACAATCACCTTCTCCGTTCCCGTAACTGTCTGCCGTTCAATCACCGGCAATGGAGGCGAAGGCAACTGCGGCTCCGATGTAAGTGGCGCCGAGGCATGCACTTCCCCCACGACGCCCTCTTCTGTAATCTCCGCCCGCGGACTCTTGAATAGGTCCGGAGCCTGGAAGCTGATCTCATCCAATACCCGCTCCAGAATCGTATGCAGCCGCCGCGCGCCAATGTTTTCGGTAGTTTCATTCACCTTGAACGCAAACTGCGCCATCTCCGCAATTGCCTCCTTCGAAAACTCCAGCTTTAATCCCTCCGTCTCCAGAAGCGCGGTAGACTGCTTCACCAACGAAGACTTTGGCTCTGTCAGAATCCGGATAAAGTCATTCACGGTCAAAGAGTTAAGCTCCACCCGAATCGGAAAACGCCCCTGCAATTCCGGAATTAGATCACTGGGTTTCGAAACATGAAACGCGCCCGCGGCAATAAACAAAATATGGTCGGTCGAAACCATCCCATACTTTGTGTTAACCGTAGTCCCTTCAACAATTGGCAGGATATCCCGCTGTACACCTTCACGCGAGACATCGGGTCCATGTCCACCCTCGCGCCCGGCAATCTTGTCGATCTCATCCAAAAACACAATCCCTGAATCTTCAACACGTTCCACGGCCAGACGAGTCACCTGATCCATATCGATGAGCCGGTTCTCCTCTTCCTGCACGAGATAATCGAACGCTTCGGCAACCTTCATCTTCCGCTTCTTCGTCCGCTGCCCAAACAATCCTGGCAACATGTCCTTTAGATTGATATCCATCTCCTCTGAACTCTGGTTGGAGATGACCTCAAAACTGGGCTGATTGCGGTCGCGAACATCCAGCTCCACAATCCTGTCATCCAGCTTCCCTTCACGAAACTGTTGCCGCAGTTTCTCCCGCGTACGCTGCTCCCGTTCCCCCGGCTTCTCTTCCGAGTCGGCGGTCACTGCGGGAAGCTGAATCACGTTACTACCCGTTTCCGGTGTCGGAGTTATAGGTGGGGTGGGGGGTAGCAGCAGATCGATCAAACGATCCTCAGCAGCCAACTCAGCTTTGTCCTCAACCTCTTCCATCTTCTCTTCGCGAACCATATCGATGGCAATCTCCACCAGATCGCGCACAATTGACTCGACATCCCGTCCGACATACCCGACCTCAGTGAACTTCGAGGCTTCCACCTTCAGAAACGGCGAATTTGTCAGCTTCGCTAACCGCCTTGCTATCTCTGTTTTACCAACACCCGTCGGCCCGATCATAATGATGTTCTTGGGCATAATCTCATCGGCAAGCTCGGGCGAAAGCTTCTGTCTTCTCATCCGATTGCGCAGGGCAATCGCCACAGCCCGTTTCGCTGCCTGCTGCCCAACAACGTACTTATCCAGCTCCGCGACAATCTCACGCGGTGTCATCTCATCGAGTGCAAGCGCCTGATCCTCAGCCGCTCCGGGTAGAAAAATCGCCATGTTACGGAACTCCTTGTCGCTCAATCTTTGAAGGTCTTACGAGGAATGGATGCTATTGGTTCGCAAGGGTCTCAGATTTCAACTCTTCCACCGTCATCTGGTTGTTCGTATAGACGCAAATATCGCCTGCGATCTTCAGGCTCTTGATCGCAATCTCTCTCGCGTTGAGATTTGTATTCTCCACCAATGCTCGGGCGCTGGCCAAGGCATAGCTGCCCCCGCTGCCGATAGTCGCAATTCCCTCATCTGGGTCGATCACATCCCCATTGCCGGACAGAAGAAACGTCTGCTTCGAATCGCACACAATCAGCAGCGCTTCCAGCTGACGCAGCATCTTGTCCGTACGCCAGTCCTTGGCAAGTTCCACCGCCGCACGCCCTAAATTTCCCGCATATTGCTCGAGTTTGACCTCGAAGCGGGCAAAGAGCGAGAACGCATCCGCAGTTGATCCGGCAAAGCCAGCGAGAACCTTGTCCTGATAGAGCCGACGAATCTTCTTCGCCGAACCCTTCATGACAGTTGCACCGATTGAGACCTGACCGTCAGCCGCCATTACGACCGAGTCGCCCCGCCTCACACAGATCACGGTGGTAGAACGAATACGTCTGCCATCTGTCAAGTCAATCGGATGGGCAACGCTTGTAGTCGCGGCGGAGGAAGATTTGATGGAAACAAACGACTTCGCAGAGCGAGAGAAAGAGGACTTCATGGGCAACTCTCAGTATATCGCCAATCATCTGCTTCCTCGGAGTTCAATTGGTGACTCGAAAGTCCCATAGCCGGATCGATTCACTGCACTTATGGTTACTTCATCAGTACCCATTTACTAAAGAATTGTCTGGTATCGACTATTCTCTCTGAAAGAAGACTGTGTTTTCGCTGATTCCAATTCATCTGGCTCCTGCTCTCCGTTCTCCGCGAGTTATCACTGCGATCGGCGCTGGAGTTGTGACAGCGGCCGCATTTGCCATCTATGCATTCACGCGGAAGAAGCCGACGCCCGAAGAGATTGAACGGGAACGCCGCGAACTGCTCGCGCGTTCAGGTCGAATTACGGACGGGACGATTATGGACACGATGATCAAGGTTGCGCGCAGCGCTTCGATGGAGACTCAGGAGGCGGCTGCAGGCAATCAGGCCCCGACGCCTGAGATCATTGTCTACAACTACCGCATTGCCGGCGTCACCTATGAGTGTGCGCAGGATGTTACGACACTCGCGGAGTATGTCCACGGTATCCGCACGGATCTTCCCATTCAGGTTCGCTATATGCCGCACAATCCGGCGAACAGCATCATCGTCGCGGAGTCGTGGAGCGGTCTAAGAATCAACTCATCGCATCCTTATCGCCCTGATTGAATGCTTGTCCCTGCGCGGACTACACTGAATCCATGCACATGGTCGCTACCTCGAACGGCAGGATGCAGCGTGTCCTGCAGGTTTCAATGGCGCTTACGCTCGCGTATGTCTTGGCGACCTTCTACTTTGGCCTGCGTGCGCATTCGCTAGCCCTAATCTCCGAGGCAGGACACAATGTCAGCGACCTGCTCGCCATTATCCTTTCCTTCGTTGCAGTGTACTTTCAGGCACGACCCGCGACTGACGAGAAAACGTTCGGGTATCAGCGAGCGGGCGTGCTGGCAGCGTTCGTCAACGCGGTGACTCTCGTCGTGCTGTCTGCGTGGATCGCAATCGAGGCGATTCATCGGCTCAGTGCTCCGGCTCCCGTTCAGCCGACGGTGATGATGTATGTTGCCGCGGCGGGGGTGCTCATGAACGGTACAGTCGCAACGCTGCTCTGGCGCTTTTCCGGTGACGTAAATATCCGCAGCGTTTTTCTGCACATGCTGGGCGATACGCTCTCAACGGCAGCGGTGATCGTTGGTGGTGCGGCCATCCTGTTCAGCGGCATGACCTGGATCGACCCAGTGTTATCCCTCTTGATCGCCGGGATGATAGTGTGGAGCTCGGTGGGAATCATCCGCGAGACGCTGAATATTCTGCTCGAAGGAACTCCACGTAACCTGCGGCTGGGCGAGATTCGCCAGGCGATGGCGTCGGTGGAAGGCGTCCTCGATGTTCACGACCTGCATGTCTGGAGCCTCGGCTCTCACTCGCATGCTTTGGCAAGTCACGTTACGATTGCCGAGATGCCGATGTCAGAGTGTGGTGACATCCTCACGGGCATCAACTGTGCCCTGCGCGATCGCTTTCACATCACCCACACCACCATTCAGTTTGAAACAACGGGATGTGAGACCACCCACGGGTGCAGCGCCCCTCCTGAACTCGAAGCTGTCGGTGCCCATGATCACCATCATGGGCACGACCATCACGGTCATGCCCACTAGGGCGATCCCAGACTTGAAAATGTTAGAGCAGGGTTGCGTCGAGAGAGATCTCGGCCTTCAGAACCCGTGAGATAGGGCAGCCTGTCTCTGCGTTGTGCGCCAGTTCGTCGAACTTGGCCTTATCGATGTTGGGAATCTTGGCCTTCATGATTAGGTGGCTCTTGGTGATGGTAGGTGTGCTGCTCGTATCGAAGGTGATGACGGCAGTGGTTTCAATTGTGTCTGCGGTGAAGCCGGCGTTGGTCAGCTGAGCGCTGAAGGCCATGGTGAAGCAACCGGCGTGTGCTGCGGCGATGAGCTCTTCAGGATTGGTGCCGACGCCGTCGGCGAAACGGGTCTTGAAGCTGTACTGCGTCTCTTTCAGTGTGCCGCTCTGGGTTGAGATAGTTCCATTACCCTCTTTCAGGGTACCGTGCCAGACTGCAGATGCGCTGCGATCCATCGTGATTCTCCTCTTATGTTGTTTTGTGGCTTATCGGATAACGTAACTCTTTCGATGCTACGCCGTTGCTAATGGGCCTTGAAAATTTGGCTCGCTCAGCTAGTATCTCCTGATGCAGACTCCTGTGGCATCCGAGGTCGAAACGGAACAGAGTTTCATTGAGTGTGCTTTGACATCCGAGCACCATTCGCGTTTTTGCCCGACCTGCAGCTCTCGGTTGGAGGACAGCCGGTGTAAACTCGTATGCCGAACATGCGGCTATTTCCTGAGTTGCGCGGATTTTTATTAAATCTGTCATCGCCTCGATATGACTCTTAAGGTTGCTTTTCGGGTTTCGCCAAAAAGGGAATGGGTAAGCAGGGGAACATGTGAGGGCGAAGTCGTTTTACCACAACCGATTAGGTGATGCGGCCTGGCACGATTGCTGGGGGAACTATGGGGCACACCAACGGGATGGAGGAAAAGATTTTTATTGGGTTGTGTCCTAGAGACGGGCTACAATCCGGCAGCGCATAAAAAGAGAATTTTGTGAACGTCGAGGATAGCCGCGCCAGGAGATCTGTATGACCGATGCCGTTTCTATGGAAGGACAGCCGACAGGACCAGGATTGAGTCAGGTTGAACGTGTTGTAGATACCTTTGTCGCTCCGAAGAAGACGTTCACTGATATTTTACGGAGCACGAGCTGGTGGTTGCCATTTCTGCTGATGGTTTTGACGACGCTGGGAACCACAGTCGTAGTGGAGAAGCAGGTTGGGTGGCCACGCGTGGCCGAGAACCAAATCCACCAGAGTCCGAAGCAGGAGGAGGCTCTGGCGAACCTTACTCCAGAGCAAAGAGCCAGCCGGATGCAGGTGACAGCGACGATCTATCGCTACACCAGTTATGGGTCCTTTGCATTCATCTTGATCTTTGTAGCGATCTTCTCCTTAATCTACTGGGCTAGCTTCAACTTTGGGTTGGGAGCCAAGACGACATTTGGCCAGATGTTCGCGATATGCATGTACGCCTCGCTGCCGCGCTTGTTAACAGGACTACTTACCATTCTGACGCTACTGTTTGGGAATAGCGCGGATAGCTACGACATGAGAAATCCGGTCGGGACCAATCTGGCGTATTTTATGCCCGACGCTTCGCCGGCGATCAAGGCTGCTTTAGGTTTCTTCGATGTGATCGGTTTGTGGGTATTGGTTCTGCTGATTATCGGGACGGCGATTGTGGCGAAGGTATCAAAGGGCAAGGCTGCGGCGGTAGTCGTGGGCTGGTGGGTGCTCGGGATGCTGATCTCGGTTGGGATTGCGGCGGTGACAAGCTAGCGGTTTGTGCTTGCCTTAGGGTATCGAGGCCGGTTGGAACGACGTGAAGGTTGAAGCAGGTAGCCCCGCTCCGTTATAGAGGTTCGCTTTGGGGAAGTTGGACCATGCATAGCGGACGTACTTAGGGTTAGGGACGGCGGAGCTCTCGACGATGACGGTCTCGCCTTCGATCTGAGCTCTGGCTGCTACGAAGACTCCGTCATGACCGGCAACCTCGAAGCCTTCGAGGGAATCACCTTTGAAGCGGAGTCCGTCCGCATTGTGAAACCACACATGCATTGCGCTGCCGCTGGGATAGGCGAGCTGGAAAAACGGGCCGGAGGCGGTAATGTCTTCTCCGAAGACAATTTGACGAGCGAGGAGCGAGAGACGTTCGCCTACGACCTGCTTGTTGGCGGGATGAACATTGTGCTCATCCCCGGCGTCGATGGTGACGGCCATGCCTGTCTTAGCAAGGTAGAGCGATCTGCGTTGCGCGTCACGAAGCGTGCCCCAATCTTCTTTTGAGGTACTGGCGAAGGCAGAGATCTGCACGAATAGGAAGGGAAAGTTGCCCTGATGCCATTGGCGGCGCCAGTCCTGAATCATTGCGGGAAAGATTCGATTGTAGAAGTAGGCATGGCTTGAGTTGGATTCGCCCTGATACCAGATGACTCCCCGGATAGGAAGAGGAGTGAATGGCGCGACCATGGCGTTGTAGAGCGCGGCAGGACGCCATGAGGCAGGGTTGGGATGCCAGTCGCGGTTAGGGGTAGGTGCGCGGCCTTGTTCTTTGGCAAGTTTGTCGGCCTGGTCGAGGCGGATCTCGGTTGCTTCATGATCCATCTTTTCAGCGCGGGCTGCGAAGGCAGGTGCGAGAGCGGGGTCGCCACCGAGAGTGTCGAGGCTCGTCCAGGCCTCCGCAGGAGTGCCTCCCCAGGTTGAGTCGATGAGACCGATCGCAACGTGCTGCTTGCCAAGAGCTTTTTGCAGATCGCGCGCGAAGAAGTAGGCGACAGCGGAGAAGTCTTTTGCAGTTTCGGGAGTGCAGCGGGACCAACCGGTTGCTGCTTTAACGTCTTCAAGGGGATAGTCGGCTACGTCTCGATCGATGCGGAAGAAGCGGATGTCGGGGTAGTTGGCAGCGGCGATCTCCTGATCGGCGTTTTGGACGACTGCGCTACCGGGGAAGCCAGCTAGTGGCATCTCCATGTTGGACTGACCGGACGCGAACCAGAGATCGCCGAGCAGAATGTCGTCGAACTGGATGGTGTTAGTGGCGCGGATGACCAGAGTGAACGGTCCACCAGCGGATTGAGAGGAAAGATAAAGGCTCCAGCGGCCGGCGTGGTCGGCTGTTGTGGATGCGGTGAGGCCATGGAATTCGGCTGTGACTCTTTCGCCTTCCGCGGCGCTGCCCCAGACGTGGATGGGCATGTCGCGCTGAAGAACCATGTGGCTGGAGAAGAGTTTGGGCAGAGAGACCTCGGCGATGGCGGGGAATGTGAGGGGGAGACTGGCGGCGAAGAGGCTTAGTAAGAGGCGAAAGTGCATTAGGATCTCCGGCGGTTAACTTTATACGTGGCTCGCACCGTGTGTGAACGATGCAAGCCCTAAAGGGAAAAGGCCTGGAACTTGTCCAGGCCTTTTTGATTTCCGATGGTGAATTATGCTATTCGGTCCAGCGCTTGAAGACGAGCGAGCCGTTGGTACCGCCAAAACCGAAGGAGTTCGATAGTGCGTAGTCGATCTTTGTCGCCTGAGGCTTGTTGGGGACGTAGTTAAGGCGGCACTCCGGGTCGGGATCGACGAGATTCATCGTGGGAGGAGCGATCTGGTT